>Ga0206118_100319_pt1 | contig 29971 bp, 27 predicted proteins | sample 3A20Ametagenome_FD_177999 | JGI IMG/M metagenome (GOLD analysis project Ga0206118, IMG submission 177999) | Enriched microbial communities from leaf-cutter ant dump, University of Wisconsin, Madison, United States - 3A20A | ecosystem: Environmental > Terrestrial > Nest > Insects nest > Nest dump... | reverse complement strand
CAAGGAACTGCGCCGCGTCGCCGAGCCGCTGATCACCCTGGCCAAGGTCGACTCCGTCGCCAACCGCCGCCTGGCCTTCGCCCGCCTGCGCGACAAGGAAGCCGTCGGCAACCTGTTCACCATCCTCGGCCCGCGCTACGCCACCCGTCCGGGCGGCTACCTGCGCCTGCTGAAGTGCGGCTTCCGCGCCGGCGACAACGCGCCGATGGCCTACGTCGAGCTGGTCGACCGCCCGGCTGCCGTGGCCGAGGAAGTGGCCGAGTAATCGCGCCCTTCGTCCATCACGACGAATGCAACGAAAGCCCGGCCCCGGCCGGGCTTTTGCGTTCATGCATGTTTGCAATGAGCCAGGTCATGCGTGGCCTTGTTGGGGCCTGCTACTCTTGCGTACTTGTCGAACCGGAATGACGCGATGAATCCCTTGCGCTGGAGTTTCCGCGCGCAGTGCCTGCTGGGTTTCCTGGTGTGTGCGGGCCTGCTGGCGTTTGCGATCTGGATGCAGTTGAAGATGGGGCTGGAGCCGTGCCCGCTGTGCATCTTCCAGCGCATCGCCTTTGCCGCGCTGGGCGTGCTGTTCCTGCTCGGCGCGCTGCACGGGCCGGCCACGCGCGGCGGGCGCGCCGCCCATGGGCTGCTGGCCTTCATCGCCGCCGCGGTGGGCATGGGCATCGCCGGGCGCCACGTCTACGTGCAGTTGCTGCCGAAGGAACTGGGCAGCAGTTGCGGGCCGCCGCTGAGCTTCCTGAGCGAGACGATGGGGCCGTTCGAGGTGTTCCGCACCGTGCTGACCGGCACCGCCGACTGCGGCACCATCGACTGGACCTTCCTCGGCCTGAGCATGCCGATGTGGAGCCTGGTCTGGTTCGTGCTGCTCGGTGTCCTGGCGCTGTGCGCCGGCCTGCGCAAACGCAAGTCGCGCCTGTTCTGATCCCCCGTTTTTCGTACTGCAACGGTATCCCCCATGAATGCTTTCCCGTCCCTGTCTCCCACCGCCGCCGACTGGACGCCGGAGAGTTGGCGCGGCAAGCCGGCGTTGCAGATGCCGACCTACCCGGACCTGCAGGCGCTGGAGGACGTGCTGGGGCAGTTGCGGCGGTTGCCGCCGCTGGTGACCTCGTGGGAGATCCTCGCGCTCAAGCGGCAGCTGGCCGAGGCGCAGGAGGGCGAGCGTTTCCTGCTGCAGGGCGGCGACTGCGCGGAGAACTTCGTCGATTGCGAGTCGGGCACGATCTCCAACCGGCTCAAGGTGCTGCTGCAGATGAGTCTGGTGCTGGTGCACGGGCTGCGCAAGCCGGTGATCCGCGTCGGCCGCTTCGCCGGCCAGTACGCCAAGCCGCGTTCGGCCGATACCGAGACCCGCGACGGGCAGACGCTGCCCAGCTATCGCGGCGACGTCATCAACGCGCCGGAATTCACCGCCGCCGCGCGCATGCCCGACCCGCAGCGGATGATCGTGGCGCACTCGCGTTCGGCGCTGACCATGAATTTCGTGCGTGCGCTGATCGACGGCGGCTTCGCCGACCTGCACCACCCCGAATACTGGAACCTGAGCTGGATGGGTTGCTCGCCGCTGGCCGCCGAGTACCAGAAGATGGTCGGCTCCATCGGCGATGCGGTGCGCTTCATGGAAACCCTGTCCGGCGCGCAGGTGCACAACCTCAACCGGGTCGATTTCTACACCTCGCACGAGGCCTTGCTGCTGCCCTACGAGCAGGCGTTGACCCGGCAGGTGCCACGCCAGCCGGGCTGGTTCAACCTGAGCACGCATTACCCGTGGATCGGCATGCGAACCGCCGCGCTGGACGGCGCGCACGTCGAGTACTTCCGCGGCATCCGCAACCCGGTCGCGATCAAGGTGGGGCCGTCGGTGCAGCCGGACCAGTTGCTGCGCCTGATCGACGCGCTGAACCCGGACGACGAGCCGGGCCGGTTGAGCTTCATCCACCGCATGGGCGCGGCGCAGATCGCCGACAAGCTGCCGCCGCTGCTGGATGCGGTCAAGCGCGATGGCCGCCGCGTGCTGTGGGTGTGCGACGCGATGCACGGCAATACCGAAAGCACCAGCAACGGCTACAAGACCCGCCGTTTCGACAACATCCGCCGTGAAGTGGAGCTGGCCTTCGACCTGCATGCCGCCGCCGGCACCCGGCTGGGGGGCGTGCACCTGGAGTTGACCGGCGAGGACGTCACCGAATGCACCGGCGGCGCGCGCGAGTTGACCGAGCGCGATCTGGAGCGTGCCTATCGCTCCAGCGTCGACCCGCGGCTGAACTACGAGCAGTCGCTGGAAATCGCGATGGCGATCGTGCGCAAGCAGGGCGCATAGGCGTGCGTTCGGGATCGCGGGTATGGGGTTTGTGCCCCATGCGTGGCTTTGCCGGTGAGGCTCCATGCGGGGCAAGCCCCGCATCTACGGAAGGCCAAGCGTTCCCACCCAGGTGCCGAGCTTGCCCGGCACGGGGCTCTCGCAGCAGGGCTTCGATGCTGTCCCGAACACGGGATGCAAGCACAAATCCCGCGTCTATGGCTTGCCGCTGGCGAACGTCGGCGGCTTGCGCGCGCGGGTGAGCTGCTCGTAGGCGTAGCCCAGTTCCAGCAGGCGCGGTTCGCTCCACGCGGTGCCCATGAACAGCAGCCCCAGCGGCAGGCCGTCGGCATGGCCCATCGGCACACTCAGGCTCGGGTAGCCAGCCACCGCGGCCGCGCCGTAGCTGCCGCCCGGGTAGTCGTCGCCCTCGCCGAGGGTGGTGCGCCAGGCCACGCCGGTGGTCGGTGCGATCAGCGCGTCCAACTGGTCGGTGCGCAGCGCGGCGTCGATGCCTTCCGGGCCGGCCAGGCGCCGCGCGTTGTTGCGGGCGCTGATGTAGGCCGGGTCGTTCAGTTCGCCGGCGGCTTCGGCCTGTTCGAACAGTTCCTGGCCGAAGAACGGCATTTCCTGCGCGGCATGCTCGCGGTTGAAGGCGATCAGCCCGGCCAGCGTCGTCACCGGCGCCTGCCATTGCTGCAGGTGGCGCGGCAGGCCGGCCTTGAACTCGTGCAACAGCACGGTCAGTTCGTCCTGTTCCCATTGGCCTTCGGTCGGCAGCTCGGTCTCGACCACGATGGCGCCGGCCTCGCGCAGCGCCGCGACGGCCTGGGCAAGCACCGGCCCGATCTCGGGGCGTTCGGACAGCGGGCTGCGCAGCAGGCCGATGCGGGCGCCGCGCAGGGCATCGGTGCGCAGGCGTGCGCTGTAGTCGTAGACGGCGCGGCCGGGCATCGCCGCGGTGGCCGGGTCGGCTTCGTCGCGCCCGGCGATGGCGCCCAGCAGCAGCGCGGCATCGGCGACGCTGCGGGTCATCGGCCCGGCGGTGTCCTGGCTGAAGGAGATGGGGATGATGCCGTCGCGGCTGACCAGCCCGACGGTGGGCTTGAGCCCGACGATGCCGTTGACCGCCGCCGGGCAGGTGATGCTGCCGTCGGTTTCGGTGCCGATGGCCACCACCGCGAAGTTGGCGGCCACCGCCACCGCGCTGCCCGCGCTGGAGCCGCAGGGGTTGCGCTCCAGCGCATACGGGTTGCGGGTCTGCCCGCCGACCGCGCTCCAGCCGGAGCTGGCCCTGGTCGAACGGAAGTTGGCCCATTCGCTGAGGTTGGTCTTGCCCAGGATCACCGCGCCGGCCTGGCGCAGGCGCTGCACGAGGAAGGCGTCGCGGCCGGGGCGGAAGCCCTTCAACGCCAGCGAGCCGGCGGTGTTGTGCATGGGCGTGGCGGCGATGTTGTCCTTGAGCAGCACCGGCATGCCGTGCAGCGGCCCGTGCACGTGGCCGGCGCGGCGTTCGGCGTCGCGCTGGGCGGCCTCGCGGCGCGCGGCGGGGTTGAGTTCGGTCACCGCGCGCAGGGTGGGGCCGCTGCGGTCCAGCTCGGCGATGCGGCGCAGGTAGGCATCGGTGAGGGTGACGCTGTCCAGTTCGCCGGCGGCCATGCGCGCCTGCAGTCCGGCGATGTCGGCTTCCTGATAGGGGAAGGGTACTTCGGCCGATTGCGTGGCGGGGCGCTGGCAGGCGCAGCACAGGGCCAGCGCCAGTAGCAGCAGGGGGCGGGGACGTATCGGGAAGGGGCGCATCCGCGCAGGCTATTGCCCCGTGGCGCCCTTGGCAACGGCGTCAGGCGTTGCGCGGCGGGCGGCGCTTGCCGATGTCGCGGGCCAGCACCCAGACCACCAGCACGTTGACCGCCAGCAGCAGCCACGAGGCCCAGCCGGGGTGCCTGGCGATGGCGTAGACGTCCAGCGGCAGGTACAGCGCGGCGGAGATGCAGCCCAGCCACGAGGCCCAGGCCTTGGCGCGCCACAGGCCCCAGGCTTCCACCGCGCGCAGCAGGCCGTAGGCGACCAGCGCGATGACGCCTACGTGCACGGTGTCCGGCGTGATCAGGTCCAGCAGGTTGGAGAACGAGCCGTGCTCGGGGTCCGCGCCGACGCGGCGGACCAGCGTGTTGACGATGTTGCGCAACGGCGCGGGCCCGGAGATCTCCAGGCCCGCGGCGGCGAGGAACGCCAGCACCGCCTTGCCCGCTTCGAGCAAGGCGATGGCGGCCAGGCCCGGATGCGCGTGGCGATCCGGGTTGTAGGGCTGGCGTTGCTTCAAGACGATCAGCCGGCGCGCGAGGCGCGCTTGCGATCGTTCTCGGTCAGGTGCTTCTTGCGCAGGCGGATCTCCTTCGGGGTGATCTCCACCAGCTCGTCGTCGTCGATGAAGTCCAGCGCCTGCTCCAGCGAGAACTTGATCGCCGGGGTCAGCTGGATCGCGTCGTCCTTGCCCGAGGCGCGCATGTTGGTCAGCGGCTTGGTCTTGATGGCGTTGACGGTCAGGTCGTTGTCCTTGGAGTGGATGCCGATCAGCTGGCCTTCGTACACGTTGTCGCCTTCGGCGGCGAACAGCTTGCCGCGTTCCTGCAGCGGGCCCAGCGAGTAGGCCGGGGTGGCGCCCGGGGCGTTGGCGATCATCACGCCGTTCAGGCGCTTGGCGATGGCGCCCTGTTCCTTCGGGCCGTAATGGTCGAACACGTGGAACAGCAGGCCCGAACCCTGGGTCAGGGTCTTGAACTCGTTCTGGAAGCCGATCAGGCCGCGCGCCGGGATCTCGAAGTCCAGGCGCACGCGGCCCTTGCCGTCCGGCTCCATGTTCTTGAGCTGGGCCTTGCGGGTACCGAGCTTCTCCATCACGCCGCCCTGGTGCTGCTCCTCGACGTCCACCACCAGCTGCTCGATCGGCTCCATCAGCTGGCCGTCGATCTCCTTGATGATGACTTCCGGGCGCGACACGGCCAGCTCGTAGCCTTCGCGGCGCATGGTCTCGATCAGCACCGACAGGTGCAGCTCGCCGCGGCCGGAGACCAGGAACTTGTCGGCGTCCTCCAGCTGCTCGACCTTCAGCGCGACGTTGTGCACGGTCTCGCGCTCCAGCCGCTCCTTGAGCTGGCGGCTGGTCAGGAACTTGCCGCCGGACAGGTCCTTGTTGCCGGCGAACGGCGAGTTGTTGACCTGGAAGGTCATCGAGATGGTCGGCTCGTCCACGGTCAGCGCCGGCAGCGCCTCGGGGGTGTCCAGCGCGCACACGGTATCGGAGATGGTCAGCTCCTGGATGCCGGAGATGGCGACGATGTCGCCGGCCTGCGCCTCCTCGACCTCGATCCGCTCCAGGCCCATGAAGCCCAGCACCTGCAGCACCTTGCCCTGGCGCTTCTTGCCCTCGCGGTCGATCACGACCACCGGCTGGTTCTTCCTGACCTTGCCGCGCTGGATGCGGCCGATGCCGATCACGCCGACGAAGTTGTTGTAGTCCAGCTGGCTGATGCGCATTTGGAACGGGCCTTCGGTCTCGACCTGCGGCGCCGGCACGTACTTCATGATCGCTTCGTACAGCGGGGTCATGTCGCCGTCGCGCACGGTGTCTTCAAGGCCGGCGTAGCCGTTCAGGCCGGAGGCGTAGACGATCGGGAAGTCCAACTGCTCGTTGGTGGCGCCGAGCTTGTCGAACAGGTCGAACACCTGGTCGATCACCCAGTCCGGGCGTGCGCCGGGGCGGTCGACCTTGTTGACCACCACGATCGGCTTGAAGCCCATCGCGAAGGCCTTCTGGGTGACGAAGCGGGTCTGCGGCATCGGGCCGTCCATCGCGTCGACCAGGATCAGCACCGAGTCGACCATCGACAGCACGCGCTCCACCTCGCCGCCGAAGTCGGCGTGCCCAGGGGTGTCGACGATGTTGATGCGGTTGCCGTTCCACTTGATGGCGGTGTTCTTGGCCAGGATGGTGATGCCGCGTTCCTTTTCCTGGTCGTTGCTGTCCATCACGCGCTCGGCCAGCACCGTGCGCTCGGACAGGGTGCCAGACTGCTTCAGCAACTGGTCGACGAGGGTGGTCTTGCCGTGGTCGACGTGGGCGACGATGGCGATGTTGCGAAGGTTTTCGATGGACATGCGAAAGACGGCCAGCAGGTGCCGTGGATTGGGAAAAGAAGTCCAACATTATACGGGCAGGCGGGCCCTTCGCGGAAAGTACCCGTAGCGGGACGTGAGGGCGCCCATTCAGCAAGCGCCGGGTGCGGTGCCCGACGCTGGCGGATTCGGGCCGGGTGTATCCTATGCGGCTGGCAAAGCCGTCTTTCCCCCACAAGGAATCCCATGTCCCTGATCGCCAACTTCGACACCTCCCGCGGCCTGATCAAGGTCGAGCTGTTCGCCGACAAGGCGCCGCTGACCGTGGCCAATTTCGTCAACCTGGCCAAGCGCGGGTTCTACGACGGCCTGAGCTTCCACCGCGTGATCGCCGACTTCATGATCCAGGGCGGCTGCCCGGAAGGCTCCGGCCGCGGCGGCCCGGGCTACCGCTTCGAGGACGAGACCAACAACGGCGTGCGCCACGAGCGCGGCGTGCTGTCGATGGCCAATGCCGGCCCCAACACCAACGGCAGCCAGTTCTTCATCACCCACATCAAGACCGACTGGCTGGACGGCAAGCACACCGTGTTCGGCAAGGTGACCGAAGGCCTGGACGTGGTTGACGCCATCAAGCAGGGCGACGCCATCAACACGATCACCATCGAAGGCGATGCCGACGCCGCGCTGGCCGCCAAGGCCGACCGCGTGGCCGAGTGGAACAAGATCCTCGCCGCCTGATTCTCCACGGCCACCTGCACGGGTGGCCGTTTTTGCTTCAAGCCCCGCCGCAAGGCGCGGGCCGCCCCCACGATTCGTTTCTTGACAGAGGAAACCCCCATGAAAGCACCCGTACGAGTTGCCGTGACCGGCGCAGCCGGCCAGATCGGCTACGCCCTGCTGTTCCGCATCGCTTCCGGTGAAATGCTGGGCAAGGACCAGCCGGTCGTCCTGCAACTGCTGGAACTGGACAACGAGAAGGCCCAGGCCGCGCTGCAGGGCGTGGTGATGGAGCTGGAAGACTGCGCGTTCCCGCTGCTGGCCGGCGTGGTCACCACCGCCGACCCGCTGGTCGCGTTCAAGGACGTCGACGTCGCCCTGCTGGTTGGCGCGCGCCCGCGCGGCCCGGGCATGGAGCGAAAGGACCTGCTGCTGGAGAACGCCAAGATCTTCACCGTGCAGGGCAAGGCGCTGAACGCCGTGGCCAAGCGCGACGTCAAGGTGCTGGTGGTCGGCAACCCGGCCAACACCAATGCTTACATCGCGATGAAATCGGCGCCGGACCTCGACCCGAAGAACTTCACCGCGATGCTGCGCTTGGACCACAACCGCGCGCTGAGCCAGCTCGCCGCCAAGACCGGCAAGGCCGTGGACAGCTTCGAGAAGTTCACCGTGTGGGGCAATCACAGCCCGACCATGTACCCGGACTACCGCTTCGCCACCACCGGCGGCACCAAGGTGGCCGAGCTGATCGACGACCAGGAATGGAACGCCAGCACCTTCATTCCGACCGTCGGCAAGCGCGGCGCGGCGATCATCGCCGCCCGTGGCCTGTCCTCGGCCGCCTCGGCCGCCAATGCCGCCATCGACCACGTGCATGACTGGGTGCTGGGCACCGGCGGCAAGTGGGTGACGATGGGCGTGCCGTCCGACGGCTCCTACGGCATTCCGGAAGGCGTGGTGTTCGGGTTCCCGGTGACCACCGAGAACGGCACCTACAGCATCGTCAAGGACCTGCCGATCGACGACTTCTCGAAGAAGTACATCGACATCACCCTGGCCGAGCTGGAAGAAGAGCGCGCCGGCGTGGCAGACCTGTTGTAACAAGGATGGTTGCATGAAAAAACGCCGGGCAATGCCCGGCGTTTTTTTGGGGGGGGGATCAATGATGGCGTTGCAGTGGTGGTGGTAGTGGAACGTGGCTGTTCCGCAGGCGTGCGCCGACCTGCCAGGACCCCTCCATGCTCAAGTGATTGGAATCGAAGTACACAGGATTGCCATCCAGATAGGCCGAGCAATCGCCTCGCCGGCACAGTAGATCATGGATGTCGAGGACATGAACGTCGGGAAACTCGGTGGCCAGTTGTTGCAGGAATCGGTTTTCAGGGGGCGGGTTGGAGTTGTCGCGGCGGGTCGCCACGGCTTCGCAATCCACCAATTGATGTCCGACCTGGCGGACTTCACAGTCGCGGTCATAGTCAGGGAAGCGCGGTACCTCGGCGAGCAATATGACTTGTTTCCCTGTACTGGTGAGTGCCGCCAGGGTCTTGCGTAGATCCTGGTCGAAATGGGAGCGTCTGCGATGCACGCTCCATTGGGCGCCCAGGATCACCGTGTGATAGGGCGAGATGCTCTCCTGGATGAGGTTTCTGAAGCGGGTGCATGAGGCCCTATAGGCACCAACGCCGTAGCTGTCCCTGCCCCAGACGGGAGGGCAGGTGGAAAGCGATGCATTGCGGATCCTTAGTTGATTGGCATCGGCGATGGTGCCAAGGACGCCGATGTAATGGGCCGCATGGGAGTCGCCCCACAGCAGGATGTCGGGAGAGGCATCAACAGGTTTGCCATGAACGCATTGCGGACGCTCGAGTACGTTTGCATCGAACACCGACAACTGGCAGTTATAGGGAAATTCATAAGCAGGTGCGGTTTGCGCCAAGATACGTTTCTTCGATAGATCGGCATTGGACAGCCCGCGCAATGCGACGATATGGTCAGCCTGCCTTTCGATCAGCATTGATGAGCTGATGATCGTGACGACGGGAATAATGGCCAGCAACAGAACCTGTGTTGGTGCGGAAGCCTTCAGGTGACGGGTATTTCGTTCGACTAGCCAGTAGCTCAAGAAGGCCAGGGCGAAGACCAGGCTGGCGATGGCGATCAGTTCCAGCGGATCGAGGGGGATCGACAGATAGCGCAGGAAGGCCAATAACGGCCAATGCCAGAGATACAATGAATAGGAAATTAATCCGATTCTCACGAAAAGGCGCGAGCGCAACGGGGCCAGCATCAAGCAGCGCCGTTGACTGTCGGCAACGATGATCAGTGCCACGCCGATACAACCCGGCAGGGCATTCCACCCAGGGAAGCGGGTGGTGCCGTCGATCATCGCAATGCTGCCGATGATCAGTGCCAATCCCAGCAGGGCAAGGATCTCATGGGCCGGATGGCCACCACGGTGCGCTTCTCGTACCGACGGAACGACTGCCAGCAAGCCGCCGATGGCCAGTTCACCAGCGCGGGTGGGCAGCATGTAGTAGGCAAATGCCGTATCGATGAGCGATTGCTGCTGGGCATAGGCAAAGGAGGCGGCAATCAGCAGTGCCATCAGCCAAGGCAATGTCTTGCGAGGTATCCAGCGCAGTCCGGCCAAAAGCAACATCGGCCACAACAGGTAGAACTGCTCCTCGACACCAAGTGACCACAGGTGCAATAGCGGGAATTGGCGGCTGTCCGCAGCGAAATAGCTGGTATCCAGATGCTGCCAGAAATACACGTTGGGCAACGATATCGCGCTCCAGCCGGCTGAAGCGGCAAGCTGGCGCAGGTCACTCGGCAGCATCAACAGGCTGCCGGCCAGCAGACTTGCCAGAACCACGACAAAATAGGCCGGAGCGATCCGGCGGATGCGCCGGAGATAGAAGTCGCGGAAGGAAAATCCTCCTCTGGCGTGGGTACGGATGATGATGGATGAGATCAGGAATCCGGAAATCACGAAGAAGACGTCGACGCCGATGAACCCACCCGGAGCCCAGCGCGGGTCCAGATGGAACATGAGTACGGAGAGGACCGCGATTGCGCGTAGGCCATCGATCTCAGGTCGATACGCGATGGGTGAATTCATGCGTGCAATGGCGTTCATGACTTGGGATCGGATGAATTATAGGTAGGGGATGACGCTTTGGCGCCGATTGCCTTGTCCCTGCAACGGGGGACGGGACAGGCCTCGTCGGGAAGAAGCGATTGGAGGAAATGTGGGTGTGGCGGTACTTCATGTGTGTGACGACCTGCTGGTGGCCGAGAAACCTGCGGGGCTGCTATCTGTACCCGGGCGGGCAGAGGCGAATCGGGATTGCATGATTGCCCGGTTGCAGGCGTCGTACCCGAATGCCTTGACCGTGCACCGCTTGGACCAGGTGACTTCCGGGCTGATGCTGTTTGTACGGGGCAAGGCGATGCAGGTGGCGTTGTCGGCGCAGTTCGAGCGGCGGCAGGTCGGCAAGCGTTACGAAGCGCTGGTGCAGGGAGTGGTCGAAGAAGAGGTTGGCGAGATCGCGCTGCCCTTGATCTGCGACTGGCCGAACCGGCCGAAGCAGAAAGTGGATTTCAAACTGGGCAAGCCGGCGTTGACCCGCTGGCGGGTCATGGCGCGCGATGCCGGCGCGCAATGCACGCGGCTGGAACTGGAGCCGGTGACCGGCCGCAGCCACCAGTTGCGCCTGCACCTGGCCAGCATCGGCCATCCCATCGTCGGCGACGTGCTGTATGGCGCCGACCCCGCCGCGCGGGTATGCCTGCATGCGCGAGCGCTGGCGTTCGTGCATCCGCGCAGCGGGCAGGCGATGGCGTTCGAGTCGCCGGTGCCGTTCTGAAGCCATGGCTCCGGTTTGCCGGGCGTAGGTGCGGGGCTTGCCCCGCACGCTTTCCGGAAGGAATCCTCTGGTAAGGCCCCTGCGGGGCAAGCCCCGCAGCTACGGGGATCGTCAGGCCAGTCCTTCGGCCTTCAGTGCGGCCTGCACGCCGGCATCGGCGTCCATCCGCGCCTTGAACGCGGCCAGGTGGTCCAGCCCCGACAGGTCCACGCCCACCGCGCCGGCCCAGCGCAGGGTGATGTAGAGGTAGGGATCGGCGAAGCTGCGGAAGCCGGCCAGCCAGTCCCTGCCGGCCAGTTGCCGCTCGGCCTGCTCGTAGAGGCCACGCAGGCGGGTGCGCGCGGTGGCTTTCAGGGCATCGTGCTGGGAAGCATCGGCGAGGAACTTGGCCGGGGAGAACAGCGGCACGAAGGCCGGGTGCAGGTCGGAGTTGACGAAGCACAGCCAGCGGGTCGCCTCCGCGCGCTGGCGTGGGCTGCCGTCGCCGGCCAGCCGCGCCTGCGGGAAGCTGTCGGCGATGTAGCCCATGATCGCCGCGTTCTGGGTCAGCACGAAATCGCCGTCCACCAGCGCCGGCACCGCGCCGGTCGGGTTGATCTTCAGGAACGCCGGTTCCTTCATGCTCTGCGCGTTCAGCAGTTCGACCTCGAACGGCTGGCCGGTCCATTGCAGGGCGATGTGGTCGGCGGTGGAGCAGGCACCGGGCTTGCTGTACAGCTTCATGGGGACTCCGGGAACGGGTGGGAAACCCCCGAACTATCCCAGAGCCGGTTGCCGCCGCACAGCGGCATGGCGGCAATGGACCGTTACGACTGCCGCGGCTTGAGCGATTGCACCTTGTAGAAGGTGTGCCCGCCGATGGTCGCCACCTGGTAGGCATTGCGCCAGCTCGGGCTGGCGATGGCATGGGCGGCGAAGTGGCTGGCGCCGGGCACGATCTCCTGGCGCTCGCCGGCCGGCAGCGCCCAGTTGCGCTCGGCGGCGAAGGCCACGCCCACCGCTTCGGCCCAGGCGTCGTTGTTGCGCAGGCGGAAGCCGGGGGCGACGAGGGTGGGCGCGAACTGCTTGCGCGCGGTCACCACCTCGCACATCGAGTCGCCCCACAGGCCGCTGTCGAGGCGGCGCAGCGCGACTTCGGCCACGGCCTGCTGGCCGCGCAAGGTCTGGTCGCGGGCTTCCAGGTAAACGGTGGTGCTCAGGCACAGCGAGTCGGCGGCTGGCTGCGGCAACAGTTGCGACAGCCAGAGTATCCAGGCCAGTTTCATTGGGTCTCCTTGCTCCGTATGGGCAGCAGCGTCTGCTCTGGTAACGAAACCTGGAGCCTGGCAACCGCAGCTTGGCGTCATGGGGAGGCGGCCGTGGCATCGGGGCCGCCCCGTGGGCGGCCTCCAATGTCGTTCGGAGGGGGCCGCACCGTGCTCACCTGAACTGGGGGGTGAGCGGAAAGTGCGCGCAAGGTAGGGGGGGAATCCAAAACCGGTCCTGAATGCGGTTTCTTGACATTCAGGTTTGTTGCTGGGATGGAATTGAGGACGTCGTCACGTTCTTCATGGCTTCAGAGCCCCGCGGCGAGGCGGCTGCCCTGGTCAATGGCGCGCTTGGCATCCAGCTCGGCGGCCACGTCGGCGCCGCCGATGACGCGCACGCTGCGGCCGGCCGCGCGCAGCGCGTCGGCAAGTTCGCGGCGCGGCTCCTGCCCGGCGCAGACCACCACGGTGCCGACGTCGAGCAACTGCTCGCTGCCGTCCACGCGGATGCGCAGGCCGGCGTCGTCCACGCCGAGGTACTCGACGCCGCCCAGCATCTTCACGCCCTTGGCCTTGAGCGTGGCACGGTGGATCCAGCCGGTGGTCTTGCCCAGCCGCGCGCCGGGCTTGCCGGGGCTGCGCTGCAGCAGCCAGACATGGCGGGCCGGGTGTTCAGGCCGAGGCCTGGCGAGCGAGCCGCGCGCCTCGAAGTCCGGGTCCACACCCCATTCGGCCATCCAGCGGGCCGGGTCCAGCGACGGCGATTCGCCTTCGTGGACGAGGAATTCGCCGACGTCGAAGCCGATGCCGCCGGCGCCGATGACCGCCACCTTGTCCGCGGCCCGGACCCGGCCCAGCAGCACGTCGAGGTAGCTGACCACCATCGGGTGGTCGGCGCCGGGGAAATCCACGGTGCGCGGGACGATGCCGGTGGCCACCACCACCTCGTCGAAGCCGGCCAGGGTTTCCGTGCCGGCGACCGTGCCCAGTCGCAGTTCCACGCCGGTTTCGACCAGCTTGTGGCGGAAGTAGCGCAGCGTCTCGTGGAACTCCTCCTTGCCGGGGATGCGCTTGGCGACGTTGAACTGGCCGCCGATCTCGCCGGCGGCGTCGAACAGGGTCACGCGGTGGCCACGTTCGGCCGCCACCGTGGCGCAGGCCAGCCCGGCCGGTCCGGCGCCGACCACGGCGATATTCTTGGGCGCGGGGGTCGGGCGATAGACCAGTTCGGTCTCGTGCGCCGCGCGCGGGTTGACCAGGCAACTGGCGCGCTTGTTCTGGAATACGTGGTCCAGGCAGGCCTGGTTGCAGGCGATGCAGGTATTGATGGCGTCGGCCTTGCCGGCGCGCGCCTTGTTCGGCCACTGCGGGTCGGCCAGCAGCGGTCGCGCCAGCGACACCATGTCCGCGCCACCGGCGGCGAGGATGGCTTCGGCCACCTCCGGCATGTTGATGCGGTTGGTGGCGATCAGCGGAAGGCCCACGTGCGGCTTGAGCTTGGCGGTGACGCCGGCGAACGCCGCGCGCGGCACCGAGGTGGCGATGGTCGGCACGCGCGCCTCGTGCCAGCCGATGCCGGAGTTGATGATCGTCGCGCCGGCCGCCTCGATGGCCTTGGCCTGCTGCACGATCTCCTGCCAGTTGCTGCCGTCTTCCACCAAATCCAGCAGCGACAGCCGGTAGATGATGATGAAATCCGGCCCGCAGGTCTCGCGGATGCGGCGCACGATCTCCACCGCGAAGCGCATGCGCCTGGCCGCGTCGCCGCCCCAGGCGTCGGTGCGCTGGTTGGTGCGCGGGGCGATGAACTCGTTGATCAGGTAGCCTTCCGAACCCATCACCTCGACGCCGTCGTAACCGGCCTCGCGCGCCAGCCGCGCCGCGCGGGCGTAATCGGCGATGTGCCGCTCGACGCCGCGCGCGCTGAGGGCGCGCGGCGTGAACGGGTTGATCGGCGCCTTTAGCTTCGACGGTGCCACCTGCAGCGGGTGATAGCCGTAGCGGCCGGCGTGCAGCAACTGCATGCAGATTTTCGCCCCGTGCCCGTGCACGGCGGCGGTCACCTGCCGGTGCCGGCGCACTTCCCACGGCCACGACAGCTTGCTGCCGAACGGCGCCAGCCAGCCGACCACGTTGGGGGCAAAACCACCGGTCACCAGCAGTGCCGCGCCACCTTCGGCGCGCTCGGCGAAATAGGCGGCCAGCTTGGGGAAATCGCGGGCATGGTCTTCCAGCCCGGTATGCATCGAGCCCATCAGCACGCGGTTGCGCAACCGCGTGAAGCCCAAGTCCAGCGGGGCGAACAGGTGGGGATAGGCGATGTCGGTGGCTGGCGTCATGATGGATACGCTTGCGTATGGATTGCCGCCATTCTGCGGTGCAACCTGCCGATTTCTCAATCCCCGGGTATTGGATGGCCAGGGTGCGGGCTGGAATTACAATGCGCGCCCGCATTGCCGGTTCGCTCCACCGCCAAGGGCTGCCTGTTCCGAATGAATACGAAATCATTGCTGCCCGAGGACCAACGGGTATTGCCGAGGTTGTGGCTGTTGGTCGCGGGCATTGCCGTGCTGGGGGGCATGGCCAGGCTGTGCATGTGGGGCGCCCATGCCGGTGCCGGGCGGGGAATGGAGTTGTTGCTGCCGGTTTTGCTGCAGGGGCTGCGCTATGACTTGGTGGCGGGAGCGGTGGCCGCCCTGCTGCTCGGGTTGCTGGTGATGCCGCTGTGGCTGCGGCGCCGACACGCCCGGGCGGCGTGGCTGGCGCAGTGGCTGGCGGTGGGGGTGTTGCTGTTGTTCCTGTTGCTGTCCGCCTGCGAATACTTCTACTACGGTTTCTACAAGACGCGCTTCGACCCGGTCATGTTCGGCCTGTTCGAGGACGATACCGGTGCGGTCCTCGTGACCATCTGGCAGGACTATCCAGTGCTGCGCGGCGTGCTGGGCTTGGCGCTGGCGGCGGCATTGCTGGGTTGGGTCGTACCGCGTGCCGGCCGCTGGTTGAGCGCGCGCTGGCCCACGGGCTCCGGTACCGGCAGCCGCATCCTGCTGGTGGCCGTGCAATGCCTGCTGCTGCTGCTGTTGGCACGCGGCAGCGTGGGCACGTTCCCACTGGTACGGCGCGACGTGACGTTCTCGCCCGACCCCTTCGTCAACGCCTCGGTGCTGAATGCGCCGCTGACGCTGTACCGCGCGCTCCGGATACGGGCGCGGGAAACCCGTGTCGGCGACGATCCGCTGGTCGGGCTGCACCGGCTGGGTTTCGCCACGCTGGACGAGGCGGCCGCGGTCGCCGGCCTGCCGTCCGCCGAACCCGGACCGGTGCGCGCGGCGCTGTTCCCGGTGGCGCCGGGGCAGCCGCGTCCGCTGGCGCAGTCGCCGCATGTGGTGCTGGGGCTGCTGGAGTCGTTCGGCCAGGACCTGCTGCATGCCGACACGCCCGGCAACGACATGCTGGGGCGCCTGCGCGGGGAACTGGCCCACGGCTACCGGTTCGACAATTTCATCGCCGGCCAGAACGGCACCCACCAGGAACTGGAAAACCTGCTGCTCGGCACGCCGATCACGCCGCTTACCGGCGGGCGCAATGCGTGGATGACGTTCGATACCTCGGCGGCACTGCCGTTCAGGCGAGCCGGCTACCGCACCGCCTTCGTCTATGGCGGAGGCAGCGACTGGCGCCAGATTGGCACCGCGTTGAGCCACCAGGGCTTCGACCATGTCTACGATGCGCGCGACATCCGCACGCGCTTCCCCGAGGCGCATGGCACCGACTGGGGCATCTATGACGCCTACCTGTTCCGCTTCGCCGGGGAACTGCTGGCACAGGCCGATGCCCGTGGCGAACGCCTGTTCCTGGTGCTGTTGACCACGACCAACCACCCGCCGTTCGAACTGGACACGCCGCATCGCACGTTGCCGCTGGACCCGGCCGCCCTGGGCCCGCGCGCAACGGACGACCGCGACGAGCTGCGCAGGATCCTGGCGACGTACCAGTACCAGGCCGACGAGTTCGGCGCCTTCCTGCAGGTGCTGCGACAGGGGGAACTGGGGGAGCGCACCCTCGTTGCGGCCGCCGGCGACCACAACCTGCGCACCCACTATCGTTACGACCTGCCGGCGGAGCAGCCGGACGTGGACCGCGTGTTCGCCTACCTGCGGGTGCCGCCTGCATTCGCGCCGCCCGGGCCGGGGCCCGACGTGCATGCGTTCGCCGGCCACGGCGACCTGGTTCCGACGCTGGTGTCGCTGGCGCTGCCGGGAGAGCGTTATTTCGCCACCGGACGCAATCTATGGCAGGCGCCGGCCGATGGCGGACAGGCGCTGTCCCAGTTCAAGCATCTCTACCTGCGGGAAGGCATGCTGACCCCGTTGGAGGCCCCGCAACTGCATGGTTGGCAGGATGCGCGCCGCGTGCAGGCGCAGGGGCACGTGCCGGATGCGGCTGCCCTTGCGCAGGCCCGGCGCATTGCCGCCAATGTCGCGTTGCGCGACTGGTACATCCGCGGGCAGGTGCTGGCGCAGCGGCGTTAGTCACTTGGGTGCCTGATCCGGCAGGGATGCCGTGGCTGCCGGCGGGTGGCGTCTGTCCCGGTCGAACAGCGGCAGGGTGATGCCGCACAGCGGGCCGATCAGCAGGGCGAAGGCCAACGTGCCCGGCCCCACGTTTCCGCCCAGCCACCAGCCCACGGCCAGGGCGCTGGCTTCGATGAGGGTGCGCACCTTCCAGATCGCCCGGCCGGTACGCGCATGCAGCCCGGTCATCAATCCGTCACGCGGGCCCGGCCCCAGGTGCGCGCCTATGTAGAGCCCGGTGGCGACGGCCAGCAGCACCAGTCCGGCGGCGAACAGCAGCAACTGCATGGGCAGGCCCTGCGGCGCCGGTATGAGGTTCAACCCGAACTGGGCGCTGGGGCCGACCAGCAGGGCGTTGAGCACGGTGCCCAGCCCCGGCCGTTGCCGCAGCGGCCACCACATCGACAGCACCGCGATGCTCACCAGATTGCTGGCCAGGCCGAAGGACCAGCCACTGCGCTGCGCGATGCCTTGCGCCAGCACGTCCCACGGCGCGATGCCGATGCCCGCGCGGATCATCAACGACGAGGCGATACCGAACAGGAACAGGCCGGGAAGCAGTTGCAGCAGGCGCGGGGCGAGGGCGGTGCGGGACATCGGCATGAAGGCGGGGGAGAGGATGGACCAAGGGAAAATGCCGGGAGAGTGAATCCTGCTTCCTTCATTCCTGCCGGTCTTTCAACCCCAGCCTTCCAGCGCCAGCTTGCCGATGCTGCGGCCCGACTCCAGCAGCCGGTGCGCCTCGCGCAGGTTGGCGGCGCCGATCGGCCCCAGCCGCCGGTTCAGCGGGCTGCGCAGTTCGCCGGCATCGATCAGGCTGGCCGCGCGGGTCAGGATGCGGTGCTGCTCGATCATGTCGTCGGTGCGGAAGCGGGCGCGGGCGAACATGAATTCCCAGTGGATGCCGATGCACTTGGCCTTGTAGGGATCGCCGATGCGCAGTTCGCCGCGTGGTTCGACGACCAGCCCCACGTGACCCTGCGGGGCCAGCAGCTCCCCCAGTTGCTGCCAGTACGCGTCGGTATCGGCCAGGTTCAGCGCCGCATCCACCTCGACGATGCCCAGCGCCCGCAATTGCGGGGCCAGCGGCTGATGGTGGTCGACCACGTGCGCGGCGCCCATTTGCCGGCACCACGCCGCGGTTTCCTCGCGCGAAGCGGTCGCCACCACGGTGAAGCCGGCATGGCGGCCGAGCTGGATGGCCATCGAGCCGACGCCGCCGGCACCGCCGACGACCAGCAGGACCTGCCCGGCATGGCGGCGCCCGTCCAGTTGGCAGGGCATGCGCTGGAACAGCAGCTCCCATGCGGTGAGCGTGGTCAACGGCAGTGCGGCGGCCTCGGCGAAATCCAGCGTGGCCGGCTTGCGCCCGGCCAGCCGCTCGTCCACCAGTTGCAGCTGCGCATTGCAGCCGGGGCGGGTGACATCGCCGGCGTAGTAGACCGCGTCGCCGACCTCGAACGCCGTCACCTCCGGGCCGACGGCCAGCACCGTGCCGGCGGCATCGAAGCCGAGCACCCGCGGCGGATTCTCCTCGCCGGTGCCGGAGCGGCGCAGCTTGGTGTCCACCGGGTTCACCGACACCGCCTGCACGCCGACCAGCAGGTCCCGGCCATGCGGCCCGGCGGGCTCGGGGAGGTCGAAATCCTGCAGTGAATGCGGGTCGTCGATGGGCAGGTAGCGGGTCAGGGCGACGGCTTTCATGTGGGAAGATCCGTTGCTGGAAGGGCAGGGGCATCATACGCAGCGCGGTTGATGGCGTGGCCGGTGAGGGGAGGGCCAACGATGGCGGAGCGGCGTGAATGCGATGCCGATGAGCAGGTATGCCCGCCAAGCCGCATGAGCGTTCGTTCGTGGTCGGGAAGACGGCAATCTGTCATTTGTTATATCGCCGTTAACACGGTCTTCACGGTCCCGCGCATAATGTGCACCGCGTTGGCGTGCGGATACGGCCGTCTCTGAACGCGACGAACGAAATCGCTGGACCATGCCTTAACCCGGTTTCATTCCCCCGAAACAAGGAGTTGTATTTATGAACAAGAAGATTCTCACCGCCGCGCTGCTGGGTGGCCTGGCATTCGCCCAGGCTGCTTCGGCCCAGGAATTCGATGACCGTTGGTACCTGACCGGTTCGGCTGGTTTCAACTTCCAGGACACCGACCGCACCACCAATGATGCGCCGTTCGTCACCTTGGGCCTGGGCAAGTTCATCAGCCCGAACTGGTCGCTGGACGGCGAACTGAACTACCAGAACCCGAATTTCGAGAGCAACCAGGACCTGAATTGGTCGCAGTACGGCGTGTCGCTGGACCTGCGTCGCCACTTCATCCAGGACGGCCGTGGCTGGAACCCGTACCTGCTGTTCGGCCTGGGCTACCAGAAGGCCGAGGAAGAGTACGTCATCAATGCGCCGACCTCGCCGGCGCAGCGTGAGGACGGCAACCTGGCCGCCAAGCTCGGTGTCGGCCTGCAGACCACCTTCGACAAGCGCGTCGCCGTGCGCGCCGAACTGGCCTACCGCGCCGATTTCGACGACCAGAGCGTGGCTGCCCCGAACGAAGACTGGTTCGGTGACGTGCTGGCCTCGGTCGGCGTCGTGATCCCGCTGGGCCCGGCCCCGGTGGCCGCCGCTCCGGAACCGGCTCCGGCTCCGGTTGCGCCGAGCTGCGCCGATCTGGACGACGACGGCGACGGCGTCAACAACTGCGACGACAAGTGCCCGACCTCGGAAGCCGGCCAGATCATCGGTCCGGACGGTTGCCCGGTGCCGGTGTCGATCGACCTGAAGGGCGTCAACTTCGACTTCGACAAGGCCACCCTGCGTCCGGACGCCGTGTCGGTCCTGAGCGAAGCGGCCGAGATCCTGAAGCGTTATCCGGAGCTGCGCGTTGAAGTCGCCGGTCACACCGACTCGAAGGGTAGCGACGCCTACAACCAGAAGCTGTCCGAGCGCCGCGCCACCGCCGTGTACGACTACCTGACCGGCAACGGCGTCGCTGCTTCGCGCCTGATCGGCCCGGTGGGTTACGGCGAGAGCCGTCCGATTGCCCCGAACACCAATGAAGATGGTTCGGACAATCCGGAAGGCCGCGCCAAGAACCGCCGCACCGAGCTGAACGTCCAGAACTGATCCGGACGCTTCGGTTGATACCAGACAAGGCCCGGCATTGCCGGGCCTTGTCTTTTTCGTGACGGCGGCCCGGAATGCGCGGGACCTCCGGCACGCCGCGCGCGGTCGCGTGCATGCCGCGGTTGATTGCGCATCGGCAGCTGCCTACACTCGCCGCGTTCTTCTTCCGATGGAAATCCGATGCTGCGTATCGCATTGGCCGGTGCCCTCGCGCTGGCTCTCGTCCCCGTTGCCCACGCAGCCGTCGATTGCTCGGCCAGTGCCGCGGTCCCGGCACCGCTGCCGGCCACGGTGGTGGCCCCGGTAGCCGCCGAGCTGCACGTGCGCCAGGGCCAGCTGGGCATGCCCGCGGGCGTGCTGACCTCGAACCTGGGCGAGCAGTCGCTGGACCTGGTGCTGATGCGCCTGCGCGTGGAAAGCTGCAACAACGTCGCCAATGCGGTGCCGGCAGGCGCTGCGGTCAACCCCAACGATCCGGCCGCCTACAAGCCGCAGACCGAATTCGACAATACGCCGTGGCGCTTCGACATGAGCCAGAACGGCAAGCGCATGACCGCCGAGGAGTTCGATGCCTGGATGAAGGCGCGCGGCGTGCGCGTGGTCAAGGCGCGCGAAACCCCCGCCGAGGCGCAGCCGGCTCCCGAGGCCAAGTAACCGGCGCAAGGCCGCATGGCTTCCCGCCGGACCCCTTCAACGCACGCCCGTCCTGGTCACCAGGGCGGGCGTCGCGTTTCCGCGCCGGCGCCGGCCGGGGGGGCGCGGCATGGCTTGGCGCGGGTGCTGTCCAAGGCCGGGCTGTGCTCGCGCAGCGAGGCGGCGCGGCGCGTGCAGGAAGGGCGGGTGAGCGTGGACGGGCGCGTGGTCCGCGATCCGGAGTTCCCGGTGGTGCCGTCGCGCCAGCAGGTACGGGTGGATGGCATGCCGCTGGCACCGGCGCGGCGCTGGTACGTGGCCCTGAACAAGCCGCGCGGGCTGGTCACCACGGTGCGCGACGAGCAGGGGCGCGACACCGTGTATCGCTGCTTCGACGGCGGCGGCCTGCCGTGGCTGGCGCCGGCCGGGCGGCTGGACAAGGCCAGCGAAGGCTTGCTGCTTTTCAGCAACGATCCCGAATGGGCGGCGCGGCTGACCGACCCGGCCACCGGGCCGCTGAAGACCTACCGGGTGCAGGTCGATGGCCTGCCCGATGCGGCGCAGCTGGCGCGGATGCGCGAGGGCGTCGACGATGCCGGCGAGCACCTGGCCGCGCATGCAGTGCAGGTGCTGCGCCACGGCCAGCGTACCGCCTGGCTGGAGGTGGTGCTGGCCGAGGGCCGCAACCGCCATATCCGGCGCCTGTTGCAAGTGCTGGGCTTCGAAGTGCTGCGGCTGGTACGGGTGGCGATCGGGCCGGTGCAACTGGGGACGCTGGAGAAGGGGCAGTGGCGCGAACTGGAAGCGGAAGAACTGCAGGCATTGCAGTGCCCATTCAGTGAATGAATGCGACTGGATCTGCATTTATTCAATGGATTCAGTGAAATAGCTTGAATACTTCGTGTGTCTGATTAGGCTGGGCCCTCCGGTTTGAACGAAGGTGCTGTGCCATGCAGGTAGTGATTCGCGTATCGGGAACGTCGCTGTGGCTGGCGGCGGTGGCGGGGCTGGCCGGGTGCGCCTCGACCGGCCCGCAGGCGACGGCGCCCAAGCCGGTCACGGTGACGGTGGAAGCCGCTTCCGTGGCGCAGAAGGATGCGCTGGGCAACTACCGTTTCCTGATGCAGCAGGACGGCGCCAACATGAGCGCCGACCAGTTCGATGCCTGGATGAAGGCCAACGGCATCCGCGTGGCGCAGGGGGCACCAGCGGCCCCGGCGGCAACGACGACCGTGGACGGGAAGAAGCGCAAGCGCTGACCGCCCCGGGTATGGCGCCATGCCTGCCATTGGCCGGCATGGCGCGAGGGTGCCCGGCTGCCGGCCGGGCACGTCCCGTTACTTGATGACGCCCAGTTCCCTGCCGATGCGGGTGAAGGCATCGATGGCGCGGTCCAGGTGCTCGCGGCTGTGCGCGGCACTCATCTGGGTGCGGATGCGCGCCTGTCCCTTCGGCACCACCGGGAAGAAGAAGCCGATCGCGTAGATGCCTTCCTCGAGCAGGCGCTGCGCGAACTTCTGCGCGAGCGGGGCGTCGTACAGCATCACCGGGCTGATCGGGTGCACGCCCGGCTTCACGTCGAAACCGGCGGCGGTCATCTTCTCGCGGAAGTAAGCGGTGTTTTCGGCCAGCTTCTCGCGCAGGTCGCCGGCGGCGTCCAGCATCTCGAACGCCTTGATGCCGGCGGCCACCACGTGCGGCGGCAGCGAGTTTGAGAACAGGTAGGGGCGCGAGCGCTGGCGCAGCAGCTCGATGACCTCGGCGCTGGCGCAGGTGAAGCCGCCCAGCGCGCCACCCATCGCCTTGCCGAGGGTGCCGGTGATGATGTCGATGCGGTCCAGCACGCCCTTGACCTCGGCCGAGCCGCGGCCGGTCGCGCCGAGGAAGCCGGTGGCATGGCATTCGTCGATGTGCACCAACGCGCCGTACTTCTTCGCCAGCGCGGTGATCTTGTCGAGCGGGGCGATGAAGCCGTCCATCGAGAACACGCCGTCGGTGGTGATCAGCTTGGTCCTGCAGCCGGCGGCGTCGGCGGCCTGCAACTGCGCTTCGAGGTCGGCCATGTCGCAGTTGGCGTAGCGGAAGCGCTTGGCCTTGCACAGGCGCACGCCGTCGATGATCGAGGCGTGGTTCAGCGCGTCGGAGATGATCGCGTCGTTCTCGCCCAGCAATGGCTCGAACAGGCCGCCGTTGGCGTCGAAGCAGGCGGCGTAGAGGATGGTGTCGTCCTTGCCGAAGAAGCGCGCGATCTGTGCTTCCAACTGCTTGTGCAAATCCTGCGTGCCGCAGATGAAGCGCACCGAGGCCATGCCGAAGCCGTGGCTGTCCAGCGCGTCCTTGGCGGCCTGGATCAGCGCCGGGTGGTCGGCCAGCCCGAGGTAGTTGTTGGCGCAGAAGTTCAGCACGGTGCGGCCGTCGTCCAGGGTGATCTCGGCCGACTGCGGGCTGGTGATGATGCGTTCGGACTTGAACAGCCCCTGCGCGCGGATGGCGGCCAGTTCCTCGGCGTAGTGCCGGGTGAGCGGGGAGGTGTGCGCGGTGGAAGTCATGGCGGCGTCTTGCGGCGGAAAGAAGACGCTGATTCTAGCCGCCGGCCGCCCGCGCCGCCGGAGTCATGGGGAATGGCTATAAGCGCGGCGGGCGAAGTCATTTCTCCGCCCGCGTGTGCGCCCGCAGCATCGGCAACCTGTCCAATCCCACAGGAATCTCCCGATGACCGCGCCCCTTCCCCCGTCCGCCAAGTCGACCAGGATGCTGCTGCTGTCCAGCCTGGCCGGGCTGGCATGTGGGGCATGGGGGCCGGTACAGGCGCAATCGCTGACGCTGGAACAGTTGCAGCAGCGGCTGGAACGGCTGGAACGCCATGCCGGCGTGGCCGCTGCCGACGATGATGATGCAGATACCGGGTTGGCCGCGCTGGACCAGCGCCTGCGCATCCTCGAACGGCGCCTGGAACTGCAGGAAGAAGAGCGCACCGCTGCGGCGAAGGCCGCGCCGAAGATCGCCATCGACCAGAAGGGCGCCGCGTTCAAGTCCGGCGACGGCGCCTACGAGCTGAAACTGCGCGGCCTGCTGCAGGGCGATGCGCGGGTGTTCCTCGGCAGCGACGCCAACCAGAACGACAGCTTCCTGCTGCGCACCGCGCGGCCGACGCTGGAAGGCAGCCTCGGCAAGCGGGTGGCTTACCGTTTCACCCCGGAGCTGGCCGGCGACAGCGCCAGCGTCGTCGATGCCTATGCCGACCTGCGCTTCGACCCCGCCTGGACGTTGCGGGTGGGCAGGTTCACCTCGCCGGTGGGGCTGGAGCGCCTGCAGTCCTCCGCGGCGCTGGCCGACGTGGAACGCGCGCTGGCCAGCGAACTGGCGCCCAACCGCGACCTCGGCGTGCAGTTGCAGGGCGACGTGGCCGGGGGCAGGTTCAGCTATGCGCTGGGCGTGTTCAACGGCGCGGTCGATGGCCGCGATACCGTCACCAGCAACCCGGACGACGATTTCGAACTGGCCGGGCGCGTGTTCTTCGAGCCGCTCAAGGGCAGCGGCAGCGCCTGGGCGGGGCTGGGCTTCGGCCTCGGTGCCAGCAGTGGCGACAAGCATGGCGCCGGCAACAACTTCCTGCCGCGCTACCGCACCCCGGGGCAGGCCACGTTCTTCGGCTACCGCGGCACGGTGCTGGCCGACGGCAGCCACCGCCGCTGGTCGCCGCAGGGCTGGTTCTACCGTGACGGCTTCGGCCTGCAGGGCGAATACATCGTCTCGCGGCAGGAAGTAGCCAGCGCCGGCCAGCGCGCCGCGCTGGAGCACCGCGCCTGGCAGGCCACCGCCAGCTGGGTGCTCAGCGGCGAGGACGCCAGCTACCGCGGGGTGACGCCGGCGCGGCCATTCGGCGTCAACGGCGGCCGCGGCGCACTGGAACTGACCGCCCGCTACGGCGAGCTGGAGATCGACGCTGCCGCCTTCCCGTTCTATGCCGACCCGGCCACCTCGGCCGCGCGCGCCCGCGCCTGGGTGCTGGGCGCCAACTGGTACCTGACCGCCAACCTGAAGCTGGTGACCAACTACACGCACACCCGTTTCGACGCAGCCGGCGGCGCCAGCGCGTTGCCCGACGAAAAAGCCGTTTTCTCGCGCCTGCAAGTGTCCTTCTGACGGAGAGCCCCCATGACGACTTCCTCCCTTGTCCGCCGCGCCGGCATTGCCACGCTGGCCTTGCTGCTGGCCCTGGGTGCCGGCAGTGCCTTCGCCCGCGACGTGCAACTGCTCAACGTTTCCTACGACCCCACCCGCGAGCTGTACCGCGACTTCAACGCCGCCTTCGCCAAGCACTGGAAGCAGACCACCGGCGATACGGTCACCGTCGAAACCTCGCACGGCGGCTCGGGCAAGCAGGCGCGCGCGGTGATCGACGGCATCGAAGCCGACGTGGTGACCCTGGCGCTGGCCTACGACGTGGATGCGATCGCCGGAAAGGCCAGGCTGCTGCCGGCGGACTGGGAAAGCCGCCTGCCCGACAACAGCGCGCCCTACACCTCGACGATCGTGTTCCTGGTGCGCAAGGGCAACCCCAAGGGCATCCGCGACTGGCCGGACCTGCTGCGCGACGGCGTGTCGGTCATCACCCCCAACCCCAAGACCTCCGGCGGCGCGCGCTGGAACTACCTGGCCGCCTGGGCCTACGCCGACCACATCTTCAAGGGCGACCGCGAACGCATCCTCAACTACATGCGCGCGTTGTTCCGCAACGTGCCGGTGCTGGACACCGGCGCGCGCGGCGCCACCACCACCTTCGTCCAACGCGGCATCGGCGACGTGCTGCTGGCGTGGGAGAACGAGGCCTTCCTCGCCCAGCAGGAAATGGGGCCGGACAAGTTCGAGATCGTGGTGCCGCGCATGTCGATCCTCGCCGAGCCGTCGGTGGCGCTGGTCGATCGCAACGTCGACCGCCACGGCACCCGCGAGGTGGCGCAGGCCTACCTGCACTACCTGTATTCGGCGGAGGGCCAGCGCATCGCCGCGCGCCACTACTACCGTCCGCGCCATCCCGAACTGGCCGCCCCGGCCGACGTGGCGCGCTTCCCGCAGGTGCGGCTGGTCACCATCCGCGATGCCTTCGGTTCGTGGGAAAAGGCGCAAGCCGAGCATTTCGCCGATGGCGGCGTGTTCGACCAGATCCAGGCGAGCAAGTAAGTGACCCATCCGGTTTCTCCCGCTCCGGCTTCCCCGCTGGCTGCGCCGAAGGGCCGGCGGCGCGCGCGCCGGGTCATTCCCGGTTTCGGCCTCGGCATGGGCATCACCCTGTTCTGGCTGGGCCTGATCGTGCTGGTGCCGCTGGCCGGGCTGTTCCTCAAGGCCGCCGGGCTGGGCGTGGGCGGCATCTGGCAGATATGGAGCGAGCCGCGGGTGCTGGCGGCGTTGCGCCTGAGCTTCCTCACCGCGCTGGCGGCGGCGGCGTTCAACACGGTGATGGGCACGTGGGTGGCGTGGGTGTTCGTGCGCTACCGCTTCCCCGGCCGGCGCCTGTTCGACGCAATGATCGACCTGCCGTTCGCGCTGCCCACGGCGGTGGCGGGCATCGCGTTGACCGCGTTGTACGGCGGGCAGGGCTGGATAGGCCGTTGGCTGGAGCCGCTGGGCGTCAAGGTCGCCTATGCACCGGCCGGCATCGTCGTGGCGCTGGTGTTCGTCGGCCTGCCGTTCGTGGTGCGCATCGTGCAGCCGGTGCTGGCCGAGAGCGAGCGCGAGCTGGAGGAAGCGGCCGGCACGCTCGGTGCCAACCGCCTGCAGACCGTGGCGCGGGTGGTGCTGCCGGCGTTGTGGCCAGCATTGCTGACCGGTTTTGCGCTGGCGTTCGCGCGCGGCGTGGGCGAATACGGCTCGGTGATCTTCATCGCCGGCAACCTGCCGTTCGCCACCGAGATCGCACCGCTGCTGATTACCATCCGTCTGGATGAATTCGACTACGCCGGGGCCACCGCGATCGCCACGGCGATGCTGCTGCTGTCCTTCGTCGTGTTGCTGTTGGTCAACAGCCTGCAAGCGCGGCTGCAACGCAGGGGCGCGCGATGAACGAAATGGTGTCGGAGCTGCCGATGGGAATTGCCGCATCCACCGGCCGCCGCGGTGCGGCGCAAGCGGCCAGCGTGACCACCGAGCCGCGCTGGGTGCAGGTGCTGCTGATCCTCGGCGCGCTGGGCTTCCTGCTGTCCTTCCTGCTGCTGCCGCTGCTGCTGGTGTTCGGCGAGGCACTGCGTGGCGGCGTGCAGGCGTTCTGGGCCGCGATCACCGATGCCGACGCGCTGGCGGCGGTGAAACTGACCCTGCTGGTCACCGCGATTGTCGTACCGCTGAACCTGCTGTTCGGCATTGCCGCGGCGTGGGTGGTCAGCAAGCACAAGTTCCCCGGCAAGCGCTGGCTGGTGACGCTGATCGACTTGCCGTTCTCGGTGTCGCCGGTGGTGGCCGGGCTGGTGTTCATCCTGCTGTTCGGCCGCGGCGGCTGGCTGTGGCCGCTGATCGAGGACGGCCTGCACCTGCACCTGCCGGTGCTGGGCGAGGTGCTGCTGCAACTGCCGCGCATCGTGTTCGCCATCCCCGGCATCGTGCTGGCCACCGCCTTCGTCACCTTTCCCTTCATCGCCCGCGAACTGATGCCGCTGATGGAGCAGCAGGGCAACGACGAGGAACTGGCCGCGCTGACCCTGGGCGCGAACGCGTGGCAGATGTTCTGGAAAGTCACGTTGCCGAACATCCGCTGGGGCCTGCTGTACGGCGTGCTGTTGTGCAGCGCGCGGGCGATGGGCGAATTTGGCGCGGTGTCGGTGGTGTCCGGGCACATCCGCGGGCGTACCAACACGTTGCCGCTGCATGTGGAAATTCTCTACAACGAACCGTCCGCGCATACGTGGAGCGCCGCGTTCGCCTGCGCCTCGCTGCTGGCCGGCACTGCGCTGCTGACGCTGGTGACAAAGACCTTCCTTGAATGGCGCCACGGCGAATCGCTGGCTGCCGCGCACCGCCACTGAGATGACGACGATGGACATCCGCATACGACAACTGGGCAAGCGTTTCGGCGATTTCGCCGCGCTCGACGGCGTCAGCCTCGACATCCGCAGCGGCGAGCTGCTGGCGCTGCTGGGGCCGTCCGGCTCGGGCAAGACCACCCTGCTGCGCGCCATCGCCGGGCTGGAGCAGCCCGAGCAGGGCCGCATCCTGTTCGACGGCGAGGACGCCACCGGGCTGAGCGTGCAGGCGCGCCGCGCCGGCTTCGTGTTCCAGCACTACGCGCTGTTCAAGCACATGGACGTCCGCCGCAACATCGCCTTCGGCCTCGAAGTGCGGCGCGGCGGCGAGCGCTGGCCGAAGGCGCGCATCGCCGCCCGGGTCGAGGAACTGCTGGCGCTGGTGCAGCTGGACGGGCTGGGCGGGCGCTACCCGACGCAGCTGTCCGGCGGGCAGCGCCAGCGCGTGGCGCTGGCGCGCGCGCTGGCCATCGAACCGCGCGTGCTGCTGCTGGACGAACCGTTCGGCGCGCTCGACGCGCAGGTGCGCCGCGACCTGCGGCGCTGGCTGCGCGAACTGCACGACCGCACCGGGCTGACCACGGTGTTCGTCACCCACGACCAGGAGGAAGCGCTGGAACTGGCCGACCGCGTGGCCATCCTCAACCGCGGCCGCATCGAGCAGGTCGGCACCCCGGCCGAGGTCTACGACCGCCCGGCCTCGCCGTTCGTGTACGGCTTCGTCGGCGAGGCCAACCGGCTGCCGGCGCGGGTGCGCGGCGACGGGCTGGAGGTGGCCGGCGCGCAATGGCCGCTGCCGGCGACCCTGCCGGCGGCGGGCGAACTGGAGGTCTACGTGCGGCCGGAGGACATGCGCGCCGACGCCGCCGGCGACTGGGCCGGCACCGTGCTGTCGGTGCAGCGCAGCGGCGCCCGTACCCGGCTGCGCGCGCGCCTGCACGAGGCCGCCGTGGACGTGGAGGTCGAACTGCCGCCGGACGCCCCGGCCTATGCCGCCGGCCAGCCCATCGCGCTGGCGGCGCGCCGCCACGGGGTGTTCCCGGCCACGTAGCGCGTGCCGGCACAGCCCCCGTGGATGCGGGGCTCGCCCGGCATGGGGCCTTGCCGACGAAACCCCATGCCGGGCAAGCCCGGTACCTGCGGGGGCAGGGCATTCTGCGGACTTGCGGGATTGCGCTTCCCCGCAATCGGGCGAAGAGCCGAATTTCCTCTGGCGCTGCCTGGTCATTGTGGTTAAGAATTCGTGAGCCCGCGCCCTGGCTGCACGGGTCCCCCCACAGGAGAACCGCAATGACCTACAGCAAACGCCTTGCCGCCGTTGCCTGCGCCGCCCTGCTTTCCGTCCCGTTCATGGCTTCCGCCGACGACGCGGCCGAATCGCCCATCAGCTGGGAAGTCGGCGCGGTATCGGACTACCTGTTCCGCGCGGCCTCGCAGACCGACGAGAAGCCCACCGTGCAGGCGGGCCTGACCTGGACCTCGCCGGTGGGCCTGTACGTCGGCACCTGGGGCTCGGGCGTGGATTTCGGCCCCGGCGACCCCGACGTGGAAGTGGACTTCTTCGTCGGCTATGGCTTCGACGTCAGCGAGCAGGTCAACTTCGACGTGCTGCTCAACCGCTATACCTACCCCGGCGCGAGCGAGCTGGCCTACAACGAGCTGGTCACCACCACCACCATCGCCGACACCTGGAAGGTCAACGTCAGCTACAGCAACGACGTATGGAACAGCGGCACCGATGGCTGGTACTACGGCATCGGTGGCGAGTGGGGCCTGCCCAACGAATTCAGCCTGAGCGCCAACGTCGGCCGCAGTACCTTCGAGAATGGCGTCGCCGAGGATTACACCGACTGGGGCGTGGGCGTGAGCCGCGGCTTCGGCATCGCCAACGTGTCGCTGGGCTATTACGGCGCCGACGGCAACGGCCGCGACAACTTCGGCAAGCTGGCCGACAACCGCGTGGTGCTGGCGGTGAAGATCGCGCGCTGAGCGCAGTTGCAAGGCCAACGAAAAAGGCGCCGCAAGGCGCCTTTTTCATTGACTCCGTAGATGTGGGGCTTTCCCGGTGAAGCCCGTGCCGGGCAAGCCCGGCACCTACGGCTCAATTCCAGCTCAACACCACCTTGCCGGCCTTGCCCTGTTCCATCAGGTCGAAGCCCTCCTGGAAGCGATCCACCGGCAGCTGGTGGGTCAGCACCTTGCCCAGCGGGAAGCCGCCCAGGACGAGCTGCGTCATCTTGTACCAGGTCTCGTACATCTTGCGGCCGTAGATGCCCTGCACGGTCAGGCCCTTGAAGATGATCTTGTCCCAGTCGCAGCCGGCGCCCTTGGGCATGATGCCGAGCATGGCGATCTTGC
>Ga0206118_100318_pt1 | contig 30053 bp, 23 predicted proteins | sample 3A20Ametagenome_FD_177999 | JGI IMG/M metagenome (GOLD analysis project Ga0206118, IMG submission 177999) | Enriched microbial communities from leaf-cutter ant dump, University of Wisconsin, Madison, United States - 3A20A | ecosystem: Environmental > Terrestrial > Nest > Insects nest > Nest dump... | reverse complement strand
GGTTCTGGAACACGTGTGGGGTGTCGGTGAACGCCGCCTGCCCGGCCCAGGTGACGCCTTCGCCGCCCATGTGGGTGAAGGTGTCGGTGTCGCGGTCCATCCACGTCACCATGTAGTGGCAGCCGATGCCGGCCATCGCCCGCGAGCCTTCCGGCACGTTGGTCGAGGTGTTGTGCGGGCAGCCGGAGCAGTAGTGCGGCACGCGCGGGAACTGCGCGCGCGGCAGCGCCATTTCCGCTTCCTTCTCGTCCATCCAGCGCAGGCGCTGCTCGATGGATTCGGTGTTGAAGAAACGCTGGATGCGGCGGCCGATGACGCCGGCGATGGTGGCCGGGGTCAGTTCGCCGGTGGACGGCAGGATCCACTCGCCCTGCTCGTCGTACTTGCCGACGATGGACGGGCGTGCGCCCCACGCGGCCGGCCAGTTGTAGAAGTACTCCTTCATCTGCCGCTCGATGAAGGCCTTCTTCTCCTCCACCACGACGATGTCTTCCAGCCCGCGCGCGAACGCGGCGATGCCCTGCGGTTCCAGCGGCCAGGTCATGCCGACCTTGTAGACGCGGATGCCGATCCCGGCGCAGGCCTGCTCGTCCAGGCCCAGGTATTCCAGCGCCTGCAGCACGTCCAGGTAGCTCTTGCCGGTGGTGACGATGCCCAGCCGCGCGCGCGGCGAATCCATCACCACCCTGTCGATGCCGTTGGCGCGGGCGAAGGCCTGCGCGGCTTTCACCGCGTAGCGGTGCAGGCGCATCTCCTGCTCCAGCGGCGGGTCCGGCCAGCGGATGTTGAGGCCGGCCGGCGGCATCTCGAAATCCTCCGGCAGGACGATGCGGCGCGCGAACGGGTTCACGTCCACCGAGGCCGAGGACTCCACCGTCTCGGCGATGGTCTTGAAGCCGATCCAGCGGCCGGTGTAGCGGCTCATCGCCCAGCCGACCAGGCCCAGGTCGAGGATGTCCTGCACGCCGGCCGGGTTCAGCACCGGCATCATCGCGCTGACGAATTCGTCCTCGCTGCCGTGCGGCAGGGTGGAGCTGCGGCAGGCATGGTCGTCGGCGGCCAGCGCCAGCACGCCGCCGTGCTTCGAGGTGCCGGCCGCGTTGGCGTGCTTGAACACGTCGCCGCAGCGGTCCACGCCCGGGCCCTTGCCGTACCACATGCCGAACACGCCATCGACGTTGGCGCCGGGGAACAGGTTGGTCTGCTGCGTGCCCCACACCATGGTCGCGCCCAGGTCCTCGTTGAGGCCGGGCACGAACTTCACCTTCGCCGCTTCCAGGTGCCGGCGCGCGCGCCACAGCTCCAGGTCGAAGCCGCCCAGCGGCGAGCCGCGGTAGCCGCTGACGAAGCCGCCGGTGTTCAGGCCCGCGGCCGTATCGCGCTGCTGCTGCATCAGCGGCAGCCGCACCAGCGCCTGCACGCCGCTCAGGTAGATGCGGCCGTCGGTGCGGGTGTACTTGTGCTCCAGCGTGTAGTCGCGGTCGCGCACGCCGATCAGCGGCGTGTCGGCGGAGGCGGGGGAGGTGAGTTCGGCGGTACTGGTCATGGCTGGCCCATTGCAGGAACGGCTGGCGTCGGCTGCCGCGCCAGGCGGCGCGCACGCGGCCGGCGATTGTAGCAGCGCGGGTTTTGGCGCCCGCCGCGGCGGCACCAGGCGGACTCGCGGCCGGCCGGCCGAGCGGTTAGGATCGGCCCCTTGCTGGATGCTGAACGATGGGGATTGCAACATGCAGGTGATAAGGGGCGTGGCTGGCGGCCTGTTGCTGCTGGCTGGCTTGTTCTGTTCGACGGCGTGGGCGCAGGAGCTGCCGAAGATCGCCGAGTTCTATTTCGATGACGACACCGCGGCCAGGCCCATCCAGGCGCTGCCGCCGGAACAGCCGGGGCTGGTCGACCAGTTGATGAAACTGCGCGAGCGCGGCCGCAAGGGCGTGGACGCCACGGTCCAGCTGGCCGGCATCGCCTATGCCGAGGGCCGCGGGGAGCTGGCGGCCAAGCTTTACCAGGAAGCGCTGGCGTCGGTGTCCGAGAACTCGCTGCAGGCGCGCGGCATCCGCTGGAACCAGGGCTGGGACCTGTACCGCCAGGGCGATGCCGCGGGCGCGCTGGCGCTGTGGACGCAGGCGGCCAGCGGCACGCGCGGCAACCCCGGCTGGGCGCCGCCGACCCTGGCGCTGGCGTTGTGGACGCTGGGCCGGCGCGACGAGGCGCTGCAGTGGTACGCGGCGGCGGTGCGCACCGAGCCGGAGCTGTGGAACGACCCGGCGCGCTTCCCGCAGCTGCTGCCGGCGTGGAAGGACGAGGAGCGCGCGCGCCTGGCCGAAGTGCAGCGCGCCTGGGCCGCCAACCCGCCGGCCTGGCCCTGAGCAGCAGGCAAACCACGCTGCCGGGCCTGCCCGGCGGCGTGCCGGGTGGGCGTTCTCAGTCCGCCGCCACCGTGCGCCCGCGCGCCCAGTCGCGCAGCGCCTGCACCTGCTCGGCCATCAGGACCGACAGCGGCCGGGTGTTGCGGATCTCGGCCATCAGCAGGTCGGTGTCCAGCGGCCGGCGCACGGCGTGCGCGGCGTACAGGCCGGCGACCACCGCCTGCTCGATCTCGGCGCCGGAAAAGCCGTCGGCCGCGGCCGCCAGCGCCGGCAGGGCGAAGCTTTCCGCGTCCAGCCCGCGCTTGCCCAGGTGCAGGCGCAGCAACTCCACGCGGGTATCGGGCGCGGGCAGGTCGACGAAGAAGATCTCGTCGAAGCGGCCCTTGCGCAGCAGTTCGGCCGGCAGCTCGTGTACCTGGTTGGCGGTGGCGACGATGAACACCGGCGCCCTGTGTTCGGCCATCCAGGTCAGCAGGTAGCCCAGCACCCGGCGCGAGACGCCGCCGTCCTCGCCGCCGCTGGCCAGGCCCTTCTCGATCTCGTCGATCCACAGCACGCACGGCGCCAGCTGCTCGGCCGAGGCCAGCGCGTCGCGCAGGTTCTTCTCGGTCTCGCCGTGGTACTTGTTGTAGAGCATGCCGAAGTCCAGGCGCAGCAGCGGCACGCCGAAGCCGGCGGCGGTGGCCTTGGCCAGCATCGACTTGCCGCAGCCCTGCACGCCGAGCAGCAGCATGCCGCGCGGCGGGTCCAGCCCGGGCGGCGCCTCGCCGGCGACGAACACCGCGCGGCGCTGCTCGATCCAGCGCTTGAGCCGGGCGGCGCCGGCGACCTCGCCGAAGCGCGCGCTGTCGTACTCGTAGTGCAGGTGGCCGCTGCGGTTGAGCAGCTCGAACTTCAGCTTCGCCAGCTGCGGCAGGTCGTCGGCGCGCAGCGCGCCGTCGCTGTAGATCAGCTGGCGGGCGATGCGGCGCGCGTCGGCCAGGCTCAGCCCCTGCAGGTTGCGCAGGATCTGCCGCACCGCGTCCTGGTCCACTTCCACGCGGCGGCCGCCGTTCTCGCCGGCGTAGGCCGCCGCCTCCTCGCGCAGCATCTTCAGCAGTGCGTTGGCGTCGGGCAGGCGCGGGTTGAACCGGGTGGCCAGCGCTTCCAGTTCGGCCGGCAGTTCCACCTTGGTGCCGACCAGCACCAGCACGTGCGGCTGGCTGTGACGGCGCTGCACGATGTCGCGCAGCAGGCGCTGGTGGCTGGCATAGCCCAGGTAGGGATGGAAATCGAGCAGCAGGTAGATGCCGCGTTGTTCGGCCTCCTGGATCATGCGCAGCACCGAGCTGGCGTCGGGCGGGCCCACCGCCTCGTCCTCGCGGTCCATGTCGATGCGGCGCAGGCCCTCGGTGATCGACCAGCGGTACAGCGCCCGCCACACGTGCATCAGCGCCTGCCGGAACAGGTCCACGATCCGCGCCTCGTCCGGGGTCTCGATGACGATCAGCGGCGTATTGGCGCGGATCAGCGCGGTCAGGTCCTGCAGTTCGCTCATGGCGGCTCCGGTGTGGGCCGCCACGATAGCAAAGCGCGCCATGCGCCGGCCGTCCTCACGCACCGACTACCGCGGCCGTCGCGCGCCGGTGTACGCTGCGGGCAGTCCCGCGCAAAACGAGGCGTGCATGAAGACGATCCTGGTGGCCGGTTCCAAGGGCGGTGTGGGCAAGACCACCATCGCCACGCATCTGGCCGCGCATGCGGCACTGCAGGGCAGGGCGACGGTGATCGCCGACGCCGACCCGCAGGGGTCGAGCACGCGCTGGGCGCAGCGCCGCGCCAGCCTGGACAGCGCCGTGCTGCCGGTGGACGTCTACCGCAAGAAGGCCTGGGAAAAGCACATCCCCGACGGCGCCGAGCAGGTGATCGTCGATGCCCCGGCCGGCGCCCATGCCGACGATCTGGAGCAGTTCCTGGACGTGGCCGATGCGGTGGTGGTGCCGGTGCTGCCGTCGGCGCTGGACATCGAGGCCATCGTCGGTTTCCTGAACAGTCTGGCCAAGGTCAGGCGCGTGCACTCGCGCGCCCTGCCGGTGGGCCTGGTGCTCAACCGCACCAAGCCGTGGACGCAGACCTCGCAGCAGGCGCGGCAGATGCTGGCGCAGTGGCCGTACGAGGTCGTGGCGCAGCTGCGCGACAGCCAGAGCTACGTGGTGATGGTCGGCCTGGGCCGCAGCCTGTTCGATTACCACTCCGCCCAGGTCCGTGAGCACCAGCAGGACTGGGAACCGCTTCTGAAATGGTTGAACAAGGTCTGACCCGGAGCTAATGAATCCTCATGCGTGAACTGATCCTGCTGCGACATGCCCACGCCGAGCCGGCCGACAATGGCCTGGCCGACATCGACCGTCCGCTTTCCCCGCATGGCCTGGCCGAGGCCGAGGCGGCCGGTCGCTGGCTGCTGGAGCAGCGGCTGGTGCCGGACCGGGTGCTGTGTTCGCCGGCGCGCCGCGCGCGTGAAACGCTGGAGGCGGTGCTGTCGCTGACCGGCTATGTCGAGCAGCGGCTGGAAGAGCGCATCTACGACGCCACCTCCGGCACCCTCGCCGCGCTGGTGGACGAGCACCGCGAGGTCGAGCGCCTGCTGCTGGTCGGCCACAACCCGGGCATGGAGCGGCTGGTGGCGCTGATGCACAGCGGCCAGTCCGGCGACTACCGCGGCATGCCCACCGCCTCGGTGGCGGTGCTGTCGCTGCCGATGGCCGCGGCCATCGAACCGGGCATCGCCCGCCTGGCGGCATTCTGGTGGCCTTGAGCCCATGGTCCGGGCGCGGCGCATGCCGGACGGCATGATCCGGGCGCACCGCGCCGGCACCGCGTCCCGTGGGGCGCGGCGCAGGCGGCGGGGAGTGGCCGGGCAGGGGTGCGTGGGCGTGGCTGCGCGCCACGCCAGGGTCGTGGACAGGGGCTGAGCGCATGCGGCGGGTGTGGTGTGGACTGCTGCTGACATGGCTGGCGGCGACGGGCGCGGCATCGGCGGCGCAGCCGCTGCAGTTCGATACCGCGCACTCGCGTTTCGGTTTCGAGATACGCACCCGCTTCGGGCAGAGGATCGAGGGCCAGTTCCCGCGCTTCGACGGCTGGATCACGGTGCTGCCCGACGGCCGCCACCAGGTGCGCCTGCGCATGTTCACCCAGTACGTCGAGATTCCCGGCAAGCCGCGCTACACCGGCTGGATGCGCGGCGAGGATTTCTTCGACGCGCAGCGGCACCCGCTGGTCGAGTTCGAATCCGATCCCTACGAGCCGGGCATCGTCGAGCGCGGCGGCGACGTGCAGGGGCGGCTGACCATCCGCGGCATCAGCCGGCGCGAGGTCCTGCACCTGCAGGAGCCTGAATGCGCGCGGCCGGGCTATGATTGCGACCTTGTCAGCCGGGGTACGGTCCTGCGCGGTCGTTACGGCATGGACAGCTGGCAGTTCGCCCTGAGTGACCGTGTGACCTTCATATTGCGTACGCGCCTGGTCGGCGCCCCCCCACCGTGAACCTGCTGCTCCGTCTCCTGTTGCTGGGCTCGGTCCTGCTGGCCGGCGGCTGCGTGTCGCTGTCGCCGCAGCAGCGCGAGCGCGCGCAGGGCATCGCCGTGGCCGCCCGCTCCACCGCGCTGGACTGCGACCGCGCCGACCGCTGCGCGCTGGATTCGCCGCTGCGCGCCCTGGGCGCGCAGGCCATCGCCGATTCCACCGCCGCCGGCGCGCCGCGGCACTACGCCACCCTGCTGGACGAAGGCGAACTGTCGCTGGTGGCGCGCCTGAACCTGATCCACAGCGCCAGCCGCAGCGTCGACCTGCAGACCTACATCTTCGACACCGACGACAGCGCGCGTATGGTCATCGACGCGCTGCTGGACGCGGCCCGGCGCGGGGTCAAGGTGCGGGTGCTGATCGACCAGCTCTCGGCCATCTCCGACCTGCAGATGCTCGGCGCGCTGTCCGGCGCGCACGCCAACTTCGAGCTGCGCATCTACAACCCCACCTTCGGCAAGGCCAAGCTCAACTATTTCGACTATGCCGGCAGCGTGCTGTGCTGCTTCCGCCGCTTCAACCAGCGCATGCACAACAAGCTGCTGGTGGTGGACGACGTGATCGGCGTGGTCGGCGGCCGCAACTACCAGGACGACTATTACGACTGGGACAGCGAGTACAACTTCCGCGACCGCGACGTGATCGTGGCCGGCCCCGAGGCGCGCGCGATGGCGGCCAACTTCCAGGCCTTCTGGGACGCGCGCCGCAGCGTACCGGCCGAGCGCCTGAACGATGTCGGCCGGACCCTGCTGCGGCAGGGCGTGCCGGAACTGCCGCAGGCGCGGTTCCGGCGCCCGGAGCGGGTGGCGCGCGCCGCCGCCGAGGCCGCCGATGCGGCGTTCGTCGCCGAGGCCTTCGTCGACACGGCGTTGCCGGTGCGTTCGGTGGCCTACGTCGCCGACCTGCCGCGCAAGCACCGCAAGGACCCGGCGCCGCACGTCACCGAGCCGCGGCTGGACGCGCTGATCGCCGGCGCGCAGTCCGAAGTGCTGCTGCAGACGCCCTACCTGGTGCTGTCCAGGCCGGCGCAGAAACTGTTCAAGGACCTGCGCGCGCGGCAGGCGCCGCCGCGGGTGGTGGTGTCCACCAACAGCCTGGCGGCGACCGACAACCCGATCGTCTATGCGATGGCCTACAAGTACAAGCGCCGCAACCTGCGCGTGCTGGGCTTCGACGTTTACGAGTACAAGCCGTTCCCGCTGGACGCGCCGGTGGCCCCGGCCAACCTGGTGTCCGCGGCGCTGGACGACGCGCCCGCGCCGCCGCCCAACCGCGTGATCGGCGCGAGCGCGGCCGGCAGCAACGCGCGCGGCAGCGGTTCCGGGCGCCGCGCGGGCGCCGACGGCAGCGAGGTCGAACGCGAGGTGCTGCGCACCGAGACCCGGCCCTCGTTCCTCGGCAGCAAGGCCGCGAACCGGCCGCTGCCGGTGACCCGGCGCGGCGCGCGCATGGGCCTGCACGCCAAGTCGCTGGTGGTGGACCGCCGCATCGGCGTGGTCGGCACCCACAACTTCGATCCACGCAGCGAGAACTACAACACCGAGGGCGCGGTGATCATCGACGACCCGGTGTTCGCCGAGAAGCTGGCGCAGAGCATCCTGCGCGACATCGCGCCGGACAACGCCTGGATGGTGGCGCCGCGCGGGAAGGCGCCGGTGTTCTCGGGCCTGAACTACAGCCTGGGAAAGGCCTCCGAGGCCCTGCCCATCCTCGACGTCTGGCCATGGCGCTACGCCACCAACTACGCCTTCCAGCCGGGACCGGAATGTCCGCTGCCGCTGTCGCGGCACGATCCGGATTTCCGCCGCTGCTACGTGCCGGTGGGCGATTTCCCCGAAGTCGATGTCGGGCCGAAGTGGCTGCTGGTACGCATGCTGACCGCGTTCGGCGCGGGGCTGGTACCGATCCTGTGACCGCACCGGGCTGCGGCGCCGGCGTCGCAGCCGGCGCGCATCGTATTCCCGCTCCCGGTTCCCGCCCCCTTCCGCAACGCGGGGCGGAAAGTGCCGATGCGCGGTCCGGCGGACATCGCCGGCGCATCCGGCAGTCCACCACGACGAGGAACCCATCATGAGCGTGGAACAGAAGGACAAGCCATCCGCCTTCAAGCACAGCGTCGGTCCGGCCCTGCTGGAGCGCATGGGCCGCGAGATCGAGGCGGTCCATCCCGCCTTCGATCGCCGGGCCTTCGAAGGCATCGCCGGCGACCTGGCCCGGCTCGAACTCAAGCCGCGCATCGCGCGGGTCCGGGACGAGCTCGCGCGGCGGCTGCCCGCCTCCTACGCGGACGCGCTGGCCATCCTTCTCGCCGCTGCCCGCCGCGGCAACCTGCGCGGCTTCGATATCTGGCCGTTCACCGATTTCGTGCAGACCTTCGGCCTGGACGACCGCAGGCGCTCGCTCGACGCGCTGACCGTGCTTACCCGGCTTTTCACCGCCGAATTCGCCGTCCGGCCCTTCCTCCGCCTCCACCCGGAGGAAACGCTGGCCCATCTCCTGCGCTGCACGGCATCGGACAACGAACACGACCGGCGCTGGGCTTCGGAAGGCTCGCGGCCGCGCCTGCCCTGGGGCGAGCGCCTGCAGCAGCTGGTTGCCGACCCCACGCCCACCCTGCCCATCCTCCGCGCGCTGGCCTTCGATGCCTCGCTCTATGTGCGCAAGAGCGTCGCCAATCACCTGAACGACATCGCCAAGGACCACCCCGGCTACGTGGTGGAGACCCTGCTCGCCTGGCGCGGGGAGGCGAAGACGGCGGACGAGAAGGCGCGGCTGGAATGGATCACCCGGCATGCGCTGCGCACCCTGATCAAGGCCGGTCATCCGCAGGCGCTCGAAGCGATCGGCGTCGATGCCGGGGCCGCCCTGCGCGTGCATGGCATCCGCTTCGAGGAAACGACCTACGCGATGGGCGATACGCTCGCCTTCGCCATCGATCTGGAATCGCTCTCGGCGCGGGGCCAGCGCATCGTGCTCGACTACGCGATCCACTACAGGAAGGCGAACGGCACGCTCAGCCCCAAGGTCTTCAAGTGGAAGACCTTCGAGCTGCCGCCCGGCGCGCGGATGCGGCTCGAGAAGCGCCATGCGCTGAGGGAAGTCACCACCCGCGTGCACCATCCGGGCGCGCATGCGCTTTCCATCCAGGTCAATGGCAGGACGCTGGAAACGCTGCGCTGGACGCTGGCGTCCTGAACCATCTGCCGCCCTTGACCGGGAATTCACCACAGGCGCCTATAAAGCAGGAGCGGCTCCCGTCGCGGCGTTTTCTCCGCATGCGGTTTCCGTGCGGTGCGCAGCGGGCCTGCTTCGCCATGCGCGCGAAGCGCATCCCCGCCGCCGCGATGCCGCATCCGTTTCCACCCCGGAGCACCGCCATGCACCACGCCTTCAAGGTCGGCGACCACGTCCGCTGGAATTCTGAGGCCGGCCACGTCAGCGGCCACATCATCAAGGTCCATACCCGCGACACGACGTACAAGGGCCACGTGCGCCGCTGCAGCGAGGACGATCCGCAGTACGAGATCCGCAGCGACCGCACCGACCACATCGCCATGCACCGCGGCGCGGTGCTGGAGAAGATCGGCTGATGGCGGACGTGGCCACCGTCTGGACCATCGGCCACTCCACCCGCGGTTGGGACGAATTCCTCGCGCTGCTGGGCGGCTGTGACATCGAGGCGGTGGCCGATGTGCGCCGCTTTCCCGGCTCGCGGCGTTACCCCTGGTTCGCCAGCGAGGCGATGGCGCAGTCCCTGCCGGCCGCGGGCCTGGACTACCTCTGGCTGCCGCAGCTCGGCGGGCGCCGCCGCGCGCTGCCGGGTTCGCCCAACGGCGCCTGGCGCAATGCCGCCTTCCAGGGCTATGCCGACCACCTGCAGAGCGCCGAGTTCGCCGAAGGCCTGGCGCTGCTGCTGGAACTGGCCGCGCGCCGCCGCACCGCGCTGGTGTGCGCCGAGGCGGTGTGGTGGCGCTGCCACCGCCGCCTGATCGCCGACGTACTCACCGCGCGCGGCGTCGAAGTGCTGCACATCCTCGACGCCGGCCACGTGCAGCAACACGCGTTGACCGGCAGCGCCCGCCTGGTCGATGGCCGGCTGGTCTATCCGCCGCCGCAGGACGATCTGTTCGGCTGACCCCGGCATCCGCGCCGCCGCTTAAACTGGTACCGATTCCACACCGGTCATCGCCATGGTTTTCCGCGCCCCCGTTTCACTGGACGAACTCAACCGCCTCAGCCGGGGCACCCTGATCGACCACCTCGGCATCGTTTTCACCGCGGCCGGCGAGGACTGGCTGCAGGCGACCATGCCGGTGGACGAACGCACCCGCCAGCCCTACGGCCTGCTCCACGGCGGCGCCTCGGTGGTACTGGCCGAGACGCTGGGCAGCAGCGCCGGCAACCTGTGCGTGGATGCCGCCAGCCAGGTCTGCGTGGGCCTGGAGATCAACGCCAACCACCTGCGCGCGGCCCGCTCGGGCGTGGTCACCGGCACGGCGCGCGCGCTGCACGTCGGCCGCACCACCCAGGTCTGGGAAATCCGCATCGACAACGAGGCCGGCAAGCCGGTATGCATCTCGCGCCTGACCCTGGCGGTGGTGCCGGCCTGATCATCGGCCGCGGCGTTGCATGGCGCGGCGATGGACGGTCAATCGGCAGCGTTCGCCGAGGTGGCGGCGGGTCGCAGCACCCACCCGGCGGCGCGCAGGCCGTCGTCGAGCAGGCCGGCCGGCACGTCCGCCTTGCCGGCGACGACGGTGCGCAGGAAATCGGCGGCCGCCGCGCCTGCCTGCGCGGAAACGGCTTCGATGAAGGTGTCCGCGTTCCAGGGCTTGCCGCCGCGCACGCGCGCCTGGAAGTCGCGCCAGACGCAGGGCAGGCCGCAGGCGCCATGGCTGGCGCGGCGCACCGTGGCGTCCACCGCCATCTGCAGGACGAAACCGCAGCGGTAGTACGCATCGAAATCGCCACGCGCGCCCGCTTCGGACAGCGGGCCGGCGGCGAGGCTGGCCGCGCAGGCGTCGCGGGCGTCGGCCACGCGGGCGTCGGTCGCCGCCGCATCCGATTCCCCCAGGCGCAGCAGCGCGACCGCGGCCAGCGCATCGGCGCCACCTTCGTGGATCCACGCATCGGCACCGTCGGCCAGGGCCGGATAGTGCTGGTACATGTGCGCGGCCTCGTGCGCGAAAAACGTATCCATGCGCGTGGCGAACGCGGGCGTGTCGAAGGCCGGGTGCCTGCCGTAGACATGCATGAACACCTGGCCGGGCAGGGTGCCGCCCTGGTAGCCGTAGCCGCCACCGGGATGGGCGGCATCGCGCGAGGCGAACAGCATCGGCTTCTGCGGCAGCACTCCCAGCGCGTCGCCATAGAAGGCCATCAGGCGCGGCAGCAGGGATGCCAGGCGCTCGCGGATGCCCGCCGGCATGGTCGGGTCGATCACCGCGATCACGTCCGCGGTTTCCACCGGGACGGCCTTGCCGACGTAGAGGTTGGTTCCGTCGTCGCGGTCGATGAAATCGACCGCGGCCACCGTCCTGCCGGCGACGATCGCATGTTCGCCCCGCGGCGGCGCCAGCCGCACGCGCCATGCCGGCGTCCCGGCATCCGCGCACGGCAGCGCGCAGGCATGGAACCGCCCGGTGTGGATCAGCAGGCCGCCGTCGCCGAACGGCGAGAACGGCGCGTAGTCCTTCTCCATCTGCACATAGAGCGGCTTCATCGCGAGGGCGACCTTGGTGAACGCCGCGCCATCACGGCGGCGCACGACCTCGGCGCCGTCCTCGACCAGCAGCTGGAACGCCGGGTCCAGCGGCATCCAGTCGCGCACGCGGGTCGCCTGCGGATCGACCCGTTCGAATCTCAGCCCGGTCGACGGCGCCGGCAGCTCATAGCCGGCCACCCAGCGGCCGTCGTCCGCGCGCGACAGCGCGATGCCGGGCATTGCCCGCGCGTCGCCGTCGTGCCGGTCCTGCGCCGCCACCGCGGCCCCGGGCAGGGCGATGCAGGCCAGCAGCAGGAGGCGGCGGATCGTTCTGCCTGTCGGCATTGCGGGTCCTTTGGTTCCTGATCGTGCACCAGTATGGCGCCACCCGGCGAGGGCCGAAGTGTCGCTGGTCATCGTGACCAACGTCCTTGCCTAGGCGGACGGCGGCGGCGCGGGCAGGTGCGGCGGCAGCCGTTCGCGTACCCACGCCTCCAGCTCCCCGGCCGGCAGCGCCGGGGTGAAGTGGTAGCCCTGCGCGATGCCGTAGCCCTGCTCGCCGAGCAGGCGCAGCTGTTCGGCGCTTTCCACGCCCTCGGCGACCACGGTCAGGCGCAGGCTCCGGCCGATGTGGGCGATGGCCCGGGTCAGGGCGCTGGCCACCTCGTCGCTCTCGATGCCGCGCACGAAGCTGCGGTCCAGCTTGAGTTCGCTGATCGGCAGCAGGCGCAGGTAGCTCAGGCTGGAGTAACCGGTGCCGAAATCGTCCATCGACAGGCGCACGCCAAGCGCATGCACCGTGTGCAGCGTGCGCAGGGTGCTGGGGTCGGTGTCCATCAGCACGTCCTCGGTGATCTCCACGGTCAGGTCGCCCGGCGCCAGCGCTTCGCGCCGCAGCACCTGTTCGATCCGCGGTGGCAGTTCCAGGTCGTGGAAGTTGGTGGGCGACAGGTTCACCGCCACCGACGGCACGTCGAGCCCGGCACGCCGCCAGCGCGCCAGCTGCGCGCAGGCTTCCTCCACCACCCAGCGGCCGATGTCGCCGATCAGCCCGCATTCCTCGGCCAGCGGGATGAACTGCATCGGCGACACGTCGCCCAGGCGCGGATGCCGCCAGCGCGCCAGCGCCTCCACCCCGCGCAGGCGGCCGTCGCCGATGCCGACCTGCGGCTGGTAATGCAGGTGCAGCTGGCGCTGCTCGACCGCCTCGCGCAGCGCCGTCTCCAGCGCCAGCCGCTCCTGCGCGTTGTGGTCCATCTCGCGGGAATAGAAGCGCGCGCCGTTGCGGCCGCTGTTCTTGGCCTGGTACATGGCCATGTCGGCGTGGTGCAGCAGGGTCTCGGTGTCGTGGCCGTCGTGCGGGAACATGCTGATGCCGACGCTGGCCGAAGGGCGGATCTGCACCTCGTCCAGCGGCAGCGGCAGCGACAGCCGGCGCAGGATGCGTTCGGTGCGCTCGCCCGCGGACGATGCATCGCAGGGGTTGAGCACCATCACGAACTCGTCGCCGGACAGGCGGCCGACGATGTCCGCCGCGCCGGCCTCTTCCTGCAGGCGCCGCGAGACCGCGCGCAGCAGCTGGTCACCGCCGGGATGGCCGAACGAATCGTTGATCTGCTTGAACCGGTCCAGGTCTATGAACAGTACCGCCAGCGCCTGGCCGGCGGCGGCGGCCGCGGCGATCGCCTGGTCGGCCTGGGCGTGCAGCAGGTTGCGGTTGGGCAGGCCGGTGAGGTCGTCGTAGAAGGCCAGCCGGCGGATGCGGTTGCGCGCTTCCTCGCGCTCCAGCGCCAGCGCGCACAGGTGCACGATCACCTCGACCAGGCGGCGGTGGAAGGCGTCCGGGTCGTGCGGGCGGCGGTAATAGAAGGCGAAGGTGCCCAGCACGCGGCCATCGCTGGCCTTGATGGGCGTGGACCAGCACGCCGCCAGCCCGTGCTCCAGCGCCAGGTGGCTGATGCCCTGCCAGTTCGGGTCCAGCGCGATGTCGCGTGCCACCACCGTCTGCCCGGTATGCGCGGCGGTGCCGCAGCAGCCCACGCCGGGCCCGACCGGGATGCCGTCCACCTGCCGCGTATAGGCCTCGGGCAGGCTGGGCGCGGCCAGCGTGCGCAGGCGCCCGTCCTCCACCCGCAGCACCGAGCACAGCACCTGCGGCGCGGTCTGCTCCACGTCGCGGCACATCATCTGCATCACCTCGCTGGTGGGCACCTCGCGCACCAGCGCGTCGAGCATCCGGTGCTGCAGCACCTCGTGCACCTTGGTGTGGGTGATGTCCATCAACACGATGACCAGGTTGGCCAGCGTGCCGTAGTCGTCGAAGATCGGGTTGACGCTGATCGAGCACCACAGCGGGCGGCCGTCGCGGCAGGCCACCCGTTCGTCGCAGCACACCGGCTCGCCGGCCAGCAGGCGCGCGGCGTGGGCCAGCACCGCGTGGCGCCGCGTGCGGTCCGGCACCAGCAGCGTGGCGACGTGGCGGCGCAGCACCTGGCTGGCATCGAAGCCGAACAGGCGGCAGAAGCCCTTGTTCAGATGCACGACGCGGCCGCGCGCGTCGGTGATCAGCACCGCGCTCTGGGTCTCGTCGAAGCCCAGCGACAGCAGCCGCTCGCGCTCCTGGCGCTGGCGCCGCGCGGTCACGTCGCGGATGAAGGCCATGTGCAGCTGGCCGTCGGCCCCGGGCGTCTGCGCCAGCGATACGCTGATCCAGCGCATCTGCCCGTCCTTGCGCACCAGCTGCACGTCGCGTGGCTGGCTGGCCAGTTCCCGCACCCGGTTGGCCGCCCCCGGGTGCAGGTCGCTGTCGTAGCGTTCGCGCATCGCCGCCGGCGCCAGGATGCCCAGGTTGCGGCCCACCGCCTCGGCGCACGACCAGCCGGACAGGGTTTCCATGGCCTTGTTGAAGTGCACGATGCGGTTCTGGCCGTCGAACACGATCACGCCGCTGTCGACCTGCTCCAGCGCCGCCGAGAACAGGGGCAGCATGTCCCCGGCCAGCGACCGCGATAAGCGCTCCATGTCCCGCTCCCCTGAAGGCGTGAGCGGATTTATACCGCTTTGCCCGCGCCCAGGGGCGGGCATGCCGCCAGGCGCGCATCCGCTGGCGGAAGCCGGACCGCATCCGGTATCTTGCGCGGATGACTTCCCCCCGTCCCGCCCGCCAGGGCAGCGTGGCGCGTGCGTTCCGCTATCTGTACCGCGTGCCGCTGCTGCTGGTCCACGTCGTGATCTTCCTGCCGCTGATCCTGCTGCTGATGGCGCCGCCGTTCGGCCGCCTCGGCGCGGCCGCCGATCCGCTGGAACACAAGGTGGTGCGCTGGTGGTCGGGCGGGCTGATGTGGATCTTCGGCTTCCGCCTGCGCCGCCTCGGCCAGCCGCAGCCGGGGGCGGTGCTGTTCGTCGCCAACCATGTCGGCTGGGTCGACATCAGCATGATCCACAGCCAGAAGATGGTCGGCTTCGTCGCCAAGCGCGAGATCGCCGGCTGGCCGCTGGTCGGCTGGCTCGCCACGCGCGGCCACACCATCTACCACCAGCGCGGCAACACCGAGTCGCTGGGCGGGGTGATGGAGGAAATGGCCAAGCGGCTGCGCGAGGGCCGGCCGGTGGCGGTGTTCCCGGAAGGCCGCACCCGCGGCGGCCACGAGGTCGGCCCGTTCCACGCGCGCATCTTCCAGGCCGCGGTGGAGACCGGCGTGCCGGTGCAGCCGGTGGCGCTGCGCTACGGCGTGCGCGGCGACGCCCAGACCCGGGTGGCGTTCGCGCCGGGCGAGAGCTTCTTCGGCAATTTCCTGCGCCTGCTGGGCGAGCCGGCGCGCCGCGCCGAAGTGCATTTCCTCGAACCGGTCGGCAGCCACGACCTGGAAGGGCGCCGACGCCTGGCCGAAACCTCGCGCGCGCGCATCGTGGCGGCGATGGAAGGCCCGTAACGGCGTGTCCCGGTGGCGTCCGTCCTGCAGTCCGCGTGCGGTGCCGGCAAGGCTTCGGCGCCCGGCATGCGCGGGCCGGCGGTGAGCGGCGGCCGGCCCATGGCGGTTCACGCCTCCTCCCGCCGGGAGGGCGCAGCATGAGCGCCATGTTGAGCGCCGCCCAGTACCAGCCGCCGCGTTGGCTGCGCAATCCGCACCTGCAGTCGATGCTGGCGTCCAGCGGCGTGCGCCTGCGTCGCGGCCAGCACCTGCTGGCGTCCAGCGGCGCGGTCACCCGCGAACTCATCCTCGACGGTGGCGACGGCGTGCGCCTGCAGGCCTGGCACAGCCGCCTGCCGGGCAATGCGCCGGTCGGCCTGGCGCTGCTGCTGCATGGCTGGGAGGGCAGCGCCGAATCCAGCTACATGCGCATGACCGCCGCGCGCATGCTGGAGCAGGGCTTCGACGTGGTGCGGCTGAACTTCCGCGACCACGGCAATACCCACCACCTCAATCCCGGCATCTTCCATTCCTGCCGCATCGACGAAGTGGTGCAGGCCGCCGGCGACGTGGCCCGCCGTTTCCCCGGCCTGCCGCTGGTGGCGGCGGGCTATTCGCTGGGCGGCAACTTCGTGCTGCGCCTGGCCCTGCACGCGCCCGCCGCCGGCGTGCCGCTGCGGCACGTGGCGGCGGTGTGCCCGGTGCTGGACCCGGCGCTGACCATGGACAGCATCGAGCGCGGCCCGGCGATGTACGACTGGTACTTCCGCCGCAAGTGGACCGGCTCGCTGCGGCGCAAGCGCGAGCTGTTCCCGGAACTGGCCGACTGCGACGACACCGTGCTGAAGCTGGACATCCGCGCCCTGACCGGCTGGCTGGTCGAGCGGCACACCGCCTTCGCCACGCTGCAGGACTATTTCGACGGCTATTCCATCGCCGGGCAGCGCCTGTCCACGCTGGAAGTGCCCGCCGACATCCTGATGGCGCGCGACGACCCGGTGATCCCGTTCACCACCTTCCGCCACTGGCGCCTGCCGGCGCACGCGCGGCTGGAGATCGCGCGCTGGGGCGGGCACTGCGGCTTCATCGAGAACCTGCGCGGCGATGGTTTCTCCGAGCGCTGGGTGGCGCAGCGCCTGGCCGCCGCGGTGGGCGCGCATCCGGCGCCGGAACAGGCCGCGCTGGCGCTCGGGTCCTGAGTCCCCATCGCCAGGGGCATGCGGAGCGGGCTGCGCCTCTACAATGGCGCTTTGTGCCCAACGCCGGACCGCCATGCAAGACACGATCATCCAAGCCCTGCGCCGCAACGCCACCGACGACGCCGTAGCCGCGGCCCGGCAATGGGTCGGCGCCGAACCGCAGCAGCCGCAGGCCCACCGCTGGCTGGCCCTGGCCCTGCAGCAGCAGGGCGATGCCGCCGCCGCGCAGGCCAGCCTCGAGCAGGCGCTGGCGCTGGCCCCCGACGATGCCGCCCTGCACCTGCAGCATGCCGGCCTGCTGCTGGCCCAGCGCCGCATCGATGACGCCGGCCAGGCGCTGGAGCGCACCACCGCGCTCAACCCCAACGAATTTTCCGCCTACCTGATGCAGGCGCACCTGGCGCTGGCCCGCGAGGACATCGACGAGGCCGAGCGCCTGGGCCGCATGGCCGCGCGCGTGGAGCCGGACAGCCCGGAACTGGGCGCCATCGAAGGCATGGTCGCGCTGCGCCGCGGCGACGCCGACCGCGCGCTGGCGGTGCTGTCGGCCGCCAGCCAGCGCCTGCCCGACGACCCGCGCGTGCTCTATGCGCTGGGCTTCGCCTACCTGGCCAAGGACCTGCTGGCCTTCGCCGAGCAGGCCTTCCGTCGCGTGGTCGAACTGAATCCGTCCAACCGCGCCCTGCAGGGGCTGCTGGTGCAGTTGGCCTTGCGCCAAGGCCACCCGGACCGCGCCGCCGAGGTGATGCGGCAGGTGCTGTCCACGCCGGAAGGCGACACCCCGGGCATGCGCCGCCTGGCCGGCGAACTGGAACTGGCCTCCGGCCAGCCGCTGCAGGCGCTGGACCACCTGCGCCCGCTGCTGGCCGAACTGCCCGGCGACCGCGCCACCCTGCAGATGCTGCTGGTCGCCTGGCAGCGCCTGGGCCGCGAGGACGAGGCGCGCGGCGAGCTGGACGCGGCGCTGGCCGCGCACCCGCAGCTGCACGACCTGTGGCTGGCGCGGCTGGCGGTGGCGCCGGTCGGCAGCCCGGAAGCGGTGGACGTGGTCGAGCGCTGGCTGGCGGCGATGCCCGACCACCTGCCGGCGCTGGAGGCGCGCCTGCGCCTGCACGACATGAACGGGGAAGCCGATGCCGCCGAAGCGCTGGCGCGGCGCATCGTCGCCCTGGAACCGGGCCGCGTCAGCGGCGAGCAGCGCATCGTCGAAGCCCTGCTGGCGCGCGAGCCGGCGGCGGCCATCGCCCATGTGCAGGCCCTGGTCGACACCGCCCCGGAAGCCGCGCAACCGGAACTGCGCGTGTGGCTGGGCGCGGTGCAGGACCGCGCCGGCGAGCCGGCCGCGGCGCTGGCCACCTGGCTGCGCCTGCACGGCGAGCTGGCGCCGTCGCGCCTGCCGCTGCCGCCGCAGGCCAGGGCCCCGGCCGAATGGCCGGCGCTGGGCGAGGTGGCGCAGGACAACCCGCTGCGGCCGCTGTTCGTCTGGGGCGCGCCGGGCTCGGGCGTGGAGCGCGTGGTGGCGGTGATGGCCGCCGGCAGCCAGGTGCTGCGCGGCGACCGCTTCGGGCCGAACCCGCCGGACGACGCCTTCCAGAACTTCCACACCCTGCAGCGCCTGGCCGAGGACACGCTGAGCCCGGCGCAGTTCGTGCAGCAGTGGCGCGACGCGCTGCCGGCGCGCGGCATCGCCGACGGCAACGTGATCGACTGGCTGCTGTGGTGGGACAACGCCCTGCTGTGGGCGCTGCGCCCGCAGCTGCCGGAAGGCCGCCTGGTGATCGCCGTGCGCGACCCGCGCGACATGCTGGTCGAATGGCTGGCGCTGGGCGCGCCGGCGCCGCTGGCGCTGACCTCGGTCGACGAGGCCGCGCGCTGGCTGGCGCGCGCGCTGGAGCAGGTGGCCGACCTGCACGAGCAGGACCTCTACACCCACCTGATCCTGCGCATCGACGACGCGGTCAACGACCCGGCGGCGATGGGCAAGCTGCTGGAACAGGCCTTCGGCCTGCGTTTCCCGCCGGTGCGCAGCCTCGGCCCGGCCACCATCGAAGCCGGCCACTGGCGCAGGTATGCCCAGGTGCTGGCGGCCGAGTTCGCGCACCTGGCCCCGGTCGCCGCGCGCCTGGGCTATCCCGACGCCTGAGCACGCGATCCACCCGTAATGGCAGGCGCCGGCCGCGGCCGGCGTCTCCCCCGAGGAGAAGGGAATGAAACTGAGCAGCCAGAGCTTCGACAATGGCCGGCCGATCCCGGCCGAATTCGCCGCCGGCGACGCCAGCGGCTTCGCCGCCAACCGCAACCCGCAGCTGGCCTGGAGCGACGTGCCGGACGGCACGCGTTCGTTCGTGCTGGTGTGCGTGGACCCGGACGTGCCGACCGTGCCGGCGCTGGTCGGCCGCGACGATGTGACCGTTCCGCTGGACCAGCCGCGTGGCGATTTCATCCACTGGGTGATGGTGGACATTCCCGCCTCGCTGCGCGAAATCGCCGCCGGCAGCTGCAGCGAGGGCTTCACCGCGCGCGGCAAGCAGCCGCCGGCTGGCCCGGCAGGCACGCGCCAGGGCGTGAACGACTACACCGCCTGGTTCGCCGGCAATCCGGACATGGCCGGCACCTACCGCGGTTACGACGGCCCGTACCCGCCGTTCAACGACGAACGCGTGCACCGCTATTTCTTCCGCCTGTTCGCGCTGGACGTGGAACGCCTGCCGGTGGAAGGCGACTTCACCGCCGCCGACGTCTACCGCGCCATGCACGGCCACGTGCTGGCCGAAGCGGCGCTGCACGGCACCTACACGCTCAATCCGGCCCTGGCCTGACCCCGCCGGACAAAAACGAAGGGCGCCGCAAGGCGCCCTTCGTCGTTCCCAGCGGTGGCGGTGCCGGTTACTTCTTCACCGTTTCCGAGCCGACCACCATGTCCAGCACGTAGGCCTGCGACGGCGCGTCGGCCGGCGGGTTCTTCACCGCATAGCGCTTGACCCGCAGCACGTTGCGCACGCCGTCCTCGTGGGTATAACCCTCGATGGCGTCGTAGAAATTGCTGAACTCGCCGCGCTTGCCCTGCTCCAGGCCCTTGTCGTCGTAGTGCACTTCGCGCACCTGCAGGCACTGCTTGTCGGGGATCAGCGGGTGCGGGCAGGGCCTGGTCTGCGCATCGACTTCCAGGAACACGGTCTCGCCCGGGCCGCCATAACGGGTCTCGGCGGTCGGCTCGCCGCGGAAGCTCAGCACGTCGCCGGCGGCGCTGGTCAGCCTGAGCGTGGAAGCGTCGAGCTGGTCGATCTTCAGCGTGCCTTCCAGGCGGCTGCCCACGGCCTGGTCGAGCGCCATCAGCGCCTGGTCGGCGCAGGCCATCATCGTGGAGGCCATGCGCGACACGGTGATCTCGCTGCCGGCCAGGGTGTAGCCGCCGCCCATGCGGTTGCAGGTGTTGTCCACCGACAGGCGGTCACCGGCGAAGTTCAGGGTGACCGGCTTGTCGGCGCGCACGAACAGCGCGTCGATGCGCTTGCCGGCGCTGTCGACGGCGTTGTCGAGCACCCAGTGGTTGGCGCCGAGCTGCCCGGCGTCGACCGCCGCAGCCGCGGCGGCCGGCGTGGCGTCGCCCTGGGCGGTGGAGGGGGTGTTGTTGCAGGCGCTCATCAGGGCGATGGGCAGGGCCAGCAGCAGGATGCGCTTCATGTCGTACTCCTTGGGAAGCAGGGGGGGAAGGGGGATGGAAAACCGCCTGGAGCGGTTCAGGCATCGCATCGGCATCAGGCCGATGGGCCGCCATGGAAGGCGACCAGGCAAACGTGTGGCGCCGGCTGCAGGGGTTGCCGGCGGCCTTCCCCATTCAGTTTCCAGCAGGCAGGAACAGCAGCAGCGCGGCGCCCAACGCCAGCCTGTATACCGCGAACCACGTGAAGCGATGGTGCTTGATGTAGCCCAGCAGCCACTTCACCACCACGAAGCCGGTGAGCACGGACGCGGCGAAGGCGATGCCCACATCGCCCCAGTCCTCGTGGCCGAGCCGGCCGTGCCGCGCCAGCTCCAGGAAGGCATAGGCGCTGGCCGCGAACATGGTGGGAATGCCGACCAGGAAGACGAACTCGGCGGCGGCCGCGCGCCGGCTCAGGCCCAGCAGCATGGCCAGGAAGATCGCCGCAGCCGAGCGCGAGGTGCCGGGGAATACGCCGGCCACCACCTGCGCCAGGCCCACGCCGACGGCGACCTTCCAGGTGACGGTATCGCGGTCGGGCAGGCGGGCGGCGAACCCCTCGGCCAACAGCATCCAGACGCCGCCGATCACCAGCGCCCAGGCGATCGGCGTCACCGTTTCGGGCAGTTCCCAGCCGGCCAGGCGCACCGGCAGGCCGACCGCCGCGGTCACCAGGAAGGCGGTGCCCAGCTTGAGCATGTAGTCGCGGTTGTCGCGTTCGCCCAGGCCGGTGGCCAGCGACCACAGCCGCTGCCGGAACACCAGGACCACGGCGAGGATGGCGCCGGCCTGGATGACGATGTTGAAGAAGTCCGAGCGGGCGCCCAGCCAGCGCTCGGCGATCAGCAGGTGGCCGGTGCTGGAAACGGGGAGGAATTCGGTGAGGCCTTCGAGGATGCCAAGCAGCAGGGCGGAAATCGGGTCGGACATGAGGCGGGGGAGGCAGGAGGAGCCGCAAGGATAGAGCATTGCCGGGAATGCACCTGTCTGGTGCGCATCACGCGCAGTTGCACCATATGGGTGCAATTGCGCGTGGCCCACGTGGGGATGCGCCTTGGAAAACAAGGGTTTGCACGCTCCAGGAAGTTGGCACGGCAGTTGCTGTAACCAGCGCACGCCACTCCATCCGAGGTTTTGCCCGATGTCCCTGGAAAACGTTGAGAAGCTGATCAAGGACAACCAGGTCGAGTTCGTCGACCTGCGTTTCGTCGATATGCGCGGCATCGAGCAGCACGTGACCTTCCCGGTCTCCATCGTCGAGCCGTCGCTGTTCGAGGAAGGCAAGATGTTCGACGGCAGCTCGATCGCCGGCTGGAAGGGCATCGCCGAATCGGACATGGTGCTGATGCCGGACCCGGCCAGCGCCTACCTGGACCCGTTCTACGCCGACCCGACCCTGGTGCTGACCTGCGACGTGCTCGATCCGGCCACCATGCAGGGCTACGGCCGCTGCCCGCGCGGCATCGCCAAGCGCGCCGAGGCCTTCCTGAAGTCCTCCGGCATCGCCGACCTGGCCTTCTTCGGCCCGGAACCGGAATTCTTCATCTTCGACTCGGTCCAGTTCGCCAACGACATGGGCCACACCTTCTTCAAGATCAATTCCGAGGAAGGCGCCTGGAACACCGGCAAGAGCTACGACGGCGCCAACAGCGGCTACCGTCCGACCGTCAAGGGCGGTTATTTCCCGGTGCCGCCGACCGATTCGCTGCACGACATCCGTGCCGAGATGTGCAAGGTGCTGACCCAGGTCGGCATCGAGGTCGAGGTGCACCACCACGAAGTGGCCAACGCCGGCCAGTGCGAGATCGGCGCCAAGTTCAACACGCTGGTGACCAAGGCCGACGAACTGCAGCGCATGAAGCACGTCATCAAGAACGTGGCGCACCGCAACGGCAAGACCGTCACCTTCATGCCCAAGCCGCTGGTCGGCGACAACGGCAGCGGCATGCACGTGCACCAGTCGCTGGCCAAGGAGGGCAAGAACCTGTTCTCCGGCGACGGCTACGGCGGCCTGTCGCAGATGGCGCTGTGGTACATCGGCGGCATCTTCAAGCACGCCCGCGCCATCAACGCCTTCAGCAACTCCGGCACCAACAGCTACAAGCGCCTGGTGCCGGGCTTCGAGGCGCCGGTGATGCTGGCCTACTCGGCGCGCAACCGCTCGGCATCGTGCCGCATCCCGTGGGTGTCCAACCCGAAGGCGCGCCGCATCGAGATGCGTTTCCCCGATCCGATCCAGTCCGGCTACCTGACCTTCACCGCGCTGATGATGGCCGGCCTGGACGGCATCCGTAACCAGATCGACCCGGGCGCGCCCAGCGACAAGGACCTGTACGACCTGCCGCCGGAAGAGGAAAAGCTGATTCCGCAGGTCTGCTCCTCGCTGGACCAGGCGCTGGAAGCGCTGGACAAGGACCGCGAGTTCCTCAAGGCCGGCGGCGTGATGAGCGACGACTTCATCGACGCCTACATCGCGCTGAAGATGAAGGAAGTGACCGCGTTCCGCGCGGCCACCCATCCGCTGGAGTACCAGCTGTACTACGCCAGCTGATGCCGGGCGGCCGCCTTCGCGCGGCCGCCGCACCCCCTTGCTGCCGGCAACGGCGGCGATGGCAAAGTCCCTCCCCTCCCGCTTTGGCCATCGCCGCCCCCGGCGGCAAACCCCGCAACACCCAGGCAGTGGCAAGAGAAACCGGAAACGCGCCGCGCGGGCCAGGCTTTCCTCCCCGCGTCACGGCCCGCGGCGCATCCGGCGCACCGCCAGCGGCCGTTCCCCGGCCGCTGGATGACACGATGCCGGCCGCGACGGCCGGTCTCCTCCACATCGGGACCTGCGCATGAAACTGATCTCCGCCATCATCCGCCCGTTCAAGCTCGACGAAGTACGCGAGGCCCTGGGCGCGGCCGGCGTTTCCGGCATTACCGTCACCGAGGTCAAGGGCTTCGGCCGGCAGAAGGGCCACACCGAGCTGTACCGCGGCGCCGAGTACGTGGTCGATTTCCTTCCCAAGATCCGCATCGAAACCGCCGTCACCGATGACAACGTCGATGCGGTGATCGAAACCCTGCAGGCGGCCGCCGGCACCGGCAAGATCGGCGACGGCAAGATCTTCGTCACCCCGCTCGAGCAGGTGGTGCGCATCCGCACCGGCGAAACGGGCGCCGACGCGCTCTGAACCTCAACCCCTGAATCGGCGCGAAGGACGGTTGTTCCTTCTCCCTTCGGGAGAAGGTGGCGCGAAGCGCCGGATGAGGGGCGGATGGAGTCCATGATGTTTGAATCAATGGGACGCCACCCCTCCCCGCCCCAACCCCTCCCCCGGAGGGAGAGAGGCTCCGGCAGTCGCCCTCTGCGCTGATCCACCCCCAACCGGAGTCGACAATGCGAAAGGAAATTTTCACCGGGCCCAAGGCCCGGGCTGGTGGTCCGTGCCTGTCGTCCACGCTTGCCGGCCTCGCGCTGGCGCTGCTTCCCCTGGGCGCATCGGCGCAGGACGCCGCACCCGCGTTCGAGCGCGGCGACGTGGCCTGGATGCTCACCTCCACGCTGCTGGTGCTGATGATGGTGGTGCCCGGGCTGGCGCTGTTCTACGGCGGCCTGGTGCGCGCCAAGAACGTGCTGTCGGTGCTCAGCCAGGTGCTGGTGGTGTTCTCGCTGGTGCTGCTGCTGTGGGTGGCCTACGGCTACAGCGTGGTGTTCAGCGACGGCAATGCGCTGTTCGGGTCGTTCACCCGGTTCGCCTTCCTGCGCGGCTTCACTCCCGAATCGGTGGGCAACACGCCCATCGCCGGGCTGCCGGACTACCTGTTCGTGGCCTTCCAGTCCACGTTCGCCGGCATCACCACCGCGCTGATCGTCGGCGCCTTCGCCGAACGCATCCGCTTCGGCGCGGTGCTGCTGTTCTCGGCACTGTGGTTCACCCTGGGCTACCTGCCGATGGCGCACACCGTCTGGGGCGGCGGCTGGCTCGGCGAAATGGGCGCCATCGACTTCGCCGGCGGCACCGTGGTGCACATCAACGCCGGCGTGGCCGGGCTGGTGGCGGCGTGGTTCGTCGGCAAGCGCCTGGGCTACGGCCACGTGGCCCTGAAGCCGCACAACCTGCCGCTGACCTGGCTGGGCGCCATGCTGCTGTGGGTAGGCTGGTTCGGCTTCAACGCCGGTTCGGCGGCGGCGGCCGACACGGTGGCGTCGCTGGCCTTCATCAACACCGTGCTGGCCACCGCCGCCGCGGTGCTGGGCTGGACCCTGGTGGAAGCGGTGACCAAGGGCCGTCCCTCGGCACTGGGCGCGGCGTCGGGCGCGGTCGCCGGCCTGGTCGGCGTGACCCCGGCCTGCGGCACCGTGGGGCCGCTGGGCGCCATCGTGATCGGCTTCGTCACCGGCATGCTCTGCGTGTGGGGCGTCACCTGGCTCAAGCGCCTGCTGCGGGTGGACGACACCGCCGACGTGTTCGGCGTGCACGGGGTCGGCGGCATCGTCGGCGCCCTGCTCACTGGCGTGTTCAGCGCGCAGTCGCTGGGCGGCACCCGGGCCGGGCTGGATATCGCGCACCAGCTGTGGGTGCAGGCGGTCAGCATCGGCTTCACCGTGCTGTGGAGCGCGGCGGTCACCGCGCTGATCCTGCTGGCGGTGCGCGCCGTGGTCGGCCTGCGCGTGAGCGAGGATGCCGAGCGCACCGGCCTGGACATCAGCAGCCATGGCGAATCGGCCTACGAGGCCTGAGCGGGAAGGGCAGGGCGCCCGCCAGGCGGCGGGCCCCACGGGGTCGGCAGGACAGCCGGCTTTGCACTACATTGGTGCAATGCGCGATACCGGACCCCCGCCCACCGCCGACATGCTGGCCACGCCCCTGGTGTGGGCCGCGCCGGACGGCCGTATCGCCGGGGCGAACCCGGCGTTCTGCCGCTGGCTGGGGGTCAGCGTGCGGCGCCTGCTGGGGCAGCCGCTGGCCTCGCTGGAAAGCCAGGGCGACGCGCTGGCCGGACGGCTCGCGCAGGCGGCCGCCGCCGACGCGGTGCGCCTGTCGCGGCTGGCGCTGGCGCTGCCCGGCGAACGCCCGCGTTTCGCCGAAGGCTGGCTGAGCGCGCTGGACGCCGGCGGCTGGCTGCTGGAAGCGCACCCGGTGGACGAGTTCGCCGCGCCCGATCCGGCGCAGGTGCTGCCCGGCGCCTTCGCCGCCGCGCTCAAGGGGCTGGCCCACGAACTGCGCAATCCGCTGGCCGGGCTGAAGGGCGCGGCGCAGCTGCTGGCGCGCCGCGCCAACCATCGCGACGCCGCCGAGGGTGAGCTGATCGACCTGATCGGCGCCGAGATCGAACGCCTCAACACCCTGCTCGAGCAGCTGCTGTCGCCGGCACCGCAGCGGCCGCACGCGCCGCTCAATGTCCATGCCGCGCTGGAGCGCGTGCTGCGCCTGGCCGAGAACGAGGCCGGCTGGGCCCTGCAACTGCAGCGCGACTACGACCCCAGCATTCCCGAATTCGCCGGCGACGCCGACCGCCTGACCCAGGCCCTGCTCAACCTGGTGCGCAACGCGATCCAGGCCGGCGCCACCCGCATCGTGCTGCGCACCCGCATCGAACACGGCGCGCGCATCGCCGAGCACGCCTCGCCGCTGGCGCTGCGCCTGGAAGTGGCCGACGACGGCCGCGGCGTGCCGGACGACCTGGCCGAACACCTGTTCCTGCCGCTGGTCAGCGGCCGCGCCGAGGGCACCGGGCTTGGCCTGGCGCTGGCGCAGCAGGTAGCGCGCGAACACCGCGGCACGCTGAGCTTCCGCTCGCGCCCGGGGCATACCGTGTTCACCCTGCTGCTGCCGTTGCCGGCCGCCGGCGAGGAGAAGGAGGTCACCGATGCCTGACGCGCCCGTGCCGGCGGCGACGATCTGGGTGGTGGACGACGACCGCGCGGTGCGCTTCGTCCTGACCACCGCGCTGCGTGATGCCGGCTACACCGTGGAGGGTTTCGACAGCGCCGCCGCCGCGCTCGACGCCCTGGCGCGGCAACCGGCGCCCGACCTGCTGTTCACCGACGTGCGCATGCCCGGCGACGATGGCCTGGTGCTGCTGGAAAAGCTCAAGACCGCGCTGCCGCAGCTGCCGGTGATCGTGATGTCGGCCTACACCGACGTGGCCAGCACCGCCGGCGCGTTCCGCGGCGGCGCGCATGAATTCCTGTCCAAGCCCTTCGACCTGGACGACGCGGTGGACCTGGCGCGCCGCACGCTGCCCGAACCCGAGCCGCGCCTGGAGACGCCGCCCGCGCCCGCGCAGGACGAGCAGGCGCCGCAGCTGATCGGCGACACCCCGGCCATGCGCGCGCTGTTCCGCGCCATCGGCCGCCTGGCGCAGGCGCCGCTGTCGGTGCTGATCAACGGCGAGACCGGCACCGGCAAGGAACTGGTGGCCAACGCGCTGCACCGCGAATCGCCGCGCGCGCGCGGTCCCTTCGTCGCGCTCAACACCGCCGCCATTCCCGCCGAACTGCTGGAGAGCGAACTGTTCGGCCACGAGGCCGGCGCCTTCACCGGCGCGGCCAGGCGCCATATCGGCCGCTTCGAGCAGGCCCATGGCGGCACCCTGTTCCTGGACGAAATCGGCGACATGCCGCTGCCGCTGCAGACGCGGCTGCTGCGCGTGCTGGCCGAAGGCGAGTTCTTCCGCGTCGGCGGCCGCGAACTGATCCATGTCGACGTGCGCGTGGTCGCCGCCACCCACCAGGACCTGGAAACGCTGGTCGGGCAGGGCCGCTTCCGCGCCGACCTGCTGCACCGGCTGGACATGGTGCGGCTGTGGCTGCCGCCGCTGCGCGAACGGCTGGACGACGTGGCGACGCTGGCCGCGACCTTCCTCGGCAATGCCGCGCGCCGCCTCGACATGCCACCCAAGCGCCTGTCCGGCGCCGCCATGCAGGCGCTGCGCCAGCACGACTGGCCCGGCAACGTGCGCGAACTGGAGAACGTGTGCTGGCGCCTGGCGGCGCTGGCGGTGGCCGACACCATTTCCGCCGCCGACGTGCAGGCCGCGCTGGCCCGTGGCGGCCGCGCGCGCGCCGGCGGTGCCGCGGTGCCGCCGGCGCAGTGGGACCAGGCGCTGGCGCAATGGGCGCGGCAACGCCTGGCCGAGGGCGCCAGCGGCCTGCACGCCGAAGTGCGCGAACGCATGGAGGCGGTGCTGCTGGAGGCCGCGCTGGCCGCCACCGATGGACACCGCAGCGATGCCGCGGCGCGGCTTGGCCTGGGCCGCAACACCGTCACCCGCAAGCTGGGGCCGGGGCGGAAGCGCTGACGGGCGGCGGCCCTTCCTCTGCCACAGGGGTCCGATCCGAACCTGAATGGCCGTGTATGATCGGCCTCCGATGGAGACGCAGACGCCACCTTCGGCCCGCCAGACGCAACCGTGCGCGATGCCGGCGGCGGTGCGCCATCGCCACCGCATCCGGCGTGCGGCGCCATGTTGAACGCCGATGCCTGGAACCGTCTGACCGACCTGTTCCACCGCGCCACCGAACTGCCCGAATCCGAACGGATCACCTTCATCCACGCGCATACCGGCGACGACCCGGAACTGCAGCGCGAACTCCTGGCGCTGCTCGCCGCCGACACCGACGTCACCCGATTGCGCGCTCCGCTGCGGCAGGCGGTCAAGGCCGCGGTGCAGGCCAGCGAGCCGGAGGTGATGTCCGGGACGCGGTTCGGCCCCTGGGCGGTGGAACGCATGATCGGCTCGGGCGGCATGGGGCGCGTCTATCTGGCGCGGCGCGCCGATGGCGCCTATGAGCGCGAGGTCGCGCTCAAGCTGGTGCGCGCCACGGCGCTGGACGAACGCCGCCACCGGCATTTCGAGTACGAATGCCGGCTGCTGGCGCAGATGCAGCACCCGGCCATCGCCCAGATCCACGACGCCGGCGTCGATGCGGACGGGCGCGCATGGCTGGTGATGGAATACATCCACGGGCGGCCGATCTCCGCCTGGTGCGACCAGAACCGGCTGACCCTGCGCCAGCGCGTCGAGTTGCTGGTCAAGGCCGGCGAAGGCGTGCAGCACGCGCACCAGAAGGGCGTCATCCACCGCGACCTGAAGCCGGGCAACATCCTGGTCGCCGCGGTCGACGGCCAGTCCCTGCCCAAGATCATCGACTTCGGCATCGCCATGGACGCCGAAGGCCCGGGCGAAGCGCTGGGCGGCGGTACGCCCGGCTACATGAGTCCCGAGCAGGCCGGCGCGGGCAACGACACCGACGCCCGCAGCGACGTGTATTCGCTCGGTGCCCTGCTGTACGAACTGGCCTGCGGCGCCTGCCCGGAAGCCGGAGCGCCGGTCCCGCCATCGCGGTATCTGCAGGAGCAGCCGTCGCCGCGGCGGAAGGAACTGGCCGCCCTGCGCGGCGGCACGCCGCGCGGCCTGCGGCGCGCGCTGCGCGATGGCATCGACGCGATCGCGCTCAGGGCGCTGCAACCCGAACGCGCCGCGCGCTACGCCTCGGTGTCGTCGTTGCTGGACGATCTGCGGCGCTGGCTTGGCCACTATCCGCCGCAGGCCGCCGGCCCGGCGCGGTGGCTGGCCGTGCGCACCTTCGTACGACGCAACCGGTTGGCGGTGGCCGCCACGTCCGTGGTGGCCGTGGCGCTGGTCGCCGGCCTGGCCGCCACCACCTGGTCGTTGCGCGAGGCGCGCCAGGAGGCGGCGCGGGCGAAGGTGACGTCGGAGTTCCTGGCCTCGGTGCTGGACAGCGTCGATCCGGCGATCTCGCAGGACCTGGACAAGACCCTGATGCTGCGCGTGCTCGACGATGCCTCCAGGCGTGCGAAGCGGGAGTTGGCGGGCTATCCCGACATCCTGGCCGACATGGAGCTGCTCATCGGCATCAACCAGACCCACCTGGCCGAGTTCGGGCCCGCCGTCGCGCACCTGCAGGCGGTGCGCGAACTGGCCGGCCGGCATCCGCGCCAGCTCGAGTTCCAGTACCTGCGCGCGACCCAGGTGCTGGGCGATGCGCTGGTGGGGGCAGGAAAACGCAAGCAGGCCGAAGCGCTGCTCGCCGAAGGCATCGGCAGGGCGCGGCGTGGCGCGCCCGGGCATCTCTGGCTCGCCCACGACATGCAGTCGCGCCGGGCAATGGTGCTCATCGACCTCGGGCGCCCGGACGAGGCATTGCGCGAGGCGCGTGCGGCGGAGGCGGGGCTCGCGCGCCTGCTGCCGGCGGACGACCAGTACCGGCTGGACGCCGAAAAGCGGCTCGCCAACGTACTCTCCAGCACCGGCGGGCAACAGCAGGCCATCGCTCTGCTGCGCGACCTCGCCCAGCGCCGTGAGCGCCTGAAGGGCGCCGACCATCCGCTCACCCTGGTCACCCGCCGCGACCTCGCCGTCGCCTACCTGTACCAGCGCGATTTCGCCGCCGCCGAGGTCCAGCTGCAGCAGGTGGTGGGCGCGTATCGGCGCCTGTATGGGGACGACAACAGCTACACCGCCTACGCCCGCGGCATGCTGGCCAGCGCCCTGCGCCAGCAGGGCAGGCTGGAGGAATCCGGCCCCCACTACCGCGCCGCGATGGAATGGAGCATCGCCCACTCCGGCCCAGAGTCGCTGGATGCGCTCATC
>Ga0206118_100317_pt1 | contig 30140 bp, 24 predicted proteins | sample 3A20Ametagenome_FD_177999 | JGI IMG/M metagenome (GOLD analysis project Ga0206118, IMG submission 177999) | Enriched microbial communities from leaf-cutter ant dump, University of Wisconsin, Madison, United States - 3A20A | ecosystem: Environmental > Terrestrial > Nest > Insects nest > Nest dump... | reverse complement strand
AGTGGACGAACCTCTGGTGTTCCGGTTGTCACGCCAGTGGCATTGCCGGGTAGCTATGTTCGGAAGCGATAACCGCTGAAAGCATCTAAGCGGGAAGCGCGCCTCAAGATGAGACTTCCCGGGGCACTAGCCCCCTGAAGGAACCATGTAGACTACGTGGTTGATAGGTCAGGTGTGTAAGTGCAGCAATGCATTGAGCTAACTGATACTAATGATCCGTGTGGCTTGACCATATAACCTCAAGTTGCCTTGGCCGACATGACATGTCGATAGAACCCAAGTGCACGCTACGTCACAAGTACCTACGAGAGGCTGGCGCTTCATCCAATCCATCGGATAGCGACCCTCCAACCCTCTCCCTGGTGAAATCAGCGCTGTGGAACCACCCGATCCCATCCCGAACTCGGAAGTGAAACGCAGCTGCGCCGATGGTAGTGTGGCTCAAGCCATGCGAGAGTAGGTCATCGCCAGGGGCTTTTCCCCCAAACCCCCGCTGCTCAAGCAGCGGGGGTTTGCTTTTGGGGCAAAACAGACGTTGCTGCGTCAGCGGCCAAGCCCTGACCTGCCTTGGCAGAAGAGCAACGGCAGCAATTACGCTGCCGAAATCGAAAGTCCAAACAGCAACGGCGCCTAACAGGCGCCGTTGCTGTTTGCATCGCGGTGAAGATCAGCGTTGCTGCGGGCGTCGCCGGGCCGCGATGGCCCAACGGGCGGCGAGGTTGGGGGCGGTAATGCAGACTGCTTCGTCGGTCACCGTGGTCACCGCGCGTTCCAGCAGTTGGATGTCAGCTTCGTGCTGGCGGGCCACGTGCGGGTCCTCGAAGAAGATCGCCCGCTGGCAGCGATGCTCCAGCACGCGGTCGGCGATCTGCGCGTCGCCGCCGAGCGGGCCGCTCTGGAAGCGCTGGATCCACTCCTGCTCGCGCGGCCAGCCGCGGCTCCACGCCAGTTCGTTCAGGTGTTGCCCGGTGGTGCCGGTGCCGATGCGTTGGGCGAACCGCGAAAGCACGTCGAAATGCTCGGCGGCGAAGGCCAGCATCTGCGGCTTGCGGGCGTCGTGGGCGATCAGCGCCAGGGTCTGGTTGCCGAAGTCGTGCAGGTCGTCGGCACCGGGGTCGGCGGGCAGGCCGGCGTGGATGCGCTCCATCTCGACCCAATCGCGGGCGCTGGCCACGGTGGAAATGAAGGGCTTACCGTGAATGACGCACTGGCGTTTCAAGGCGATGGCTTCGGGGAAGACCGAGGACGGGTCCACCGGGTCGATCAGGTAAATCGCGCCATCCAGTGTGCGTTCCGGCGCACCCATGCCGACGATCTCGGCGACCAGCTTCATCAAGCCGCCTTCGCGGCCATTGGGATAGCGCGTCAGGCCGGGCAGGCCACCGGCCGGCAGCGCAGCGAGGATGGCGTCATGGGTGCGGCCGACGGCGTGCAACGCCACGCCGAGTTCGCGGATGCCGGTGGCGCTGGCGCGCAGCCAGCGGAACAGGGCGGCGTCGGCGCGTTCGTGGTGGAGGCGGTTGGCGGCCAGGCCGATGCGCATGGGGTTCTCGCTGGGGTTGGGGGTTTGAGTGTAAATCCTGGGGGAGTTTTCCTTCTCCCTTGAGGAGATAGCCCGGCAGGAATGCAGGTGCCCGAAGGGTGGGTGAGGAGTGAACGCAGTCCATGATGGTTAACCATCTGGACTCCGTTCGCCCCTCACCCCAACCCCTCTCCCGGTGGGAGAGGGGCTTTTGCTTCCCGGGGTTTGACCCTGTCAGTGCAGCAGCAGCTTGATGATGCTGGCAGCCGCGTCGCGGCCTTCGGCGACCGCGGTGACCACCAGATCGGCGCCGCGAACCGCGTCGCCGCCGGCGAACAGCCTGGGGTTGTGGGTCTGGTAGGGCAGGCGGGTGCTGCCGCCCGCGACGATGCGGCCGTTGCCGGTAGCCTCCACACCCTGCGAGCCCAGCCATTCCGGCAGGGTCGGCGAGAAGCCGAAGGCGATGATGACCACGTCCGCTTCCAGCAGCGATTCGGAACCGATGATCGGCTCGGCGTTGCGGCGGCCATTGGTGTCGGGTTGGCCGAGCCGGGTTTCGACCACGGTGACGCCGATCACCTCGTCGTCGGCGCCGGCCTCGATCGACAGCGGCTGGCGGTTGAACAGGAAGCGCACGCCTTCCTCGCGGGCGTTGGCGACTTCGCGCGCCGAGCCGGGCATGTTGGCCTCATCGCGGCGGTAGGCACAGGTAACCCGGGCCGCGCCGAGGCGGATGGCGCTGCGCACGCAGTCCATGCCGGTGTCGCCACCGCCGAGTACCACCACGCGCTTGCCGGTCAGGTCGGGCAGGGCGACCTGGTCTTCCCAGCCGGCGATGGGCCGGCCCCGCGGGTCGGTGCCGCCGACGATGCGGCCGTTCTGCACGAGGAACGGCAGCGCCGGCAGCACGCCCTTCAGGTCCTGGCCGGGCAGGCCGCCGTCGGTGTAGCGGTAGGCGCCGGTACCGAGGAACACGGCGTCGAACTCGGTTTCCAGCTGTTCGATGCCGATATCGCGGCCGATCTCCACGCCGAGGCGGAATTGCACGCCCATGCCTTCGAGCACTTCGCGGCGCTTGGCGATCACGCTCTTGTCGAGCTTGAAGCTGGGGATGCCGAACTGCAGCAGGCCGCCGATCTGCTCGTAGCGGTCGAACACCACCGCCTGCACGCCGGCGCGCGCCAGCCGGTCGGCGCAGGCCAGGCCGGCCGGGCCCGCACCGACCACGGCCACGCGCTTGCCGGTGGCCTGCACGGCGTGCAGGTCCGGCTTCCAGCCGGTGGCCAGCGCGGTGTCGACGATGTACTTCTCCACCGCGCCGATGGTCACCGCGCCGAACTCCTCCAGCGTGCAACTGCCTTCGCACAGGCGATCCTGCGGGCAGACGCGGCCGCAGACTTCCGGCAGCGGGTTGGTCGAATGGCACAGCGTCGCCGCCTCGTGGATGCGGTCTTCCTGCACCAGTTGCAGCCACTGCGGGATGGCGTTGTGCACCGGGCACTTCCAGCTGCAGTACGGGTTGCCGCAGTCGAGGCAGCGGCCGGCCTGGTACTGCGCGTCGGCCTTGTCGAACTTGCCGTACAGCTCGCCCCAGTCGCCGGACGTGCGCAGTTCCACCGGGATGCGCTGCGGCATGGTGCGGGGCAGGTCGAGGTATTGGAAGGCGTGCTTTCGGGACATGGGGAAAGGCCGGGAATGGGGGAACGGGGAACAGGGAATGAAGCGTCATGCGGGCGGGGAAGGAAGCGGGAGGGAAAGGAGAAGTTTCATTCCCCGTTCCCTGTTCCCGGTTCCCGGTTCCCGCCGCCGTCAGGCGGCCCTGCGCAGCGACTCGGCCAGCGATTCGATGCTGGCGGCCTTCGGTTTGACCAGCCAGAACTTGCCGACGTAGTCGCGGAACTCGTCGAGGATCTGCTGTGCCCAGATGCTGCCGGTCAGCTCGCGGTGGCGGCCGACCAGGGTGTGCAGGTGCTGGCGGTAGTTCTCGAAGCCCTCGCTGGAAATGCGGTGGATGTCGATCAGCTCGTGGTTGTAGCGGTCGACGAAGTCGCGGTCGATGTCCAGCACGTAGGCCAGGCCGCCGGTGAAGCCGGCGCCGAAGTTCTGCCCGACCTTGCCGAGCACGGCGACGATGCCGTCGGTCATGTATTCGCAGCAGTGGTCGCCGGCGCCTTCGATCACCGCCAGCGCGCCGGAATTGCGCACGCCGAAGCGCTCGCCGGCGCGGCCCGCGGCGAACAGCTCGCCGCCGGTGGCGCCGTACAGGCAGGTGTTGCCGACGATGGCGGTGTTGCGCGCCTCGAAGCGGGCGCCGCGCGGCGGGCGCACCACCAGCCGGCCGCCGGCCATGCCCTTGCCGACGTAGTCGTTGGCCTCGCCTTCCACTTCCAGGTTCAGGCCATCGACGTTGAACGCGCCCAGGCTCTGCCCGGCGGTGCCGCGGAAGCGCAGGTGCAGCGGCGCATCGGCCATGCCGTGGTTGCCGTGCGCGCGAGCCACCGCGCCGGCCAGGCGGGTGCCGATCGAGCGGTCGGTGTTGTGGATCAGGAAGCGGTGCTCGCCACCACGCTTGTGGGCGATGGCGTCGCCGAGCAGGTTGTCCATCTGCGTGGCCAGGCTGTCCGGCGACTGGTACAGGCGCTGCGCCGCGCAGTGCGCGCCGTCGTAGCGGGCCGGGGCCAGCAGGCGCGAGAGGTCGAGCCTGACGCCTTCGCGCGGCTCCACCTCCAGCTGCTGCAACAGGTTGGTGCGGCCGACGATCTCGTCCAGCGAACGCGCGCCAAGATAGGCCAGCCACTGCCGCACCTCCCCGGCCAGCAGCCGGAAGAAGTTCTCCACCCGCTCGGGCTGGCCGGTGTAGTGGTGCTCGCGCAGGCGCTCGTCCTGCGTGGCCAGGCCGGTGGCGCAGTTGTTGAGGTGGCAGATGCGCAGGTACTTGCAGCCCAGCACGATCATCGGCGCGGTGCCGAAGCCGAAGCTGTCCGCGCCCAGCAGCGCGGCCTTGACCACGTCCAGCCCGGTCTTCAGGCCGCCGTCGGTCTGCAGGATGGTGCGCCCGCGCAGGTCGTTGCCGACCAGCGCCTGGTGCGACTCGGCCACGCCCAGTTCCCACGGCACGCCGGCATAGCGGATCGAGCTGATCGGCGAGGCGCCGGTGCCGCCGTCGTGGCCGGACACGGTGATCAGGTCGGCGCCGGCCTTGACCACGCCGGCGGCGATGGTGCCGACGCCGGCGTGCGAGACCAGCTTCACCGACACCAGCGCTTCCGGGTTGACCTGCTTGAGGTCGTAGATCAGCTGCGCCAGGTCCTCGATCGAATAGATGTCGTGGTGCGGTGGCGGCGAGATCAGGCCGATGCCGGGCCTGGCGTAGCGCAGCCGCGCTATCAGCTCGTTGACCTTGTGCCCGGGCAGCTGGCCGCCTTCGCCGGGCTTGGCGCCCTGGGCGACCTTGATCTGCAGCACCTCGGCATTGACCAGGTATTCGGCGGTGACGCCGAAGCGGCCCGACGCCACCTGCTTGATCTTGCTGCGCTTGTCGGTGCCGTAGCGCACCGGGTCTTCACCGCCTTCGCCGGAGTTGGAGCGGCCGCCGAGGCGGTTCATCGCGATCGCCAGCGCCTCGTGCGCCTCCGGCGACAGCGCGCCGAGCGAGATCGCGGCGGTGTCGAAGCGCTTGAACAGCGATTCGACCGGTTCCACCTCGTCCAGCGGCACCGGCACGGCGGCCGGCTTGAGCTGCAGCAGGTCGCGCAGCGCCGAGGCCGGGCGCGCGTGCACCGCCTCGCAGTAGCGTTGCCAGTCGGCGGCGTCGCCGCTGCGCGCTGCGCGCTGCAGGGTCATCACCACGTCCGGGTTGTACATGTGGTACTCGCCGCCGTGCACGTACTTGAGCAGGCCGCCGACCTCGGTGGGCACCTGCTCGTTCCAGGCGCGCACGGTGAGCTCGCGCGCCTCGGTGTCCAGCCGCGCCAGGCCGACGCCGCCGATGCGCGCGGTGGCGTCGGGGAAGCACAGGTCGATCACGTCCGGGTCCAGGCCGATGATCTCGAACAGCTGCGCGCCGCGGTAGCTGGCGACGGTGCAGATGCCCATCTTGGAGATGATCTTGGACAGGCCCTTGTAGATGCCCTTGCGGTAGCTGCGGCCGATCTGCGAGACCTCGCCGCCCTTCTTCAATTGCAGGATGCCGCGGCGGCCGAGGTCGAACAGGGTCTGGTAGGCCAGGTACGGGTACACCGCGGTGGCACCGAAGCCGAGCAGGCAGGCCATGTGGTGCGCATCGCGCGCGGTGCCGGTCTCGATGATCAGGTTGACGTCGCAGCGCAGGCCCACCTTCGACAGGTGGTGGTGCACCGCGCTGGTGGCCAGCAGCGCGTGCGCCATCGGCCGCTCCGGCACCGGGTAGCGGTCGGACAGCAGCAGCATCACCACGCCCTCGCGCGCGGCCTGCTCGCACTGCGCGCAGATGCGCTCGATACCGGCCTTCAGCCCTTCCTCGACGCCGTAGGACAGGTCGACCAGCCGGTTCTTCTCGACGTACTGCTCCATCTTCAGCAGCTGCCGCAGCTTGCGCTGGCTGAGCACCGGCGAGTTGAGGATGACGTGGTTCACCGTCTCCGGGCCGGCGTGGAAGATGTTGGTCTCGCGGCCGAGCTGGGTGGTCAGCGACATCGCGCACTCTTCGCGCAGCGGGTCGATCGGCGGGTTGGTGACCTGCGCGAACGCCTGCCGGAAGTAGTCGTACAGCGGCCGCGTGCTGCGGCTGAGCACGGCGATGGGGGTGTCGTCGCCCATCGAGCCGGTGGCTTCCTGGCCGATCTCGGCCAGTGGCCGCAGCACCTGGTCCACTTCCTCGGCGGTGAGCTGGTACAGCTTGTGGTAGCTGCGCAGCGTGGCCTCGTCGAACGGCTCCTCGGCCAGCGACGGGTCGATCAGTTCGGTCTGCAGCCAGGTCACGCCCTGGTGCAGCCACTGCTTGTATGGCGCGCGCGTGCGGTTGATGCGGTCGATGGCGTCCGAGTCGAGCAGGTCGCCGCGCTTGAGGTCGATGGCCATCATCTCGCCCGGCCCCAGCTTGCCCTTGCGCACCACGCGCTCGGTCGGCACTTCCCACACCCCGGCCTCGGAGGCGACGAGGAAGTGGCGGTCGGAGGTGAGCAGCCAGCGCGCCGGGCGCAGGCCGTTGCGGTCCAGGGTGCAGGCGGCGTAGCGGCCGTCGCAGGCGACGATGCCGGCCGGGCCGTCCCACGGCTCGGTGTTCAGGCCGTGGAACTCGTAGAACGCGGCCAGGTCGGCGTCCTTGAACTCCAGCGACTGGGTCGCCGGCGGCACCAGGATGCGCAGCGCCTGGATCAGCTCCATGCCGCCGGCCACCATCAGCTCCAGCATGTTGTCCATGCTCTGCGAGTCCGAGCCGTGCATCGAGATCACCGGGTCGAACTCGGCGATGTCGAACTTCGGCGTCTTCCACACCTTGCTGCGCGCCTGCGCCCAGTGGCGGTTGCCCTCGATGGTGTTGATCTCGCCGTTGTGGGCGAGCAGCCGGAACGGGTGCGCCAGCGGCCAGCGCGGCATCGTGTTGGTGGAAAAGCGCTGGTGGAACACCACCACCGACGAGGCCAGTTCGTGGCGCTGCAGGTCCGGGTAGAAGGTCGAAAGCTTGTCCGGCAGCACCATGCCCTTGTAGCTGATGGCCTCGGCGCTGAGCGTGGTGACGTAGTAGTCGTCGACGTCGCGCAGGTTCTGCTCGCTGCGGCGGCGGGCGAGGAACAGCGCCAGCGCGAACGGCTCGGCGCCCTGGCCGGCGCCGGCATCGACGAACACCTGCTCGACCCGCGGCAGCGTGGCGCGCGCCAGTTCGCCGCAGACGCTGTCGTCGGTGGGCACCACGCGCCAGCCGCGCGGCTGGCAGCCGGCAAGACGCAGCTGCGCGTCCAGCTCGTCGCGGCAGCGTTGCGCTTCGCCCGCGTCGTGCGGCAGGAACACCACGCCGGCGGCGAAGTTGGGGCCAACTTGCAGGCCGGCTTCCTCGGCCAGCCGCCGCAGGAAGGCGGTGGGCTTGCGCAGCAGCAGGCCGCAGCCGTCGCCGGTGAGGCCGTCGGCGGCGACGCCGCCACGGTGGGTCATGCGCGAGAGCGCGGCGATGGCGGTGTCGACGAGAAGGCGGGAAGGCTGGTCGTCCAGCTGCGCGACCATGCCGAAGCCGCAGGCGTCGCGTTCGTCCCGTGGGTCGTAGAGCCCCTGGCGGTTGCGGAGGGTCATCTGTGCCTCAGTGCGATGTCAGGTGAGCGGCGACACCTCTCCCTCGTCCATCGCGCCATGCCATGCACGGCGGTGTTGCTTGCACGTGCACGGCATGCCCGTCACTGGAGCGCAGCGTTGAGGCCACCGGATGCGCTCGACTAGATCATGGATGCTGCGACGCCGCAATACATCGTTGCGGCGGCAACCAAAGCCTTGCCCGGCAAGGCTTTGGCCGCTGCGGCGATCAACCGCAGCGAACCCCGCTGACCAGGTTCTTATCGTCCACCTCGATGTTCAGGCGCTCGCCCAGGTACTCCAGGGTGATCACCTGGTCGGGCTTGAGCTGGCGTACTTGGCCGGCACCGGCGTCCTGCCGGGCCTGCTCGGCCAGTTCGTCCGTATATGCCTGGCCGACCAGCCCCTGCACTTGGCTGGCGTCGCAGCTGCCCACCGGCGGCGGCGTGGCGGCGGCGTCGGGATCGGGTGTGGCGGCTTCGGCCGCGGCCTGCTGGGCCTGGTCCAGCGCCCGGTCCTGCTCTTCCGGGACCGGGCCGTTGCAGGCGGCCAGGAGCAGGGCCAGCGCGGTGGCCGCCATCAGGGCGAGGGCGCGGCGCGGGCCGCGGATGGTCGATGGGAAATGCATCAAGGGCTCCACAGCGGAATGGGGATGGCCCAAGGATAGGACAGGAGCGCGGAGCGGTGCGCGAACGCGCGGCGCAGGCCGATAATCGCGCTGGATTCGTCGCATTGGAGGGGTGATGCCGCAGCCGGACGCTTGTCGTGTGCTGGTACTGGGGGGATACGGGCATTTCGGCGCGCGCATCGTGCGTGCGCTGGCGTCGTCGCCGTGGCTGCGGGTGATCGCGGCCGGGCGCCATCCCGAGGCGGCCGCGCGCCACCTGCCCGGCGTCGACCTGTCGCGCATCGAGCTGTGCCGGCTGGACGTCGCCGCCGCCGATTTCCCGGCGCAACTGGCCGCCACCGGCGCCGCGCTGGTGATCCACACCGCCGGGCCGTTCCAGGGGCAGGGCTACGACGTCGCGCAGGCGTGTCTGCAGGCCGGCATGCACTACATCGACCTGGCCGATGGCCGTGCCTTCGTGCGTGACTTCCCCGCGCAGCTGGACGCGGTGGCGCGGCAGGCCGGGCGCTGCGCGATCAGCGGCGCCAGCACGCTGCCGGCGCTGTCCAGCGCGGTGGTCGATGCGCTGCGCGGGCGCTTCGACGTGTTGCAGGCCATCGACATCGTGATCGCCCCGGCGCAGGCCACGCCGCTGGGCATGGCCACGGTGCGCGCGGTGCTGTCTTACTGCGGCAAGCCGTTCCAATGCTGGGTCGACGGGCGCTGGCAGCGAGTGACCGGCTGGGCCGGCCCGCAGCCGGTGACGTTCGCGCGCATCGCCCCGCGCCTGGCCTCGCCCTGCGACGTGCCCGACCACGACCTGCTGGTGCAGCGCCACCCCGGCGTGCAGACGGTGCGCTTTCGCGCCGCATTGGAGCTGCCGCTGCTGTCGCGGTGCCTGGCCGGCATCGCCTGGCTGCGCCGCCACGGCCTGCCATTGCCGATGGCAGCGCTGGCCGGCGTGTTCGCCCGCGCCGGGCGCTGCTTCGACCGCTTCGGCAGCGACCTGGGCGGCATGCGCGTGACCCTGCGCGGATTGCGCGACGGCGTCGAGCACACCCTGCATTGGGACCTCACCGCGCCGATGCTGCACGGTCCGGAAATCCCCACCTTCGCCGCAGTGCTGCTGGCGCGCCGGCTGGCCGCCGGCGAGCCGCTGCCGGTGGGTGCACATGCCTGCATGGGCCTGCTGACGCTGGCCGAGTTCGAGGAAGAGTTCGCCCGCTGGCGGATCGACAGCACCGTTTCCTGACGCCGCCGGCCCGACGAAGGTCGCCCCGCCCTCCGGGCTATTGACTACATTTGTCGTCACCGCTACCGTGACGACAAATGTAGTCATGGAGCCGGGCATGCGCCGCAAGACCATCGGGGACCAGGAACTGGCCCTGCTGCACTACCTCGGGGAGAACCAGCCGGCCAGCGTCGGCGAAGTGGCCGCCGGTTTCGGCGAGTCGCGCGGGCTGGCCCGCTCCACCGTGCTGACCATGATGGAGCGCCTGCGGGCAAAGGGTTACCTGCGGCGCGCGCAGCACGCCGGCGTCTACCGCTACGAGGCCACCGCCGGGCAGCAGGAAGTGGTGAACAGCGCGGTCGGCAGCTTCGTCGAGAAGACCCTGCAGGGCTCGATCTCGCCGTTCGTGGCATGGATGTCGGAAAAGGCCGAGGTCAGCGACGACGAGCTGGCCGAACTGCAGGCACTGGTCAGCCGGCTGCAATCGCAGCGCCGCGAGGACTGAACCATGGACACCCTGCTCGAACTGCTTGGCAACCGCCTGCTGGCCACCAGCGTGCAGACCGTGGCGCTGGCCGCCGTGGTATGGCTACTGTGCCGCTGCGTGCGGCGCCTGCCGGCCGCCACCCAGTGCGGCCTGTGGTGGCTGGTGGCGCTGCAGGCGGTGCTGGGCCTGCTGTGGGCCGCGCCGCTGGAGCTGCCGGTGCTGCCGGCCGTGGAAGCCGCGCAGCTGGTGCAGCAGGCCGCGCCGGCGCCGGCTGACGCCGCGGCACCGTTGGTGGTGATGACGCCGCTGCCACTGGAAAGCGGCTGGTCGTGGCTGCACGTGGCAATGGTGCTGTGGCTGGCCGGCGTGGTGGTGATGGCGCTGCGTACCGCCTCGGCATGGCGTGCCAGCCGTGCCCTGCTGCGCATGGCGCGACCCTGCGACGACCGCCGCCTGGATGCCGCGTTGCAGCTGGCGGCCGAGGCGCACGGCCTGCGCCGCGCGCCTCGGCTGATGCTCAGCGCGGCCATCGATTCGCCGCAGCTGGTCGGCCCGTGGCGGCCGGTGCTGCTGCTGCCGGCGCGCGGCCTGCAGCGCATGGGCGACGACGACCTGGACATGGCCCTGACCCACGAGCTGGTGCACCTGCAGCGCCGCGACCTGTGGTGGGGGCTGCTGCCGGCGCTGGCCCAGCACCTGTTCTTCTTCCACCCGCTGGTGCACCTGGCCGCGCGCGAATACGCGATTGCCCGCGAAGCGGCGGTGGATGCGGCGGTGGTCGCCGGCGACCGCCATTGCCGCCAGCACTACGGACGCCTGCTGCTGCAGCTGGGCGTCGCCCCGCGGCCCGGTGCTGGCCTTGCCAGCGCCTCGCCGACCTTCCTCAGCCTCAAGCGGAGACTGCTCATGTTGCAGAACACATCCTCCTTCCCGCGCGTGGGCGCGGGCCTGATCGTCGCCGCGGTGGCCCTGGCCGGCGTACTGCCGATGCGCCTGGTCGCCATGCCGGTGCCGCCCGCCCCGCCGGCACCGCCCGCGGCACCCATCGCCCCGGCCGCTCCCGCGGCCCCGGTCGCCGGCAAGTCGGTACTGAGCACCGTGATATCGGCTGGCGCCGCGCCCGCCGCGGTTCCCGCACCGCCCCCGCCGGCCGTCCCGCCGCCGCCACCAGCTCCCCCTGCGCCGCCGGCCCCGCCGCTCGATGCGCAGGGCGTGATCCACCTCTCCAGCGATGCGAGCCGCAACGGCTACGTGCTGCTGAAGGACAACCACAGCATCATGAACGGCTCCAGCGCCGACCTGCAGCAGGCACGGCAGCTGGACGACGGCAACGGCGTGCTGCTGCTGCGCCGCGACGGGCAGGCGTATGTCGTGCGCGATGCCGATACGCTGTCGCACTTCCAGCAGGCGTTCGCCGAAACCTCGCGGCTGGGCGAGGCACAGGGCCGGCTTGGCGAGCAGCAGGGCCGGTTGGGCGAGCGCCAGGGCGAGATCGGTGCGCAGATGGGCGAAATCGGCGCCCGCATCGGGGCCATCGCCGCCCGGCAGGCGCAACTGGCACTGTCCCGCGACGACGGCGCGGTCCTGCGCAAGGCGGCCGAGGACGCGCGCCGCGAAGCGGAAAAGGCGCGCGCGGAAATGGACAGCCCGGCCATGCGTGCCGAAATGGAAACGCTGGCGCGCCAGCAGGCCGAACTCGGCAAGCAGCAGGCCCGGCTGGGCAAGCAGCAGGCGGAGGCCAGCGCGCGCGCGCGGCGCGAGGTGGAGGCGATGATCCGGAAGGCGATTCGCGAGGGCGTTGCCGAGCCGGTCAGCGGTTGAAATCAAGGCGCGGGGTGGAATAAAGCCCCTCTCCCTCCGGGGCGATGCCGCACGGCTTACGCGCCACTGGCGCGTGTGCGGTTGAGCGCCCACGCCGCTGGCGTGGGCCGGGGCACGGAGTGGGGGTTGGGGTGAGGGGCGAACGGAGTACAGAGGGTTCAAACATCATGGGCTTCGCTCGCCCCTCATCCGCCCTTCGGGCACCTGCATTCGGCACATCCCTGTGCCTCACCCTTCGGGCGGCTTCGCCGTGCAGCTTGGCAATCCTGCCAAGCTGTCTCCCGACGGGAGAAGGAAAAGCCATTACTCCGCCTCGGCCCGCACCAACTGCAGGAACAATTGCGCCAACGTCACCACGTCCTGGTGGTTGTGTTCGCCGACGCGGCGCAGGTTGCGCGCGCTGCCGCCGCGCAGGTAGTCCAGCCATGCAGCGGGCGCTTCCGAACCGGGCAAATCGTCCTCGCGCTGGATGCGCAGCAGCTGGCGTTCGATGGTCGCCAGCCGGCAGTTTTCCCAGGTGCCACGGTATCGGCGGCGGGTGGGGAACAGCAGGTCCACGTGGTCCAGCGCGGAGAGCGGGTCGCCACGCCGCGCCAGGCGGTAGCGGGTCTTGAGCAGCGGTGCGTCGTAGCAGCGGCCGTTGTAGCTGGACAGCACCGTGGTTGGCGCCAGCCAGCCGGCGAATGTCTCCAGCATCGCGCGTTCCGCACCCAGCGTGGCCATCAGCAGCTGGCGCACGCGCAGGCCGTCGCCGCGTGCGGCATCGCGGTGCCAATCCGCCGCGCCGATCATGAAGGCGCGGGTGCCGGTGCCGCCGGCCAGCCCCGTGGTCTCGGTGTCGAAGAACAGCAGGTCGTGCGGCTGCACGCTTTCGTCCGGGCGCTTGCTGAAGGCCAGCGACAACGGCTGCGCGGGGATGGGCTGCGGCAGGAAGGCTTCGATCAGGTGCAGGCCGGGCGCGATCTCGGTGCCGGGCAGGTTGCGGTCGAGGGGGCCGCGTTCGGTACGTGGCACGGGCGCGATGGCGCGGTTGCGGGCGGCCAGCAGGCGACGCAGGGCGTTGCCGTCCGGTGCGCGACGTGGCCTGTGCTGGATGCTTTCCACCCAGCCGAATACCGAGGCTTCCGGCTTTTCCCGCTCTTGTAGGAGCGCCGCCAGTCGCGAAGCCGATGAATCTGCCGAGGCCGGCGAATTGCCGGATGCATCCGGAGAAACGGGCATTACCTCGGATTCCGGCTGTATCGGCTTCGCGACTGGCGGCGCTCCTACAACGGCAGGTGCAGTGGCAGCGGGTGCATCCGCATGCCCCGCCTGCTTCCGCAGCGCCTTCAGCTTGTCCAGGCTGATGCTCATGGCAACAGGTCGAGCGCCTCGTCGGCGGGTATGGCGGCCGGCACCTGCCCGCAGCGCTCGTCGGAAAGCAGCGACAACACCTTCAACGCCAGCGAACGTGGCGTCTCGCCACCACCTTCCTCCTGCGCCGCCAGCACCGGGCCGACGCAGGCCGGGCAGCCGGCGTTGCAGTCGCAACGCTCCACCAGTTCCAATGCGCGCTGCACCAGTTCGTATTGGCGCTGCCATAACGGCTCGCTCAGGCCCACGCCGCCGGGGAAGTTGTCGTACAGATAGACCGTCGGCACGAAGCTCTGCATCAACTCCACCGCGCCTTCGCCACCCTCGTTGCCGCGCAGCTGGCCGCGGCCGCTCTGGTCGGCCACCGCGAACCATGCGCCATCGCCGTTGCCCACCGCCTTCTGCAGATCACGCGCATCGGCCATCACCGCCACGGTGGCGACGATGTGCAGCGCATAGGCCGCGCCGAGGAAACCATCCAGCGCGTCCTGCTTCTGCGCGAACGCGCGCAGCAGCGTGGCCTGCGGCAACTGCCACCATACCGCGGTGGTGTGCAGTTCCTGGTCGGGCAGGTTGACCGGGCCGTAGCCGATGTTCTCGTGCGTGTAGTAGCGGATCTTCTTGTAGCCGGCCACGCGCCGCACCACGTGTACCTCGCCGTGGTGCGAGTCGCCGCGCCCGGCGCCATCGCCGTCGAAGCGGTCCAGCACCTTCAACTTGGTGAAGTCAATGCTGTCGGTGTAGTAGTCCACGTGCGTGCGGGTGACGTAGGCCTTGCGCCCGTCCCAGTCCAGCCGCTCCACCTGGTACGGCGTGCTCTGCACCATGTGGATCGCGCCTTCGTACAGGGTCAGCGCGGCGGTGGAGTAGTCCACCTCGGCGATGATCTGCTGCTTGCCGTCGCTGCGGTTCACCACCACGAAGTTGCCGTCGGCCACCGCGCGCAGGCTCACCGCGTTGGCCGGGTAGCTGTCGGCGATCCACTCCCAGCGCTCGCCTTCCTGGTGCACTACCTCGCTCTCGGCCAGCGCCTGCAGGAACACCAGCGGGTCGATCGGCCCGAACGGCTCACCGCTCAGGAACGGCAGTTCGAACGCGGCGCAGCGGATGTGGTCGAACAGGATCAGCGGCTGGTCGGGCGCGATGCGCGCATGCTCGGGCGTGGCGCTGGCGAAGAAATCCGGGTGCCGCACCACGTACTGGTCCAGTGGCTGGCTGCTGGCGACCATCACCCCGAGCGCGGCCTGCTGGCGGCGGCCGGCGCGGCCGAAGCGCTGCCACGTCGCCGCCACGCTGCCGGGGTAGCCGTTGAGCACCACCACGTCGAGCGCGCCGATGTCCACGCCCAGCTCCAGCGCCGAGGTGCTGACGATGCCGTCGATGTTGCCCGCCCGCATCGCCCGCTCCACCTCGCGGCGCTCGGTGGGCAGGTAGCCGCCGCGGTAGGCGCGGATGCGCGCCGGCTTGCGCGGATCGTTGTCGAAAATGTCCTTCAGGTACTTGGTCAGCACCTCCACCATCAACCGCGTCTGCGCGAACACCAGCGTCTTCAGGCCGGACTTGATCGCGATGCGGGCGATGCGGTTGGCCTGCGAGCGCGCCGAGGCGCGCAGGCCGAGGTCGGGATTGATGACCGGCGGATTCCACAGCAGCACGTGCTTGGGCCCGCTGGGCGCGCCGGATTCGGTGATCGCGTGCACCCGCTCCTCGACCAGTGCCTCGGCGTGCGCGTGCGGGTTGCCGATGGTGGCCGAGCACAGGATGAACTGCGGTTGCACGCCGTAGAACGCGCAGATGCGCTTGAGCCGGCGGATCACGTTGGTGACGTGGCTGCCGAACACGCCGCGATAGGTATGGATTTCGTCGATCACCACGTAGCGCAGGTTCTCGAAGAACTGCGCCCACTTGGTGTGGTGCGGCAGGATCGCCTGGTGCAGCATGTCCGGGTTGCTGACCACGATGTCGCCGTGCAGGCGGATCGCCTGCCGCGCATCGCCCGGGGTGTCGCCGTCGAAGGTGAAGGCGCGCACGCCCAGCTCGCCGGCGCGGTTGAGTTCCAGCAGCTCGGCCACCTGGTCCTGCGCCAGCGCCTTGGTCGGGAACAGGTACAGCGCTTTCGCATTGCCGGCCATCGCCGCGCTCACCACTGGCAGCGTGTAGCACAGCGACTTGCCCGACGCGGTGGGGGTGACGATGGCGACGTGCTCGCCGCGCTGCGTCGCCGCCCATGCTTTGGCCTGGTGCGAATACAGCTGCTCGATGCCGCGCGCCTGCAGCGCCGCCTTCAGTGCCTCGGGCACGTCATCGGGAATCGGCGAGTATTGGCCCTCGCGGCCGGGGATCGTGAAGCTGCCCGTCACCCGGTCACCGTAGCGCTTCGCCAGTCGCTTGCCGAGCAAGGCACCGTCGCGCGAGGGCAGGCCGTCGGTGGTCGCCAGCGCCCGTTCGCTGGCTTCGGTGCGGGGAGCGAGGGAAAACACCATGCCGGTACTGCCGATCAAAGGACGGCATGGAAGCACATCGGCGTCTCATCCCGTGAGACGGCCGGGTGCCAACGAAATCCGAATCCGCCGTCCGTAAACTGCCGGCCCGGCATGCAGGATGGAGACGGCAACGGTGAAGGCGGGTGGATGGCGGTCGATGGCGCTGGCCGGCACGTTGCTGGCCGGCACGGTACAGGCGCAGCAGGCGCTGCCGGAACAGCCTGCGGCGGTCGCCGAAGATATCGAGGACGCATCCCGGCCCACGCAGGCCGACGGCGACGTCACTACCCTGGGCGAGGTGCGCGCGCTCAAGCCCGAGGAGGACCCGCCGCTGGACCTGTACCGTTTCAGGAACCCGGTGCAGGTGGAGGACAACCGCTTCAGCCGTTCATGGAGCGAGCCGCCCACGCCGGAGCAGGTCAGCCTGAGCGGCGGCTACCTGATGATGGGCATCAACTACGGCCTGATGGCCGCCGCCAAGGGCCTGCACAAGCTCACCAACGGCCGCGACCAGATCCAGTCCGCCACCGCCCGCCCGCCGCCGGAGCTGAGCGAGCAGCAGCGCCTTCGCGCGCTGCGCTTCTGCCGGCAGCAGGAAGGCTGCACCGGGGGCGATTGACCCGGTGCCCGCCCGGCGCGCCGCGCCGCCGCGGGTTTGTCCTCAGGCGGAAACGCCGGCCAGCACCGCGTACATCACCACTGCGATCACCAGGAACAGATAGACGCCGCCGATGAAGAGGTAGCGCAGCATCGTCAGCACCGGGTTGCCGCCGTAGACGCGCTGCTGCATCCAGAACAGGTAGACCGGCACCGCCAGCCACAGCAGCACGTACAGCCAGTCGCCGAGGGTGCCGACCACCGGGCTGTCGATGGCGCCGCCGATGCCGGCCACCGCGAAGGTCGCCAGCAGCACCAGCATCAGCCAGCTGTGGCTGTACAAGGCGACCACCAGGTGTTCGAGGTAGCCGGTCGGCCGTCGCAGGTAGGCCACGCGCAGCACCAGCGCGAACACCGGCATCAGCAGGAACAGCGCGCCGGGCAGGGCGGTCAGGACCGCCTGCAGGAACAGAACGGGGTTGCCGTCCATGCGCTCCAGGTTGGCGCGGGTGTTCGCCATGCGCTGGTTGAGCCAGCGATCGGCGAACCCCGGCCAGCCGGCCAGCACCACCGGGTTGGTCTGCGGGTCCCACGGCTTGCCGTTGACGTCGTGGCTGAACAACTGCCCGGTGCGGCCATCGCTGGCGCGCGCCGCCGCCTCGCCGGCGCGCGCCACGGCCGAGCCGCTGGTGCTCCGGGTGTCTTCCAGTTCGGCCAGGCGCCGTGCGGCGGCGGTGTTGATTGCGGTCATGGCCAAGGCGAGGCTCGCGGTGTCACCGGGCGAGCCCCCCAGTGCGCGCTCCATCTCCGCCACCTGCGCCGCGCGCAGCCGTTCTACCTCGTCCGCGGTTTGCGCCGGTGCGAACAGCCCGGCCTGCCGGTCGAACACGACCGCCCCCTCGGCATGCAGCATCAGCTTGCCAACGAAGAACGTGAACAGGGTGAGGATGACGAACAGCCGCAGTGGCTGCACGTAGCCTACCCGGTGGCCCCTGAGGAAATTCACCGCCACCCGGCCGGGTACCAGCAGGTCGCGCAGGGTGCGGAAGATGCGCCCGTCCAGGTGCCAGAACGACTCGAACACCTCCTCCACCGCGTGCCCGAAGTGCTTGAGCGGGTTGTGCGCGGATTGCCCGCAGTGGTGGCAGTAATGGCCGTGCAGCGCGGCATGGCAGTTCTCGCAGCTGCCGTGCTCGGGCGCGGCGGCAACGGCGGGCGGGTTGTCGCGGGTCGGGTTCATGGAGGACACGGCGGATGGCGAAGCGCCACACGATAACGGTGATTGCCGGCCGGGTCAGCCGCGCGGGTTGCGGCGCACCACGCCCCTGCGTCCATATGTGAAGAAATGGAAGCCGGACCGCAGGAGCGCTCCGCGGAGATTCCTTCATGGCTGCTGGCGCATGCTGATTGCGGCGGCGTGGAAACGGTGGGTGCGCCGGGCGGCTTCGGCTACAGTAGCGCGATGACGAAAGAGCACATTCCCGGCGGCCTGCTGATCGCCATCGAGGGCATCGATGGTGCCGGCAAGTCCACGCTGGCGCGCCGGCTGGCCGACATCCTGGAGCAGGCCGGCGCCGAGGTGGTGCTGAGCAAGGAGCCGACCAACGGGCCGTGGGGCACGCAGTTGCGGGCCTCGGCCGCCACGGGCCGGCTGAGCCCGGAACAGGAGGTGGAGCTGCTGCTGCGCGACCGCCGCCAGCATGTGGAGGAACTGGTCCTCCCGGCGCTGCAGCGCGGCGCGGTGGTGATCCTCGACCGCTATTTCCCGTCGATGGTGGCCTATCAGGGCGCGGCCGGGTTGCCGGTGGACGAGCTGCTACGCCTGAACGACTTCGCGCCGCGCCCGCATCTGCTGCTGCTGCTCGACCTGCCGCCGGAAACCGGGCTGGCGCGCATCCGTGCCCGCGGCGACGTGCCCAACCACTTCGAGACGGCGCAGAACCTGGAGCGCTGCCGCGCGATCTTCCGGCAGCTGGACATCGCCGGCAAACAGGTGATCGACGCCAGCCACGACGAAGCACAGGTGCTGCGCGAGGCGCATGCAGCCATCGCCGCGGCGCTGGCCCGGCGCCTCGGGAGCGATGGCAAGTCGCCGGAAAACGCGCGCAGGCTCGAACGCCTGAGCGCCGCCGACCTCGGCTGAGGCGGCACCGGCCGGGAGCCGCAGCCATGCCCTTCGGCCCATGCGTGGGCCAAGGCGCGCCGACACGATAGGGCGTCCATTTCCCTGACGAGGTCTGCGTGATGCGGGTATTTCGAGTGGCGGCGTTGAGTGTGGCCCTGCTGGCGTCCACGGGACTGGCGCATGCCACGCCCGGACCGGTGGCCGTGGATGCGCGCGGCACGGCGATCAGCGAGGCCGCGTACCCGGGCACGATCGTGCTGGACGTGGACGCCACCGACCTCGGCCAGCGCGTGTTCAAGCTGCGCCAGACCGTGCCGGTGCAGGCCGGGTTGCAGCGCTTCCACTACCCGGCATGGCTGCCGGGCAACCATTCGCCCACCGGCGCGATCGAGAAACTGGCCGGGTTGGTCGTCACCGGCAACGGCCAGCGCCTGGACTGGGTGCGCGACCCGCTCGACGTCTACACCTTCGAGGTGCAGGTGCCCGAGGGCGTGGGCGAGCTGCGCATGGACTACCAGTTCCTCAGCCCCACCGACGCATCGCAGGGCCGCACGGTGATGACGCCGAACATGCTCAACCTGCAATGGAACGCGATGGTGCTGTACCCGGCCGGCCACGCCGCGCATGCCATCACCTACCGCGCCAGCGTCCGCTACCCGCAGGGCTGGGAAGCGGCCAGCGCGCTGGAAGTGGAGCGCCGCGACGGCGACACCGTGCACTACGCGCCGACCAACCTGGAGATCCTGGTCGATTCGCCGGTGTTCGCCGGCCGCTACCACCGCAGCTTCGACCTCGCCCCGGCCGGCACTCGCCCGGTGCGCTTGAACGTGTTCGCCGACCGCGCCAAGGACCTGGAAGCCAAGCCCGAGCACATCGAGCAGCACCGCGCGCTGGTTACGCAGGCGCGCAGACTGTTCGGCGCCGAGCATTACGACCACTACGACTTCCTGTTCGCGGTGACCAGCCAGCTTGGCGGCATCGGCCTGGAACACCAGCGTTCCAGCGAGAACAGCGAGGACCGCGACTATTTCAGCGGCTGGGACGCCAAGGTCGGCAGCAGCGACCTGCTCGGCCACGAATACACCCACTCGTGGGACGGCAAGTACCGGCGCCCGGCCGACATGGCCACGCCGCACTACAACGTGCCGATGCAGGGCAGCCTGCTGTGGGTCTACGAAGGCCAGACCCAGTACTGGGGCAACGTGCTGACCGCGCGTGCCGGCATCCGCCCGCTGGACGCCTCGCGCGATGCGCTGGCGCTGGTCGCGGCCACCTACGCCGACAACCGCCCCGGCCTGGAATGGCGCTCGCTCGGCGACACCACCAACGATCCGGTGATCGCCCGCCGCAAGCCCAAGCCCTACCGCGGCTACCAGATGAGCGAGGACTACTACCAGGGCGGGCAGATGCTGTGGCTGGAAGCCGACGTGCGCATCCGCAGCCTCAGCAAGGGCCGGCGCAGCCTCGACGATTTCGCCCGCGCCTTCTTCGGAAAGAACGATGGCCAGTGGGAGCGCCCGGACACCTACACCTTCGAGGACGTCGCCGCGACGCTGGAACAGGTGCAGCCCACCGGCGACTGGACGCAGTTCCTGCGCGACCGGCTGGAGCGCAGGACTGGCCTGACCGGTGGCATCGAGGCCGCGGGCTGGAAGCTGGTCTACGGCGACAAGCCCAGCGCCTATTACCGCGCGCTGATGAAGGGTCGTGGCGCCAACTTCATCTACTCGCTGGGCATGGCGCTGGACGGCAGCGGCCGCGTCGGCGAGGTGCGCTGGGACAGCCCGGCGTTCAACGCCGGCCTCGGCAGCGGCATGCAGGTACTGGCGGTCAACGACCTGCAATACAGCGCCGACGAACTGGAGGAAGCGGTGCGCGCGGCGAAGGCCGGCAAGCAGCCGATCCGCCTGCTGGTCAAGGAGATGGACGTCTATCGCACCCTGAGCATCGACTACCACGGTGGCCTGCGTTATCCGTCGTTGCAGCGCATCGAGGGCACGACCGATTACCTGACGCCGATCTTCAGCGCGAGGAAGTGAGGCTTTCGCGGGCCTGCGCTCGCGAAGCCTTCTTCAAGGCCTCGGTTTTCCCTGTAGGAGCGACGCGAGTCGCGACCGCTTTACCGGTAAATCCCCGGTCGCGACTCGCGTCGCTCCTACGGTGGGGGAAACCAGAAGAGGAGACGGGTTCTCAAACCGGATACCACGCCAGCGCCGCACGGAAATCCGCCGCCGCCTGCCACTCGTGCAGGTGCCAGCGCGCCGCTTCGCCCAGGCCCGGGTCGCACCACGCCAGGCGCAGCGCGCCATCGTCGCCGGGTGCGAAGCGCAGCTTGTGCAGGCCGAAGGAAATGCCGTGGCCGTGCGCCTTCAGCAGCGCCTCCTTGGCGCACCAGACGCGGAAGAACCAGCGTTCGCAGCTGGCTTCGTCCAGCGCGTCCAGCCACGCGACCTCGTCGGGGTGGAAGAAGCGGCGGATCACCTCGCGCATCTGCCGGCGCGGGCGCTGCTGCTCCAGGTCCACGCCCAGCCGCACATGCTCGCCCAGCGCCACCAGCAGGTGCCCGCCGCTGTGGCTCCAGCCCGTGCCGTAATGCGCCAGCTCGCCGATCAGCCACGGCCGGTTGCGCTCGTCGCGGGTCAGCGGCAGCGCCTGCGGGGTGCTGCCCAGCTCGGCCGCCAGCAGCTCGCGCGCCTGCGGTTCGCCGCGGGTGCCGGGCACGTGCGGCAGCTGCCACACCCGTACCTGCCCGAATTGCCACGCGCGCGCCGGCGTCATCGCCAACGGCCCCGCCCGCCGCGGGTCCACGGCCGCTTCACGCCCGATCGGCTTGACTGGGGAGGCCGCACCCGCCCGGGTGCATTGACGCAGGGAGATACTCGCATGATCGGTTTCATCATCTGGTTGATCGTGGGCGGCATCGTCGGCTGGCTGGCCAGCATCATCATGCGCCGCGACGCGCAGCAGGGCATCGTCCTGAACATCGTGGTCGGCATCATCGGCGCGATGGTAGCCGGCTTCCTGTTCGGCGGCGGCAGCATCAACGGCGCGATCACGCTGCGCTCGTTCCTGCTCTCGCTGCTCGGCGCGGTGATCCTGTTGGCCATCGTCAACCTGTTCACGCGCAAGCGCGTCCGCTGAAGCAGGAACGAGTGGGGAGGAACGAGGAACGAGTAGAGGCAAGGAGCCGGAACGCTTCGGCTTTCTCTTGTTCCTCGTTCCTTTTCACTCGTTCCTGTCCAACTGCACCCACGCCGGTGCATGGTCGCTGGGCCGTTCCCAGGTGCGCGGCTCGCGGTCGATACCGGCCGCCAGCGCATGCGGTTTCAGCGCGTCGGACACCAGGGTCAGGTCGATGCGCAGGCCGAGGTCGCGGCGGAAGCCGGCGGCGCGGTAATCCCACCAGCTGAACACGCCGGCCGCGTCGTTGTGCAGGCGGAAGCCGTCGTGCAGGCCCAGTTGCAGCAGCTTGTCCAGCGCGCCGCGCTCGGCGGTGGAGGTGAGGATGTGGTTGTCGTTCCACACCGCCGGGTCGTGCACGTCGCGCGCGTCCGGGGCGATGTTGAAGTCGCCCAGCACCACCAGCTTCGGGTGCTTGCGCAGTTCGGCGGCGACCCAGTCGTGCACCGCTTCCAGCCAGCGCAGCTTGTAGGCGTACTTGTCGGTGCCCACGTCCTGGCCGTTGACCACGTACAGGTTGATGATGCGCACGCCGTTGACGGTGCCGGCGATCGCCCGCTTCTGCTCGTCGTCGAAACCGGGAATGCCGACCTGCACGTCCTCGATCGGGTCGCGCGCCAGCAGCGCCACGCCGTTGTAGGTCTTCTGCCCGGCGAACACGTTGCGGTAGCCGAGTTCCAGCAGCCGCGTGTCGGGGAACTTGTGGTCCTCCAGCTTGGTTTCCTGGATGCCGACCACGTCCGGGGCGAAAGCGGCCAGCCACTGTTCCAGGTGCGGCAGGCGGACATTGAGCGAATTGACGTTCCAGCTGGCGATTTTCATGGGGGGCATTCTATCCGCCCTGGTCATGGGGCCGATGAAGCGCGTGGCCGGCCTCAGCCCTGCGTGCGGCCGTCGGCCATGTGCACGACCTGCTGGCCGAACAGCGTCACGTCCTCCGGGTCGTGGCTGATCAGCAGCAGCGGGATGCCGGTTTCATCGAGCACGCTTTCCAGCTCGCGCCGCAGGTGCGTGCGCAGGGCGTGGTCGAGGGCGGCGAAGGGCTCGTCGAGCAGCAGGGCCTGCGGCCGGGTGACCAGCGCGCGGGCCAGCGCGGTGCGCTGGCGCTGGCCGCCGGAGATCTGCGCGGGCAGCAGGTCGCCGACGTGGTCGATGCCGAACACCCGCAACCAGTGCTCCACCGCGGCGATGCGGCAGCCGCGGGCCGGGTTGCGCCAGCCCCGGCGCAGGCCGAAGGCGACGTTCTGGCGGACGCTCAGGTGCGGGAACAGCGCGTAGTCCTGGAACACGTAGCCGATCCGGCGCTGCTGCGGGGACAGGTGGAGGCCGGCGGCGGCGTCGAACAGCGGCTGCCCGTGCATGCGGATGCTGCCGGCGTCCGGCCGCAGCAGGCCGGCCACCGCCTTCAGGGTCAGGCTCTTGCCCGCGCCGGATGGGCCGAACAGCACCACCCGCGGTTGCCGGCAACGCAGCGCGGCTTGCAGCTGGAAGCGTTGCCCGGCCGCCTGCAGCTGGCAGTGGATGTCCAGTTCAAGCCACATGGCGCGCATCGCCGGGGGGGCGGCCGACCAGCCGGGCGGCGACCAGCAGTACGCCGATGCACACCGCCGAGGACACCAGCACCAGCAGGTTGGCGCGGCCGTCGTTGCCGGCCTGCACCGCTTCGTAGATGGCGATGGACAGGGTCTGGGTGCGGCCGGGGATGCTGCCGGCGACCATGATGGTGGCGCCGAACTCGCCCATCGCCCGTGCGAACGCCAGCAGCAGGCCGGCGAGGATGCCGCGCCACGCCAGCGGCAGGGTGACCCGGAAGAACAGCGCCGGCTCGGATATGCCCAGGGTCCGCGCGGCCTGCTCCAGTTGCCCGTCCACGCCCTCGAACGCGGCCCGCGCCGGCTTGAACACCAGCGGCAGCGAGGCCACCGCCGCGGCGATCACCGCCGCCTGCCAGGTGAACACCAGGTTGATGCCGAAGCTGCGTTGCAGCCACGCGCCCAGCGGCCCGTTGCTGCCGATTAGCACCAGCAGGTAATAGCCCAGCACCGTGGGCGGCAGGATCATCGGCAGGGTCAGCAGCGTGTCCAGCAGCTCGCGGCCGGGGAAGCGCCGCCGCGCCAGCAGCCCGCCCAGCGCGATGCCCAGCACCAGGTTGATCGCGGTCGCGCAGCCGGCCACCTTCAGCGACAGCCACAGCGCGCTCCAGTCCAGGTCGAGCATCAAGGGCTTCCGAAACCGTGCCGTTGCAGGATGGCCTGGCCGGCGGGCGAGCGCACGAAGGCGATGAAGCGCCGCGCCTCGTCGGCGTTGCCGCTGCCCTTGACCATCGCCAACGGGTAGCTGATGCCGGTGGACAGCGGCACCTGGAACGCGCGCCGCACGCGGTCGGGCGTGGCCTGCGCGTCGGTGGCGTAAACGAAGCCGGCATCCACCTCGCCGCGCGCCACGTAGTCCAGCGACTGGCGCACGTTCTGCGCGAGGATCAGTTTGGCCTGCAGCGACGGCCACAGCCCGGCCTGCTGCAGGGCCTGCCGCGCGTAGCGCCCGGCCGGCACGCTGTCGGGGTTGCCGATGGTCACCCGGCCGACCGCCGGCCCGGCCAGTGCCGCCAGCGAGGTCGGCGCGGACGATGTACGGGGCGGCACCACCACCCAGAGGGTGTTGGTCGCGAACACCTGGCGCGTCGAGGGGTCGACCAGGCCGCGCTGGGCGGCTTGGTCCATCGTCGCCTGGTCGGCGAAGGCGAGCACGTCCACCGGCGCGCCGCGCGCGACCTGTTGCAGTAGGACCCCGGACGCGGCGAAGTTCAAATCGACCCGGGCATCCGGGTAGCGCGCGCCGTAGGCGCCGGCGATCTCGCGGAAGCCCTCGGTCAGGCTGGAGGCCGCCGAAACCGTCAGCTCCGCGGCCGTGGCCGGGAGGACGTGGAGCAGCAACAGCAGTATCCAGGGCTTTTTCATGGCGTGGTTCCGGGGACATGGCCCGCGTGGGAGGGGAGGGTTGCGGCGACGCGGGCGCACGCCCGCGCAGGGCGGCGCCCAGCCGCCGTAAGGTCAGGCGATGGCCCGGCGGCACCGGTGCGTGGTCATGGTACCGCCGGCGGCTCCCGATCCTGCATCGCGCGCTGCCGGGGTATCCGCCTCAACCGTGCCGGCGGCCATCGGCCGCGGCCGCCTCGATGGCTTCCGGCAGGTCGGTTTCGCGGTCGATCTGCGGGAAGCGGCGGCGCTCCATGCGGCGGATCGCGAAGTGCATCCACGCCAGCGCGCCGGTCACCAGCACGAACAGCAGCATGAAGCAGCTGCTCCAGATGCCGACCACGTCGTTCAGGGCACCGAACACGATCGGCAGGATGAAGCCGCCGAGGCCGCCGATCATGCCGACCACGCCGCCCACCGCGCCGACGTGCTGCGGGTAATAGACGGGGATGTGCTTGTACACCGCCGCCTTGCCCAGCGACATGAAGAAGCCCAGCACGAACACCAGCACGGTGAACAGGGTCACGCCGATGGCCAGGTGGAAGCTGAGTTCGCCGTGCACGCCCTGCACCACGTAGCGGGTGTCGGGGTAGGCGAGCAGGAAGGTGCAGATGGCCGATACGCCCAGCGTCCAGTACATCACCCGGCGCGCGCCGATGCGGTCGGATAGCCAGCCGCCGACCACCCGGAATAGGCTGGCCGGGATCGAATAGCAGGCCGCCAGCACGCCGGCGGTGCCCACGTCCATGCCGTAGGCGCCGACCAGGTAGTGCGGCAGCCACAGTGCCAGCGCGACGAAGCCGCCGAACACGAAGAAGTAGTACAGCGAGAAGCGCCACACCTGCAGGTTCTTCAGCGGCGCCATCTGCTCGGCGAACGGCATCGGCTTGACCCCGCTGCGGCGGCGCTCCTCCAGCGAGGGGTCTTCCTTGCTGAACAGATAGAACAGGATGGCGGTGACCGCCAGCCCCACCGCCCACAGCTTGGCCACCATCATCCAGCCCGAGGCCACCATCACCAGCGGCGCCAGCAGCTTGGTCACCGCCGAGCCGATGTTGCCGGCGCCGAAGATGCCCAGCGCCGTGCCCTGCTTCTCCGGCGGGAACCACTTGGACACGTAGGTCACGCCGACCGAGAAGTTGCCGCCGGCGATGCCCACGAACAGCGCCGCCAGCAGGAACTGCGGGTAGGTCTGCGCGTAGGTCAGCAGCCACGTCGCCGCCGCGCCGCACAGCATCACCAGCGTCATCACCTTGCGCCCGCCGAATTGGTCGGACCAGATGCCGAGGAACACGCGGATCACCGAGCCGGTCAGCACCGGGGTGGCGATCAGCAGGCCGAACTGGGTGTCGTTCAGGCCCAGCTGCTTGCTGATCTGGATACCGATGATCGCGAAGATCATCCATACCGCGAAGCACACGGTGAAGGCGAAGGTACTCAGCCACAGCGCGCGCTGCTGCTGCCCGGCGCTGACGAGGGCAAGGGCCTGGTTCATGGGAATACTCCGGAGAAAGGGGGGATCAGCCGGCCTCGGCTTCTATCTCTTCCAGGCCGCGGACCGGGTAGCGTTCCTGCAACTGCAACAGGTAGGCCTGTATTTCGCGCTGGCGCACCTGCAGCTCCAGGTAGTCGCGGATCTGCGCGTGCACCGCCTCGAACGCCTGCGCCTGCCCCGGCTCGCAGGCTTCCACGCGGACCACGTGGTAGCCCCAGCGCGACTCCACCGGGAAGCCGGCCAGGCCTTCGCGCAGGCGGAACACCTGGCGGTCGAACTCCGGCGTGGTCTGGCCGCGTTGCAGCCAGCCGAGGTCGCCGCCGTCGCTGGCCGAGGGGCAGCGCGAGTGGCGCAGGGCGAAATCGGCGAACAGGTGCGGTTGTTCCTTGAGCTGGCCGAGCAGGCGCTCGGCTTCGCTGCGTGCGGCCAGGCGCCCGGCCACGTCGTCCGCCGGCGCCGCCAGCAGGATGTGGCGCACGCGGACCCGGTCGGGCGCGCGGAAGCGTTCGGGGTTCTGCGCGAAGTAGCGCCGGCAGTCGTCCTCGTCCGGCACGCGGTCTTCCACGGCCTGTTCCAGCAGCTGCTGGATCAGCGCCTCCTCGTCGCTGACCGGGCTGCCGGCCGGCGCCTGCAGGCCCAGCCGCCGCGCTTCGCGGCGCAGCAGTTCGCGCACCACCAGCGCGCGCGCCGCGTCGGCGCGCGACTGCTCCGGGCGCATCGCGCGATGGTGCTGCATCTCGCGGGCGATGTCGGCCTCGCTGATCGCGGTGTCGTCCACGAACAGCCGGCACGGCGCCGGCTGCCCCAGCGAGCGCGGGCCTTCGCCGCCCGCGTCGTGGTGGTGGTGGCCGGCCTCGGCCGGCACCGGCTGCGCCGAGTCGATCACGGTGATCGGCAGGATCCGCGTCTGCACGTTCATCGCTTACTCCCGCGGCCCGTAGCGCAACGTGGCCTGGCGCCGGCGCACCACCTGGTAGGGCCGCCACAGGTAGCTGACCGGGATGCTCCACACGTGCACCAGCCGGGTGAACGGCGCGATCAGGAACAGGGTCAGGCCGAGGAAGATGTGCAGCTTGTAGACCCAGTGCACGCCCTCGATGAAGTCGGCCGCGCCGGCGCGGAAGGTGACGATGTGCTGCGCCCATTCGGCCAGCAGCACCATCACCCCGCCGTCGAGGTGGCCGGCCGACACCTTGATGCTGTACAGGCCCAGGCACAGCTGCGCGAACAGCAGCACCAGCACCAGCGTGTCGCCGAAGCTGCCGGTGGCGCGCACCCGCGGGTTGGTCAGCCGGCGCACCAGCAGGATGGCGATGCCGACGAAGCACAGCGCGCCGAACAGGCCGCCGACCACCATCGCCAGCAGCTGCTTCTGCGGGGTGGTGATGAAGTGTTCGTACACCGCGTGCGGGGTGAGCAGGCCGACCAGGTGGCCGCCGAGGATCGCCAGCACGCCGATGTGGAAGCAGTTGCTGCCGATCCGCATGCCCTTGTCCGACAGCAGCTGGCTGGAGCCGGTGCGCCAGCTGTACATGGCCTTGTCGTAGCGCGCCCAGCTGCCGATCAGCAGCACCGCCACGGCGATGTACGGGTAGAACTGGAAGGCGAACTGGTGGAGGTAGTGGTTCATGGCTGCACCTCTGGATGCGAAGGACGGGCCGGGGAACGCCGGGGCGGCGCGCAGTCCTGCGCGGGGGCATCGCTGCCGAAGCGGACCGCTTCCTCCTCCCACAGCCGGTCCATGGCCTCGGTGGTGTCGTCGCGCGCTTCCTCGCTGGCGCGCTGGCGCAGCAGCGCCAGGTTGACCTTGCCGTCGCCGGCCTCGACCAGGATCTCCAGCAGCACCGCGTGCGGCAGCTCGCGCTCGGCGGCGCGCGCGGCCAGCATGCCGGCGATGTGGCCGATGTGGTGCAGCCAGTCGCGGGCCTCGGCCTCGGGCCGGTGGGCGAGGAATTCCAGCAGCAGCGGCAGGTAGTCCGGCAGTTCGCGCGCGTCCAGCGCGAAGCCGTTGCGGCGGTAGGTTTCCACCAGGTCGACCATCGCCTGGCCGCGGTCGCGCGATTCGCCGTGGATGTGCTCGAACAGCAGCAGGCTCATCGAGCGGCCGCGGTCGAAGCTGCCCAGCCAGCGCGCCTGCGCGTCCAGCGGGTCGCTGTCCAGCAGCTCCTGCACGAAGCGCTGCAGTTGCTGCCGGCGCGGCGGGGCCAGCGCCGGGTCGTCGCAGGCGGCCAGCAGCTCCGGCCCGTGCTGCCACAGCTCGTCGCGCGGGTAGTCCAGCAACACCCCGATCAGCTTGAGCAGGCTCATTCGACCACCTCGTGGCGCCGCTGCCGGTTCGGGTGCACCGCGTAGGTGGTGGTCTTGCGCTGCCCGAACAGGTCGGCCGGGCTGTCGCCGTTGCAGCCGTTGCCGAAGGTGAAGCCGCAGCCGCCGCGCTCGCCGAAGGCGTCGTTGGCGTACTCGCGGTGGCCGGTGGGGATCACGAAGCGGTCCTCGTAGTTGGCGATGGCCAGGTAGCGGTACATGTCCTCGGCCTGGGCCACGCTCAGCCCCACCTGCTCCAGCACGCGCGTGTCCTCGATGCCGTCCACGTTCTTTGCCCGGCGCCAGGCGCGCATCGCCATCAGCCGTTCCAGCGCGCGCACCACCGGCGCTTCGTCGCCGGCCGAGAGCAGGTTGGCCAGGTAGCGCACCGGGATGCGCAGCGAGGCCACGTCGGGCAGCTCGCCGCTCATGCCGATGCGGCCGCGCTCGGCCGCGTTCTGGATCGGCGACAGCGGCGGCACGTACCAGACCATCGGCAGGGTGCGGTATTCCGGGTGCAGCGGCAGCGCCAGCTTCCAGTCGATCGCCAGCTTGTACACCGGCGACTGCCGTGCCGCCGCCAGCCAGCTGTCCGGGATGCCTTCGGCACGCGCGGCCTCGATCACCGCCGGGTCCTCCGGGTCGAGGAAGATGTCCAGGTGCGCCTGGTACAGGTCCTTCTCGGCCGGCACCGAGGCGGCCTCGGCGATGCGGTCGGCGTCGTACAGCATCACCCCGAGGTAGCGGATGCGGCCCACGCAGGTTTCCGAGCAGATGGTCGGCTCGCCCATCTCGATGCGCGGGTAGCAGAAGATGCACTTCTCGGATTTGCCGCTCTTCCAGTTGTAGTAGATCTTCTTGTACGGGCACGCCGACACGCACATGCGCCAGCCGCGGCACTTGTCCTGGTCGATCAGCACGATGCCGTCCTCCTCGCGCTTGTAGATCGCCCCGGACGGGCACGCCGACACGCACGCCGGGTTCAGGCAGTGCTCGCACAGGCGCGGCAGGTACATCATGAAGGTCTTCTCGAAGGCGCCGTAGATCTCCTTCTGCACCTGGTCGAAGTTGTAGTCGTGGGCGCGCTTGGAGAACTCGGTGCCGAGGATCTCCTCCCAGTTCGGGCCCCACTCGATCTTCTGCATGCGCTGGCCGCTGATCAGCGAGCGCGGCCGCGCGGTCGGCTGGTGCTTGACCTCCGGCGCGTCGTGCAGGTGCTGGTAGTCGAAGTCGAACGGCTCGTAGTAGTCGTCGATCTGCGGCAGGTCGGGGTTGGCGAAGATCTTGGCGAGCATGCGCCAGCGGCCGCCGGCGCGCGGCACCAGCTTGCCGGCGCGGGTGCGCACCCAGCCGCCGTTCCACTTGTCCTGATTCTCCCATTCCTTCGGGTAGCCGATGCCCGGCTTGGTCTCCACGTTGTTGAACCAGGCGTACTCCACGCCCTCGCGCGAGGTCCACACATTCTTGCAGGTGATCGAGCAGGTATGGCAGCCGATGCACTTGTCCAGGTTCAGCACCATCGCGATCTGTGCGCGCACTTTCATCACACCACCTCCCGTGCAGCAACCACGGCATCTTCGCCGTCGAGCCAATCGACCTTGTCCATCTTGCGCACGATCACGAACTCGTCGCGGTTGGTGCCGCAGGTGCCGTAGTAGTTGAAGCCGTAGGCCAGCTGTGCGTAGCCGCCGATCATGTG
>Ga0206118_100316_pt1 | contig 30315 bp, 27 predicted proteins | sample 3A20Ametagenome_FD_177999 | JGI IMG/M metagenome (GOLD analysis project Ga0206118, IMG submission 177999) | Enriched microbial communities from leaf-cutter ant dump, University of Wisconsin, Madison, United States - 3A20A | ecosystem: Environmental > Terrestrial > Nest > Insects nest > Nest dump... | reverse complement strand
TTTCCTGGTAGGAATCGGTCCACTGCAGCGCCACTTCCACGGTGATGCCGTTGTGCTCGCCGGTGACCGCGATGACGTTCGGGTGCAGCGGGGTCTTCAGCTGCGCCAGGTGTTCCACGAAGCTCTTGATGCCGCCTTCGTAATGGAAATCGTCGCGGCGGCCCTCGCCGCGCTCGTCGACCAGGATGACCTTGACGCCCGAGTTGAGGAACGACAGTTCGCGCAGGCGACGCGCCAGGATTTCGTAATGGAACTCGACGTTGCCGTGGAACGCGACGGTCGACGGCCAGAAGCGCACGGTGGTGCCGCGCCTGGTGGTGGTGCCCAGCTGCTTCAGCGGGCCTACCGCGGCGCCGTTGCTGAATTCCTGCTGGTAGTGGAAGCCGCCCTGGAACACATCCAGCAGCAGCTTCTCCGACAGGGCGTTGACCACGCTGACGCCGACGCCGTGCAGGCCGCCGGACACCTTGTAGCTGTTGTCGTCGAACTTGCCGCCGGCATGCAGGACCGTCATCACCACTTCGGCGGCGGAGACCTCGCGGCCGAGCTTCTGGCTCATCTGCTCGTGCTTGCCCACCGGAATGCCGCGGCCGTTGTCCGACACCGACACCGAACCGTCGGCGTGGATCGTCACCAGCACATTGTCGGCGTGGCCGGCCAGGGCCTCGTCGATGGAGTTGTCGACGACTTCGAACACCATGTGGTGCAGGCCGGTGCCATCGTGCACGTCGCCGATGTACATGCCGGGGCGCTTGCGGACAGCCTCCAGGCCTTCAAGGGCGGTGATGCTGTTGGCGTCGTAGTTGCCGTTGCTGGCCGGAATGTTCTGTTCTTCGCTCATCGCGCTTGCCGTTGGCTCCACAGGTCACGCGCCGGCCCGGAGGTCGGGGCGTGAGTAAAGAGGGGGTCGTCAGGAGTATACCAGCCGGGCCCTTACGCACCCGGAACGGTCATTGCAGTGCCTGGATGGCGCCGTGTTCCACGTGGAACACGGCAGCTGGCCGCAGTTGTTCCTGGAGTGCGGCAGGCGGTTCGGTCGCGGTGATGAAGACCTGCGCAGGGGTCGCCGCCAGCCGCTGCAGCACGCGCTGCTGGTGGTGGCGGTCCAGCTCCGCGCCAAGGTCGTCCAGCGCGATCACCGGCCATTCGCCACGCTGGGCGGCATAGTCGTCGGCCTGCGCCAGCAGGCAGGCGAGGGCGGTAAGTTTGGCCTGCCCCCGCGACAGGGCATCGCGTCCCGGGATTTCCCCGTAGCCGACCGACCAGTCGGCGCGGTGCGGTCCCACCGAGGTGTGCCCCATGGCGCGATCCCGCTCACGGGACAGCAGCAGCGCATCGGCCAGCGACATCTCATGCCGGCGCCAGCCGGGCTGCAGCTCCAGATTGCGCAGCTGGAGTCCCGGCGCGAGATCCGCGGCGATCGCCACCGCGCGGTCCTGCAGGCGGTCGAGGTACTGCTGGCGCCGCGACGTCAGCGGAGTGCCCGCTTCCGCCAGTTCGTGATCCCAGGCATCCAGCTGCCGTGGCGCGGCCCCCGCCTTGAGCAAGGCGTTGCGCTGCTTCAGCGCCCGCGTGTAGCGACGCCAGAGCGGCAGAAAGTCTGGTTCCACGTGGAACAACCCCCAATCCACGAACCGCCTGCGCGGCTCGCTGCCGCCACTGACCAGGGCATGGCTGCCGGGTTCGAAGGTCACCACGGCCAGCGCCGCGCAAAGCGTTCCCAGCTGGGCCACATCCTCACCGTCCAGGCGTCCTTTCCATGCCTGCCCCCCGTGGCGCAGCCCCGCCCGGCGCAGGCGCCCGGGCGTCCCTGCTTCGCCGTGTTCATGCCATTCGACGAAGACTTCCAGGGCGTCGGCCCCTTTCTGCACCAGTCCATCGCGGACACGGCCGCGGAAACTGCGTCCGTACGCCATCAGGTGCAGGGCTTCGAGCAGGCTGGTCTTGCCCGCACCGTTGTCGCCGGTGATCAGATTGATCCCCGGGCGGGGGGCCAGTTCCACGGAGTCGAACCTGCGGACGCGGTTCAGCGAGATACGGACGATGTGCATTGACGCTCGGGAGTAACGCGGCGCCCAGGAAGGTGCTATCCGGGACAGGACCGGCAGCTTAAAGCATCCGCAGCGCCGACCGGTCGACCTTGGCGGCGAGCCCAGAAAGACATGCCGTGATAGCGCACCAAGCCTGTGCGCGACCGGTTCGTTGATACCGGACATCCTGTGGATAATTCTGCCGGATTTCGCTTCGAACCCGCTTGCCCACAGCTATCCACAGCCTCATCCCGGGGTTTTCCATGGGGGTTTCACCACCAAAAAACCCTTTTGAAACAGGAAGATAATGAAGTTTTACATAAAATCTGCGCCTACCATCATCACCAAGCTTCTGATTTATTCCCAGATTTAAAGCTTTGCAAAGCCGCCAGCGCCAAGCCTGAAGGCGAGATTCGCTCAATCTGCACAGACCAGGTCGTTGGAAGTTCCGTTGAGCAACATTGACGCTTTGAGCGGTGTCGACGCGGATATCTCGTTGGAACTGATCCGTCCAGCTCAGTTCCACGTGGAACAACGGCCAGCCGGATATTCCAGGCCGGAGCAAAGACAAAAAAAAAAGCCCGGCGATGCCGGGCTTCTGTTCCACGTGGAACCTGAAAACGTCAGAGGCGCAACGGCATGACCACATGCCGGGACTTCTCGCTGCTGGCTTCGCGCACCAGCGCCGACGAATTGGAATCGCGCAGCTGGATCACGACGTGTTCGTCGCGCAGTGCCGACAGGGCATCGAGCAGGTAGTTCACGTTGAAGCCGATGGCCAGGTCGCTGACCTGCGTGTCGGCCTCGATCTCTTCCTGCGCCTCTTCCTGCTCCGGGTTGTGTGCACTGATCTTCAGCTGGCCCGGGGTGACTTCGACGCGGACGCCGCGGTACTTCTCGTTGGAGAGGATCGCCGCACGCTGCAGCGAAGCGCGCAGGCTCTCGCGGTCCACCTTCACTTCGCGGTCGGCGCCGATCGGGATCACCGCCTCGTAATCCGGGAAGCGGCCATCGATCAGCTTGGAGGTGAAGGTCACATCGTCGCGCTTCACGCGCACATGGCTGCGGCCCACCTCCAGCTCGACCTCGCGATCGCCGCCTTCCAGCAGGCGCTGCAGCTCGGTCACGCCCTTGCGCGGCACGATGATCTGGCGCTTGGAACCGGTGCTGTTCTCCAGCGCGGTCTCGCACAGCGCCAGGCGGTGGCCGTCGGTAGCCACGCAGCGCAGCAGCTGGTCGCGCAGGTCGAACAGCAGGCCGTTGAGGTAGTAGCGCACGTCCTGCTGCGCCATCGCGAACGCGGTGCGCTCGATCAGTTCCTTCAGGCCCGACTCCGGCACCACCACGCGCTCGGTGGCCTCGACTTCGTCCACCGAGGGGAAGTCGTTGGCCGGCAGCGTCGCCAGGGTGAAGCGGCTGCGCCCGGCCTGCACGGTGATCTTCTCGCCGGTCTGCGACACCGTCACGCGGCTGCCATCGGGCAGGGCGCGGATGATCTCGAACAGCTTGCGTGCCGGGATCGTGGTTTCGCCGTCCTGCGCATCATCGACCGCGATGCGGGAGACCATCTCCACTTCCAGGTCGGTACCGGTCAGCGACAGCTGGCCGCCCTGCACCTGGACCAGGAAATTGGCCAGAACCGGGAGTGTCTGACGGCGTTCGACCACGTTGACGACCTGGGCCAATGGCTTGAGGAAGGCTTCGCGCTGCAGTGTGAAACGCATGTGGTTTCGTGCCCCTATGCTTTTAAAGATGTGGGTTAAATCAAAAGCTTGGTGGTGCTGGTAGAGCCAGATTTGGTTTAAAACACACCCAAGTGTTTGTTTTTAAAGGGTTTCATTGCATCGAAACCCTCTGTATTACTGGTCCGGAACGGGTGGGGAAAGCTGTGGATAATTCTGCGTCGATCCGGAAGCGCATTTTTATCCACAGATTCCCCAACGTCTGCCCCCGAATGATGCACCGTTTTGTGCGATGACGCCTGCGTGGCGTCGATGCATCATGCGCTGGCCCTGCTGCTTCGACGTTTCCGGTGTCCCGATGGCTTACTCACTCAACTTGCGGATGAGCTTGTCCCAGTCCTCGCGCAGCTTGCCGTCGGTTTCCATGAGCGTGCGGATCTGGCGGCAGGCATGCAGGACCGTGGTGTGGTCGCGGCCGGCGAAGGCATCGCCGATTTCGGGCAGGCTGTGCTCGGTCAGTTCCTTGGTGAGCGCCATCGCGACCTGGCGCGGACGCGCCAGCGAACGGGTACGGCGCTTGGACAGCAGGTCCTTGATCTGCAGGCCGTAGTAGTCGGCCACGGTCTTCTGGATGTTGGGAATGCTGATCGCCTGCTGCTGCGCGCGCAGCAGGTCGCGCAGGGTTTCCTGTGCGAACTCGGTGGTGATGGCGCGGCCGGTGAAGTTGGCGCGCGCGGTCAGCGTATTGAGCGCGCCTTCCAGGTCACGCACGTTCGAGCGCATCTTCTTGGCGATCAGGAACGCCACATCGTCCGGGATCTCGGCACCGCGCTCGCGCGCCTTGGCCAGCACGATGGCGGCGCGGGTCTCGAAATCGGGCGGTTCGATCGCCACCGACAGGCCCCACGCCAGGCGCGATTTCAGCCGCGCTTCCAGGCCCTCGACCTCGCGCGGGTAGCGGTCGCAGGTCAGGATGATCTGCTGCTTGCCGTCGAACAGCGCGTTGAAGGTGTGGAAGAACTCCTCCTGCGTGCGGTCCTTGCCGGCGAAGAACTGGATGTCGTCGATCAGCAGCGCGTCCACCTGCTGGAACTGGCGCTTGAACTGGTCCATCGTCTTTTCCTGCAGCGCCCGGATCATGGCGCTGAAGAACTGTTCCGAACGCAGGTAGAGCACGCGCGCGGCCGGGTTGGCCTGGCGCATCGCGTTGCCGGCGGCCAGCATCAGGTGGGTCTTGCCCAGACCGGTGCCGCCGTACAGCAGCAGCGGGTTGTGCGCGCGGTCGCCGGGCTTCTGCGCCGCCTGGAACGCGGCGGCCAGGCCCAGCTGGTTGCTGCGGCCTTCCACGAAATTGGCGAAGGTGTAATGCGCGTCCAGGTTGCCGTTGAACGGCACCACCGGTGCGGCGGGCGCCGCGCTGCCGGTGACGGGAGCGGCGGCCGGCAGCGGTTCGGCCGCGCGCGGGCGCGAGCCGATCTCCAGCTGCACGTCGGTGATGTCGGCGAAATAGCGCAGCAGTTCATGGATGCGCGGCAGGTAGCGCTCGCGCACCTGGTCGACGATGAAGGCGTTCGGGGCGTACAGCACCATGCTGTCGGCGCGGTGGTCGGCCTGCAGCGGCTTCAACCAGGTGTGGACATCTTCCGGCGGGAACTCCGCTTCCAGACGTTCGATACAACGGGACCAGGCATCCATCAGGAATAATCGTCAAAGGCACGCGGGACGGGCGCAGGAAGCCGCCCGGCCACGTGCCGGAAAGGGGGAAAGTGGATGGCCCAGACTACCACCGCGCGGCGGGGGCGGGAATGCTTGTCCCTGACTTGTTCACAGATCCATCCACAGCCTGTGGATGAAACCCCCGTGGACCAGGCGTAGTGCGGCTTGACGCGGTGGGGGTAGGGTCTATAGAATTTCCGGTTCTTTCCGTCCCATTCATACAGGTGCCCCCATGGCCACCAAGCGCACGTTCCAACCCAGCAACCTCAAGCGCAAGCGCGACCACGGCTTCCGCGCGCGTATGAAGACCGCCGACGGCCGCAAGATCCTGTCGCGTCGCCGCGCCAAGGGCCGCAAAGTCCTCAGCGCTTGATTGCGTTGCCGCCCCGTGCGGCAGATGCAAATCCGATCGTGAGCAGCACCGACCCGCGCAAGCGATTTCCTCGCTCTGCGCGGGTTCGTACGCGTGCCGAATATACAACGGTCTTCAACGGCGCCCGCCGTGTATCCGACCCGCTGATGACACTGCACTGGCTGAAAGGGGATTCCCCCGCCCGGCTGGGTCTTGCCGTGTCGCGCAAGGTCGATACGCGGTCGGTGGGCCGCAACCGCATCAAGCGTGTGCTGCGTGACGCCACACGCCACCTCCGGGCAGACATGGCCGGGGGCGATTACGTCGTGGTCGCCCGCTCGGCGGCCAAACTCGCCAGCAACCAGCAGATCCGCGAGGCGTTCGTGCGCCTGCTGCGCCGTGCCGGCGCATTGCCCGCGGTGGTCGCTGACGGCACAATGCCGCCGCGCGAGGGCAACGAACCCTCTTCTTCCTTGAATGCGCCGGGCACTCCGCCTGGTCGAGCCGAGCCTGCCTGCTGATGAACCAGACCCGTGTATTCCTGATTTTCGCCTGGCTGATGGTGGCGGTGCTGCTGTGGATGGAATGGGGCCGCGAGAAGAACGCGCCGGATCCGGCCACCGTCGCCGCGACCCAGCCGGCGGTGCCGGCCGCCAACGACGCCGACCTGGCCCCGCCTTCGGCCGGCAACGTGCCGCAGGCCGCGGTTCCCGGCCAGGCACCGGCCGCGGCGGCGCCGACGCCCGGCATGGAAGCGGCCAGCGCCGCGCCGCGGGTCACCGTCACCACCGACGTGCTGAAGCTGGTGCTCGACGGCCGCAGCGTGCTCGACGCCGACCTGCTGCAGTTCCCGCAGACCAAGGCCGCCGGCAGCCCGCCGGTGCAGCTGCTGACCGAAGAAAAGGCGCATCCGTACAGCGCCACCAGCGGCTGGGTGGGCCAGGGCGGTTCGCCAGCGCCGGGCGCCAGCGGCTTCCAGCCGGCGCAGGCCGCGAAGGAATACACCCTGGCCGACGGCCAGAGCGAGCTGCAGGTGCCGTTCGTCTGGAATGGCCCGAACGGCGTCAGCATCCATCGCACCTACACCTTCAAGCGCGGCGACTACGCCATCGGCGTGAAGGACGAAGTGGTCAACGCCGGCGCGGCGCCGTGGCAGGGCTACGTGTTCCGCAAGCTCGACCGCGTGCCGGCGGTCCTCAGCCGCAGCATGACCAACCCGGATTCCTTCAGCTTCAACGGCGCCACCTGGTACGACAACGACAAGAAGTACCAGCGTCGCCCGTTCTCCGACTACCTGGAGGACGGCAACCTCAACCAGACCGTGAGCGGCGGCTGGGTGGCGATGCTGCAGCACCACTTCTTCACCGCGTGGATCCCGCAGGCCGACCAGGCCTCGCTGTACCTGCTCTCGCAGAACGGCCCGCGCAACGTCATCGAAGCGCGCGGCCCGGGCTTCACCGTGGCGCCGGGCCAGAAGGTGAGCACGCAGGCGCGCCTGTGGGTCGGTCCGAAGCTGGTCAACCAGATCGCCAAGGAAGACGTGCCCGGCCTGGAGCGCGTGGTGGACTACAGCCGCTTCACGCCGATGGCCATCATCGGCCAGGGCCTGTTCTGGGTGATGAACCAGGTGCACAAGCTGGTGGGCAACTGGGGCTGGTCGATCATCGGCCTGGTGATCCTGCTCAAGCTGGCGCTGTTCCCGCTGGCCAACGCGCAGTACAAGTCGCAGGCCAAGATGCGCAGGTTCCAGCCGCGCATCGCCCAGCTCAAGGAGCGCTATGGCGACGACCGCCAGAAGTTCCAGACGGCGATGATGGAGCTGTACAAGAAGGAAAAGATCAACCCGATGGGCGGCTGCCTGCCGCTGCTCATCCAGATGCCGATCTTCTTCGCCCTGTACTGGGTGCTGGTGGAATCGGTGGAACTGCGCCAGGCGCCGTGGTTCGCCTGGATCCAGGACCTGACCGCGCGCGACCCGTACTTCATCCTGCCGGTGCTCAACGTGGCCATCATGTGGTTCACGCAGAAGCTGACGCCGGCGCCGGGCATGGACCCGATGCAGCAGAAGATGATGCAGTTCATGCCGCTGGTGTTCGGCGTGATGATGGCCTTCATGCCGTCCGGCCTGGTGCTGTACTGGGTGGTCAACGGCGGCCTGAGCCTGGTCCAGCAGTGGTGGATGACCAAGAAGCACGGCGAGCCCGCAGCCACGCCGCCGGCCAAGGCCGAAGCCAGATAGGCACGAAAGCCCGCCGCAAGGCGGGCTTTCCGCATGTCCCCCGCCGTTGGTCTGCAGGAGCGCACTCCAGGGCGCGCCGGGGCCTTGCGCGGAACGCTTCGCCGCGCACTGAAGTGCGCTCCCGCGGGGTTCCTTGGATTGCCGGCGATGGCAGCGGGGCGAGACCCGCTCCACTAGAATCTTCCGGCCTCCGCCCGTCTTCGCCTGCCATGTCCCGTCTTCCTGCAATGCGCGGTTTCCTGCTGCCGCTCGCCCTGTGCGCACTGCTGTCCGGCTGCGGCGGCAAGCCCGCCGATCCGCGGCAACCGGCGGCGGCGCCCAGGCAGGCCGCGGTGGACGATGCGGCTGCCGCCCCGCTGCTGGCGGCGCTGCAGAAGCAGCTCGACAGCCACCGCCGCATCATCGTGCTGCTGGCCGACGAGGATGCGCAGAGCGAGCGCGACCGCGCCACCTCCACCCGCATCGGCCAGCAGCTGTTCCACGACGGGCTGGAGCAGCGCGACGCCATCGCCGCGCAGTTCGACGCGCTGCTGCGCACGGCCAGCCCGCAGCGCTTCGCCACGCTGGGCGCGGCGCTGGACTACATCGAATCGGCGCCGGACCTGTTCGATGCCGACCGCCTGGCCTTCCGCGAAGTGCTGCGTGACCTGCACGAACGCGTCGGCGCCGATTCCTCGCTGCCGGCGGTGAAGCTGCACCAGCGCATCGGCGAGGACCTGGAGGCGCTGGACGAGATCGAGCGCAACTACAACCAGGAAATCACCCGCATCTTCAGCCGCTTCGAGCGCACCCGCGCCATCGCGCTCAGGCGCGAGAAATGGGAGGACTACGTCGCCCACCTGCGCCGGCAGTACGACCGCGAGGCGATCCTGCGCGACTACGGCGTGATCGAGCCCTACCCGATGTCGATGAAGGACAGCGAGCGCGAGATCTTCGGCCGCGATCTGCCTGCGAAGACCGTGGTGCTGACCTTCGACGACGGCCCGCACAGGGCGTACACCGACGAGATCACCGCCATCCTCAAGCGCTACGACGTGCCCGGCGTGTTCTTCGAGGTCGGCCGCAACATCGGCAACGTCGGCGCCGACGGCAAGGTGACGCTGGGCGCGATGGCCGGCATCAGCCGCCAGCTCATGGCCGATGGCTACGCCGTAGGCAACCACAGCCTCACCCATGCGCAGCTTTCGCGCACCAGCGGCGACGCGCTGCGCGAGCAGGTGCTGGGCACCGACACGCTGCTGCGCAGCGTCGGCGACGAACGCGCGCCGCTGTTCCGCTTCCCGTACGGCGCGCGCAACGCCGAAGGCCTGCAGCTGCTGGGCGAAGCCGGCCTGAAGTCGATCATGTGGAACATCGATTCGATGGACTGGGCCGACCCGGTGCCGGAATCCATCGTGCAGCGCGTGCTCGAGCAGGTGCAGAAGGAACAGCGCGGCATCATCCTGTTCCATGACATCCACGACCGCGCGGTGAAGGCGCTGCCGCAGATCCTGGACCGGCTGATCGCCGACGGCTACCAGTTCGCCGGCTGGAACGGCCGCGACTTCTCCGTCAGCCGCGCGCGCCGCGACGCCGGCAACGCGGCCACCGTCACCACCGGCTACGAGAACTCGTGGGCCATCGTCATCGGCATCGACGACTACACGAAGTGGCCGAAGCTCGAATACGCCAGCCGCGACGCGCAGGCCATCGCCGACACCCTGACCGGCCAGTTCGGCTTCCCGTCCTCGCAGGTGATCGTGCTGAAGAACCGCGAGGCCACCCGCAACAACATCCTGGCCGCGTTCCACGACCGGCTGGCCGATGGCCGCACGCAGAAGAACGACCGCGTGTTCGTGTTCTTCGCCGGGCATGGCGCCACCCGCCAGCTCGCCTCCGGGCGCGACCTGGGCTACATCATCCCGGTGGATTCGGACCCGGAGGAGTTCGCCACCGACGCCATCGCCATGACCGACGTGCAGAACATCGCCGAGAGCCTGCAGGCCAAGCACGTACTGTTCGTGATGGACGCCTGCTACAGCGGCCTGGGCCTGACCCGCGGCGGCCCGTCCCCGTCGTCGTTCCTGCGCGAGAACGCGCGCCGCACCGCGCGGCAGATGCTCACCGCCGGCGGCGCCGACCAGCAGGTCGCCGACAGCGGCCCCAACGGCCATTCGGTGTTCACCTGGGTGCTGCTGCAGGCGCTGTCCGGCAAGGGCGACCTCAACGGCGACGGGCTGATCACCGGTACAGAGCTGGCGGCCTATGTCGCGCCGGCGGTATCGGCGGTATCGCGGCAGACGCCGGCGTTCGGCAGTCTGCCCGGCTCGCAGGGCGGCGAGTTCGTGTTCCAGGTGCCCGGCAGCCAGGAATTCCTCAACGCCGACACCACCCAGCTGTCGGCCGATGCCATCGCGCTCAACAGCCGCGTCGATGCGGTGCAGGGCGGCAACGAGGCCGCGGTGAAGGTGGCCGGCCTGCAGGGCGGCAGCAATACGCTGGTGGTGCCGGCCGCGGCGCCGGCGTCCGATCGCCAGCGCGCGCAGCAGGCCAACGACCGCGGCCTGCAGCTGTACCGCGAGAAGCGCTACGACGAGGCGGTGGCGCAGTTCACCGAAGCGCTGAAGCTGCGCCCGGATTTCGCCCAGGCCGCCAACAACCTCGGCTTCGTCTACTACCGCCAGCAGCGCTACGCGGAAGCGGCGCGCTGGCTGGAGAACACGCTGAAGATCGACCCTTCGCGCGCGGTGGCCCACCTCAACCTCGGCGACGCCTACTTCCAGGGCGGCGACAAGGCCAGGGCGAAGCAGGCCTACACCACCTACCTGGCGCTGCAGCCGCAGGGCAGCGGCGCCGCGCAGGCGCGCGCGCAGCTGCAGAAGCTCTGAGCCATGAATGCATCCACCGACACCATCATCGCCATCGCCAGCGGCGCCGCTGCCGGCGGGGTCGGCATCCTGCGTCTTTCCGGTCCGCTGTCGGCGGCGATTGCCCGCGGGCTCGGCTGCCCGCCGCTGCAAGCGCGCCATGCGCACTACGCGCGCTTCCGCGACGCGACCGGCGAGGTGATCGACGACGGCATCGCGCTGTACTTCCCCGGCCCGCGCAGCTTCACCGGCGAGGACGTGGTGGAACTGCAGGGCCATGGCAGCCCGGTGGTCCTGCGCCAGCTGCTGGCGCGCTGCATCGAGCTGGGCGCGCGGCAGGCGCGGGCCGGCGAGTTCAGCGAGCGCGCCTTCCTCAACGGCAAGCTCGACCTGGCCCAAGCCGAGGCCATCGCCGACCTGATCGCCGCCGGCGACGTGCGCGCTGCCCGCGCTGCTCGCCGCTCGCTCGACGGCGTGTTCTCGCGCCGCGTGGAGGACGTGGTCGAGCAGCTGGTGCGGCTGCGCATCCACGTCGAGGCCGCCATCGACTTCGCCGACGAACCGCTGGATACGCTGGGCGGCGCGCAGGTACGCGCCGGCGTGGAGCAGGCGCGCGCCGCGCTCGCCCGGCTGCGCCTCGACGCCGAACGCGGGCGCAAGCTGCGCGACGGCCTGCATGCGGTGCTGATCGGCCCGCCCAACGCCGGCAAGAGTTCGCTGCTCAACGCGCTGGCCGGCAGCGAGCGCGCCATCGTCACCGACATCGCCGGCACCACCCGCGACACCCTGCGCGAAACCATCCGCATCGATGGCCTGGAACTGGAGCTGGTGGACACCGCCGGCCTGCGTGAAGGCGGCGACGCCATCGAGCGCGAAGGCATGCGCCGCGCCCGCGCCGAAATGCAGCGCGCCGACCTGGCCATCGTGGTGCTGGACGCGCGCGACCCGGAAGCGGGCCGGCAGGCGATCGGCGACGCCGCGACGCAGGCCGCGCGGCGGCTGTGGATATTCAACAAATGCGACCTGCTGCCGCAGTGGCCGCAACGGCTGGACGACGACGCGATCGCGATTTCCGCCGCCAGCGGGCAGGGCCTGGAGCAGCTGCACGCGCGCCTGCGCGCGCTCGCCGCCGACGGTGCCGGCGAAGGCCAGCAGGGCGAATTCTCCGCGCGCCTGCGCCATGTGCAGGCCATTGCCCGCGCTGCCGCGCATCTAGACGACGCCGATGCGCAGCTGCGCCACGACCAGCTGGAACTGGCCGCCGAGGAACTGCGCCTGGCGCACGACGCGCTGGGTGAAATCACCGGCCGCATGACCGCCGACGACCTGCTGGGCCGCATCTTCTCCAGCTTCTGCATCGGCAAATGACCGGTCACCGGCATTGAACCGTTCATCCGTTGCCGGTTAGTCTTTGCCCCGCCGCCGCGATGGCGGCCCTGAAGGAGTCCGGTCCAATGCGCCATTGATGCCCGCCCCGCCAGCACGCGCTGGTGAGGCCTCGCGAAGTCCCGCTGCCGCCGGCAGCCGGGTGATTCGGGCATGGATGGACTGCAATGACCACGACTCCCTTCCTGACGCTTGAACGCGTCTGCTGGCAGCTGCCGGATGGCAGACTGCTGTTTTCCGATCTGGACGAAACCTTCGACGCGCGGCCGACCGGGCTGGTCGGGCGCAACGGCGTGGGCAAGAGCGTGCTGGCGCAGGTGCTGGCCGGCCGCCTGGCGCCCACGCGCGGGCGCTGCCTGCGCTCCGGCCCGGTGGCCTGGCTGCCGCAGCAGGTCGATGCGCCGTCCACCGCCAGCGTCGCCGACCTCGCCGGTCTGGGCGATGCGCTGGCGGCGCTGCATCGCATCGAACAGGGCAGTAGCGACGTCGCCGATTTCGAGGCGCTGGGCGATCGCTGGCAGCTGCGCGAGCAGCTGCAGGCCAAGCTGGAGCGGATGCAGCTGCATGGCGTCTCGTCCGATACGCCGGTGCGCCAGCTCAGTGGCGGCCAGCGCATGCGCGTGGCCCTGGCCGGCGCCTTCCTGTCCGACGCCGATTTCCTCATCCTCGACGAGCCCAGCAACCATCTCGACGCGCAGGGCCGGCAGCTGCTGCGCGACCAGCTGCGGCGCTGGCCGCGCGGCCTGCTGGTGGTCAGCCACGACCGCGAACTGCTGGGCGACATGCAGCGCATCGTCGAGCTGTCGCCGCTCGGCCTGCGCAGCCACGGCGGCAACTACGCGTTCTACGCGGCGCGCAGCAGCGAGGAACGGCGCCTGGCCGCGGAAACCCTGCAGCAGCGGCGCCACGAACGCCGCCAGGGCGAACTGGCGCTGCGCGAGCAGCAGGAACAGCGCGAGCGCCGCACCGCGCGCGGCAACCGCCAGGCCGCGCATGCCAACCAGGCGCCGATCCTGCTGGGCCGGCAGAAGCAGCGCGCGCAGGCCAGCGCCGGCAGGGCGCAGCTGCAGCAGCAACAGCAGCGCGAGCGGCTGGATGCGCAGGTGCGGCAGGCCGCCGCCGAGGTCGAAGCGGCCGCTCCCGTGGTGCTGCTGCCCGCCGACGCGGCCGGTGCCGCGCCCGAACGCGTGGCGGTGCTGGAAGACGTGGTGCTGCCGTTCGTCCAAGGTGCACACGCGAAGATCGATCTGCTGCTGCGCCGTGGCGAGCGGCTGGCGCTCACCGGCCGCAACGGCAGCGGCAAGTCGGTACTGCTCAAGGTGCTGGCCGGCCGGCTGCACCCCGTGCGCGGCGCGGTGCAGGTGAACGCGCCCCACGCCTGGCTGGACCAGCACCTGGCCCTGCCCGTACCGGAGGCGCCGGCGATGGAACAGCTGCGTCATGCCAACCCGTCGATGGCCGAGGCCGAGCTGCGTACGCGTCTGGCGCTGCTGGGCCTGGAGGCCGGGCATGCGCGGCAGCCGGTGGCAGCGCTCAGTGGCGGCGAACGCATGAAGCTGGCGCTGGCCTGCGCGCTGTATGCGCAGCCGCCGGCGCAGCTGCTGCTGCTGGACGAACCGGCCAACCATCTCGACCTGGATTCGATGCAGGCTCTGGAAACGATGCTGCGCGACTGGCCCGGCACGCTGCTGGTGGCCGCGCACGACGAGGTCTTCCTGCAGGGCATCGGCCTCACCGGCCGCCTGCATGCCGGCGCCGGAGGCTGGCAACGGCTTCCACCTTGAAACGCAGGAGCGGCTTCAGCCGCGAAGGGGCATTCCCGGTAGAGCCCCATCGCGGCTGAAGCCGCTCCTACGGGAGCGTGCGGCTGTCCCATGGCGGTCACACGCACGCTGCACACTCCCGCTTCCTTCAGGGCGGGAAACAGGAGCGGGCGGTGTTCGGCAGAGCGGTGATGAGTGTGGTGGCGGGTCTTTGCATGGCATCCTCGGCGGCGATGGCCGCCGCCCCCGCCCCGTCGTTCGCGCATGTGCCGGTGTACGCGCACCGCGGCGCCAGCGCGCTGCTGCCCGAGCACACCCTGGCCGCCTACGCGCAGGCCATCGCCGATGGCGCCGACTACATCGAGCCGGACCTGGTGATGACCCGCGACGGGGTAATGGTGGCGCGCCACGAGAACGAGATCGGCGGCACCACCGATGTCGCCGCGCATCCGGAGTTCGCCGCGCGCCGCACGAGCAAGGTGATCGATGGCAGGCGCATCGAGGGCTGGTTCACCGAGGATTTCACCCTCGCCGAACTGAAGACGCTGCATGCGCGCGAACGCCTGCCGGAGCTGCGCGGCACCGCGTTCGACGGGCAGTTCCGCATCGCCACGCTGGACGAGATCATCGCGTTCCTGGTGCAGCAGGCGCGGCGCAGCGGGCGCGGCATCGGCCTGGCGCCGGAGATCAAGCACGGCAGCTATTTCCGCGGCATCGGCCTGCCGATGGAAGAGCGCCTGCTCGACACCCTGCGCGGCGACCCCTACACCAACGTCGCGCCGATCCTGCTGCAGTCGTTCGAGACCGCCAACCTGCGCCAGCTGCGCGCGCGCATCGACCGGCCGTCGAACATCCGCCTGCTGCAGCTGCTGGACGAAGCCCAGGCCAGGCCCGCCGACGTGGCGCTGGCCGGCGGCGAGCTGACCTATGCGCGCATGATGACGCCGGCCGGCCTGCGCGAGATCGCCACCTATGCCGACGCGATCGGCGTCGAGCGCCGTGCCCTGCTGCCGGTGGACGCGCAGGGCCGGCTGGCCGCGCCCACGCCGCTGATCGCCGATGCGCACGCCGCCGGCCTGCAGGTGGTGGCCTATACCTTCCGCCCGGAAAACCCGTTCCTGCCCGAGGCCCTGCGCGAGGGCGCGGCGAACGCGCGCAATCCGCAGGGTTCGGTGGCCGAGATCCGCGCCTACCTGCAGGCCGACATCGATGCCTTCTTCACCGACGACCCGGCGCTGGGCCGGCGTGCGGTGGACGGTGGCGACGTACCGGCACCCTGATCGCGCTTGCCGCCGGGCCCACCCGGCGACGACCATCCCTCCCATGGAGGGAACGATGCTGATCGGCTACAGGTACGAGGAACAGGGCGACACCCTGCGCATCCATTCGGCCAACCGGCTGTTGCAGGCCTTGCTGCTGCTGTTCCTGCTGGCCTGTGTCGCCCTGCCGTTGCTGCTGCAGGGCGAGCTGGCGGGCAGGGGCGGCGCCGACATGCTGGTGGCGCTGCTGGCCTTGACCGCGCTGCCGGCGCTCGGCGTGGCCTGCGCCTGGTATTTCCCCGCGCGCGAAATGCTGGTGCTGGACCGGGCCGGCAGGCGGGCGCAGCGGCATCGCCGCAACCTTTTCGGCGGACGGGCGCGGCTGGAGGAGGCCTTCGCGCTGGAAGACGATGGCCGCCTGCAGCTGCAGCGCGCCGGCACGGCAACCGCACCGATCCGGTTGTGGCTGCTCGGCCGCGGCGGCGCGGCGCACCGGCTCAGCTTCGAAACGGTCGCGGTGCGCCCGGGCAGCGCGGCGACCGACGCCTGGCTGCGGCGGATCGCCACGCACCTTCATCTGCCACTGCCCGGCGAAATCGTCGTGCTGCCACCCACGCAGACGCAGCAGGCGCACGCGGCGTCTCTGCAGGCGGCCCCGGTTGCGGCGGCCCCCGGCGCCGCGCGCGAGGACGGCGATGCGCCCGCACCGGGCATCCGCGCCGTGCTGGCGCTGCTGGGCTGCTTCCTGGCCGTGTTGGAGGCCAGCCAGGCCTTCGCGCTGCTGCGTGCGGTGTTTACCGGCACCCTGCACGGCAGTTTCTGGCGTGGGCGAGCCCACGCCTACCACTGGGATGCGCAGCCGCTGCCGTTCCTGCTGCACGCATCGGTGGGGCTGGCGGAAATCCTGCTCGTCGGCCTGCTGGCCTGGGGCTGCCTGCGCCTGGCGCTGGCCGGCCGGCTGCGCTAGCCGCCCGCGTCCCCGGCCTGCGCCTTACCCGTCGCGGCGCGTACGCGGCCGCAGCTGTACCACCACCTCGTAGTCGCGGCCCTCGCGCGGCTGCCACAGCACCGGCACCTGGCCGGGCGAGGGCGGCTCCAGTTCGGCATCGGCCAGCGGCGCATCGGGGTCGTCCTCCTCGTCCTCTTCTTCCCAGCTGTAGCGCTTGCGCGGCGCCAGCGGGTCGGCGTGGCGGAACAGCAGCGCGGCGATGACGCCGGCCGCGGCGCCGCCCATGTGCGACTGCCACGACACGCCGGGTTCGTGCGGCAGCACGGTCATCACCATGCCGCCGTAGAACAGCACGCCGATCATGCCGGCGGCGATGGCGGCGCGGTCGCGGCGCAGCAGGCCCAGCCCCAGCACCAGGAACATCAGGCCGTGGGTGACGCCGCTGGCGCCCAGGTGATGGCTGCCGGGCTCGCCCAGCATCCAGGCGCCGACGCCCGAGCCCAGCCACAGCAGAGGCAGGGCGCGCAGCGTCGCCTTCGGATAGACGCTGCCGGCCAAGGTGCCCAGGATCAGCAGGGCCGCCGCGTTGGCGCCCAGATGTTCGACCGAGCCGTGCAGCAGCGGCGCGCCGAGCAGGCCCAGCAGGCCGGCGGTGTCGTGCGGGCCCACCGCCCACGGGCGCCAGTCCCAGCCGGTCTGCTGCAGGGTGAACGTCGCCACCAGCAGCAGCACGAAGCCCAGGCTCAGGTTGAAGGCACGCAGCACGCGGCGGCGGTCGCTGCGGTCGGTGGCCGGCGTGTCGCCGGTGTCGGGCGTGTGGGAAGTGTCCATGGCTATCGGGATTGCGGCGCCCCGCGGTGAATGCAAGGGCGCCGCTTCGGGAAGCCGGCGTACCACCGGCGGGACAATCGCGGCGACGGGACCGCGTTACGGGACGTGCCTGTTGCGGGGAGGAAGCTTCATGCTCAGCACCATCGTCACCACCAGGATCGCCGCGACCACGCCCAGCGACACCGGCACCGGGATCTTGAACACGTCGATCAGCAGCATCTTGGCGCCGATGAAGCCCAGGATCACCGCCAGCCCGTACGGCAGCAGGTGGAAGCGGTCGGCCATGCCGGCCAGCAGGAAGAACATCGCGCGCAGGCCCAGCACCGCGAACACGTTCGAGGTCAGCACGATGAACGGGTCGGTGGTGATGGCGAAGATCGCCGGGATCGAGTCCACCGCGAAGATCACGTCGGTGACCGCGATCAGGATCAGCACCACGAACATCGGCGTGAACCAGCGCACGCCGTCCTTCTCGGCGACCAGGCGGTTGCCGTTGTATTCGTGGGTGATGCGCAGGTGCCGGCGCATGAACTTCAGCGCCGGGTTGTCGTCCAGGCTCGGTTCCTGGCCGGCGGCGAACCACATCTTCCAGCCGGTGAACAGCAGGAACGCGCCGAATACGTAGAGCAGCCAGTGGAACTGGCTGACCAGCACGGTGCCGGCGAAGATCATCACCGTGCGCAGCGCGATGGCGCCGAGGATGCCGATGATCAGCACGCGCTGGCGCTGCGTCTCGGGCACCGCGAAGTAGCCCATGATCAGCAGGAACACGAAGATGTTGTCGACCGCCAGCGCCTTCTCGATCAGGTAGCCGGTCAGGAACTGCAGGCCGACCTCGTTGGCCACCGCGCTGCCGGCGGTCTCGTTCAGGTAGTACCAGAGGCCGGCGTTGAAGGCCAGGGCGAGCGCGACCCAGCCGACCGACCACAGCAGCGCCTCCTTGAAGGTCACCTTGTGCGGGCCGCCATGGCGCATCAGCACCAGGTCGATCAACAGGGCGGCGATGACGACGGCGATGAAGCCGCCCCAAAGCCAGGGATTACCGATTGTCTGGATCATGGGAGTTCCGGTCTTGTGGAGGTTCTCGGGACCGCAGGGGCCAGGAACTGGACACGGAATCGGGGGGAGACCGGGGACAGAGCTTCGCCATTGCGGCGAAGGTCTCGCTCACAGTTCCGTCGGCCGGAACTGCCGTTGCACCGGAGCCCTGCGGCTCGAACTGACGGCGACAACGTCTGGGAGCTACTCCCCTTCAGGCCCGGATAGTGCCGCCTGCGGCCTTTGCCGTCAATGAACGCGCCGCGGCGGCGGGCCGGCGCCCGCTACAATGGCGCCCATGAATACCCCCCTTCCTGTCGTACGCCTGAAGAACGCGTGGCGCTCCAGCCACCCGTGGATTTTCCAGAAACTGGTCGAAAAGCCCACCGCCAGGCCCAAGCCCGGCACCATTGTCGACGTGGTCGGCGTGGACGGGGAGTGGATCGGCCGCGGCTTCTACAACGGCCATTCGCGCATCGCCGTGCGCATCCTGGAAACCCGCCAGGACGTGGACGTGGACCAGGCCTGGTTTTTCCGCAGGATCGCCGAGGCGGTGTCGCTGCGCCGCGACGTGCTGAAGCTGGACGCGGTGTCCGACGCCTGGCGCGTGGTGCACAGCGAGGGCGACGGCCTGTCCGGCCTGGTGGTGGACCGCTACGGCGACCTGATCGTGGTCGAGTTCTTCGCCGCGGGCATGTTCCGCCACCGCGAGTGGATCTACGAGGCGCTGCGCGCGCAGTTCCCCGGCTGCCGCTTCCACAGCTTCGCCGACGAGCATGTGCAGAAGCAGGAAAGCTTCGACTTCCACGGCAATACCACCACCGAACCGGCGGTCATCACCGAGTACGGCGTGAAGTTCCGCGCCGACCCGGCCGGCGCGCACAAGACCGGTTTCTTCGCCGACCAGCGCGAGAACCGGCAGTGGCTGAGCCAGCAGGTCGAGGGCAAGAGCGTGCTCGACCTGTGCTGCAACACCGGCGGTTTCGCGGTCTACGCGGCCGCGCGCGGCGCCAGCGAGGTGCTGGGCGTGGACATCGACCAGGACGTGATCCAGATCGCCAAGGGCAACGCGCGGCTCAACAACGCCAGGCCGAAGTTCGTGCAGGCCGACATCTTCCCGTGGCTGCGCGATGCCGCCAACCGCGGCGAGCAGTACGACGTGGTGATCCTGGACCCGGCCAAGATGACCCGCGACCGCGACCAGGTCATCAACGCGCTGAAGAAGTACCTGGACATGAACAAGCTGGCGCTGGGCGTGGTCAAGCCCGGTGGCCTGTTCGCCACGTTCTCCTGCACCGGGCTGGTGTCCGAAGAGCAGTTCCTGGACATGCTGCGCCGCGCCGCGTTCTATTCCGGCCGCACGATCCAGATCCTGAAGGTGGCCGGCGCCGGCCCGGACCACCCGTTCATGGCGCACGTGCAGGAATCGCGCTACCTCAAGGCGGTGTTCTGCCGCGTGGTGGACTGAGCGGGGTAGTGCCGGCCGTTGGCCGGCACACGCCAGCGCCTTGGTGCTGGCGCCCCGCAGTTTGCGCAGCAAACCGCGGGGCCCGTGCCGTTTTCTCCCATGCCCCCGCCGCTTCGCGGCCGCCCCCTGACTCAGGGGGCTTTCCTCCAGATACAGCCCGCTGCTTTCCTGAGGCCGCGGTCGCGACAGATGGTCCGAAGCCACCCGGCGTCGCTCCTGCAGCTACTCCTGCGGTATGGTCGTGGCCTTTCCCCGAAGTCGAGGCCCGCATGTCGCTGCGTCGTCTGTCCCTGCTGCTCGCCCTGGCGCTGGGCGCCCCGTTGTCCGCCCAGGCCATCGAATTCACCCAGGCCGAGCTGGCCCGCGCCAAGGCGCTGCAGCAGCGCCTGCTGACCCTGGACAGCCACCTCGACACGCCGGCCAACTTCGCCAGGCCCGGCTTCGACATCCTGCATCGCCACGACCACAACGCGCTGTCGCAGGTGGATTACCCGCGCATGCTCGACGGCGCGCTCGACGGCGGCTTCTGGGCGATCTACACCGACCAGGGCGACCGCAGCGCGACCGCGCACCTGGCCGAGCGCGACCACGGCCTGATGCGGCTGATCGAGATCCGCGAAATGCTGGCCGCGCACCCGGACAAGTTCCAGCTGGCGCTCACCGCCGATGATGCGGCGCGGATCAAGGCCGCCGGCAGGCGCGTGGTCTACATCAGCATGGAGAACGGCAGCCCGCTGGTGGCCGACCCGTCGCTGCTGGGCTTCTACCAGAAGGCCGGCCTGCGGCTGCTGTCCACCGTGCACTTCGCCAACAACGAGTTCGCCGATTCGGCCACCGACCCCAAGGGCGCGGAATGGAAGGGCCTGAGCCCGGCCGGCAGGGCGCTGGTCCAGGAAGCGGTGCGGCTGGGCATCGTGATCGACCAATCGCATGCCTCCGACGCGGTGTTCGACGACCTGGCGGCGATGCTACCGGTGCCGTTCATCCTCTCGCACAGCGCATCCAAGGCGGTGTTCGACCACCCGCGCAACCTCGACGACGCGCGCCTGCGCCAGCTCGCGGCAAAAGGCGGGGTGATCCAGGTCAACGCCTACGGCGGCTACCTCGTCGACGAGACCCCCAGTGATGAGCGCAGGCAGGCCGAGGAGGCGCTGGAGAAGCAGCTCGGCGGCTGGGACGACATGCCCATCGAGAAGGGCGTGGAACTGGCGCGGGCGATGGCCGAACTGGACAGGCGCCTGCCGCGCCGAAGGGCCACGCTGGATGATTTCTTCGCCCACTTCGGCCACATCCTCGACGTGGTCGGCCCCGACCATGTCGGCATCGGCATGGACTGGGACGGCGGCGGCGGCCTGCCGGGCATGGCCGACATCACCGACCTGCCCAAGATCACCGCCTGGCTGCAGCGCCGCGGCCTGAGCGAGGCGCAGATCGCCAACATCTGGAGCGGCAACGTGCTGCGGGTGATGCGCCAGGCGCAGGCCTACGCGGCGAAGAACGGCACGAAGTAACGACAAATCCTGCGTACCCCGTAGGAGCGGCTTCAGCCGCGAAAGAGGCTTTACCGGCAAAGCCCCGTTCGCGGCTGAAGCCGCTCCTACGGAGGGTTGCTCACGACGCAGCCGCCGGGTTCAGGCCGGCGGCGGCACGCCCAGCGCCGCGAGCATCGCCGCCACGCGCGCGCGGATGTCGTCGCGCACGCCGCGGTACTGCTCCGGCGTCATGTCGCGCGGGTCGGGCAGGGCCCAGTCCGCGCGCTGGCGGGCGGAAAGGAAGGGGCAGGCGTCGCCGCAGCCCATGGTCGCCACGAAGTCGAACTCGATGTCCGGCAACGCATCCAGCGATTTCGAATCATGCGCGGCGAGGTCGTAGCCCAGTTCGGCCATCGCCGCGACGGCCTTGGGGTTGATGACGCCGGAAGGGCGCGAACCGGCGCTGTAGGCTTCCACCGCCGCGCCCCCGAGCATGCGCGCGAAGGCTTCGGCCATCTGGCTGCGGTTGGCGTTCTCCACGCAGACGAAGAGAACGCGTTTCACCGGTGCGGCCATCGCCTGCGCTCAGCCCGCCTGCCTGCCCAGCACCGCGTTGCGGCGGCTGTACAGCACGTAGACCACCAGGCCGAACACGTTCCACAGCGCGAACCACAGCTGGGTGCGGGTGGGCAGGCTGAAGAACAGGTAGATGCAGCCCAGGATCGCGACCGGGCCGACCACCCAGGCCAGCGGCGTGCGGAAGGTGCGCGCGCGGCCGGGCTCGCGCCGGCGCAGCACCAGCAGGCACAGGCCGACGGCGGTGAACGCGGCCAGCGTGCCGGCGTTGGCCAGCGCGGCGATTTCGTCCAGGCGCGCCACGCCGGCCAGCGCGGCGACCAGCACCGCGGTGAACAGGGTGATGGTCACCGGCGTGCCGGTGCGCTTGTTCACCAGCGACAGCCCGCGCGGCAGCAGGCCGTCGCGCGACATCACGAAGAAGATGCGGCTCTGGCCGTAGAAGAACGCCAGCAGCACGGTCGGCAGGGCGATGATGGCGACCACGCCGATCACCAGCGCGGCGGTGCCGTGGCCGAGCTCGCGCATGATCAGCGCCAGCGGTTCGGCGCTCTTGCCGAACACGGTGTAGCTCATCGCGCCGACCGCGGCCAGCGCCACCAGCAGGTAGATCAGCGTGCAGCCGACCATCGAGCCGACGATGCCGATCGACAGGTCGCGCTTGGGGTTCTTGGTTTCCTCGGCGGCGGTGGAGATCGCATCGAAGCCGTAGAAGGCGAAGAAGATGATCGCCGCGGCCGCCATCACCCCGCGCTCCACGCCGTCGGCGCTGACCGACTTGGGAAAGCCGTAGGGCATGAACGGCTGCAGGTTGGCCGGGTCGAACGCCGGCAGCGCCACCGCCACGAACACCGCCAGCGCGATCAGCTTGAACACCACCAGCACCGCGTTGACCGTGGCGCTCTCGCGGGTGCCGGCGATCAGCATGCCGGCGACCAGGAAGGTGATGACGATGGCCGGCACGTTGAGGAAGCCGCCTTCCACGTGCGGGCCGGCGGCCAGCGCCTGCGGCAGCACCACGTTCCAGCCGAAGGAGGTGTGCAGCCATTCCAGGAAGCCGACAAAGTAGCCGGACCAGCCCACCGCCACCGTGCTGACCACCAGCGAGTACTCCAGGATCAGGCTCCAGCCCACCACCCAGGCGATGGTCTCGCCCAGCGCGCTGTAGCTGTAGGTGTAGGCGCTGCCGGCGGCCGGCATCATCGTCGACAGCTCGGCGTAGGCCAGCGCTGCGCAGGCGCAGACGATGCCGGCGACGACGAAGGAGATCAGCACCGCCGGGCCGGCCTTGTCCGCGCCCACGCCGATCAGCGTATAGATGCCGGTGCCGACGATGGCGCCGATGCCCAGCGCGACAAGATGGGGCCAGCTCAGCGAAGGAATCAGCCGGCGGCCTTCCTCGTGCTGGGTGAGCTGGTCGATGGATTTGCGCCGGAGCCAGGACTGCATGCGGACCTCGCGGTTCGTGGTATTCGGGAAAGGGGCCGAGTTTCGCCGAACGCAGCGCAGCAAAGCCAGAATTTCCCGCTGCTTTCATGGGGTTTGGCGATGGGCGGTAGCGGTAATGACGGATCCGGCATAAAAACCGGCGGACGGCGCGGATGGCGCCTCCGGTCGCCGCCCGGGGCGGGCCGTGTGGGGGGAGCGGCACAGGGCGCCATGCGGAGAGTCCGCAGGTACTGAGGCCGCCCTGCTTGGGCAGGGCCCGCGGCGATCGCGCCTGTCCGGGGCACAGGGGTGGCGCCCGCCCCGCACGGGCCTTCCCGATGGACGCCGGATCGACCGCCCTGCGGGGCGGCCCCGTACCTACGCGCGGCGCGGATGCGCCAGCAGGTACTCGCGCAGGGCCACGGCCTGGTTGTGTTCGGTGTCGCGGGCGCCGTACACCAGGGTCACCGGGCCGGCGTCCAGCGCGTCGCGCAGCGGCGCCAGCAACCGTGGCTGCGCCGCCAGTTCCCGCCAGTAGCGCCGGCGGAATTCGTCCCAGCGCTCGACGCGGTGGTCGAACCACTGCCGCAGTTCGTTGCTGGGCGCCACGTCCTTGAGCCATTGCGCCTGCAGCTGCGCGTGGCTGACCCCGCGCGGCCACAGGCGGTCGACCAGGAAACGCTGGCCGTCGCCGGCCGTGGCCGGTTCATAGGCGCGTCTGCAATGGATGGGCATGCCGGCCTCCGCGGTGCGGGGCGTCTCAGCTTTCCAGCCCCAGCCGTATTCCGAACGCGACCAAGCATACGCCCACCGCGCGCCGCAGCCACACGCCCACCCGCGGGTAGCCGGCCAGGCGCCGGGCGATGAACTGGCCGCCGAAGATCAGCACCGAGCACCAGCCCACGCTCAGCACCGCGATCAGGGCCGCCATCAGCGCCAGGGTCAGCGCGCCGCGCTGCGTGGCCGGGTCGATGAACAGCGGGAAGAAGGCCATGTAGAACAGGATCGCCTTGGGGTTGAGCACGCCCACCAGCAGCGCCTGGCGGAACCAGCGCCGGCCCTGCTGCAGGGGCGCGGCGGGGCCGCCGGCGGCCGGCTCGCGCAGCAGCTGCACCCCGACCCAGACCAGGTAGGCCGCGCCGACATAGCGCAGGCCGGCGAACAGCAGCGGGTGCGCCTTCAGCAGCGCGGCCACGCCGGTGGCGGCGATGGCGATCAGGATCTGGTCGCCCAGCATCAGCCCGGCCAGCGTGGCGTAACCGGCGCGCACGCCGCCGCGCGCGGTGGCGGTGAGCAGGGTGAAGGTGCCCGGGCCGGGCAGCATCAGGAACAGGATGACGGCCACCACGAAGGTGCCCAGGTCGCTGATGCCCAGCCACGGCATGGCGTTCGTCCCGTCCGGCTCAGCGCGCGCGCAGCGCGGCCAGGCGCTGCTTCACCGCGGCGATCAGCGCCGGCAGGTCGTCATGGCGCGGTACACCGTAGCGGTCGCCGGTGATGTCCAGGTTGCCCTTTCGCCAGAAACCGGCCGGCGCGGCCACCAGCAGCTTGCCCGAGCGCGCGTACAGGCCGAATTCCAGCAGGGTGATCGGGCTCTGCGTGCCGGGCGCGAAATACATCAGCACGATGTCGGCCTGTTCCAGCGCCGCCAGCTCCCATTCCACCTGGCGGCGGAACTCCGGCTCGTCGGCTTCGGCGCGCCAGGCCGGGTTCCAGTCGGCGCGGCGTGGGTTGAGCAGCAGCACGTCCTCCTCGGCCAGCGCCTGCTGCACCTGCTGCTGCCAGTCGCCGGCCCGGCCCATCTCGATGCTGCCGGCCAGGAACACCCTGGGCCGCGCATCGCCTTCGGGAAGGGCGGCCGGCGAGGTGATGGTCTGCGCGCCCGCCGCGGCGAACGGCGACAGCAGCAACAGGCAGGACAGCAGCAACGGCTTCATGGCGGGGTGGGAGCGTGGGGGACGTACATGATCGCAGAAGCGGCGCAGCCGTTGAGACGCGCGGGGCTACACTTCGCCCCATGCAAACCGAAACCCTGATCCTGGCCGGCCTGCTGCTGGTCGTCGTGGCGCTGCAGCTGGCGCTGTTGTTCCGCCGTTCCGGCAATGCCGCGCTGGAAAGCGCGCTGCGCGAGGAACAGCGCACCGGCCGCGGCGAACTGCGCGAGCAGCTGGAAGGCATGTCGCGCCAGCAGGATGCGCGCATGGACGGCTTCAGCCGCAACCTCACCGATCTGTCCACCCGCACCGACCAGCGCCTGGACCTGCTGCGCGACAGCCTCACCGACGACGCGCGCAAGGGCCGCGAGGAAAACGCCGGCGCCCGCCAGCAGATGGCGCAGCTGCTGGACGCGCGGCTGCAGGAGGTGCGCGGGCAGCTCGACGCCTTCGGCCAGCAGCAGCAGGCGCGCATGGAACTGTTCGCCAGGCAGCTGGCGGACCTGCAGCTGGCGCTGCTGGAGGAAACCCGCAAGGGCCGGCAGGAGGGCGGCGAGGCGCAGCAGCGCTTCGGCGACATGCTGGGCCAGCGCCTGGCCGAACTCACCCAGCGCAACGAGCAGCGCATCGCCGAGATGCGGCAGACGCTGGAGGCGCGGCTCAAGGACCTGCAGGGCGACAACGCCGCCAAGCTCGAACTGATGCGCCAGACCGTGGACGAGAAGCTGCAGAGCACGCTCAACACGCGCCTGGATTCGTCCTTCAAGCTGGTCTCCGAGCGGCTGGAGCAGGTGCAGCGCGGGCTGGGCGAGATGCAGCAGCTGGCCACCGGCGTCGGCGACCTCAAGCGCGTGCTGAGCAACGTCAAGAACCGCGGCGGCTGGGGCGAGGTGCAGCTGGACGGCATCCTCGAACAGACCCTCACCATCGAGCAGTACGCGCGCGGCGTGAAGCTGCGCCCGGACGGCAACGAGGTGGTGGATTTCGCCGTGCGCCTGCCGGGCCGCGGCCGCGACGACGCGCCGGTATGGCTGCCGATCGATTCCAAGTTCCCGCGCGAGGATTACGAGCGCCTGCTCGATGCGCAGGAGGCCGGCGACCAGGAGGCGGTGCGGGCCAGCGGCAACCAGCTCGAACGCGCGCTGCGCGTGCAGGCCCGGTCGATCTGCGACAAGTACATCGTGCCGCCGCATACCACCGACTTCGCGGTGATGTTCCTGCCCACCGAGGGGCTGTACGCCGAGGCGATCCGCCGCCCGGGGCTGGTGGATGTCCTGCAGCGTGAACACCGCGTGGTCATCGCAGGTCCCACCACCGTCACCGCCCTGCTCAACAGCCTGCAGATGGGGTTCCGCACCCTGGCCATCGAGCAGCGCTCGTCGGAAGTGTGGAGCCTGCTCGGCGCGGTCAAGGGCGAGTTCGGCAAGTTCGCCGGCATCCTCGAGAAGGCCGAGAAGCAGATCCACACCGTCGGCAGGAGCCTGGGCGACGCCAGCCGCAAGACCCGCACCATCGAGCGCAAGCTGCGCGGCGTGGAGTCGCTGTCCGCCGATGCCTCGCAGGCGCTGCTCGGCGATCTCGGCAACGAGGATGACGGCGAGGAGCAGGGCGCCGATTCCAGCGATGCGTGACCGGCACTAGGCCGGTTTATGCTTGCGCTCCACCCCCTCACCAGGAACCGCCATGACTGCTTCCATACGCGACATCCCCCTGACCACCATCGATGGCGCCCCGGCCTCGCTCGGCGACCATGCCGGCAAGGTGCTGCTGGTGGTCAATGTCGCCTCCAAGTGCGGGCTCACCCCGCAGTACGAAGGGCTGGAAAAGCTCTACCGCGAGAAGAAGGATTCCGGCCTGGAAGTGCTGGGTTTCCCGGCCAACAACTTCAACGGCCAGGAGCCGGGCAGCGAGGACGAGATCAAGCAGTTCTGCTCGCTCAGCTATGACGTGACCTTCCCGATGTTCGCCAAGATCAGCGTCGCCGGCGCCGATACGCACCCGCTGTACCAGCAGCTGACCGCGGCGCAGCCGGTCGCCACCGGCGAAGGCCCGATGCGCGAGAAGCTGGTCGGCTTCGGCATCGAACCCAATCCGGCGCCGGGCGTGCTGTGGAACTTCGAGAAGTTCCTGGTCGGCAAGGACGGCACGGTGATCGGCCGCTTCTCGCCGGATACGACGGCCGACGACGCCGGCCTGCGTGCGGCGATCGACGCGGCGCTGGCGGCCTGAGCGCGGCGGCAGCCGGTGAACTTCCCGGCTGCCAAAGCCGGGGAGCGGGTTCAACATCGGGCGACGCGCCCAGGCAGGGAGGCAATCACGGGATGGCAGCAGGTAATTCCGGTGGGTTCGCGGTCGGCTGGTTCACCCTGGCGCTCATCAATGCCGGCCTTGCCCAGGGCAAGGGACGCAGCGGCATGAACTGGGGGTTGCTGTCGCTGTTGCTGGGACCGCTCGCCACCTTTCTGCTGGTGCTCCAGAAACCAGGCGGTGCCGGCGGCAGCTGAAGTTCTCCGGCACGCAACGAAAAAGCCCGGGTTTCCCCGGGCTTTTTCATGCACGACTACCTGCTCAACGCCCCCAGTCGGGCATCGGCATCGCGTCGACCGGGATGGTGGTCTGCTCTTCATCCTGGTGGCGGCGATGGTCGCGGCGCAGGTCCTTCTCGATCTGGTAGTTGCGGCGCTGCAGCCAGGCGTCGCGGGTCAGCGCGTATTCGTCCACCGCGCTGTCGCGGATGTCGTCCAGCGACAGCAGCTGCACGCGGGTATCGACCAGCTGCAGGCCCTGCAGGCCCAGGCGCAGCTTGTCCATCTCGATGCGCCGCAGCGGCGACAGCGGCGTGTCGCCGGCCAGGCCGAACACGTCGCGCACGGTGCGCGGGCCGAAGAACGGCAGCTCCACGTAGCGCGACTGGCGCCAGCCCCAGGTGCCCAGGGTCTGGCCGAAGTCCTCGCTGCGGCGCGGCACCATGGCCTTGCTGGCCGGGTCGAACAGGCCGCCGATGCCGAGGGTGGAGTTCATCAGGAACCGGCCCAGCGTGTCCCAGGCATCGTCGGCGTGGCCCTGCAGCAGCTGGTTGACCATGGTCAGCGGCGAGCGCAGGTTGCTGAAGAAGTTGCTCACCCCGGTGCGCGCCACACGCGGCACCACATGCACGTAGGCGGTGGCCAGCGGGCGGGCGACGCCGCGGTCCACCGCCAGGTTGAAGCGGTGCATGCGGCGGTTGTACTTCTCCCACGGGTCGTAGGCCGGTGCCGCGCCGTTGCCCGCGCTGGTGTCGGCGGTCGGGCCGCCATACAGCGCGGCGAAGTCGTCCTCGGCGTCGGTGGGCGCAGCGGTGGTCGGGGTACCGGCCTCCGCTGCCTGTGTCTGCGCGGGCGAAGCGGCGGCCGCTTCGGCGTTGGCGCTGGCCTGCGGTGCTTCCGGTACGGAGGCGGCCGGAGCGGTTTCCTGCGCGGTCGCGGGCTGTTCCACGGCGACGCTGGCGCTGGCCGGCGGCGCGGTCGCGCGCACGGGCCTGCCGGCGCAGGCGCCGAGCAGGAGCACGGCGGCCAGGAGGGGGAGGATGCGATGGAAGTTCATGTCAGCGTTCCGCCGGTGAGGCGTTGAAATCCAGTTCCGGCGACAGCCGGTAGGCCGCGCGCAGTTCGTCCAGGCCCGCGGGCGTACCGGCGATGGTAACGCCGCCATTGCCACGCATGCGTGCAGCCAGCTCGGCCAGCAGCGCCACGCCGGCGCTGTCCACGCGCTCGACGGCGTGCAGGTCGAGCCGGCGCAACCCGCCCGCCTGGCGCAGCAGCTGCGGCCACAGCGTTACCGCCGCAGCGCGGTCGAGCGTGCGGGCCAGGTGCAGCGCGTCGCCTTCGACGCGCGCGGTGGCGTCACTTGCCACGGGGCGCCGGACCCGCGCCGGCCTGCATGCTGCCGCTGCGCAGTTCGGCCGCCACGTCCTTGATCGACTTCTGGCGCAGCGGGGCATCGAACTGGTTCTTGAAGGTCTGCACGTAGGAGATGCCTTCGATCATCACGTCGAAGATCTTCCACTGGCCGCCGACGTCGCGCATCAGGTACTCGACCGGGGTCGGTTCGCTGCCGGCGCGCACCAGCTCGGTGGACACCTTCACGCCGCGGTTGCCCGGCAGCGCGGCCTCGCCCTTGTAGCGGAAGCTGGGCTTGCCCTGGATGTCGAGCAGGGTCGAGCCGTAGCGCGCCATCAGGTTGTCGGCCATCGCGTCGGCGAACAGCTTCACGTCGGCGTCGGAGGCGCCGCGGCCGTGCACGCCGAGCACCAGGCGGGCGGCGTAGTCGCGGTCGAAGCCGCGGCTCAGCTCGCTGTCGATGAAGCCGCGCAGCGCGGCCGGGTTGGCGCGGAACTCGGCGCGGCGGGTTTCCAGCGTGGACAGGATGCGCGAGCTGGCATCGAGCACGGTGCGGGCGGCGGCCGAAGGCTGCGCGGCGGTGGCCGCCGGGCGCGCCTGCGCCATGGCCAGCGACGGGGCCGCGGCCAGCAGGGCCGAGGCGAGCACGGTGGTGAGCAGTCGGGTCTTCATGATTACGGCTCTTCCTTGGTGGGCGTGTCGTGGGTGCCCGGGGCGGGTTCGGAGGCGTTGTTGCCGCCACCGCTGAACATGTATTTGCCGACCAGCTGGATCAGGTCCACCGCCGGCTGGGTGAACACGATCTCGTCGCCGGACTTGAGCACGTCCGGATCGCCGCCCGGCTGCAGGCCGATGTAGCTCTCGCCCAGCAGGCCGCTGGTGAAGATGCCGGCCGAGGTGTCGGCGGGCAGGTCCTTGAACTTGCCATCCAGCGCCAGGGTGACGATGGAGTCGTATTTAACGGGGTCCAGCTGAATATCGGCCACTTGGCCGATGGTCACCCCGCCCACCTTCACTGGCGCCTGCTTGCGCAGCTGGCCGATCTGGCTGAAACGCGCCTTGAGCACGTAGTCGCCGCCGCCCATGCCGAAGCGCTGGTTGGTGGACGCCACCGCCAGTACCAGCAGCGAGGCCAGCGCCAGCAGCAGGAAGGCGCCGACGGAGAATTCGAGTCGAGGTCCACGGATGGCCATATTGTCTTACTCCTGATCCAGCAGATGCCTCGCCGGTCCGGGCGAAGCGGGTTGTTCATTGGATCCGCGCACCGGAATGTGCGGGCTCCCGGGGATGGGCATCACTTAAACATCAGTGCGGAAAGCACGAAGTTGAACATCAGCACCAGCAGCGAGGCGTTCACCACCGCGCGGGTGGTCGCCACCGAAGTGCCTTCGATGGTGGGTTCGGCATGGAAACCGACATAGGCCGCGACCAGCGCCGCGGTGCCGCCGAAGATCGCCGACTTGAGCAG
>Ga0206118_100315_pt1 | contig 30339 bp, 30 predicted proteins | sample 3A20Ametagenome_FD_177999 | JGI IMG/M metagenome (GOLD analysis project Ga0206118, IMG submission 177999) | Enriched microbial communities from leaf-cutter ant dump, University of Wisconsin, Madison, United States - 3A20A | ecosystem: Environmental > Terrestrial > Nest > Insects nest > Nest dump... | reverse complement strand
ATATCCATCGGAATAATGTTTCTCTAAAACCAACTCTACACATTCTAATTTAAATGCATAGTCATACTTTTGTTTTCTTTCCATAAAAAATGCCCCAAATAGTGTCTAACTTTTTGGGGCATGTTCAATTGAGGCTCTTTTTTTTGCCCCTGTGTTAAACTTATTCTAATGCAAAAACCGGGATCGCAAATGCCGTTTTAAATACTTAAATTTGCAACACTAAAAACACGTTATTATGTTTCCATTACACAGAAATAGACGCCTCAGAACCAATGACGCTATACGTTCGTTAGTTCGTGAAACGTCTTTGAGCCCTACCGATTTTATGTTTCCGATGTTTGTGGCAGAAGGAAAAGACGTTTGTGTCGAAATTCCTTCGATGCCGGGTATTTACCGTCGCTCCCTGGACTTAACCGTTAAAGAAGTAAAAGAATTATGGGATCTGGGTATTAAAGCGGTCAATATCTATGTAAAAGTGAGCGATAACTTAAAAGACAATACCGGTAAGGAAGCCTGGAATAAAGACGGACTCATGCAACAAACGATCCGTGCGATTAAAGATGCTGTTCCGGGAATGATTGTAATGCCCGATGTAGCTCTGGATCCATATTCCATCTACGGACATGACGGTATTGTGGAAAACGGACTAATCCTGAACGATGCTACTGTCGATGCGCTTACCCGTATGAGTGTGAGTCATGCCGAAGCCGGTGCCGATTTTGTAGCGCCAAGCGATATGATGGACGGACGCGTACTCGCGATTCGTAAAGCTTTGGAACAAAGCGGCTTTCACGATGTGGGAATTATGAGTTATAGTGCCAAATATGCTTCCTCTTTCTACGGACCATTCCGCGATGCCTTGGATAGTGCTCCCGGATTTGGCGATAAAAAAACGTATCAAATGGACTATGCCAACCGTATCGAAGCCATTAAAGAAGCGTTACACGACGTGGAAGAAGGTGCGGATATCGTAATGGTAAAACCCGGAATTGCTTATCTGGACATTGTCCGCGAAATAAAAGACACGGTAAACGTACCGGTTGCCGTATATCAGGTATCCGGAGAATACGCCATGGTAAAAGCCGCAGCCGAAAAAGGATGGCTGGATCACGATAAAATCATGATGGAGCAACTACATTGTATCAAAAGAGCCGGAGCAAACATTATTTCGACTTATTTTGCCAAAGAAGCCGCTAAATTAATGCAGTAATCCCATGAAAAAAACACTACTTATCCTGGGTTGCATGACGCTTTTGGCTGCTTGTAACAAAAAAGAAGAAAAAAAAGAAAGCCTGTATCCGGAAGTGAAGAAAACACAAGCCCAGTTGACACTGGAATTGGGTCAGGAGGTTTTCGATGGCAAAGGAATGTGTTATTCCTGCCATAAACCCGATCAGAAAGTGATTGGACCCAGTATTGCTGAAATCGCCAAAATCTATAAAGAAAAAGGCGTCAGTATTGTGGACTTTCTAAAAGAAAAAGGGGATCCTATTGTCGATCCGTCGCAATATTCCGTGATGAAAACCAATTTTGCCATTACCAAAAACCTTCCTGAGGAAGAATTGGTCGCTTTGGAAGCCTATATTTTGAGTCACGCGAAATAAAATAGCAAAAACCGGTTTTAAAACCGGTTTTTTTATGCAAGCTTTTGATTTGCAAGCCAAAATCGAAACCGGTATCTTTACGCGATGGACACTATTTTTATAAAAACACCCCTTGGAATCGCAAAAATCGAAGGCGATACAAACGGTATTTCCGTAATATCGGTGCAACAGGATGGATTGGTTTCCGAAAGTATTCCGGAGCATTTTCAGGAAGTAGTTTCCCAACTAAACGAATATTTCGACGGCCAACGAAAAACCTTCTCCTTTGCCCTCAACCCAAAGGGAACCGATTTCCAGCAAAAGGTGTGGCAGGCTCTTTTGGAAATTCCGTACGGTAAAACGATGTCCTATCTTGAGTTATCCAAAAAACTGGGCGATGTAAAAGCCATTCGGGCTGTGGCGGCTGCCAATGGAAAAAATCCGATTTGGATTGTCGTTCCCTGTCATCGGGTAATTGGTTCCGATGGTTCGCTAACCGGTTATGCCGGCGGATTATGGCGGAAACAATGGCTGTTGGAACACGAAAATCCGGTAAAACAGGAAAGCCTTTTTTAAATCCTTCCGAAACCGAAAAAAATCCGATAATTTCCTTAAATTCGTAAGATACGTTACTAATCCCGTGCTTATGAAGTTTCTGAAAAAATTCCTGTTGTGGTTTTTAATTAGCCTTACCGGTATCATTATCCTGATGTATATTTTCGATGTCGACTATTTGCTTCGCGCTGTCAGAACGATTTATTTTAAAGGCTATACCACTGCTTTTCTGGACGATTATAAAGAATTTCCAAACCGCGAAATCAAAAAAGGAACCGCCCAACCTTGGGCAATTGCCAAAGATTATAACAGCGTTCCCGCTACGGAAACACTCAATAAAACACATAAGGAACTTCAGACCGTTGCCTATCTGATCATCAAAAATGACAGCATCTGGCACGAAAGTTATTTCGATGGCTACGGAAAAGATTCCAAATCCAATTCCTTTTCGATGGCCAAGAGTATCGTTTCGGCTTGTTTAGGGAAAGCCATCATGGATGGAAAAATTAAAAGTCTTGACCAGAAGGTGTCCGATTTCTTCCCGGAGTTAAAAGGAAAATACGCCAAAGATGTAACCTTAGGCGATCTGTCGTCCATGTCATCCGGACTAAGCTGGGACGAACATTATTACAGTCCGTTTTCTATTGTAACCCGCGCTTATTTTGACAACGACCTGAAAAAGGTCATCTTAGGACTAGAAGTGAACGAAGCGCCCGGAAAAAGCTTTAAATACCTGAGTGGCGCTACGGAATTACTCGCCATGGTGATCGAAAAAGCCACCGGTGAATACGTATCGGATTATATGTCTAAAAATTTCTGGCAACCCATGGGAGCCGAAAATGAAGCCTTATGGCAATTGGATCATGCACCCGACGGAATTGAAAAAGCCTATTGCTGTATTGCCAGCAATGCCCGTGATTTTGCCCGCTTCGGAAAATTATACCAGCAAAACGGAAAATGGAACGGAAAACAAGTACTAGATAGTACTTTTGTAGCAAAATCCATAACGCCACGTTTTCCGGAATCGCCGGAATATGGTTATGGCTGGTGGTTGCATAATTACCTGGGTAAGAAAATGTACTATATGAGAGGTCATTTGGGACAATTCGTTATCGTAGTTCCGGAAGACAATGTTATTATTGTCCGCTTGGGGCATTTAAAAGGCCTGCAAACCGAAACCGATCCCCATAGTAACGATTTTTATGTCTATGTGGGCGAAGCGTATAAAATGCTCGAAAAAAGAAAATAACAGAATACAATATAAGCCATGTTAGAAAAAATCAGATTGGAAAACATTCTTTTTCTGGATATCGAAACCGTTCCGGAAGAAGAAAATTTTAACGCCTTAAACGAAACCAAACAGGAATTGTATAGCCTGAAAACACAATACCAGCGAAAAGACGATTTCACACCGGAGGAATTTTACGACCGCGCCGGAATCTGGGCCGAGTTTGGAAAAATTATTTGTATTTCGGTGGGATACTTTACCTTTCGCAGTGACATCCGTCATTTTAGGGTCACGTCTTTTTTTGGGGATGAAGTCAAAATATTAAAGGATTTCAGCAATTTGCTGGCGAATCATTTTAATCAGCCGCAACATATACTCTGCGGTCATAATGCCAAGGAGTTCGATTTTCCGTTTATCGCCCGTCGGATGATTATCAACGGGATTACGATTCCACCCAAACTGAATCTTTTCGGAAAAAAACCGTGGGAAGTACCACATCTGGATACGATGGAATTATGGAAGTTTGGCGATTTTAAGCATTATACGTCTTTACGGCTTCTGACGAACATTCTGGGAATTCCGTCACCAAAAGATGATATCGACGGTAGTCAGGTGGGTCATGTCTATCATGTTGAAAAAGATATCGACCGGATTATCCGCTATTGCGAAAAAGACGTTATCGCCGTAGCACAGATACTGTTGCGCTTTCGCCGGGAAGATTTACTGGTGGAAGACGAAATCGTCTTTGTTTAACTACCTTTGCACTAATGAAAGCGCCTCTTTTACAACTACAAAATGTAACGGTTTCGTTCCGCAAAGAAGGAAACTGGACACCTATTGTCAAAAACAGTCAGTTTGACCTGTATGAAAATGAAATTCTGGGCATTGTTGGCGAATCCGGATCCGGAAAATCGGTGACTTCACTGGCCATTATGGGACTTTTACCCAAAGCGATAGCCAAAGTAAGCGAAGGTGAAATTATACTGGATGGCAAAAATATCGCGGCTTTATCCGAAAAAGAATGGCAAAAAGTAAAAGGAAACGATATTGCTATGATTTTTCAGGAGCCGATGAGTTCTCTGAATCCATCGCTAAAATGTGGGCCGCAGGTGGCCGAAACTCTGACACAACATACCGCTTTATCACAAAAAGAAATCAAACAGGAAGTACTTTCCCTCTTTGAAAAAGTGAAATTACCCAATCCTGATAGTATTTATAACAAATATCCGCATCAGATTTCGGGCGGACAAAAACAGCGGGTGATGATCGCTATGGCAATTGCCTGCAAACCCAAAATTTTAATTGCCGACGAGCCTACTACTGCACTGGATGTGACCATACAAAAGGAAATCATCCTGCTTTTAAAGGAATTACAGCAACAAACCCGGATGAGTATTCTTTTTATCTCGCACGATTTGTCGTTGGTTTCCGATATTGCCAATCGCGTATTGGTGATGTATAAAGGAGAAATCGTAGAACAAGGCGATGCACAGCAGATTTTTAAAAATCCGCAGCACAATTATACCAAAGCGCTGATCGCGTCGCGTCCTTCGTTGGAATACCGCGCCAAACGATTGCCTACGATTCAGGATTTTTTAAACGATACCATCGACACCGCCGTCATTACTGCCGACGATCGAGCCGAAAATCATAAAAAAATGTATGCCCAAACACCCATTTTGGAAGTACAAAATGTAGAAAAAGACTACTTTTCGACAGCCGGTTTGTTTGGTAAAAAAATAAGCTTTAAAGCCGTCGACGATGTTAGTTTTAAAATTTATGAAGGCGAAACCTTAGGTCTTGTAGGCGAAAGCGGTTGTGGAAAATCCACTTTGGGAAATGCTATTTTACAACTGGATAAAGCCACAGCCGGTCGTATTTTATACAAAGGGAAAGATATTACAACACTATCGGCTACCGAAATCCGTACGCTTCGAAAGGAAATTCAGATTATTTTTCAGGATCCGTATTCTTCGTTAAATCCTAGAATTCCGGTTGGAAAGGCGATCATGGAACCGATGAAAGTACACGGTCTTTATAAAAACGATACCGAACGCAAGCAAAAAACAATCGAACTACTCGAAAGAGTTGGTTTGGGTGAAGATTATTTTAATCGTTATCCGCATGAATTTTCTGGTGGTCAACGCCAACGGATCGGAATTGCGCGTACGATCGCTTTACAACCTAAGATTATTGTTTGTGACGAATCGGTTTCGGCACTCGATATTTCCGTTCAGGCGCAGGTTTTAAATCTGCTAAATGAATTAAAAGAAAATTTTGGCTTTACTTATATTTTTATTTCCCACGATCTGGCCGTTGTTAAATATATGTCGGATCAGGTGTTGGTGATGAATAAAGGAAAAATTGAAGAAATTGGCGATGCCGATGCGCTTTATGCGAATCCGCAAAAGGAATATACTAAAAAACTAATCGCCGCTATTCCGAAAGGGAATTAACCGTATCGTTACACCAGACAGGTTTCGAAACCTGTCAGGTGGTAGGAAACTGGTGGGAAACCTGTCAGGTGTAAAAAAGCCTGTTCGGTACATCGAACAGGCTTTTTTTATAAAATACGGCTTTGTATTAGTCGATTTTCATTTCCGGAATATCACCGTCAATAATAAGATTCGCTTCCGTAGCCTTAATAATTTCTTCAACCGTAACACCTGGTGCTCTTTCCAATAGTTTAAATCCGTTTGGTGTGATTTCCATAACAGCCAACTCCGTTACCACTTTTTTCACGCATTTTACTCCGGTTAACGGCAGCGTACATTCTTTTAATATTTTAGATTCGCCCGCTTTGTTTACGTGCATCATCGCAACAATGATATTTTCGGCCGATGCTACCAAATCCATCGCGCCACCCATTCCCTTTACCATTTTTCCCGGAATTTTCCAGTTGGCAATATTTCCGTTTTCCGATACTTCCATCGCACCCAAAATCGTCAAATCCACGTGTTGTCCGCGGATCATTCCGAAACTTGTAGCCGAATCAAAAAAGGAAGCTCCCGGCAAGGTGGTAATCGTTTGTTTTCCAGCGTTGATCACATCGGCATCTTCTTCCCCTTCAAACGGAAAGGGTCCCATACCCAAAACGCCGTTTTCACTTTGGAATTCCACACTAATCCCTTGTGGAATATAATTGGCTACCAATGTTGGGATTCCAATTCCAAGGTTCACAAAATAACCGTCTTTTAACTCCTGTGCAATTCTTTTTGCAATTCCAATTTTATCTAATGCCATGATTACTGTCTTTGTCTTACTGTGCGTTGTTCAATTCTCTTTTCATATTTTTCGCCCTGGAAAATTCGTTTTACGAATATCCCCGGAATATGAACCTGATTCGGATCTAATGTTCCGGCCGGTACTAATTCTTCAACCTCAGCAATTGTGATTTTCGCAGCGCCTGCCATACACGAATTAAAGTTTCGGGACGTTCCTTTAAAGATAAGATTTCCGGCTTCGTCTCCTTTCCAGGCTTTCACGATTGCGAAATCCGCTTTATATGCCTCTTCCATGATGTGCATTTTTCCGTTGAATTCGCGCACTTCTTTTCCTTCAGCTACTTCGGTTCCATAACCTGCCGGTGTAAAAAAGGCCGGAATTCCCGCTTGTGCCGCGCGACATTTTTCGGCTAAGGTTCCCTGTGGTGTTAGTTCCACTTCCAGTTCACCACTCAACATCTGACGTTCGAATTCGGCATTTTCACCAACATACGAAGAAATCATTTTTTTAATCTGACGTTTTTGTAGCAACAATCCCAATCCAAAATCGTCTACTCCTGCATTATTTGAAATACACGTTAGGTCTTTCACATCCATTTTTACCAATTCGGCAATACTGTTTTCCGGAATTCCGCAGAGTCCGAAACCGCCCAACATAATGGTCTGCCCGTCTTTTATATCGTGTAGCGCTTCCTGCACACTACTTACTTTTTTATTGATCATATTGTGGTTGTTTAATTTTGGTTAAAAATATAAAAAAAACGCCTTTTTAAAAAGGCGTTTTGTATTTAGAAATCAAATTCTTCTGTAGTTGGCTCTTCGACGGCAAGACTGTCGACCACTTTTTTCGGTGCCCAGCAATCTACTTTTATCGAAAGATTCGCCGGTCGTTCGAATGGTTTTTGCGAAACATTCAACTTATCGTCGGCATAACATTTTTTCATAAATAATCCCCAGATTGGAAGTGCCATGGTGGCTCCTTGTCCCATTTGCGTACTTTTGAAGTGCGCCGAACGGTCTTCGTTTCCAACCCAGACACCCATTGCGAGGTTCGGTACCATTCCGATAAACCATCCGTCACTGTTGTTCTGACTGGTCCCCGTTTTCCCGGCAATCGGGTTTAAGAACGCATACGGTAATCCGGTTACCCTTTTATAGGTTGGTCCGCCCGATCCATAACGCAAACGCGCTCCGGAACCGGATTCGGTTACTCCTTCCAGTAATTTGATAATGGCATAGGAAACGTCTTTACTCAACACGTCTTTTGACTCCGGAATCGATTCGTATAACACTACTCCGTTTTTATCTTCAATTTTGGTAATTACCTGCGGTTTCATATAAACCCCTTGGTTGGCAAACGTACTATACGCCGCTACCATGTCGCTTACGGTAATTTCAACAGCTCCTAATGCAATCGCCGGACGTTCCGGAATATTGGAGCTTACTCCCAATTTTTTCGTTAAATCAACTACTGCATGTGGTCCTACTTTGTCCATCAATTTTGCCGAAACGGTGTTGATCGAATTCGCCAATGCCGATTTTAAGGTTACCAATCCTCTATAGTTTCCACTGGAGTTTTTAGGCGTCCAGTCGGCATCAATTCCATAACGCCCTTTTGGCATGGTAAACGGTGAATCGTAAATCGAATCACACGGCGACATTTTTAATTGTTCGATTGCAGTGGCATATACAAACGGTTTAAATGTCGATCCCACCTGACGTGCTCCCTGTCCTACGTGGTCGTACTGGAAGTGTTTGTAGTTGATTCCTCCGACCCAAACTTTCACATATCCGGTTTGTGGTTCCATGGCCATTACTCCGGTTTGTAAAAAGTGTTTGTAGTAGATAATGGAATCTTTCGGCGTCATGATCGTGTCTTTTTCGCCTTTCCAGGTAAATACCGACATTTTTGTTTTGACATCGAATGATTTTTTGATCTGCTCTTCTGAAATTCCTTTTTCAGACATAATACGCCAACGCTCGGAATTTTTCATAGAACGCTCAATAATTTTCCTCGTTTCATCCGAAGTAATATTGATAAACGGTGCGTTTTCGTTTTTCTTTTGCTGAATAAAAAATTCTTCCTGAAGATTCGCCAAATGCTCGTCGACCGCTTCTTCGGCATATTCCTGCATACGGGAATCGATCGTGGTATAGATTTTTAATCCGTCACGGTAAATATCGTATTCGCCGCCACCGTCTTTTTTAGGGTTTTCTTTTACCCATTTCTTCATAAATTCACGTAAGTACTCCCGGAAATAGGTCGCTTTTCCTTCGATATGACTTTCCGGCGTGAATTTTAATACGATTGGTTGACTTTGATAGTATTCTTTTTTCTCTTTGGTTAGGAAATCGTTTTTCTCCATCTGGCGCAATACAACATTACGACGGTCTCTCACTTTTTCCAATCGGCGGATCGGATTAAATAACGATGGATTTTTAAGCATTCCCACAAACATCGCTGCTTCGTCTACCGTTAAGTCTTTCGGTTCTTTTCCGAAATATACTTTGGCTGCCGAACGAATTCCTACAGCGGTATTTACGAAATCGGCTTTGTTTAGGTACATGGCGATGATTTCCTGTTTCGTATACTGACGTTCCAATTTGGTCGCAATGATCCATTCTTTGGCTTTCTGCACAATACGGAACGGCAGGAATTTCGAACCTTCCCCGTGGAATAATAATTTGGCCAGCTGTTGTGTAAGCGTACTCGCTCCACCGCTTCCTCCAAAACTTAAAACAGCACGAAGTGTTCCTCTGGAATCGATACCGGAATGCTCGTAAAAACGTTCGTCTTCGGTCGCGATCAATGCTTTTACCAAATGATCCGGTAAATCGGCATATTTAATCGGCGTTCTGTTTTCCAGATAAAATTTACCGATCGTTTCACCGTCTGATGAAATGATTTCGGTGGCCACATTGGAATTCGGGTTTTCCAGCTCGTCGAACGACGGCATTGCTCCGAATAATCCCCATGAAGCAAAAAGGAAGAATAATATGATCCCTCCAAATCCGTAAAGAAAAAATTTCCAGAATTTCTTTACGTAAGGTGAAAAATCTTCTTTCTGATTTTTATTGTTTTGTGCCATTTTATTGAGTTATTCTGCTTTTTCAATTCTAAATCCAACTTCCGAAATTCCCTGTAGCTGTTCCAATCCGGATACTTTACCGGTTTCGCGAACCGCCTGCTGAATGTTTACAGTATATTTACCCGCTTTTTCAAAACGCGTATTTTCCTTATACCATAACTTACTTTCCTTAATATCCGAAAAGCCATTACCCAGAAGCGTTCCGTCTTCTTTGGCCATCTGATATTCCAGTGTATCCACTTTGGTTACACCATCCGGTTGCAGCATCGATACAATCAGGAATAAGTTATTAAACGGATAACTATTGTTATTTCTTATGTTGACAAACATATTATAGTTGGTTATCGTATCGTTCTGATCGAAAGCGAACGTTACTTTCTGGCCTTTATGCCAGGATCCGTCTATTTCCTGATATTCATCAAAAACCCTACTCCTGTCGCACGACAAGAATAGTACCGATAGTAATCCTACAACTAAAAAATTATTTTTTCGGAGCATTTTTTTCTCTTGAAGAATTGTTGGGTTTACGTTTTTTATTAGGTCGTTTCTTTTTCTTAGGTTGATCAAAACGCGTTAAGCTATCCTGTCCAACTACATTTTGGAAGTTGTTCTCAACCGCCTCTTCGGTGATTTCAATAGCAAAGTCTTCGATCGCTGCCACTTTCTTTTTCTGTTTGTTGATCGCGATGATTTCTTTTACCTGTTCTACTTTTAATACATGCCAGTGTGCGAAATCATTCGTATATGCAAACCACATTAGTCCTTTAAAAATGTCCAGTTTCTGACAAACCGCGTCACCTTTTTCGGTATATAATTTGGTTTCCGTTTCCGGGAAATCTTTTAAAGCATCCAGATAGGTATCCAATTCGTAGTTTAAACAGCATTTTAATTTTCCGCATTGTCCGGCCAACTTTTGTGGGTTTAAGGACAACTGTTGGTAACGTGCCGCAGCGGTATTCACACTTCTGAAATCGGTTAACCAGGTCGAACAACACAATTCGCGTCCGCAAGAACCTACACCGCCCAATCGGGCTGCTTCCTGACGGAATCCCACCTGTTTCATTTCGATACGGGTGTTAAATTCTTTTGCGAAATCTTTAATTAGTTGTCTGAAATCGACCCTGTCGTTGGCAGTATAATAAAAGGTCGCTTTGGAAGCATCTCCCTGAAATTCGATATCCGAAATTTTCATTTCCAGATTCAATTTGATAGCAATCTCACGAGCGCGTACTTTCATTGGCTCTTCCTTATCGCGGGCTTCAATCCAAATATCGATATCTTTTTGAGTTGCTTTGCGGTAAACCTTCGCTACTTCGCCTTCGGGATCCACATTTTTTTTCTTCATCTGAATCTTAACCAATTCCCCGGTAAGGGTCACAATTCCTACATCGTGTCCCGGTGAGGCATCGGTCGCAACAATATCACCGATACTTAAGGTTAATTTCTCCGCATTTCTGAAAAATTCTTTTCGCCCGTTTTTAAAGCGAACCTCAACACAGTTGAACGGTTCCTGGCCTCCGGGCAGGCTCATGTTGGATAACCAGTCGAAAACCGTTAGTTTATTACAACTGTCGGTACCACAGGTCCCATTATTTTTACATCCCCTAGGAGTTCCGTCTTTGGCGCTCCCGGTGGAACAGTTTGTACATGCCATATGTTTTGAATATATATAGATCGTGACCGTGTCACTACTTGTTCGTAAAATGTTTTTGTGTGTAAAGATACTATTTTTTGGTATCATTCATATACCGTTCCCGGTGACGACCTCCAAATTATGAAAAAATTAAAAGCCTGTTATGTTTTTTACAACATAACAGGCTTTTATATACTGTATTCTTTCTTTATATTTCTTTTACCGTGATGATGTTTACCGGACAGGCTTTCGCTGCCAGTTCGCAGTTTTCGGCTATCGTATGATCGGGCGATTTTAAGGTATGAAACCCTTTGGAATCCACAGCTTTTAACAACACTGTTTTCCCATCTTTTTTGGACATCTGAAACTGAGCCGGTGCCATTTCGACGCAATAATTACAACCGATGCATTTGTTTCGCTGTAAAGTTACGACAACCATCAGGCTTCTACGATTTTATACATTTTATCAGACAAACGAATGCGGAACGGTACTTTAATCGTACAACTGTCGCCGCGAGTGGCTTTATCCGTTGCTGTATCATTGACAAACATTTCTTCAATGATCATTTCTTGCGCTCCGGTACTCGGACCGGTAATCAATACCGTATCTCCTTTTTTAATATCGTAGGCCTCGATTTTGAATTCGCCGATTCCGGATTTTTGATAAAAATGCATGCCTTTTCCAACATATACTTTTTTCTGCGTCGCATTCGATCCCGGATTATCACTCCATTCTCCCAATTTCTGACCTAAATAATAACCGGACCAGAAACCGCGGTTGTAAACCGTATTCAGCGCTTCCATCCATACCGCTACTTTTTCTTTGGAATAGGTTTTGTCGTAATAGGCATCGACCGCTTCCCGATAGGTTTTGATCACCGTTGCCACATATTCCGGCGCACGACCACGCCCTTCAATTTTAAGCACCTGAATTCCGGAATCGATTACCTGATCCAGAAAATCAATTGTACATAAATCTTTGGGTGACATCATGTATTCGTTATCGATTTCGATCTCAAATCCGGATTCCTGATCGATAACGGTATATTTTTTCCGGCAGTTTTGTTTGCACGCCCCGCGATTGGCCGAGGAGTTATGCGAATGCAGACTCAGGTAACATTTTCCCGATACCGCCATGCATAACGCGCCATGGCCGAATATTTCAATTTCCACCAAATTGCCGGATGGCCCTTTGATTTGTTCTTTTTCGATTTGCTCGGTGATTTTTTTAACCTGACGCAAACTCAATTCCCGGGACAACACCATGGTATCGGCAAAAAGGCTGTAGAATTTTACCGTTTCGATATTCGTCACATTCAATTGTGTTGAAATATGCACTTCGATTCCCAAGGTTCTAGCCGAGGCAATTACCGCCTGATCGGAAGCAATTACTGCCGTTATATGGGCCTCTTTGGCTTTTGTCAGTAAGGTTTTCACCACCGACAAATCGTGATCGTATATAATCGTGTTTAGCGTCAGATAAGTTCTAACGTTTTTGGCCTCACAACGTCGGGTAATTTCCGGCAGATCATCGATAGTAAAATTCACCGTAGACCGGGCACGCATGTTTAATTGTTCCACACCGAAATACACCGAATCGGCTCCATTATCCAACGCAGCCTGAAGCGACTCAAAGTTCCCAGCGGGAGCCATGAGTTCAATTTTTCCAGAAGATGTCATTGCTAATTATTCTGTGATTTTAAACAATTTATCAGACAAACGAATGCGGAATGGCAAGCCAAACGTAACTTTATCACCTTTAACCGCTTTTTCAGAAACAGCTCCGTTAACCTGCATTTTTTCCACAGTTACTTTTTGTTCCCCGGTAGTAGGTCCAACAATCAGAATCGTATCGCCGAGGTTCAATTCTCCGTTTTCGATTGTAAATTGTCCTACTGCTGCTTTCGGGTAGTAGTGTTCACCTTTTCCGATCAATACTTTTTTAACTGCGATACGCTGACGGATTGATTTTGGTTTTTCCGCAACAGCAACCGCCAAGGGCTGCTCGGCAGAGGTTTCTGATTTTTTAAACTTCAGGGCATCTGATTTTCCTTTTTTGAAAATCATATTCCCGTTTTTAACACCACGACGCAATTGTACCTGTTCGGCCAACGTCATATGTGTAATTTCCTGACATTCGGACGAACAACAGTTTTCCATAGCCGCTTTACAATCGTCACACTGAATAAATAACAGGTGGCACCCTTCGTTCGCACAATTGGTATGATTGTCGCATGGTTTTCCGCACTGATGACACTGTGAAATAATATCATCCGTAATACGTTCGCCTAGACGGTGGTCAAATACGAAATTTTTACCGATAAACTTACTTTCCAATCCTTCTGCTTTTACCTGACGCGTATATTCGATAATTCCGCCTTCCAGCTGGTATACGTTTTTAAATCCTTTGTGTCTGAAAAAAGCACTCGCTTTTTCACAACGGATACCGCCGGTACAGTACATCAACAGGTTTTTATCTTCTTTATGTTCGGAAAGTTGTTCTTCTATAATAGGTAAGGATTCTCGAAATGTATCGACGTCGGGCGTAATAGCCCCTACAAAATGTCCGATTTCACTTTCGTAGTGATTTCTAAAATCTACCACAATGGTATTCGGATCTTCCAACATCGCATTAAATTCAACTGCTTTTAAATGCACCCCTTTATTTGTCACATCGAATGTACTGTCGTCCAATCCATCGGCAACGATTTTGTGACGTACTTTGATTGTCAATTTCAAAAACGAGTGATCATCATGTTCTACCGCTACATTCAAGCGAATGCCTTTCATAAAATCGTAGGCTTCGATAGTATCTTTGAATTGATAAAAATGATCGGCAGGAACCGACAACTGGGCATTAATCCCCTCGGTTGCTACATAAATACGTCCTAAAACACCTAACGGGTTCCAGGCTAAAAATAAATCGTCTCTGAATTTTTTCGGATCTTCGATGTTGGCATACGCATAGAAAGACAAAGTAAGTCTTTGTTGGCCCGCTTCGTCGATAAGCTGGGCTCTTTCTTCTGCGCTTAAAGTGTTATACAGTTGCATGCTATAAACGTTTAAGTGAGATATTATGTTTGGGACTCTAATTGGAAGAATCCGCGGCAAAGATACAAAAATCATCCGGGAAACAAAACCTGCTTTTTATTTTCTATTGCATTCGTTTTCAGAATAATCCGATTTGTTTTACACTTTTCATACCCTATTCCCGAATCGAATTCCCAATGTTAATAACATCCTGTTTGAAACTTAAAAAAAAGCGCTATTTTTACAGAAAATAAAAGCCAATTTTTAAGACTAAGAAAGATGAGTGCAGATAAAGAAGCGAAATTAAAAGCGTTACAATTAACGCTGGACAAGCTGGATAAAACCTACGGAAAAGGTACCGTAATGAAACTTGGAGACAGTGCTGTAGAAGAAGTGGAAGCCATTCCTTCCGGTTCTCTTGGTGTTGACTTAGCTTTGGGTGTAAACGGATATCCGCGTGGTAGAATAATTGAAATTTACGGACCGGAATCGTCGGGTAAAACAACCTTAACGCTTCACGCTATTGCCGAAGCGCAAAAAGCCGGAGGTATCGCTGCATTTATCGATGCGGAACACGCTTTCGACCGTTTTTATGCGCAAAAATTAGGGATCGATATCGACAACCTGATCATTTCACAACCGGACAACGGGGAACAGGCTTTGGAAATTGCCGAAAACCTGATCCGTTCCGGAGCGATCGATATTGTAGTTATTGACTCGGTGGCGGCTTTAACTCCAAAAAGTGAGATCGAAGGCGAAATGGGTGATTCCAAAATGGGATTACACGCCCGTTTAATGTCACAGGCATTGCGAAAACTAACGGCTACAATCAGCAAAACCAACTGTACTGTTTTCTTTATCAACCAGTTGCGCGAAAAGATTGGCGTAATGTTCGGAAATCCGGAAACCACTACCGGTGGTAATGCCCTTAAATTCTACGCATCTGTTCGTTTGGACATCCGTAAATCATCACAGATTAAAGACGGCGAACACGTTATCGGTAACCGTACGAAAGTGAAAGTTGTTAAAAATAAAGTGGCACCTCCATTCCGTACTGCCGAATTCGACATTATGTATGGTGAAGGTGTTTCGAAAGTGGGTGAAATTTTAGATTTGGCCGTTGATTTCGAAATCATCAAAAAAAGCGGTTCCTGGTTTAGCTATGGCGATACCAAATTAGGTCAGGGACGTGACGCCGTAAAATACCTTATTAAAGATAATCCGGAATTGATGGATGAATTAGAGCTTAAAATCAAAGACCTAATCAAACAACAGGAAGGCTAAATAAAAAAACCCGAAAAAAATTTCGGGTTTTTTTATTTTCTGACGCAACCTTTTTTATTTTCGCTTATCTACCTATAAAGTAACAAAAGTAAAATACAAATGAAAAAGATACTGGCCCTACTTTTTTGTATCATTTTTCTGAGTGCATGCACTTCGGATTCTGAATTGAAAGATGTTTCTTTTGAATTGTTACCCGTTCAGGATGTCGAATTACCAAGCACTTTTAAAGCAGGCCAGCAAACGGTAATTTATCTAAAATATAAACGACCTACTAACTGCTATTCATTTAATGGCATTTATTATGAAAAAAACGGTAACACCATTACAATGGCTGTTGATGCCCTAAGACAACACCTGAGTAATTGTGAATCCGTTAACGAGAATCCTTTTGAAGTGAGCTACCCATTGTTCATTAAAACTTCAGGGATTCACGTGCTACGATTTTGGCAAGGAAAAAATTCCCAGGGCATAGATCAGTTTTTAGTCCGGGAGATTGATGTACAAGAATAAAATGTAATTCGTTTGAGTCTCGAGCAATTAATATACGAGTGTAGAAATAACGACCGCAAAGCCCAGGAACAGCTTTATAAGCTCCTGTCCCAAAAGCTTTATGCCGTCTGTATGAAATATTCCCGTAATTATGCCGAAGCAGAAGACAATTTACAAGATGGTTTTATTTTACTGTTCAAAAAAATTGATCAGTATCAGTTTAAAGGTTCTTTTGAAGGTTGGGCAAAACGATTGATGATTAATAACATTCTGCAGAAATACCGCAATCAGGGTGTTTATGAGTTGGTGAATGACAATATTATTGATCAGAATCCGACGGTCGATTTTGATGATGAAGATGTCTCTTTGGATTATCTGATTTCCATTATCCAGGAATTACCGGATCGTTACCGGTTGGTATTTAACCTCTATGTAATGGACGATTATTCCCATAAGGAGATTGCAGAAATGCTGAACATTACGATAGGAACCTCAAAATCAAATCTGGCGCGGGCCCGGATGATTTTAAAAGAAAAAATAGAAGCACAACAACACAACAGAAAAGTAGTCACCTCGATACAATGAGTGAAAGAAAAAACATAGATCGTCTTTTTCAGGAAAAATTCAAAGATTTTGAAGCCATTCCTCCAAAAAACGCATGGAATAATATTTTATCCGAATTGGATGACGAAAAGAAAAAACGCAGGTTTATCGCTCCATTCTGGCTAAAACTTTCGGGTATAGCCGCTGTTTTTCTATTGGGCTTTTTAACCGCAACTTATTTTATTTCCGGTCCGGGTTTAGGTACTACTACCAATGCACCGATGGTGAATTCGGGTAACAAACAAGACAATACGAATACTACCAAAAACAACAACGGCAGTATTAATGATGATAATAACGGTATCACGACCGAAACGTCGAATGCTGTTGTAACAAATGAAAACACTCTCAAAGGTAATCGTAACGCTTCCGGTTTTCATTCGGAAGCGGAAACGACCGCCAGAAAAGAACATCAGAATCACGTTCAGAAACAATATAAAAAACACCGCAATACACATATCGCCGCTGCTACTGGTCGTAAGAAATCCAATACCGATGCAACCGATAAGTTACTTGCCGATCGTAACAACAACGATGGTAATGCTAAAAATAGCGGTCGTTTTAAACAATTTAATTTTAAGAAAAATAATACGATTGCCAATTATATCGTAATGCCTAAAAAAGACAGTTCCGAAATTGCTACGGTTGAAGAACAGGAAAATGCATTGGAAAAAGTTCAGAAGGAAAAATTCCTGGTTGCCGAAAAGAAAAAAGTAAAAGACAAAGAAACCAAGGTTTCACGTTGGTCGGTTACCGCTTTAGCGACTCCTGTATTTTTTAGTTCTACATCGAATGGATCGCCAATTGACAATCAGTTTGCATCCAACTCGAAAGACTATGAAAATACCATGAGTTACGGACTAGGGTTACGTTATGAACTGAACGACAAGCTTACGCTTAGAACCGGTATCAACCGACTTTCATTCGAGTACAACACCAATAATATTGTCTATTATGAGAGTTCGAATGCGCGTTCTTTACAAAATGTAAACCAAACCAAAGGTAATATTCAGATTCAGAATAAAGATTACAACAACTTAGCCACCGGAACCAACGGAGAAGTTATCGAAAAAATGAATTCCGGAAGTTTAACCCAACGCATGGGTTATATCGAAGTCCCTATGGAATTATCCTATCAATTAATCGATAAGAAATTCGGGGTAGCTTTAATCGGAGGTTTCAGTACGTTGTTTCTGAATCAAAATAAGATTGACCTGGTATCGCCGGAGTTGAATACAACTATAGGAGAAGCCAACAATCTGAATAATGTACACGTTAGTAGCAATATCGGTGTAGGTGTTAAATACCGCTTCGCAAAAGCATTCGAAGCCAATTTTGAACCTACCTTTAAATATCAACTGAATATGTTCAGTAATGATGCCGGAAATTTCAAACCATATCTGTTTGGTTTGTATACCGGTGTTAGTTATCGATTTTAAGCTTTTAGTTAGTTAGCTTGAATTTTAGTTAAGTTGAAAAAGCACTCTTTTGGGTTAGAGTGCTTTTTTGTTTTTATACAATTCGAGTAATTCGTTTAGTATCGTCTCCCGTACTTTTTCTTTTATCTCTTTTTTATCGTCCATGGTTTTTCCTGCCGTCACAACCGGTTGGTGAATTTTGATGCGCATACGTCCCGGACTTCCGCTAAAAAACGTAAACGAAAAACGTTCTTTCACGTCGCCAAATGTCATCGGTACAATTGGAATCTGATGTTCGATCGCCAATCGGAATGCCCCATCTTTAAATTCATCCAACACCACATTTTCGTTCTCCGGAACGCCCCCTTCCGGAAAAATACAGATACTTAATCCTTGCTCCAGTCTTTTTTGTGCTCTTTTAAAAACTTCAAACCGACTTTTGGAACTGCTTCGGTCCACCAAAATACAGGTGCGCTTATAGAAAAATCCGAAAATTGGAATTTTAACCAGTTCTTTTTTTCCTACAAAAACAAACGGGTTGTCTTTAACCAACATCAACATTAACATAATGTCGATCATTGAAGTATGATTGGCCACCAACATATAACTCTTTCCTTTCTCCAGTTCGGCTTCCTTTTCCAGCGTATAGCGGAATCCCATACCATAAAAGATAATCTTAGCCCAAATCCGGGCCAGGACAAAAAACTGTGGATATGTTTTTTCCGACAGTATCGACAGGAATAGAAACGGGAATAAGAGTATGATCGGTACCGTTACCAGGATATAGAACCAGATCCGCCAAAGGGTCCAAAAAAGGATTTTTAGTATTTTCATCAGTATTATAAATTGTTTTCCGCTATAAGGGCAATGGTTCCTTTTCTATCGGATAATCAAAAGTAAGAATTCTCCAAAACTTTTTACTAAAACCGTTACCTTTGCGAAAAATAATTTAACAATGGCAAAAATCTTAACCGGTGTTCAAAGTACAGGAACACCACACTTAGGAAATTTACTCGGCGCTATTTTACCGGCTATTGAAATGGCCAACAAGCCCGAGAACGAATCTTTTCTTTTTATTGCCGACTTACATTCGGCTACACAGATAAAAGACGGGAAAACATTACGTGAAAACACCTATAGTGTTGCTGCAACCTGGCTTGCATGCGGTTTGGATATCAATAAAATTACATTTTACCGCCAATCGGATGTACCACAAACGGCAGAACTAGCCTGGTATTTGAGTTGTTTTTTTCCGTTCCAGCGTCTGACTTTAGCGCATTCGTTTAAAGACAAAGCCGATCACCTGAGCGATGTTAACGCCGGATTGTTTTCGTATCCAATGTTAATGGCTGCCGATATTTTATTATATGACGCCGAGTTCGTACCGGTTGGAAAAGATCAGCTGCAACACCTGGAGATCACTCGTGATGTCGCTTCGCGATTTAACCATCAGATGGGTGATACATTTGTATTACCGGAAGCGAAAATCGAAGAGCATATTATGATCATTCCAGGAACGGACGGTCATAAAATGAGTAAGTCCCGAAATAATTTTATCAATATTTTCCTGGATGATAAAGCATTGCGCAAACAGGTGATGAGCATTGAAACGGATAGCACGCCGTTGGAAGCGCCAAAAAACCCGGATACGTGTAATACGTTTGCGATTTATAAATTACTGGCAACTCCGGAAGCTACCGAGGCGATGCGGGCGAACTATTTGGGCGGTAATTATGGATACGGTCATGCCAAACAAGCCCTTTTTGAACTGATAGTAGAAAAATTCAAAAAAGAACGAGAGCAGTATCATTACTATATGAACCATCTGGACGAAGTAGACGCGCTACTCCAAAAAGGTGCCGAAAAAGCCAGCGTAATTGCCAACGGTGTTTTAAAACGTGTTCGTGAAAAATTAGGCTATTTATAAAAAGACAGAGCGGAAATTTCCGCTCTGTTTTGTTTTACAATATTTCGAACAGCTTACCGGGTAGCGGACGGATAACGCCTTTTAATTCCATTGCCAATAGCAACGACGAGACCTTATGAACCGGAAGTCCACAATTGAGCGCAATCAGATCCAATAGTTCTCTTCCATTTTGAGTCAGAAAATCGTAGATCCGTTGTTCGTCTGGCTCCAATGCGACAAAAAGCTGCTGTTGTATCGCTTTTGCGGCGACCTTTTCCATATCCCAGTTGAGCATATAAACCAGATCGGCGGCGGCTGTTAATATATGCGCCCGTTGTGTTTTTAAAAGTTTATGACATCCGGCACTGTACACATCGGTGACCCTTCCCGGAACAGCAAAAACATCCCGATTATAACTCCCGGCCATATAGGCCGTAATCAGCGCTCCTCCTTTTTCGGCGCTTTCGATAACGATGGTTGCTTCCGATATTCCCGCTATAATACGGTTTCTCCGGATAAAATGTTCCCGCTCGGGTTTCGAACTACTCCAGAATTCGGTCAGGAAACCACCATTTTCCATAATCGGACGCTGAAACCGGGAGTGCACCGCGGGATACATCCGATTTAAACCATGTGCCAGAATACCAATGGTTTGCAAGTTGTTTTCCACAGCTGCCATTTGCGCGGTGATATCGGTCCCATAGGCAAATCCACTAATGATTACCGGATTCCATGGCAACAGTTCCGCGATAAGCTTCTGACAGAAGGCAATTCCATGACTGGTAATCTGCCGCGTTCCCACAATACTGATGCTCTTTGACTGCTCCAATCGGATATTGCCTTTCGAGAACAACAATACCGGACCATCATTGCAATATTTCAGATGCCGCGGATAATCATCGTCCTTAAAAAAAAGGACTCTTATCCCCTGGGTTTGGATACATTTCAGTTCGGCTTCTGCCGCCTTAAATATGGCGCTATCCCGAAGTTTCGCACTAAGTATCCCCCCTATTCCTTCAACCGCCATTAATTCTGCCGATGCGACTCCGAAAATTTTTTTAGCCGTTCCAAAATGATTGATCAGTCGTTTTGCGATTACATCCCGTATCCCAGCAACTTTCAATAAGGCCAGTGTATAAAACAATTCCGTATCTTCCATGGCGTATCGTCAAAATAAAAAATAAATAAGATACTCCATTATACGCCTATTTTCAAACAGATCGCTCAAACGGGTAAATTCTGACCATCATCCGGCCTTATTTAACCTCTATTTTGAAAGCACTAACAACAAAACACTAACAACCAATCGTTTACAATTATATTTCAATTGTTAATAAAATTTGTTGATAAAATTTGGGATTCGCTATTGAATATCTAATTTTGTAGATATGAAGATAGAAAACCACATCTCGGCTTTGTTATATCGTTATCAATGTGTTACCGTTCCTGGGTTTGGCGCATTTTTAACCGAAATCCAATCGGCACAACTGAATGGAAGTACGAATACGTTCTATCCTCCAAAAAAGTTAGTGTCTTTTAATCCGCATTTAAAAAATAATGACGGTCTTCTGGCCAATCATATTTCCCTTCAGGAAAATATGCCGTATGAAGAAGCAGTGCGTGCGATCCAACTGGAAGTAGGCACGTGGATTGAAACATTACAACGCCGTGAAACACTACCGTTAAAAAACATCGGGCACATTGCTGTTAACTCCGAATTAAACTGGGTTTTCGAACCGGTGACTTCGGTAAATTACCTTTCGGATTCTTTCGGACTTACTTCCGTTGTTTCACCTTCCATCAAAAGAGAAGTCTTAAAAGCACAGGTTGAAGAACTGGAAGAAAAAGCACCGATTATCTTTACGCCGGAAAGAAAGAAAAATTATGCCTTCCTGAAATATGCCGCTGTTTTTGCCTTATCATTAGGTGTTGGTGGTGCTACATATAAATCGTACTACGACCAGCAAATCGAAAAAGAAAACCTGCTGGTTAAAAAAAATGTACAGGAAAAAGTACAACACGAAATTCAACAGGCTACGTTCTTTATCGAAAGTCCGCTACCTCCGGTAACATTAAACGTTAAAGACAACCGCACTAAAGTGATCAAACCCTACCATATTATGGCTGGTGCGTTTCGAAGTGAGGCCAATGCCGAACGTATTTTTAACGAATTGAAACGTTTGGGATACGAACCGGTTCGTCTGGAGAAAAACAATTTTGGATTATATCCCGTGTTATATGGTAGCTTTACATCGTATGCCGACGCACAGGAAAAATTACGAGAAATTCACAAACATCATAATAAAGAAGCCTGGGTGCTTATTAAAGAGCTTTAAAATTATCAAATCCTGAAAAATTCAGGATTTTTTTATGCTTCTATTGTTATCTTTGCAATAAAAAAAGATGCAAGAAAGATTTCCGTCTGATTCGGTTACTGTTTTGACCGATTTGGTGCTGCCTGGTGAAACCAATCCTTTAAATAATCTTTTCGGAGGTGAATTGTTGGCACGAATGGATCGTGCAGCCAGTATTACGGCCAGAAGACATTCCCGACGCGTTTGTGTAACCGCTTCGGTAAATCACGTGGCTTTTAACCGGGCTATTCCATTAGGAAGTGTGGTCACTGTTGAAGCAAAGGTATCCCGTACGTTTAAGACATCCATGGAGATTTTTATTGATGTATGGATCGAAGACCGTGAATCGGGTATTAAAAACAAAGCAAACGAAGCCATCTATACCTTTGTTGCTGTAGATGAAACCGGGCGCCCTGTTGAAGTTCCGGCTATAGTTCCGCAAACCGAAGAAGAGAAGAAACGCTTCGAAGCTGCATTGCGCCGCAAACAATTAAGTCTGGTTCTTGCCGGTAAAATGAAACCCCATGAAGCAACCGAATTAAAAGCACTGTTTATTCAGGAATCATAAAAAAATCCCCTTGAAAATTTCAAGGGGATTTTTTTTACACCTGACAGGTTTTTAAAAACCTGTCAGGTGTAAATATTACATATTCGCCAACCAGCTTTGTGGATTTAGCGTCGTGGTATTTTGTGAAATCAGGAATTTTAATACCGCTCTTCCGGATGAGTTGGTATGGATTTCGCCGATGCTCTGCTTAATGGATACTTTATCCCCTTTTCCAACAAACACCTTACTTAAGTTCAGATAAACGGTCACATAATCCCCGTGCTGAATAAATACAGCCCTGTTGTTGGCCGAGATAACCTGTACCTGAAGTACTTCTCCACCAAAGACCGCTCTGGCATTGGTTCCCGGTTCGGTACTGATTTCCACACCACTGTTGTGAACAATCAGACTTTTATGGATCGGGTGCGGTTGATCACCAAATCCTAAGGATACAAATCCTTTTTCTACCGGCCATGGCAAACGCCCTTTATTCGCTCTGAAGTTATCCGCCAAGGCTTTGCCTTCCGGTGTCAGGTAGAATTTGGTAGTCGATTCGGCTGCTGCCGGCGTCGCTTCCGCTTTTTCCACTTTTTTACCCGCTGCTTTATTACGTGCTGCCAATGCCGCTGCCGCTTCTCTGGCTTTTCGGTTGGCTTCAGCAATTGCTTCACGAATCAAACGCTGAATCTGTCGGTCGATCGCTTTGGATTCTTCCTGTTTTTTCCTGATGTCACCAGCCAGTTTTTTCTGATCTTTCTGAATGACCTTCATCAATTTTTCCTGTTCTTTTTTGTCTTCCTCCAGTTCGTGTTTTTCCTTTTCACTTTCAACGATCAGTTTTTCCTTTGCCTTTTTCTTGGTTTCTAAAACAACTGTAGCGCCTTGAAGTTGCTGGGTCTTGTTTTTAATTTCCACCCCTTGCATTTTTCGGAAACTGGCATATTGCTTCATATACTGAATCCGTTTATACGCCTGTAAAAAGTTTTCGGAGGAAAGAACAAACATAATTCGGCTTTGTTCCGAACGACTCTTATACGATTTGACAATCATCTTGGAATAATCCTCTTTTAAAACTGTCAGTTCCCGCCCAAGTTTGTTAATCTCGAGTTGTTTTAAATAAATATCGTCCGTTAATAAGCGTGTTTGTTTTTGCGTAGTATTGATTAATTTCTCGCTTAGCTTGATTTTGGTGTTTTGCTGTGATATCTGTACCAATACCGATTTCTCCTTCTTTTTTTCGGTTTGAAGGAGTTTCTGTACTTCTCTGATTTCTTTCTGGATTTGCGCTTTTCGCTCCTCTAGCTGACGCTGTTTGTCTTCCGTCTGCGACCAAGAGATTACGGATAGCAATAACAACAATATACTAAAGCGGGTTTTGTACATTTTTTATATTTTTTTCAAATTTAGTCAATAATTATTTCTTCGTAACCTTCCGGGATATTATACGGAAAATTTAGTTTTTCGTCGAAACTAACACTGTTATAGCTTACCTCGATTTTTACTTTTCCTTTTTCATAGGCATCGATATTCATGCTCAACGGTAGGGTTGCCTTATCGTAGGATTTATAAGCCGGATAATTTACTTCCAGGGAACGCAACGGATTTTGTTGCGAAACAATCTGGTCTTTTAGCAAAAAATTAGCCCCTTCAAACAAAAACTCTTTGATGATGTTGTTGCCTTCTTTTGTTTTTAGTTTGTACTTCTCGCCTTCGATGGAAACGTTGTATTTCGCTTTTGTCAAATCGTCGATGGTTCTTCCCAACAATAGGTTTTGTACTTTGTTAAAATCCAGATCGGTTCCTAGCCACTTACTTAATAAACGGTAATCCCCATCAAAATATTTCCCGTCTTTGCTGTAAAAACTTACTCTTTCGGGTGTGATCAATGCTTTCGCTACCGTGATGAGTCCTAAAGCACGGGCGGTTACCATAATCGTTTCGTCTTTTTTGATCCGGATATCACAGTTGATCGACAGTGCTGTTTTACCATCGTCATAGCTTACCGTACTTCTAATACTGGCCGTCTGAAAATCGAGCTTATTGGCATAATGTCCTTGAATGATCTTCGAAACTTCCACTTTTTCGGATACGCCCTGTTCGGTCACGATATTTTGTTTGGATTTACAGGATACCAACACTATCAGGGTTAGTACGATACAAATTCGCTTCATTATTTTTTCTGTTTTAACAATTGATCGGCTTTGATAAAATAACTTTCTTTTTTCTTTTCATCACCTAAGCCATGATAGGCCTCACCCATCTGAATATTCAAGTTGATTTCCAATGCCCGGTCTTCTACCACAAAATCCATTCCTGTTTGTAATAACTCGAGCGCTTTTTTATAATTCTTCAATTGATTTTGCGCCATTCCTGCGAAAAAGTAAAGCTTTGCATGCGTTGGAAATAAATCCAGATAAGCGGTTGCTTTTTTATATACCGCCTCATATTGCGCACTATCTGTATAGGCTTGCAATAACAATTCTATCGTACCGATATCGTCTTTTTTTCGCTCCAGACTTTTTTCAAAATACACAATCGCGTCGGCATATTTCTTTTTTTCCAAAAAGAAGGTACCGATTTCTCTTACTACATTTACATTCGGATCATCAGCCAGATAATCAACCGCCTGTGCCAATTCTTTTTTAAAGGAATTGGTATTATTTGAAAAAATCAGGAATTCGTTTAACACCCGATGTTTAATTTTTGTGTCGATTTTTTTGCTTTTTAAAACCAAAAACATGGCATCCGCAGCTTTTTGCGGTTCTTTGTTATTCAGGTGAAATTTAAATAGACTAACCTGCGCCCAATCGGATGTAGGAATCGCCTTTTCCAGCTTTTTGGCCACTTCCAGCGCTTTGTCTTCCTGATTGCTTTCGGAATACAGATAAATCAGCTGGATATAGTTACTTTCTTCGTTCGGATTGTTTTTAATGGCCTGTTCGAGGTTTTCTTTTTCCGGTTTGCGGAATTTGGCATCACTCAGGATTTGCAGTTTGTACATTTCCAAGGTTGATGTTAATCCGGTGGTGGCATCCATTTCATTGATCAGCGCTAAAGCTTTATCAAATTGTTGGGTATACATATATAAGGACACCAGATCGTCCTGAAATTTTTTATCAAAACTGATCAGCTTTTCCACGACCGGAATCGAACGGTTAAAATCTTTGGTTTCGTAATACACGTCGTACAAACCATTCCAATACCAACGCTGTTTCGGATCCAGATCAATGGCTTTTTGAAACGATTTTTCGGCTTCGGCATAGTTTTTCTGAGCCAGGAAGTTTTTTCCCAGTTCGTGATGAATCACCGGGTTTTCCGGTTGTGTTTTAAGACATTTATAAAGCGACTGAATGGCTTTATCATAATTTTCGATTCCTTTTTGTTTTAACGATTCGTAGAAATTATTCTGAAATTCATCGTTTTCCAATGCAATCGCATCCGGTTCCTGTTGTGCCGATACCGATACCGGAACACTCAGAAACCCGAATAGTGTAAAAATTATAAGTTGTCTTTTTAGCTTCATCCTATTCTAAAACGGAATAATCTCCGATGCTGATACTGGTGAAATTTCCATCGAACGACGCGTGATTTCCGATCATTGCGTTGTCTAATGTTGCATTTTTAATCGTCGCATTGGTTTGCACCAGGCTATTTTTAACCGTACTGTTTTGTACGGTGGTTCCATTGCCTAATGATACATTTGGCCCTACTGTTGCGTTAACCAGCACTACGTTTTCCCCGATAAAGCACGGTGGAATGATTGTTGAATTTTCATTTTTAACCGTCGTCGACACCAGGTTCTCACCATCGTTATGTAAGAAGTTCAACATTCTGGAATTCGTTTCCACGGTCACATTTTTATTTCCGCAGTCCATCCATTCGTCTACCGTACCCGGAACGAATTTCAGTCCTTTTTGTTTCATGTTTTCCAAACCGTCCGTTAGCTGGTATTCACCTCCTTTTACCACATTATTGTCTAATAAATATTGTAGTTCGCTACGTAGGGTCTCCCCACTTTTAAAATAATAAATACCGATGATCGCCAGATCGGAAACAAATTCTTTTGGTTTTTCAACAAAATCAACGATTTCGTTTTTGTCGTTCAATTGTACGACCCCAAAGGCACTTGGATCTTCCACTTGTTTTACCCAGATAACACTGTCGGCAGTGGTGTCTAACGTAAAATCGGCTCTAAAAAGCGTGTCGGCATAAGCTACCACAATTGGCCCCGACATACTTTCTTTGGCGCACATAATTGCATGTGCCGTTCCCAACGGTTCGTTCTGGTAATAAATGGTTCCTTTTGCGCCTAATTTTTCGGCTATGGCAATTAATTCCCCTGGAACTTTGTCGCCAAAATCTTTATGAATGATGAAGGCTATTTCTTCGATTTCCTGATTTAAAACTCCGGCAATATCTTCTACCAATCGGTGAACAATAGGTTTTCCTGCAATCGGGATTAACGGTTTTGGAACCGTTAACGTATGTGGTCTCAGTCGTGATCCACGACCCGCCATAGGGACAATTATCTTCATTTATTTTAGTTGTTTTAGGGGGATACTCTCAAAAAACAAGTATCATTTATATATAACGGGGTTTTTCTTTTTATCGTTTATTTCACGCCAGTACTTCCAAATCCGCCTTCACCTCTTACCGTTTCCGTTAGAGCTTCTACTTGTTCCCATTCTGCTCTTTCGTGTTTGGCAATTACCAATTGTGCCACGCGCTCTCCGTTTTCGATAACAAAAGGTTCATTGGATAAATTTACTAAAATAACACCTATTTCACCTCGGTAATCGGCATCAACCGTTCCGGGGCTATTTAGTACGGTGATTCCTTTTTTAAAAGCCAGTCCGCTTCGAGGGCGTACCTGTGCTTCATAACCGATCGGTAATTCGATAAAAAGTCCGGTTTTGACCAAAGTTCTTTCCAACGGATGTAATGTTATCGGATCGGTAATATTGGCTCTCAGATCCATACCGGCTGAGGCTATTGTTTCATATTCGGGTAATGCGTGTTGTGATTTATTAATTATTTTTATGGTCATTGTATCATTATTTGCTTTGCGAATTCTTTTTTGCAATTGTTTTTAAAATTAGAAAAAATCAGGCAACTTTTTTCTTTATAATCCGTAATAAGGTGTCTTTTTCGTTCCGGTAGATAAAATATCCGAAAACCAGAATTGCCAACACGCCAAAATAGTAATTATGAAGTGCCGGAACATAAAAGGAAAGTCCTGCCAATACTGATGAAACGATCAGGTACCCCATTATTCTTTTTTTATCGTATGGTATCGGATAATATTTATTCCCCATAAAATAGGAAATCGTCATCATGGTTCCATAGGCCGCCAGTGTTGCAATGGCCGATCCCATATAGCTATAGGTTGGAATTAAAGCATAATTCAGGACCAGTGTTACCACAGCCCCAACAATCGAAATATAAGCACCTACTTTTGTACGGTCAATCAATTTGTACCATACCGACAAGCTGGTATAAATCCCCAAAAAGAAATTCGCCAGGATGATAAGTGGTACGACTTTCATCGCTTCCCAGTAACTACTATTCGGAACCAGTATCTGTTTTAGGACATCGGCAAAAACGATCACCCCTAATAAGATCATCGATCCAAAAATCACAAAATATTTAGTAACCACTGCATAGGTTTGCGGTGCATCTTTTTTGTCGGCATGATTAAAAAAGAACGGTTCAATTCCCAAGGTATACGCCGTGCGGAATAATACCATAAAAAGCCCTAGCTTATAACAGGCCGAATAGGCTCCTACTTCTGCTTTGGCAATATTCTGTGGCAGTAATTTCCCCAGTAAAATTTTATCGAAATGTTCGTTGATACCAAACGCCAGTCCAGCGAATAATATCGGTAATCCATAATCCATCATGTTTTTCCATAATGGGAAATTAAAATGCCATTTTAATCGGACATAATCCGGTAGGAAAACCAACAGCGTCGCTAAACTCGCAATCAGATTGGCAATAAAAATATACCCTACCTGATAATCGTGAATATAGAAACTACTGATAAATCCATCGGGATCGGCTTTTGCTATTTTAGGGAGAAATACTAAAAAGAAGACATTCAGCCCTACGTTAATGGTAACGTTAGCTATTTTGATTACTGCATATTTAATCGGTCGCTGGAATGCCCGAAGTTTAGAAAACGGTATCACCACCAGTGCGTCCAGCACCAGGATCCAAATGGCATAGGTCACAAATTGCGTTTCCACATCGGCCCATTCGGCCAACGTACTACGGAACAATAATCCCATAGCCAGGAATAACATGGACGACCAGAATAACGAAATGGTTGTCGTTTCGATAACGCTTTTTTTGTTTTCCTCTTTGTTGTAAAAACGGAAAAACGCCGTTTCCATACCATACGAAAGAATAACATTAAAAAAGACCATCCACGAAAGGACAATGGTCACATTTCCATAATCGCTCTTTGGCATCAGGTCCGTATGAAGGCGAACCAGTAAAAAGCTAAGCATTCTTGGCAGTACCGTTGCTACCCCGTAGATAAATGTTTGCTTGAATAGGTTTTTATATAATCCCAAAATAGTTGCTTATAACGAATAACGAACAAAAATAGGGATTTCTTTTTGTTTATTTACGCTCCTGTTTTTGGATTCCGATCAGTATTTTGCAGATAATTTAAAAAGGAATCGAATATCGTTTATATTTGATTCCAAATGACTTTAAAAATGGAAACAATCAACTGCTATCTCGAATTTAATTTCCCGAACGATATAATTTTTAGCGATTTAAAAGCTGTCTTTGATAAATTCAAAGAAGCTAGAGCTAATGACTTGGAACGAGATGATCAGTATTGGCTTAAGGCCTTTCCGGACTATGCCATAGCAGAATTCTGGTTTCTGGAAACCGATATAAAATCACTTCATGCGAGTGTTGTAAGAACCGGGCATCGTTGGCATTTTTATTCGTTAGTGGAAGCCCTTTATCAGAATTATGAGGTTGATCTTGTCGATGTAAGGAAACTTAGCCCCCGTACTGGAGTTCTGGAATATGAGCCTTATTCGTATCCTTATGGCGGAACGGAAGGATTTATTGCATTTCTGAAATCTTTTAATTGTACTCCCACGGTCGTTGATGATGGAACAGGGCTTTATAAAATTGAATTTAACAATAACGGAATCTATTCTCTTATAGATTTAGGGACTTAAACGCAAAAAACTGGGGTTCGCTCCGGTTTTTTTATACCCGACAGGTTTTGTAAACCTGTCGGGTGTTGTAAAACAAAAAACCCTATCCGGATATGGATAGGGTTTTCAAAAGAAAGGCGGCGACATACTCTCCCACAGGATTGCAGTACCATCTGCGCAGGCGGGCTTAACTTCTCTGTTCGGAATGGGAAGAG
>Ga0206118_100313_pt1 | contig 30434 bp, 15 predicted proteins | sample 3A20Ametagenome_FD_177999 | JGI IMG/M metagenome (GOLD analysis project Ga0206118, IMG submission 177999) | Enriched microbial communities from leaf-cutter ant dump, University of Wisconsin, Madison, United States - 3A20A | ecosystem: Environmental > Terrestrial > Nest > Insects nest > Nest dump... | reverse complement strand
TGTTGACGCGGACGCCGTCGCCATAGGCGAACTGGTCGCGCTGCCACTTGCCGGCGATGCGCCCGGTCAGCCACCACGGCCGCGACGGGTGCCAGTCGGCATGGGTGGAGACGATGTGGGCGCGGGTGCGCACGTCCTGGCTGGTGCCATTGACCACCTCGCCGTCGAGCAGGGTCAGGCCGCTTTCGTCGCGTTCGAGCTTGTACTCGTAGCGCATCAGCGCGTTGACCCGGTTGCGGTCGGTGTCGCGGTAGGCCAGGCCCAGCTGGAAGCGGTCCTGCAGCACGTCGCCGCGCTCTTCGTAGTTGGTCGCCAGCAGGTAGTTGCGGCCCAGCAGGGTCCAGTCGCGGCTCAACTTGCGCGCCACCATGAACTGCAGCAGCGTGGTGTCGAACGCCTCGTTGGCCTCGGTGTGCGGCACGTCCTCGGAGATGCGGTGCTCCACGCGCACCGCGCCGCGCCACAGCGGGTTGGCGCTGTAGTCCAGCGCCAGCGCCAGCGCGGTACTGTCGCCGGTGTCGCCGGCGATCACGTTGACCCGCTCGGCCGAGCTGCTCAGGCGCAGGCCCTCGCGGACGTCCCAGTTGTTGCGGATGCCCGAGGCGGCCTGCACGTCGCGGCCGCTGACCGCGTCGCGCAGGCGGTATTCGCTGAACGCCTGGGTGTCGCGGATGTAGCTGCTGTCGATGCCGAACACCAAGGCATCCGCTTCGCGGTCGGTGGTGGTGATGCCATAGGCGCTGGTCAGGCCGGTCTGCCTCTCGTAGCGGCCGTACAGGCGGCTGCGCTCGAAGGCCTGGTAGTCCACGCCGGCGGCGATGCGGTGGCGATCTTCGCCGCTGACGCTCTGCTCGACCTCGGCGCCGCCGCTGAACTTGTCGCTGAAGCGGTAGCCCAGGCCGATGCGGGCGCTGTCCGATTCCAGCTCGGTGCCCACCGGCAGGTCGCTGGTGATGACGCTGCCCGAGGACGAGCCGTTGACGACCATCAGCCCGGTGGCCGGGTCCAGCGCCTGCTGGCCGTAGCCCAGCGCGCCGCCGCCACCGCCGGTGGCGAAGCCGCCGGTCAGGCCGCCCACCTGCCCGAACGGCGACCCCATCGACCACGGCGAGGTCACGCCGATGGTCTCGCGGATGCTGCGCAGGCCGACGTCCACGGTCAGCCGCTCGGTGGCGCCCACGCGCACGCCGGCGCCGCCGGCATCGCGCTTGCCGCCGTCGGGGTTGCGGTCCTCGCTGCGCAGGGCTTCCACGTACAACTCCACGCGCGGGGTGAACGCATAGCTCAGCCGCGCGTTGTATTCACCGCGGCCACCGTACAGCGGCGAGGCCGGGTTGTTGAACGCGGGATCGGTGCGCGCGGCGAACAGACGGGCATCGAATTTGTCGCCTTCATGGGCGAACTCGACGCGCCATGCATCGCCTTCCACTTCGCCGCTGACGTCCTTCAATCCCTGCGAGGTGACCTGGTTCAGCGAGTTGGTGTTGACCTCGCTGCGGGTACGCGCGAACTCGGCCACGAACGCAGTGTTCGGGCCGAAACGGTAGCCGGCGTTGACGCCGCCCATCTTGAACTCGGCGTAGGGGTTGCGGTCCTCCACCGCCGAGGCACCCACTTCCAGCCTGTCGGTCAGCTTGAACTGGCCGTCGGCACCGACCACCCAGAACTTCTCGGTCTGCTGGTCCAGCTCGTAGGTGATGCGCAGCGACACCGGGTTGAGATCGCTGTCGAAGGACGGCATGAACTGGTTGAGCAGGATGCGCCCGGAGAACGGCTCGAAGCTGTAGTCCACCAACCGCGCCAGCGGCCGCACCGAGACGATGCGGCTGGGCTGGTTGCGGTCGCGCACGATCACTTCCACCCGCTCGCTGCCTTCCAGCACCGCGTTGTTGCGCAGCGCGTACGGGCCGCTGCCCTGGCTGCGGAACTCCTCGATGATCTGCCGCAGCGAATCCTCGATGGCGAAGACGTTGCTGCGCACGCGCTCGCTCTCGAAATGCCAGCCCAGGCCGGTGGCGGTGCGGTTGTAGGTGCTCAGACTGCGCTGCGGGATCGGGCCGCTGCCGCCGATGCCGGTGCTCGTGGCCAGCGTGTCGCCGGTCTGGAAGTCGCCGTACAGCAGGTAGCTGCGCTTGTTGTCGATGCGCACGTACAGGCGCTCGGCCGAGCGCGCGTCGAAGCCGCGCAGCGAGGAGTCGCCGTACACCGGGTAGAACTCTTCCGGCTGGATGTCGCGCAGCAGGCGGCCGCGCACGTCCTTGTCCGAGTCGTAGGCGGCGGTGAGCAGGTACTCGCCCTTGATCCGGCCCTTGACGAAGAACGCGGTGCGCGCCGACGCATTCGCCTTGCCGTTGTTGAACTGCTTCTCCCAGCGGCGGATGTCGCGGTCGAACGCATCGTGGTGCTCGACCGGCGAGATCAGCCCGGCGTTGGACTTGTTGCGGAAATTGACCACGCCCTCGACAAGGCCGGTGGCCAGCAGCTCGCGCATCTCCGGCAGGAAGCCGATCACGCCCTCGGCGGTCTGGCCGCCGGCGGTGATGCGCAGCACCACGTCCTGCGGCTCGTGCGGGGCCAGCAGGTCGAACTCGGCCACGCCGTCGTCCACTGCCAGCTGCACGCCGGGGGTCACCTTGTCGGCATCGGCGGCGCCGGGGCCGAATTCGTCGGTGCGCGAACCCGGCAGGCGGATGCGGCCGCCGCTGTTCTCGATGGTCGCGTACGCGCGGCCGGCCAGCGGCTTGCCGTCGCCGTCGAGCAGCTGCACGCGCACGTGCACCGGGGTCTGACCGTCGGCCGGTACGCCGTCGCGGTCCACGTCCACGCGGACCAGGCCCACACCGTGGTTGAGGGCGTAATCGACGTTGCCGGAACGGGTGGAGGTGGCTTCCGGCGCGGCATCCGCGCTCGCCGGCGAGCGCGGGTACAGCGTGGCGGCATCACCCAGCACCGGGGTGAAGCGGGTGCCGGTGCCGACGTTCTGGGCCAGCGCCGGCAGCGTCGCCACCAGCGCGCAGGCCAGCAGGCTCAGGCGCGGTGCGCGCAGGGAGTCGCGGCGGTTCATGGCTGCACCTCCTGCGCTGCCGATGTGGAGGGCGGGTTGGGTCTGGGTTCCACGATCGGTCTCTGGTTGGCCGAGTCCGTGGCCTGCTGCGGCGCACGGAGCGGCTTGCTTTCAAAACGCAGCTGCGACTGCCCGGCCTCGTTCTCCGGCGCGCGCACCTCGCCCTGCGTGCGGCGGGCCTTGACCTGCTCCAGCAGCGGGTTGGAACAGCTGCCCTCGACGAAGTCGGCGCGGTGCAGCTCGCCGTTCTTCAGGTCCAGGAACAGGCTGTCGGCATCGCCCAGGTTGCGGTTGCTGCTGGTGGTCAGGCGCGCGCCGACCGGCAGGGTGGACGGATCGACCTTCAGGGTGTGGCTCTGCGGGGGCAGGCCGCAGTAGCTGTACTTGCCCTCCGAGTCGGAGATCACCCAAGTGCCGTTGGAGAAGTACAGGCGCACGCCCGGGATGCCCAGCTCCTCGGCGTCCTGCACGTGGTTGTTGTTGCAGTCCACGAACACCTTGCCCAGCACGCAGACCTCGTCGGTGAACACACCGCCGGTGACGCGCACGCGGTACTCGGCGCGGTTGGAGGGGATCGAACCCGGCACCGGGGCCAGGCTCACCGGGTCGATGCAGCCGCCGTCGATCGAGCAGCCGTGGGCCTGGGCGCGGTTGACGCCGTCGCCCTGCTGCGCACCGACGCCGACCCGCACGCGGTAGGTCAGCACCAGCTGGCCGCCTACGTCGATCGGGCCGAGGTCGAAGCCCAGGCGCGGGCCCGGCCTGCCCAACGGGTCGGCCAGCGCGCGGCCGCCGATGCGGGCGGTGCCGTCGATGTAGGTGAAGCCGCGTGGCAAGGTGTCGACGATGTTCACCGTGGCCAGCGCGCTGCCGGCGGTCTGGCGCACGGTGATGGTGTACTGCACGGTGTCGCCGATCTCGGCGATGCGGCGGTCGCCGGTCTTGCTGATGACCAGGCCGGTGGCCTCGGCGGTGTCCAGCGGGATGTGGTTGTGGACGATGCCGGCGGTGGCCGAACCGGAGAACAGGGTCAGCCAGTACTGCGTGTCGGCACCCACCGCGCCGGTCGGCGCGGTCGCCTGCGGCTGCACCAGGTGGGTCGTGCCGGTGGCGCCGGCCGGGGACAGCGAGCCCTCCTGCGGCGGGATCAGCGACGAGGCGAAGCGGTAGCCGCCCGGCGGCGTCACCGTCAACCGGAACTCGCAGCGCGCCGGCGCGGCCGGGCCGAACACGAACTGGTAATAGCCGTTGTTGCCGACAGTCATCGAGATCGCGTTGCCTTCGACGGTGTAGCCGCCGGCGCCGGCATTGAGGATCGCGGTCAGCGGGTCGTAGCCGTTGCACACGCCCACCGGCTGCAGGGTCACGATGGAGCCCGGCACCGGATCGCGGGTAACGGCGTCGTAAACCACACCCGACGGGTCCACCGGCAGGCTCTGTTGCGGCAGGTGCCCGCCCGGCTTGAGCACCACCTGCAGCTGGCTGTTGCCGTTCTCGCTGGTACGGCAGGCGCTGACGCCGCCATTGGCGATGGCGTTGTCGGCATCGCAGGAAGCACCGGTGCCGCCGGTGGTCTCCTTGTTCACCGGCCATGCCCACAGCACACCCGAATTCGGGTCGCGGAACTGGATGTTCCACTTCACGCCGGGGATCACGTCGCCGAAGCGGTAGCTGCCGTCAGCCGCGGTGGTGGTGGTCTTTACCACCGCGCCGGTGTCCGGGTCCACCAGCTCGACGATCCAGTCCTGCAGGCGCTCGTCGCCGCCGTCCAACAGGGTGTCTTCGCTGCCGACGTCGAACCACACGGTGCCGCCCACCGAGGCGGCCAACTGCACTTCGTTCGGCACGCGGCAGGCGTTCTGGGTGATGCCGGCATCGCATACCGGCAGATCGGTCACGTCGCCGTCGAACGCGGTGCGCTCGGCCGGGGTCGGGGTGCGGAACTCGTTCTCGCCGCCGCCTTCGACCAGCACCGCGTTGTTGACGGTGCCGGCCTTCGCGGCCACCTCGGAAACGTTCACGCTCACGGTGATTTCCGACGGCGAGGTCGCGCCGGCATTCACCACTTCCGAGCTGCGGCACTCGAAACGGGTTTCGCCCGCCGCGCCGGTGCAGGTCCAGCCGTTGCCGGCTGGGGTACCGGCCAGGGTCAGGCCGGCGGGCAGGCGGTCGCGTACCACGTATTCGCCCACCGACGGCTTCTGCCCGCCGTTGCGCACGCGGATCAGGTAGCTGCCGGTGTTGTTGACGGTGAATTTGACTGTGGTCGAGGACTTGCTGACCAGCATGTCCGGCGAATCGCCGATCTCGCCGAAGTTGTTGTCGGTGGATTCATCGCCCGGCGCCAGCACGATGCCGGTGATCTCCGAACTGGTCGGCGTCGGGTTGCTGCCGGTACCACCGGTGCTGCCGGCGGTGGTCTTGCCGTTGAGGGTTTCCGTCGGCTGGTCCGGCTCGGTCACGACGTAGGTGCCCGGGCGCAGGTTCGGGAACTCGTAGCTGCCATCCGGATTGGTGGTCACGGTGGCATTGACCGGGTTGCCCAGGTCGTCGGTGCCGCTCAGGACCACGGTGACGCCGGCATAGCCGCCTTCGTCACCCTGCTTGATGCCGTCGTCGTTGCTGTCGTTGTAGACGTAGCCGGAAATGCTGCCCGCCGGGATCTCGCCGAAATTGTTTTCGGTGGAGATCTCGTTCACCCCGACCGTGATCGTCTCGATCTTCGACGGCGTGTCACCGGTCTGGCTGGGCACGCCGCCGGTGCTGCCTTCCACGGTCTTGCCGTCCAGCGTGCCCGGCGGCTGGTTCGGCTCGGTCACGGTATAGGTGCCCGGCGGCAGTTCGATGAAGCTGTAGCTGCCATCCGGCTCGGTGGTCGTCCACAGCGAGATCGTGGAGCCGTCGATGGCGGTGCCTTCCAGCTCCACGCGCACGCCGCCGATGCCGGTTTCGTCCGGGTCGACCACGCCGTCGTTGTCGCGGTCCAGCCATACCTTGCCGGTGATGCCGCTGCTGCGCGGGATCTCGCCGAACAGGTTGTCCACCGAGGCGCTGCCGGGGGTGGTCAGGTCGATGCCGGCAATTTCACTCGGCACCGTGGTCACCGGCGTGGCGGTGCCCGAGGAGGTGCCGCCCACCGTGCCGGCGGTGGTGATGCCGTTGGCGGTGCCGGTCGGCTGGTCCGGCTCGGTCACGGTATAGGTGCCCGGGCGCAGGCCCTCGAAGCTGAACTGCCCGTTGCCGTCGGTGGTGGTGCTCAGGCTCACCGTGGCGCCGGTGTCGTCGGTGCCGGTCAGCTCGATGGTCACCCCGGACAGCCCGGTTTCGCCGGCACCGGCCTGGTCGCCGTCGTTGTTGATGTCCAGGAACACGGTGCCGGACACCGACACCGGCAGGGTCTCGCCGAAATCGTTCTGCACCGAATGCTGGCCCGCGCCCAGCGCGATGCCGGACACCGCCGAAGGCGTGGTGGCGACCAGGGTGGCGGTGCCGGTGGGGGTGCCACCGATGTTGCCGGCCACGGTGGTGCCGTTGATCGTGGTGACGGGGCTGCCGCCCACGGTGACCACCGGCTGCGCCGCCTGCTCGGTGACGACGTAGGTGCCGGCCAACAGATCGTCGAAGCGGTAGTTGCCATTGGCGTCGGTGGTCACCGCGGCCACCGGGTTGCCCAGTGCGTCCAGGGTACCGGCGGGCAGGCTGACGCTGACATTGGCAATGCCGTTCTCGCCGGCGTCGATCAGGCCGTTGTTGTTGGTGTCCAGCCACACGCGGCCGGCGATGGAGCCGGCCAGTTCGCCGAAGTCGTTGCCGGTCGAGCCGGTCGTCGGCAGGTTGGTGACCTGGATGACGTTGGCATTGTGTTCCTGCCCGCTGAGCAGGCCGGTCGGCTGGGTCTGGGTGATGGTGTAGTCCAGGCCGGCCACCGCGCCGGGGTAGCTGTAACGACCGTCGCTGCCGGTGGTGAGCCTCACCTCGATGTCGTCGGCGGTGCCGGCGATGCCATCCAGGCCGGCACTGGTGATGACGACTTCCACGCCGGGGATACCGACGTCGCCGCTGTTCATGTCACCGTTGTCGTCACGGTCCAGGTAGACCGTGCCGGAAATGGCGGCAAGCGCGTCCTCGCCGAAGTTGTAGCCGGTGCCGTCCAGGCCCGCGGACAGGTCGATGCCGCTGATGCGGTCGGTGGTCGCGTCTTCCGCCTCGGCCGTGCCGCCGCCGTTGCTGCCCACGGTGACCGCGCTCGGGCGGTTGATGTATTCGCCGCTGCCCGGCAGCACCTCGCGCAGGATGTAGGTCCGCAGCGGGTCGAGGTTGTTGAACGTGTAGAGGCCCGTACCATTGGTCGTGGCCGTATCGACGACCGTGCCGGTGTCGGCGTCCAGCAGCTGGATTTCGGCGCCGCCGATGGGGTCCTCGCCCGCATCGCGGGTGTCGTTGTGGTTGCTGTCCACGTACACGTAGCCGGACAGCGACGGGCGCTTCACCTCGGGGAAGTTGTAGCGCACGCCCGCGTCGTTGGCGCCGACATGGATGGCGGTGTACGTCGAATCCGCATCGCCGCTGGCGCCGGCGGCATAGTCGCCGTCCAGCGACCTGCCGCCGGTGGTATCGGTCGGCGGGTCGTCCGGGCCGTTGACGTAGGCGGGCGGCTGGATCTGGGTCAGCGTGTAGCCTGCCGCGTCGGCCGGCGACAGGTTGTTGAAGGTGTAGGTGCCGCCAGAGGCGGTCGTGGTCTGCAGATAGCCGGTGGCGCCGCCCAGGACATTGCCATAGGCATCCGTACCGCTCAGGCGGATGACCACGCTCTGGACGCCGGCATCAGCCGCTTCCTTGGTGCCGTTGCCATTACTGCGGTTCTGGTCCCAGAACACCGTGCCGGCCAGCGAGGAACGGGTGACCTTGATCTTGGCGTCATCTTCGTTGTTGGTCGGGTTGGGATCGACCATTTCGGTCGTGACCCTGGCCGTGTTGGTCTGGTCGCCCGCGCCCGGCCAGGTTTCCCAGCGCGCCGGGACGAGGATGCGCACCTTGCCGTCGATGGCGACGTCGCCCACGTTGCAGGTGATGGTCCTCGACCCACCGGTGGTCGGCGATGCCGGCGCCGGGCAGGTGCCGGTGCCGTTGGCGGTCTCCCCCTGGGTGGAGGTGCCCTTCTTTTCCCAGGTGATGGTACCGGCGATGACCATGCCCACCGGCAAGATGTCGGTGATCACAGTGCCGGTGCCGTTGAGCGGGCTGGGGTTGCTGCGGTTGAGCGACATGCTCGGCGCGGGGCCGTGGTTCTCGGCTTCGATAACCCACCAGAACGGCTGTCGCAACGCCACCTCGGTCGCCTCGGTCGCCGGCAATGCCGCCTCCGGGTCGGCGTCCGGCGCTGTCGAGAACACCTTCTTTTCCACGCCCATGTCGGCACGGGCAAGGATGGTGGTCTGTTCCTCGTCGCTGTAGATGCCCCCCGGAACCTGGGCTTCGTTCATGCTGACCGCGACGTAGTTGCGCGCGGTCTCGCCGGTGGGCGCCGGTGCGTCCAGGTACTTGTAGCGCAGGTAGATGTAGCTGCTCGCGTTCACGCCGATGATGCCGGCCTGGTTGCTGCCGCCAAAGCCCGCCCCCGGCACCTCGCAGCTGATGTCCAGGGATGGATCACCCGGCTGGATGCCCGCACCGGTAAACGGATTGGCGCTGTTGACGCTGCAGCCGACCATGCCGAAGGCCGCGGTCGGGCCGGTCAGGGTGCCCGGCGCCCAGCCGATGAACTGCACCTGCTTGCCCGCCGGGGCGCGGTACTGGTCCGAGATCGCCACGCCGGTGGCGATGGACGGCCCCGCATTGCGCACCGAGACGCGGTAGGTGACGAAGTTGTCGCCGCCCGGCTCATAGCCCAGCGGATCCACGCCGGAGGTGAAGCTGCTGTCGCGGTCCACCTTCTCGACGAAGAGCTGCGCCGCGCCCGCATTGAACGTCAGCACGGCCGACTTCTGGTCGTCGGCGGCGCTGGGATCGTAGTTGTAGTTGTAGCCCGCGCCGGTTGCGCCGCCCTGGATGGCGAAATCGGCGGTATTGGCGAACTGGCGACCCGTCGGATTGTTGCCGGAATCGACATTCGGGCGGATGGTGACCTTCATCTCCTCGCTGTAGCGGCTGGGCAGGTCATACGCCGGGCATTCGATGACCAGCGTCCCGCCGCCCGCGCCGGCGGCATAGGATTTGCCGTCCACCGTGGTCGTTTCCACGAGCCCCGTGGAGGACGTGACAGTGCAGGCCGCGTCCGACTGGCCCTGGCGGGTACGCGTGGCCGACACCAGCACGAAGCCGGCGTCGTTGGCGGGAAGGGTGAAGGTGTCGCGGAACACCACGCCCGGCACCAGCGACGGGCCTTCGTTGATCCAGCTCATCACGTAGTTGGTGTTCACGCCCACCTGGCCCGTCGTGCCGGTGGGGATCTGCTTGTCCACCGTCCTGACGTTGGCGCGCTTCTCGACCACCAGCCAGTCGCTGGCCTGATTGTTGCCGCCTTCGATTTCGCCCACCGAGCCGGCGACGTTCGCATCCACTTCCACGCCGGCGGTATTGCAGAACGAGCCGGCCAGTTGCCCGGCGCAGCGCGAGTCCCCCGACGCCAGCGCGCTGTCCATCAGCGGGCGAGTGACGCTGATGGTGATGTCCTCGAAGGCGCCCGGGTCCAGCCCCGCGCTGCCGGACCGGCAGACCACCGAGCCCGCGCTGACCGTGCACGGCCAGCCACTGCTGGTGGTGGCGGTGATCGCGGTCGCCGGCAGGCCAGCCAAGGCGGGGACGTAGCCGGGGATGGCATCGTTGACCACGATGCCGGTGGCCCGCACCGAGCCGCCCCCCAGGTCCTTGTTGGTCACGCGCAGCGTGTAGGTGAAGTTGTCGTCGTCCACCCGCAGGGTCTTGCCGTTCCCGCCAAACGCATTGGTGGTCTTGGCCAGTTCCAGGTCAACGCGGTCATCGGTGGTACGGGTACCATCGCCGGCGCAGTCGTTGCCGGTATTGCGGTCCTCGTTGATGCTGGACGTGGCCGGCTCGGACGAGCCGCCGCTGCCGCCGGTGCAGGCCTCGTTGCGCAGGTTCAGGTCCGCGCTGCGGGCGCGGGTCTGGAGGCGCAGTTCCGGCGCATTGGTGTTGCGGGCCAGGGGATAGCTGCCCGCGGCCAGGTCACACGTCACCACCTGCGCGGTCATGCCGTCCCAACTCGCCGGAACGGCCGCGCAACTCCAGTTCGCGGGCGTCAGGTTGGCCAGGAACTCCTCGCCCAGCGGCAGCGTGTCCACCACCTGCACGTTGCCGGTGGCGGCCTTCGGCCCATAGTTGCGCACCTGGATGACGGAGGTCATGCGGCTGTCGTCATCCGGGCCGCTCCCCGGCCAGATCGCCACCAGCTTCGGGGTCTTGCTCTTGCTCAGCCCGAGGTCGGCGCCATCGGGCATCACGCTGAAGGTGAGGGGGTAGCTGTCGTTGGCAGCCACCGGGTCGGGCGTATCGGACGCGGCCGTGACCGTGTTGATGACGTCGCCGTTGCCATCGGCGGGCACCGTCGCATCGACCCAGAAGCTGACCGGCGAGTTTGCCGGCAGGGTGCCGGCATAGGTGCACCCGCGGGTGGTGTCGCCGGCAGTCGTCGCGCACACCCAGCCTGCCGGCTGGTCACCGCCGGTGATGACGAAGCCCGCCGGCATGACGTCGCTCCAGCGCGGGTTTTCGGCAGCGCTGGGGCCAAGGTTGGTGAGCGTGATGTTGAACCTGACGGTTTCCCCCGCGATCGCCGGTGCGGGGGTCGCGGTCTTGCTGATCTGCAGGTCGGCGCCGGGGGTGACGATGGTGCTGACGCTGGCGTTGTTGTTGGTCGGATCCGGGTCCGGCATGGCCCCGGCCACGACCACCGCCGAATTGGTCACCGTGCCGCCGCCGACATTGGCCTTGCCCTTGAAGGTGAACGCGGCGCTGCCCGACGCCGCCAGCGCGGGGCCGGTGTAGGTGGCCGTCAGCTTGCCCGCTTCCGGGACGTTCAGCTGGGCGCTCCAGTTGCTTCCGGCAAAGCTGTCGGCAACGTAGCCGACCCCGGAAGGCAGCGTGTCGACCACGCTGAAACCGGCGGACGCATTGGGGCCGTCGTTGGTGACCGTCAGGGTGTAGGTCAGCTCCTCGCCGCCGATCACCGACGGCGCGGACGCGACCTTCTCCAGCCGCAGGTCGCCGGACTGGACGATGGCGGTGCTGGTGCTCTGCTTGTTGTCCGCCTTGTTGGTGTCGCCACCGAAGAAGGGATCGGTGCTGGTGATCAGGCTCGCAACGGTCGTGCCGACGTCGGGCACGTTGCCCCTGTCGAAGCCGATCGCACCCTCGATGGAGGCGGCCCCCACCGCCATGCCCGCGCTGCTCATCTCGATCTCGAAGTTGACCTTCGAGTTCAGCCCCACCAGTTCGGGAAGATTGCAGCGGATCCGCTCCCTGTCCGTACCCGGATTGACGCCCTCGCTGAAGCAGTACCCGGGCAGGCCGGTCGCGACCGCGTTGACCGGCAGGTCGAAGATGGCGACGCCATCGCTGACGGTGCTGGAATCGCTGTTCTGCACTTCCACCTGGTACTTGAACGTGGCACCCACCGGCACCTGCGAATCGCCTGCATTGGCCAGCACGCTGAACTGCAGGTTTTCCGCCAACGCCGGCAACGGCAGGGCCAGCAGCGCGGCCAGCGCCATGCGCCAGGGCTGGCGCGCCAGCGTGCGCGCCGCGCCAACGAATCCGTTCTCACGCACGCGCGGGTTGCTCGCGCGATCGGCCTGATCGTGTGTCTGGTGCACGGGTTTTCCCCTGAATTCGCTTCTGTTGCGCCCCACCCGTGCTTGCCTGGAAGCACGGGCCTGCGATGCTTCGCCTGCGCATGCCGTCACGGACATGCGCAGACCACCCTTGGTGGGTTTTCGGGCGGCATTCTCGGCATGGGGTGCGGCGAAGGCAGTAGCAGACGCTTTCCTTGCCTCTCACTTCCTCTCGTCACACCTCGGAACACGGTCCATGAAGACGGACCAACGCCGTGCCGCTCAACCCTGGCCGGGGACGAGCAGGTAGCCCATGTTGCGCAACGCCCTTGCCGGCAGCGGGAGGCCGGTGGCGGCACGGACGCGCGAGCGCAGGCGGTGCATCAGCACTTCCAGGCGGTGCGGGTCGAAATCCTGCGGCGTGGGGGTAAGTGCGGCGATCAGCCGGGTGCGGCTCACTGGCGTGCCCTGGGCGGCAAACAGTTCGCGCAGCAGCGTGCGCTCCGGTGCGGTCAGGGTGAGGGTGCAGCCATTGGGTGCGTGCAGGTCCCAGCCATTGGCGCTCAGGCGCCAGTCCGGGATCGCTTCCGTTGCAGCCTCGGCGGCAACGTCACCGCCACCGATACGTGTCGCCAGGCGCCGGTACAGGCTGTGCAACGACGCCACCAGCACCGGCAGCTCCAGCGGTTTGCCGAGGTAAAGGTCGGCGCCGGCGGCCAGGCCACGGGCGATGTCGGCCGCGCCGCAGCGGCCGCTCACCAGCACGATGCCCATGTCGCCGATGCGGCGCAGGTGGCTGGCGGCGCTCAGGCCGTCCTCGCCGGGCAGGATGATGTCGAGTATCAGGATGTCGCAGCGGTCGACGGCCAGTTCGCGGTACAGCGCCTCGACGCTGCCGATGCCCCGTACCGATGCGCCGTGGCTTTCGAGTTCCTCGAGTACCAGGGCGCGCCATGCCAGGTCGTCCTCGACCACCCATATCCGCACCCCTTCCAGCCACGGCTTCCCACCCGCCCGCGGCGCCTCCCGCTTCATCTCCAACACCACGTCCCCGAGGCAAGCGCGCCGCCGGTGGCAGCTGCAACGCTTGCCGGACGATTCTCGGCAGGTGGTGTCAGGCGGGCAGTATCAAAAACTCTCGCAACATCACGAATGCTTGCCCACGATCCCGGGCCGCGGGAAGGCCCGCCTCAACGATTCCTGCCGGCGGGCGGCAGCGCGGTCCGCATCGTTTCCGCGGACTCAGTCCGCCGCTTCGGCCCGTTCGGAAAGCAGCATGTAGCCGATGCCGCGCAGCGCGCGCACCGGCAGCGCCACGCCAGTGGCATTGCGCACGCGGGTGCGCAGGCGGTGCACCAGCACTTCCAGGCGGTGCGGGTCGAAATCCCAGGGCCGGTCGGTGATGGCGGCAATCAGCTGCTCGCGGTCCACGGCCTTGCCGGGAGCGGAAAACAGTTCGCGCAGGAAACCACGCTCGGCCGCGGTCAAGGTCAGCATGCCCCCGTTGGGGGCATACAGGTCCCAGCCATCGGCACGCAGGCTCCATGCCGCGGCGCCATCGCGGACCGGATCGCTGCCGGCCGGGGTAACCGCCGGTGCCGGGCGGGTCATGCGCCGGTGCAGGCTGTGCAGTGCGGCCACCAGCACCGGCAACTCCAACGGCTTGGGCAGGTAGACATCGGCGCCGAGTGACAGCCCCTGCGCCATGTCGGCGGTGCCGCTGCGGCCGGTGACCAGCACGATGCCCATGCCGTCCATCCGCCGCAGGTGGCCGGTGGCGCTCAGGCCGTCCTCGCCCGGCAGGCCGACGTCGAGGACGAGGATGTCGCAGCGGTCCACCGCCAGGTCGCGATACAGCGCTTCGGCGCTTTCGATGCCGCGCACGCTGGCGCCGTGGTATTCGAGTTCCTCCACCACCATGCCGCGCCACTCGGGATCGTCTTCCACCACCCAGATGCGTACGCCATCCAACCGGCAGCCTGATTCCGCCGTCGGTATTTCCTGCTTCGCCACCCCGTGTTCTCCCAAGCCGATCCCGCTGCTCCCCCCGGGACGCCATTCTACTGGCCCGGCCCGGGAAGCGCGTGCACGGCGCCGCCCGGGGACGATGCGCAGGAGCGCATCACCTGCGCGCCCGCATCCGCGGCCTCACTCCCGCGGCAGGCCCATTTCCGCCAGCAGCGCCGGGGCCGGGTAGACCTTGGCCAGCAGCCAGCGCAGGTAGCGCATGTCCACGTGCACGGCGCGCTTGTAGCGCGGGTCGAACCACCAGCTGGCGCTCACCGACTCCCAGTTGGAATCGAAGTTCAGGCCGATCAGTTCGCCCCTGGCGTTGAGCACCGGCGAGCCGGAGTTGCCGCCGGTGGTATCCAGGTTGGTCAGGAAGTTGACCGTCTGTGTCTTCAGCGCCGGGTCGGCGGTGCTGCCGAAATCGCCCTTGGCGATGGCGTCGAGCAGCGGCCTGGGCGCGTCGAACGGCACGGTGCCGGTGTTCTTCTCGACGATGCCGGCCACGGTGGTCACCGGCGAATAGTTCACCGCATCGCGCGGGTGCAGTGCCTCCACCTTGCCGTAGCTGATGCGCAGGGTACCGTTGGCGTCGGGGTAGACCGCGCGCCCCTGTTGCGCCCGCCATGCGAACAGCGCCTGCATGTAGGACGGGCGCAGCCGCAGTTGCTCGCCGGCGCGCTCCTTGCTCTCGCGTTCGGCGCTCAGCTGCGCCATCACCAGCGCGGCGGCCACCGACACCAGCGGGTCGTTGTCGATGAAGGCGCCCTTGCGCGCGGCCTCGAAGCGCGACAGGCGCTGCGCCTCGTCGCCCAGCTTCGTGGTCGCGTACAGCTCGTCCAGCGCCTTGTGCAGCTGCTCCGGGGTGCGGCCGAACAGGTTGTCGTAATGCGAATCGCGCTGGTCGTCGGGCAATTGCTGGTAGCGGGTGAGCAGCGCGGCGAGGATGGCTTTTTCCACCGCCGGGTCGTAGCGGCGCTGCACCTGCCGGAGCACGCCCTCGATCAGCGCCTGGTCGCGCTGCTGGTAGCCGCTCTCGCGCTCGGCGTCGGGCTTGGCCGATTCCACGCGCAGCCGTTCCAGCAGCAGCGCCGAGCGCAGCAGCTGGGTCTGGCTGGACATCAGCCCCACCAGCAGCTCGCGCTCGCCGGCCGCGCGTTCGGCGTCCAGCGAGGCGAACAGGGCGTCGATGTCGGCCTTGTACTTCGCATCGGTGGCGGCCAGCATCGCCCGCTCGTCGGCGGCGCGCCGGGCCTTGGCGTCGCTGCGCAGCAGCCCTTCCAGTTCGCCGGCGGCACGCTTGCGGTTGTTCTTCAGCGACTGCAGTTGCGAGGCGTAGCGGGTGCGGGCGTCGGCATCGTCCTTGCCGGCGGCCTCGACGACGTCGATCAGCTGCTGGAACACCTCCACCCGGCGCGGCAGCACCGCGTCGATCTGGTTGGCGAACTCGGCGGCGGTGCGCAGCCGGTAGGTGATGCCGGGGTAGCCGGCGAGCATGGCGTAGTCGCCTTCCTTCGGGCCGTCCAGCGACATCTTCAGGTGTGCCGGCGGGTGGTACGGCACGTTGTCCTTGCTGTACGGCGCCGGCTTGCCGTCCTTGCCGACGTAGGCGCGCAGCAGGGTGAAGTCGCCGGTGTGGCGCGGCCACATGAAGTTGTCGATCTCGTCGCCGTAGTTGCCGATGGCGCGCGGCGGCGCGTAAACGAGGCGGATATCGGTCAGCTCCAGCTGGCGGACGCGGTAGAAGTCGCTGCCGTAGTACATGTTGGCCACCGAGCAGCGCACGCCGCCCTCGGCCTCGCAGTCGGCGACGATGCGCTTGCGCGCGTTCTCCACCGCGTCGTAATAGGCGCGGCCGCTCTTTCCGCGTGCCTCGCGGAGCACTTCGTCGGTGACCTTGTCGAAGCCCACCGTCACCAGCACCCGGTAATCCGGGTTGGCCGGGCGCTCGTCGTCGCGGCCGCCGGCGATGAAGCCCTCGTTGATGTAGTCGTGCCCCTTGCCGGAGTTGTACTGGATAACACCGTAGGCGACGTGGTGGTTGGTCAGCAGCAGGCCGTCGCCGGAGACGAACGAGCCGGTGCCGCCACCGATCCGCACCACCGCGTTCAGCGGCGGCGTGGTGACGTCGGCCAGCGCCGACGGGTCGCCCTCGAAGCCGGCGGCCTTCAGCGTTTTCGCCAGTTCCGGCAGTTGCGTGGGCATCCACATGCCCTCGTTGGCGGCGGCGGTGGCGGAAAGACCCATGCCCAGCACCAGTGCGGCGGTCAGCGGTTTGCGCGTCATCGAAAAATCCCGTCAGGCATAACAACGGCCGACGGTAGCGGCGCGGGCAGACAGTGGCAACCGCCAGCAGTCACGGCATGCGGGGCAATCACGGAATCACGTGGGTGCCGGGCTTGTCCGGCACGGGTTGCATCGGGAAAGCCCATGCGGGGCAAGCCCCGCATCTACGGACGGGCTTGCCACGCGCGCCGCTGGATCACTTTTCCTTGCGCCAGTTGATCGAGCCGCGGTTCTCCACCGTGCTGGACTCGACCTCGACGTCGAAGCCGCGGCGCAGCAGGTACTTGAGGGTCAGCACCGAGCCGCTGCCGATCAGCGAGACGCCGTAGCCGACGTAGAGCTTGGGGGTGATGTACTTGCCCACGCCGATCACCGCGCCGCCCAGCGCGCGCGACTGGCTGACGCCGGCGTCGTCCAGCCCGAGCCGGGCGCCGACCTGCGCGGCGATCAGGCCGCTGCCGGCCGACAGCGCCGCCGAGGCGGCGTTGACCTGCTGCGCCTGGTCGCTGCTGGCCATGCTCAGGCTGCGGCCGAGCACGAGGTAGGCCAGCGCCTCGGACTGCGACATCGCCGGGTCCGACCACACGTCCACGAGCGGTTGCTGGGCACGGCCGGTGACGTGGATGCCGGCGGTGACCTCGCCGATGGCGCGCTGGGCGCGGATGTTGATGCGCGGGTCGGAGACGATGCCGTGGTTCCACAGCAGCTGGCCGTCGGTGATGGTCAGGTCCTGGCCGTAGGCCTTGTAGCGGCCGCTGACCTCCAGCCCGCCGTTGGCGGTCATCTCGTGGCCGGGGCGCGCGCGCACCTGCATCCTGCCGGTCAGCGCGCCCTTCAGGCCGAAGCCGCTCATCTTCACCTTGTCGCCGAGGCTGACCGCCAGGTCCATGTCCAGCGGCGAGGTGCGCGTTTCCTCCGGGTCCACCGGGTCGAGCACCACCACGTCCTCCGAGGCCGAAGTGCCGCGGTCCAGCCGCTCCAGGTCGATCGCGGCCTCGGGCACGTGCACGCTGCCGCGCAGTTCCATCGCGGTGCCGGCCAGGGTGAAGTCGAGGTCGGGGTTGGCGACCACGCGCAGTTCGCTGGTGTTGGACACCAGCACGTTGTCGCCGGCGATGTGCAGCTGCAACGGCTGCGCGTCGCCGAACCACGACAGGCCGCCGTCCACGCGCAGCTTGCCTTCGCCACCGGTGTTGACCTCGGCGGCGATGCGCGCCGAGCCGTCGGGCTGGGCGCTGAAGCGGCCGCTGCCGTCGCTCAGGGTCAACCCCAATGCCGGGAATTCGCCGCTGAAATCGCTCAGCTTCGCCTCGCCGCCGAGCGAGGGTTGCGCGCGCGTGCCGCGCAGGCTGACGTGGCCTTCGACCAGCCCTTTTGGCCGCACCAGGTCGGGCGAGAACAGCTCCATCCAGTACAGCCGCGACATGTTCAGGTACAGCTCGCCGGTGAGCGCGGCGTCCGCCTCCCAGCCGGTCTGCACCCGGGCATCGACGAAGCCGTCGCCCTGGAAGCCGATGCCGAGGTAGCCGTTGATGGCACCGGGCTGCATGTCCACGTCGAGCGAGAAATGGTCATAGCGCACCAGTTCGCCGCGGGCGTTGTCGCCCAGGCGGATGCCGCCTTCCAGCGAGGCGACCTTGAAACTGCCTTCCCATGCCTTGCCGCGCGGGCGCAGGTGGCCATCGAGGGTGACGTCGCCGCGCAGGTACATGCGGCGGCCGGCATTGGGCGGCAGCCACGGTTGCACCAGCGCCAGCGGCAGGGCGTCGCCGCTCAGGCGCAGGCCCTCGCGTGGCCAGTCGGCGCCGATGCACAGGCCACCACCGGTTTCCGAGCCGAGGCAGGCGTCGGCGAGGGTGAAGCGGCTGCCCTGCACGCCGAACGCCGCCGGCTGCCGCAGTTGCCACGGCGCGCCCTTCACCGGCGCCACGCGCAGCGAGGCCAGTTCGCCGCGCCATGCCGATCCGGCCTGATGGACGCTGCCGGCCAGCACCAGCTCGCCCAGTTCATTGCGGACGGTGGCATCCAGCTTCAGGTTCTGCAGGCTGCCACGGGCGTCGATGCGCAGCTGGTCGAGCAGCAGGCCGGCTTCCACCGCGCTGGCGCGCAGTTGCAGGCTGCCGTCGTCGCCCCGCCACGGCAGGTGGCCGCCGAGGCTGAGCTGGCCGACCTTCCAGTCGTCCCATTGCAGGCTGTCGCCGTGCAGGTCGGCACTGATGTCCGGTTGCGACGGGGTGCCACGCAGCCGCGCGGTGCCGGCGAGGCTGCCGCTGGCGCCGGGCAGCAGGTCGGACAGGTGCAGCGGCTCCAGCCTGGCGTCCACGTCGAGGCGGTCGCCGACCTTGCCCTTGGCCTCGACGCGGCTGTCGCCCAGCTGCAGGCGCAGCTCGCCTTCGCCCTGCGTGCCCTGCACGGCGAAGCGGGCGCGCGCATCCACCGCACGCCCGCGCAGGTGGCCACGCAGCTGCGGCAAATCGACCTTGGCTTCGACGCGCAGTTCGTCGCCTGCGGCGGTGGCCGGCAGTTGCTTGCCGGTGGAAGCCAAGGTGCCGGACAGGTTGCCGTCCCAGCCCGGCAGGAAGTAGCCGGGGTCGAAGCCGGCCAGCGTGGCGCTGACGTCCCAGGCCAGTTCCGGCGCCCATGCCGCCGAGCCGGCGAGGTCGAGCGTGCCGCCCGGCGTGGTCGCCTTGAAACGTTCGATGCCGGCCTGCTGGTCGTTGCCGCGCACGTCGAAGTCCAGGCTGGCATCCTGCGCGGCGCGCGCGACTTCGGCGTTGCCGATCGCCGCCCAGTTCTTCAGGTTGCCGGCCACGCCCAGCCGCGCCTGCTTCAGGTGCATCGGTTCCGGCGCGACGCCGGGGGCGGCGGGGTCCGGTTGCGGCGTCCAGGTCAGTTGCTCGGCGATCACCGCGGCGCGGAAGCCCGGGTTCTGCGCATCGCTGAAATCGGCCTTGCCCTGCAGGCGCACGCGGCCGCCGAAGGCCTCGACCACCAGTGGCGAGGCGGTCAACACCTGGTTGTCGAGGGCGAGGTTGGACGGGGCCAGCACCAGTTCGCGGTCGCCCTGGCGTACGCGGCCGCGCAGCTGCGCGTTGCCGCCGCGGCCGTGGGCGGTGAAGTCCAGCAGCAGCGGCGCCGGAGCCTGCGCCATGTACTGCGCCGGCACCAGCTGGCCAAGGTCGAGCTGCTCGCTGCGGGCGGACAGCTGCCATGCCGGGTCCTGGCGGCCGTCGAACACCAGGTTGGCGCGCAGGGGCTGCGGCGAATGGCTGGTCAACGCCACCTGCATGTGCGCCAGGTCGCCGCGCGCGACCAGCCCGAGCCGCGCCGGTGCCTGCCCCGGCCGCGCCGGCAGCAGCGCGCGCACGGTCAGGTCGGTGCGGTAGTCCTGGCGCGGCAGGTAGTGGCCATCGATCTGGAAGTCGCCGAGGTTGCCTTCCACCTCGAGCGCGGTGGCGCGGAACTCGCCATCGGCCGCTTCGATGCCGCCGCGGATCCGGCGCAGGTCGACGACCGGCGTGTCGTGCGGGGCGATGCGCAGGCGGTCGATGACGATGCGGTCGGCCTGCAGCGCCAGCGGCAGTTCGATGGCCGGCAGCACGTCCGGCCAGCGCGGCAGTTCGAAGGGGGTGTCTTCCGATGGCCCCAGCTCCAGCCGTGCGTCGTTGATCTCCAGCGCGTCCAGCCGCAGCTTGTGGCCGAGCAGCGGGCGGATGTCCGGGTCGAGCAGCGCGCGGCGGGCGGTGAAATGCAGGTCTTCGTAGCGGAAATCCAGGTCGTGCAGCACCAGCGGCCCGGCCAGCGGCCCTTCGGCCTTGCTCCAGCTCAGCGACGAGTTGGCCGGCAGCCGCGCCACCACCTGCGCCAGCAGCACGTCGCGCCCGGCGATGGTCTGCAGCAGCCAGTACACCGCCAGCAGGGCCAACAGCAGCAGCGCGCCCATGCCGATGCCGCTGCGGATGGCCAGCGTGCGCATGCGCGCGCGGCGCCGCGCGCGCAGTTCGGCGATGCGCGCTTCGCGCTGCTCCGGGCTGATGTCGCCCGATGCGATGTCGTCGGCGCGGCGGCTCACAGGTCCGCTCCGATGTTGAGGTACAGCTGGAACTGCGAATCGGGATGGTTCAGGCCGTGGGCGATATCCACCCGCACCGGGCCCACCGGCGATTTCCAGCGCACGCCGAAGCCGACGCCGGTATGCAGGTCGATGCCGTCGTCGAACGCGCTGCCGCTGTCGACGAACACCGCCGCGCCCCACGGGCCGCCGCCGAAGTAATGCTCGTACTCGGCCGAACCGACCACCAGGTGCTTGGCGCCCAGCGCGTACTTGTCCGGCGCCGGCGTGCGCGGGCCGATCTCGCGCCAGGCATAGCCGCGCACCGAGCGGTCGCCGCCGGCGAAATAGCGCAGGCTGGGCGGCATCGCCACCAGGTCGCCGGTGCGGGTGGTGCCGGCCTGTCCGCGCAGGATCAGGCGGTCGGCCTCGCCCACCGGCAGGTACCAGCGCAGGGTGGCGTCGGCCTGGATGAAGCTGGTGTCCGAACCGGCGCCCTCGATGCCGCCGCGCAGCGTCGCGTTGCCGCTGAAGCCGCGGCGCGGGAAGGCCTTGTCGTCCACGTCCACGTAGTCGGCGGTCAGCTGCGGGTAGACCAGCGTCGAGCTCTGGTATATCGCGTCGTTGAACGGGTCGCCGGAGCTGTAACGCCAGCGCTCGCGCAGCGCGTTGAGCGAGGCGATGACGGTCCAGTGCTCGTTGAGCTCGCCGCTGCGGCTGGCGATCAGCTTGAAGTTGCGCATGTCGATGTAGCGGGTCTGCTCGTCGTACGCGCTGATGGCGAAGGTGTACCAGCCGTCCAGCCAGCGGAACGCCGGGATGCGGTAGCTGGTGACCAGGCTCTTGCGCTTCTGCGCGTAGTCCAGCTGGGTGTTGAGCTTGTGCCCGCGGTTGTTGACGTAGCGCCGCTCCACGCCGCCGCGCACGCCGGGCCCGCTCTCGCTGCCGTAGCTGATGCCGGCGCTGTAGATGTTGCGCTTGGCCAGGGTGAGGTTGACGTCCACCGGCACCCGCCAGTCGTCGTCGGCCAGCTCCGGGTGCGGCTGGATGTCGATGACGCCGAAGTAGTCCAGCTTGGTCAGCGATTCGCGCAGGCGGTCGAGCTTGCCCTCGTGCCAGTAGCTGCCCTCTTCCCAATACACCAGCGGCTCGAACAGGCCGTCGCGGAAGTAGTCCTGGTTGAAGCGGATCGGGCCCATGTTGTAGCGGCCGCCGCTGTCCCAGCTCAGGAAGATGTCGGCCGCGTTCTGCGCACGGGTGACCTCCACCTTGCGCTGGGTGAAGTCGGCGTCGAAATAGCCGCGCTCGGCCAGGCGCCGGGTGATGACGACCTTGCTGGCCTCGTAGGTGACGTGGTCGAACGGCTCGCCCTCGCGCGGGCGGAAGTCGTCCAGGTCCTCGCGCAGGTAGCGGTCACGCACCGCCGGGCCGGTGATGACCACCTCGGCCTGCCGCACCCGCACCGGCTCACCCTTGTCCACGTGGATCACCACCTGCAGGGTGTCGCCCTGGCGCGGCGCCTCCACCGCGATGACCGGGTTGTAGTAGCCGAACGGCTCCAGCGCCTGCCGCGTCTGCCGCTCCGCCTGCGACAGCAGGTATTCCAGCCGCGACTCGCCCTGCACCTTGCCGATGGCCTCGTACAGCGTCAGCGAGACTTCGATGTTCTCGATGATGGCCGCGTCGTCGTCCTTGTCCAGCCCGGTGATCCGCACCTTCTCGATGGTGCCGCGGGCATGGGCGGGAGCGGCGGCCAGCAGGGCGGCGGCGAGCAGGAAAAACGTGATTCGGGCAGGCAACATCGCAGCAGCATACCGGGCCGAACGTTACCGGCAAAATCACGGTGCGAGAGGCAAAAACCGCGTGAAATCGGCGTAAAGAAAGCGCCTGTTCCCGCGAGTGGTCACGGATGCCTGAACGCCGTGGGAGCGCACCTTGGTGTGCGGTGGGGCGTTATCGGGAAAGCTCCATCGCGCACCAATGTGCGCTCCTACAAATCAGCCTTGACCCACTTCCTCACTGCTTCGATCAGCGCAGCAGCATGCCGCAACGCCTCGTCCACCATCGCCTCGCCAACCAGGTCGCCGCTGTAATCGACCACGTTGCGCTGCTTGCGCAAGGCGTCAAGCTGGATGGCGACGTTCTTGTCCAGACCCAATGTCAGCGGCAGGGTCTGGTCATCGTCTGGTGGTGGCCGGGCTTGCTGGTCAGGGTGCGGTAGCCGCTGGACTGCAAGGCGGCATTGGCTGCCTGCATGATGGCGCGGTAGGCGATGTCGAAGCGGCTTTCGTTGCTCAGGCCGGGCGTTTTGGCATCCTGCAGCGCGCGTTGCGCCGCTTCCAGCAGGCGTTGCACGTCGGCCGGCTGGGCCGCGACGCGCTCCAGCTGGCCGATCCTGACCAGATTATCCAAGCTCATCTTCACCCCCGATCAGGAACAGCTTGGGCTTGGCCATCACCTCGCGGTAGAACGTGCCATCACCTGCGGCCAGCTTCTGCCATTCCGCAGGCGAATACAGCTTCGGGTTGATTTCCCGGCCCAGGGTTTCCTGTGCCGGATACAGTGCCGTGACCACCTCGCCGTAGCCCAGGCCCTCACCGATCAGCAGCACGTCCACGTCACTGCCCGTGCGAGCCTTGCCGCTGGCGTTGGAACCGAACACGAAGGCCACGCGGATCCGCTCCGCCAGTGGCAGCAATGCCTGCGCCAGTACGTCGGCCAGCCCACTGGTCTTGCGCAGGATCGAGGCCAGCTCCTCGAACACGGGGCTGCGCGTATTGGCGGCGTACAGCACCTGATTTCCCCGTGGGCTGCGGGTGAGCAGACCGGCTTCCACCAGCTTGGCCAGTTCGCGCGCCAAGGTGCCGGAAGTGGTGCCGGTCAGACGGGCGATTTCACGCTGGTGGTAGCTGTTTTCCGGGTGCAGCAACAACAGGCCCAGCACACCGCGCCGGTATCCGGGGAAAAGAACATTGGCCAGTGCGGTGTCCATGAACTCGACTGCTGCTTTATTGGCAGCGATTGTAGCCTTTTCAGCAGCACCTGCACTGCTCGAATTGCAGGTTCGACATGCCCGCTCCAAATGGCGCTTCCCGGACCTCGTCGCTTCGGCATCAGGCACTCCTGATCTGTATCGGGAACGTGGCGCGCACTTGCCGCATCCAATGGGCAAAGGGGCAGCCCGCCCCGACAACTTCATCCGCCGATCATGGAAATCGCCATGTCATTCATTGCCAGCCTTCAATTCGCCAGCCCTTCCCATCATTTTCTTGCCGCGACCCCAGCGATACAGGCACCCACGCTTGCCCATGCCTTGATCGCCTTTGCCGTCGCCGCCACCGGCGGGCTCGTCCTTGCCGCCTACGTGCTCCGCAACAAGTTCGCACCTTGGGCGCTTTCCCTGCTGCATGCCGCCCTTGGCGCGACCGGGTTGCTGTTGCTGATTGTTTCGATCGTGCGTGGAGCGGCATCGCAACCGGTGTTGATCGGCTTCGTGTTGCTGCTGCTGGCCGCTCTCGGCGGGTTCTTTCTCGCCTCGTTCCACCTGCGCAGGCGCCTGCCGCCCAAGGCCGTGGTGGTGGTTCACGCAGGCGTGGCCGTGGCGGGCTTTCTGGTCGTGCTCGCACAGGTGCTGTGACCATGCGCCATCCCCTGCACCCCGCGCTCGTGCACTTTCCGGTCGCCTGCTGGTCATTGGCGGTCGTGGCCGATGTTGCCGGACTGTGGTTCGGAGAAACCGCCTGGCGTTGGTCCGGCGGACTGCTGGTGGCGGGGTGCTCGATGGCGTTGGCGGCAATGCTCGCCGGCATGATGGAACTGTCGCGGGTACCGGAGGGTGCGGCGATGGGCGATGCGTGGCGGCACATGGGCGCGATGCTGCTCGCCTTCGCCCTGTTCACCGCCCGGTTGCTGCTCCGGCTCGATCACCTGCACCTGCTGCCGCCGGACACGCTGTCGCTGCTGCTCGATGGCGCCGGCTTCCTCGCCCTCAGCGTCGGTGGCTGGTTCGGCGGACGGCTGGTCTACATCCACGGCGTCGGTGGCAGCCGGACATGAGTGACGGCACCGTCATCCCCCCGCAAGGCGTGCATTCGCCTCCGCCCCGTGCCCTTCCCTGTTCACGGCGGCAGCCACCCATATCCGGAGACCCCTCGTGACGAAAACCACTCTTGCACCGGTCCCCCACGATGGCACGATCGCCGCAATGAAGACTTCCGACCGCATCCGGCTGCGGCTGGAGGCCGCCGGCAGGAGCCATCGCGCCAACGACAACATCGCGGATTTCATCGAAGACGGCGAGCTCGACGAATTGCGCCTGGAAGTCGAGGCGCGGATGAAGGAAGTGCTGCACGCCCTGGTCATCGACACCGACAACGACCACAACACGGCCAATACCGCGCGGCGTGTTGCCGGAATGTTCGTCAACGAGGTGTTTTCCGGCCGCTATCGCGCCGCCCCGACGACCACCACCTTCCCCAACGTTGCCCGGCTCGACGAACTGATGATCGTCGGCCCGATTACCGTGCGCAGCGCCTGCTCGCACCACCTGTGCCCGATCATGGGCAAGGTGTGGATCGCGGTCCTGCCCAATGCCTCTTCCGACGTGATCGGCCTGTCCAAGTATGCGCGCCTGTGCGACTGGGTCATGAGCCGCCCGCAAATCCAGGAGGAGGCGATCGTCATGCTTGCCGACGCACTGGAGCAGCGGATCAAGCCGGACGGGTTGGCCGTGGTGATGGAGGCCAGCCATTCCTGCATGCAGTGGCGCGGGGTCAAGGACGGGCAATCGCTGATGAGCAACCTGGTCACGCGTGGCGCCTTCCAGCAGGACGCCACCTTGCGCCGCGAATTTCTTTCCCTGATTGGACGAGGTGCCCGATGAAACTGCCCACTCTTATCGTCGCGCCGGCCGTCGAGCTCGTCGACGGCAACGGCCAGGTGGTGGACGTGCACGCCGGAAAACGCACGTTGCTGGCCTTCTTCCGCGATACCACCTGCCCGTTCTGCAATTTCCGCATTTTCGAGCTGACCCAGCGCCACGCGGAACTGTCTGCGGCGGGGCTGGAGATCATCGCCGTGTTCGCTTCCACCCCCAACGAGGTCGCACGCTTCACCCGGCTGCGCCCCCGCCCATTCCGGGTCGTGGCCGATCCGGCCGACCTTGCCTACCGGGCCTACGGCATCCAGCGCTCCTTCGCCGGCAAGCTCCATGCCGTGTTCTTCAGGACCCGCGAATGGCTGACGGGGATGCGCGCCGCCGGCTGGTTGCAGGCCCTGCGCAGCCTGGGCGGGCTTGGCACCAACAACCTGCTTCCCGCCGACTTCCTGATCGACGAATCCGGCTACATCCGCGACGTCCACTACGGCGAAGATGCCGGGGACCACATTCCATTCGAACGCATCGAACGTTTTCTCGCCCATCCCGCACCCACCAGACAATGAGGCCGCACGCCATGCCCTTCCCGCTTGAAAACCCGGCCCCACCGATTCAAGCCGACATGCCGGACACCGAGCTCGTGTCCCGGGCCGCACTTGGTGATGGCGCCGCATTCGAAGCCATCATGCGCCGCCACAACCGCATGCTGTTCCGCACCGCACGCAGCATCGTCAAGGACGATGCCGAAGCCGAGGATGTCGTCCAGGAGACCTATCTTTCCGCCTGGCGGTCGCTCACCCGTTATCGCGCCGAAAGCAAGCTATCGACCTGGCTGGTGCGCATTGCCGTCAACGAAGCGCTGCGACGGCTGCGACGCAAGAGCGCGCAAATCATTCCGCTGGAGGCTGCCATGACCCATCCGGATCCCGGCACCCGGGCATTCCTGGCCGACGAGCCAGACCGTGAACCCGAGCAGTTGGCCATGCGCGCGCAAACGCGCAGGTTGATGGAAAGACGCATCGACCTGCTTCCGGACGCATTCCGTACCGTGTTCATGCTGCGTGTAGTCGAGGAAATGAGCGTGGAGGAGGTTGCCCAGGCATTGGAGATTCCCGAAGCCACTGTCCGTACACGCCTGTTCCGTGCCCGTGGCCTGCTGCGGGAGGGACTGGCACAGGAAATGGACCACGCGCTCGACGATGCCTTCGCGTTCGATGGTGCCCGCTGCGACCGGGTCGTCACCGCCGTGCTGGCCGCAGCCCGTGCTGAGGGGCTCTGCGGCGGGGAATAGCCGGGAAGGCACGCGAACCCACGCCATGCCGGGCAAGCCCGGCATCTACTTGCAGCAATCGCTGGCGCAGGTACCGGGCTTGCCCGGTACGGGGCTTTATTCGGTAATGCTCCATGCGGGGCAAGCACCGCATCCACGATGTCCTTGGCACCGGTCAGCTGGACAGGTGCTCGATGGCGGCGATGCTGCCAAGGCGGTCGCCGAGGGTGCGCAGCAGGGCCAGGCGGTTGCCGCGCAGGGCCGCGTCGTCGGCGTTGACCATCACCTTGTCGAAGAAGGCGTCCACCTGCGGGCGCAGGCGGGCCAAGCGCGCTAGCACGGCCACGTAGTCCTTTTGCGACAAAGCGACGTTGGTGTCGTCGATGGCGGCGGCGACGGCTTCGGCCAGTTCGCTCTCGGCCGGTTCGCGCAGCAGCGACGGGTCGATCTGCCCCGGAATCACGCCCTCGGCCTTGCGCAGGATGTTGCGGATGCGCTTGTTGGCCGCGGCCAGTGCCTCGGCCTCCGGCAACTGGGCGAAGGTACCGATGGCGTCGATGCGGCGGTCGAAGTCGTACAGCGAGGCCGGCTTCAGTTCGGCGACGGCGTTGAAGTGGGTGGCGGGGACGCCCTTGTCGGCGTAATAGCCGCGCAAGCGATCCAAGATGAAGTCGTAGATTTCCGTATAGCGTGTATCAGTGAGCGAACGAGCATTGGAGTGTCCTGCCGGAACCTCAACGCCCCGCGCCTTTGCTTCCTCGCCAATGCGCGCCTTGTCCCTAAGCACGACCTCGGACATTGAAAACATCACGCGTTCGGCTGCCATATGTAGCAACACTGGCAAGTCGAGATCGAAGCCCGATTCGATGATCGTCCGCGCCAAGCCCAACGCATTGCGTCGCAGCGCGAACGGGTCCTTGTTGCCGGTCGGCTTCAACCCGGCGGCGAAACCGCTGGCCAGCGTGTCCAGCCGCTCGGCAATCGCCAGCACCTTGCCGAGGTTCGACGCGGCGATGTCATCGGCGGCGAAGCGCGGCTGGTAGGCCTCGTCGATGGCCAGCGCGACGGCGGGCGATTCGCCGCCGGCCACGGCGTAATGGCGGCCGGCGATGCCCTGCAATTCGGGGAATTCGTTGACCATGCGCGACTGCAGGTCGTTCTTCGCCAGTTCGGCGGCGCGCCGGGCCTGCACCGGGTCGGCGCCGACCTGCGGGGCGATGGCCTGCGCCAGCGCGCCCACGCGCTGCACCTTGTCGGCGACGCTGCCGAGCTTGGCCTGGTAGGTGACGCTCGATAGCCCGTCGCCCATCGCCACCAGGCCCTGCTTGAGGTCCTCGTCGAAGAAGAACTTGGCATCGGAAAAACGCGGGCGGATCACCCGCTCGTAGCCCTTGGCGACCTCGGCCACGTCCTTCGATTCGATGTTGGCGATGCCGATGAACTTCTCGGTCAGCTTGCCGGCGCCATCGAGCACCGGGAAGAACTTCTGGTTGACCTCCATCGTCTCGACCAGCGCTTCCTGCGGCACGGCGAGGAATTCGCGCTCGAAGCTGCACAGCACCGCCGCCGGCCATTCGACCAGGTTGACCACCTGTTCGAGGTTGTCGTCGGTGATGCGCGCCACGCCGCCGGCCTTGGCCGCGGCGGCGTTGACCTCGTGCACGATGCGCTCGCGGCGGGCGTCGGCATCGACGATCACGCAGGCCGCCTGCAGCGATTCGACGTAGTCGCCCGGCTGGCTCAGCCACACCTGCTTGTCGTGCATGAAGCGGTGGCCGCGGCTCATGCGGTCGGAGTTCAAACCCAGCAGTTCGGCCGGCACCACGTCCTTGCCGTGCAGCAGCACCAGCCAATGCACCGGGCGGGCGAAGCCGTATTCGTGCGCGCCCCAGCGCATCGGCTTGGGGATCGGCATCGCGGCGATGGCCTCGCGCAGGATCTCCGGCAGCAGTTCGGCGGTGCGCGCGCCCGGGGTGACCGAGCGCAGTACGAAGCGCTCGCCCTTGGCGTCCGTGGTGCGCTCCAGCTGCGTCCAGTCGATGCCGGCCTTGGCGGCGAAGCCGGCCAGCGCCTTGGTCGGCTCGCCGTTGGCGTCCAGCGCGATGTTCAGATAGGGGCCGAATACTTCCGAATGCTGTTCGGGCTGCTCGGTTTCCACGCCCGGCAGCAGCACGGCGAGGCGGCGCGGCGTCGAAAGCGGCTTGGCGTCACCACGCTCGAAGGCGATGCCGCGCTTGGCCAATCCATCAATCACGCCATCGAATAACGCTTGCGCCAGCCCCGGCAGGGCCTTGACCGGCAATTCCTCGACGCCCAGTTCGATCAGCAGCGGCTGCATGCTCATGCCTGCACCTCCTTGGCGGCCACCGCTTCGAGGCGCTTGGCCTCGTACAGTTTGGCGACCGCCTGCGCCAGCGCGCGCACGCGCAGGATGTAGCGCTGGCGCTCGGTCACCGAGATGGCGCGGCGGGCGTCGAGCAGGTTGAACGAATGGCTGGCCTTGCACACCTGCTCGTAGGCCGGCAGCGGCAGGCCGGCCTCGACCAGCTTCTGCGCCTCGGCCTCGCAGGCGTCGAAACGGTGGAACATCTCGGCCACGTCGGCGTGTTCGAAGTTGTAGGTGCTCTGCTCCACCTCGTTCTGGTGGTAGACGTCGCCGTAGGTGACCGGGGTGCCGTCCGGGCCGTAGGTCCAGACCAGGTCATAGACGTTGTCGCAGTTCTGCAGGTACATGCACAGGCGTTCCAGGCCGTAGGTGATCTCGCCCAGCACCGGCTTGCACTCCAGGCCGCCGGCCTGCTGGAAGTAGGTGAACTGGGTCACTTCCATGCCGTTGAGCCAGACTTCCCAGCCCAGCCCCCACGCGCCGAGGGTCGGCGACTCCCAGTTGTCCTCGACGAAGCGCAGGTCGTGCACCAGCGGGTCGATGCCCAGCGCCTTGAGCGAGTCCAGATAGAGCTGCTGGATGTTGTCCGGGCTCGGCTTCATCGCCACCTGGTACTGGTAGTAGCGCTGCAGGCGGTTGGGGTTCTCGCCGTAGCGGCCGTCGGTGGGGCGGCGCGAGGGCTGCACGTAGGCGGCGTTCCAGCTTTCCGGGCCGATCGAGCGCAGGAAGGTGGCCGGGTGGAAGGTGCCGGCGCCCACTTCTAGGTCCAGCGGCTGGATCAGCACGCAGCCCTGCTTCGCCCAGTAGTCGTTGAGGGTCTGGATCAGGCCCTGGAAAGTGATCGGAACGGTGGGAGTCGCGGACATGCTGCCTGGGCCGTACGGAGGGGTGCGCTAGTATAGCGAGCGACCACATGGCGGCCGCGCCAGCAAGGAGTTTCAGGTGGAACAGCAGGCCGCGCACAGCGCCCCCAGCCCGCCCGTCCCGGTAGCCATCGCCCCGGGCCGGCTGCAGTTTTCCAACGTCGCCGCGGCGCTGCTGGGCGACGGGCTGGTGGCCGCGCACGACCAGGAACGCATCCGCTTCTCCGCGCAGGGCGCGCGCAACGCCAGCGAGGTGCACCCGCTGGTGCTGCTGGCCAACCTCAAGCTGGCCGCCGCGCCGCCGGCTTCCGGCGAGCTGGGGCTGGAGCGGCTGACCGAATGGCTGGCCGCGCGCACCGACACCCGCTACCTGCGCATCGACCCCACCCGGGTCGACGTGGCCGGCGCCACTGCGGTGGTATCGCACGCCTACGCGCGCCGCCACCGTATCCTGCCGCTGGCGGTGGACGCCGAGCGCGTGCTGGTCGCCACCAGCGAGCCGCTGGCGCGCGACTGGGTGCCGGACCTGCAGCACCTGGCGCGGCGCCGCATCGACGTCGTGCTGGTCAACCCGCTGGACCTGCACCGCTACTCGATGGAGTTCTTCGGCGTCACCCGCTCGGTGCGCGGCGCGCGCGGCGACGTGCGCGGCGAAGGCAACGGCACCCTGCCCAGCTTCGAGCAGCTGGTGGAACTGGGCCGCGCCGGCGACGTCAACGCCGACGACCACCACGTGGTCAGCATCGTCGACTGGCTGCTGCAGTACGCCTACGAGCAGCGCGCCAGCGACATCCACCTGGAACCGCGCCGCGACATGGGCCGGGTGCGGTTCCGCATCGACG
>Ga0206118_100311_pt1 | contig 30609 bp, 20 predicted proteins | sample 3A20Ametagenome_FD_177999 | JGI IMG/M metagenome (GOLD analysis project Ga0206118, IMG submission 177999) | Enriched microbial communities from leaf-cutter ant dump, University of Wisconsin, Madison, United States - 3A20A | ecosystem: Environmental > Terrestrial > Nest > Insects nest > Nest dump... | reverse complement strand
TCGGTCCGGTGGTCTTTGTCGGTGGTGTTGTGACTCTTATTGCAGGCGTCTTAAGATCGGAAGATAATGAGGATCAGGGTCTGGGGCTGGCAGGAATAGGGCTTATAGGTATGGGGAGTGGTGCTGTACTTACCGGCGCCGGCATCCCACTGATGATCGTTGGAGGAATAAAATCCCGTCAGTATTGTGGTAAGTCTTCGTCTATGATCATCCGAAGCGGCAAAAACGGTGTCGGAGCTGCCCTTGTATTCTGATCGAGTATTAAGCTTATAAAAAAGGAAAGATATTCCCAATATTAACAAATACTGGGAATATCTTTTTTCTATTAGTATCTTATATGAAATCTGTGTGACTCTGTGTGGATAACTCTGTGCACACTGCGGTTAAATATTTTTAAAGCATAACCCCAGAGATATCCGGAGTGTTAGAAACCTGCTATGGTATCTATGTGGCTCCCTTTGCCGTGGAATAGATCTTCTGGTCCACAGGTTACGGATTTTTTTCATCCGGTGATCTCCCGTAATGTTGTAGCTACTTTTTCTTTGAGTGTTCCTCTACTGCTGATACCACGTATAAAATGGCTTCCGATGATCACTCCGTTGGTATACTGACCCAGAAAGTCGATATCCCGCCTGCTCCTTATTCCAAAGCCGGCCAGAACGGGATTGTTCAGGTTCAGTCCTTTTATTTTTTCCAGATAATTTCTCTGGCTTTCATCGCCGGCCAGGCCACCGCCTGTAGTCCCTGCCGATGTCGCCAGGTAGATAAATGCGTTGCTGGCTTTGTCGATGGCATAGATTCGGTCTGTTCCCGTTTCCTGTGTCACGAGGAAGATCACAGGTATGCCGGCCTCTTCACACAACGACCTCCATTCCGATTGATAGATTTTTAATGGCAGGTCCGGAACTATGAGCCCATCGATCCCCACTTTTTTACAAGCCTCCAGGAATGCTTTGATGCCGAATTGAAGGATTGGGTTGAGATAACCCATCAGGATGACGGGTATGGTGACATCGGGTCTTAAATCCTCCAACTGGCGGAATAATTTCCGGATGTTCATACCGTTTTTCAGGGCAATGGCGCTGCTTTCCTGGATGACAGGCCCGTCGGCAACAGGATCGGAGAATGGTATGCCGATCTCGATCATATCGGCTCCTGCTTCTTCCAGGGCCCTGGCAACCGGAATGGTATCTTCGGGTTGTGGGTAACCCGCCGTTGTAAATATGGACAGGATGCCGGATCTTTTTTTGGCAAATAGAGATCTTATTCTGTTCATCTTATGCCGGTTGTAAATGGTCAATATAGGTTGATAGATCTTTGTCACCTCTGCCGGAAAGGCATATGACGATATGTTGATCCCGGTCGAACCGGATCTTATCGGCGATCGCCAGCGCATGCGCCGACTCGAGGGCGGGGATAATGCCTTCCAGCCGCATAAGCCGTTCTGCCGCGGTCAGGGCTTCCCGGTCCGTAACCGGTAGATAGGCCGCTCTGCCTGTGTCGCTGAGATAGGCATGCAAGGGACCGATACCCGGATAATCCAGCCCGGCCGATATGCTATAGGGTTCTATGATCTGTCCGTCTTCGTCCTGCATAAGGTATGTTCTGGCGCTATGTATGATGCCGACACTTCCTTTGGCTATAGAGGCAGCGTGCATTGCAGTTTCTATTCCTTTTCCGGCTGCTTCGGCCCCGATCAGGCGGACAGAAGGATGCTCCAGAAAATGTGTAAACGAGCCGGCAGCATTGCTCCCGCCTCCCACACAGGCAATTACCGCGTCAGGTAGTAGCTTGCCTGTTTGGACCGATAGCTGGGCCTTGATCTCCTCACTGATAACTGCCTGGAAATATTGTACCAGCTCAGGGTAAGGAGCCGGTCCTACGACCGACCCTATGATGTAATGAGTGTCGGAAGGATGGCCAATCCAATAACGGATAGCTTCGTTACAGGCATCCTTCAGGGTTTTGCTTCCGGATGAGGCCGGGATGACCTCGGCACCCAGGAGCCTCATTCTTTCTACGTTTGGCGCCTGGCGTTCTATGTCTGTCTCTCCCATAAAAACCTTGCATTCCATCCCCATAAGCGCACAGACGGTTGCCGTAGCTACACCGTGTTGCCCTGCGCCGGTCTCGGCAATGATCTTTTTTTTACCCATTCGTTGTGCGAGTAAGATCTGACCTATGGTATTATTGATCTTATGTGAGCCCGTGTGGTTGAGATCTTCTCTTTTCAGATAGATATTTGTCTGGTAAAATTCAGACAGACGAGAAGCAAGATAGAGCGGGCTCGGCCTTCCCACATAATCCCGCAATAAGAGATCAAACCGGCTTTTAAATGCCGGATCATTTTTGATTTTTTCGAATTCAAGACGTAGCTCTTCTATATTCCGGTGGAGAATTTCAGGGATAAATGCGCCTCCGAAGATGCCGTAGAATCCATCAATATCCGCTTCGTATCTCATTGATAAATCTTTTTACTTTCTCAATATCTTTAATTCCGGGCTTTGATTCGAAGCGGCTGTTGAGGTCTATACCGTACAGATTGGGGAGGTCAAGGGCAAGGATCCTTTCTGCCATGGATCCATCTATCCCGCCGGATAATAAAAAAGGCAAGGGAATGTTTTTCTCTCTTAATAATTCCCAGTCAAAAACTTTTCCACTTCCGCCAGGACGGCTTGTCCGGGTATCAAATAAAAGATAATGGCAGGAGCTCTTGTATTTCTCCAATAATTTAAAATCAAAAAACGGATCGATGCCAAATGCCTTTATGACCTCTGTCTTATTATGGAATAAATGGCAAAAATCCGCGCTTTCCTGGCCATGCAACTGGATCATATCCAGCCGGTATAATCCGATGATATCCTGTACATACTGTGCGTCCGGATCCACAAAGATCCCTACCTTTTTGATGTCCCCTGTATCCTGCAGAAAATCAATGAACGCCCTTTTGGGCTTCACCGCCCTTGGCGACTCATGGCTAAATATCAAACCCATCATGTCAACTTCGAGCGTCATGATTTTTCTCATATTTTCCTTCATGGTCATTCCGCAGACTTTGATCTTAAGCATTGCTGATCTCTGATGTGTCTGTATGCCGGTTCCTGTCATCACTGTTGAAAAGGCTGGAGTTGTAAAAAATCAATTCCTTGAAATCAATTGTTGCAGAGCTGTTCCGGGATCTTCACTTTGCATGAGCGAGCTTCCGATCAGCAGGCCGTCATATCCGGCATCCAGCAATAATTTTGCATCATCGGCCGTACGGATACCGCTTTCGCTGATCTTAACCTTATTCGCAGGCAGGGAACCCAGTAAACGGATCGAGTGCCGGATATCCGTCTGAAAAGTTGTAAGGTTGCGGTTATTGACACCGATGATATCTATTCCGTCATAATATTTATCCAGCTCGTGCTCATGGTGCACTTCCAGGATGACTTCCATATCCAGCGCATGTGCAAGTTCGGTAAATGATCTGATCTCTTCCCTGTCGAGGATGGCGGCTATCAGCAGGATGGCATCGGCACCCAGGGCACGCGCCTCGATGATCTGGTAGGGGTCGATAATAAATTCTTTACGCAGCATGGGAATGGACGGGTATCGCTGCTTTGCTCCATACAGATCCTCTTCCGAGCCGCCGAAATATTTTTCGTCTGTCAGGATTGATACGCCGCTGGCATTGTTCTCTATATATTTCCTGACGGTGTCCAGCAGGCTGTGGCTGTTATGCATCGTTCCACCACTCGGTGACATCCGTTTGAATTCAGCGATGATTCCGGATCCTGATGGATCCTTAAGGGCATGGACCATGGATACGACAGGCGGGGCTTCAAGAGCGAGCTGTTCCAGGATCTCCAGGCCGGTTGCCGCTTCTTTGCCCTCTACTTCCCTGATCTTGTGTTGTATGATTTGCGCGAGTATATTGTCCATGATATCATGCGAGTTTTATTAGCTTATTGAATGTGGATGAGGCTTTTCCTGACTCTATCGCTTCCCGGGCTTCTGCTGCAGCCTGTCTGAGTGGTATATTTCTGTCCATGGTCTGGATAGCAAGAGCTGCATTGGCTATCACGGCATTGACTTGTGCTGCAGTTCCCTGGTTGTTGAGAATGCCGGTCAGAATCGTGGCCGCCTCGGGGATGGAGCTTCCTCCGTCCAGCGCCTCCGACAGATTGGGAGGCAGACCGAAATCATCTGCAAACAATAGCTTTTCGCCTTTGTTCCCATATACCTTGCATGCCGCTGTGAGTGTTAGCTCGTCATAGCCGTCCGTGTTGTGGATAATGGAGTATTTTTCACCTGAATCCTGCATCAGGTAATGATACATGCGCGATACCGCCAGCTCGTTGGTGCCTATGAGATGGTATGCTGGCCATGCAGGATTGATAAGCGGGCCTAGCAGGTTGAAAAAGGTACGAATGCCAAGATTTTTTCTGATCGGAGCAATATTTTTCATGGCGGGGTGGAAGAGGGGAGCGTGGAGAAAGCAAAGATTGGCTTCGTCCAATTGTTTCTGTAAGATCGCGGCATCATGGGTAAACATATAGCCGGCTTGCTCCAGTACATTAGAGGAACCGCTGACCGAGGTCGAGCCGTAGTTGCCGTGTTTGATGACCTTTCTCCCTGTCGCGGCTACGACGATACAGGCCAGCGTGGAAATATTAAAAGTGTTTTTCCCGTCTCCGCCTGTCCCGACGATGTCGATCGCACTTTCGCTTCCGTTAAGACGGATCTCCCTGCATTGATCGAGCATTGCCTGGCGGAAGCCCTTTAGCTCTTCGAAGGTTATCCGGCGCATCAGGAAGGCCGAGATAAATGCTGTGGTCTGTGCATCATTGATCAGGTTATTCGTGATTCCTGTCAAAGTTTCATATGCCTCATCATAATTCAGGTATTCATGATTTGATAATTTGTTCAGTATTTTTTTCATAAAATGAGGCATTACTCCGGTTTCAAAGCCTGTATCTGTCATATTATTATTTTTATAATTGATTAGTTGATCAATGGTCGACTGAATTTATTCAGCCGTTTGCCTGTTGTTCAGCTGTTTAACCAATTTTCCATCAGTTGCTTCCCTGTCGGTGTCAATATGCTTTCCGGATGGAACTGTACGCCCTTGATATCCAGGTTCCTGTGCCGGATAGCCATGATGCTGCCTTCATCGTCGATAGCGAGTACTTCCAGCTCAGAAGGTAGCGATGCCGGATCGATGACCCATGAATGATATCTCCCGATCTCAAAGCTTTCATCGATCCCGTCAAATAACGGATCCGGCAGGAGTCGCCTGGCAGGTGTCGCTACGCCATGAAATACGCGTTCTATATTTTTAAGCTTCGCTCCGAATACTTCTCCGATCGCCTGATGCCCGAGGCATACCCCGAGAATGCTTTTTTTATCTGCATAGGTTTTGATGACCGGCAGTAAGAGGCCGGCATCTGCCGGAAGTCCGGGCCCCGGAGACAGGATGATCTTATCGAACACGTCCAGCGCACCGAGCTCAAACTGGTCGTTTCTCAGCACTTCGGGTCTTATTCCCGCTACCTCGTGTACCAGGGAGACCAGGTTGTATGTAAAGCTGTCGTAGTTATCTATAATTACAATTCTCATTTCCATCATCAAAAAATAATATATCTAAATTAAAAACTAGTAATAACGTTCAGTCCCGCTTTGAGATTTATCAGGTATTATGTTGCAGCGCCTGCCAGCTCTATCGCCTTCCGTAATGCTCTCAGCTTATGATTGACCTCATGGAGTTCGCTCATTGGGTCGGAGTGCACAGTGACACCGGCGCCGGCGCGGTAGTATAGCGTGTGACCGATGCTTAGGAACGAACGGATAAGGATGGCCTGATTGGTCGTGCCCTGGCCGTCGATAAATCCTGCACATCCGCCATAGAAGGTCCGGCGTGAATGTTCGATTGAGTCGATCAGCTCAATAGCTTTATACTTGGGTGCGCCTGACAGCGTACCTGCCGGAAAGGTCTCCGTCAACACCTTCATTACATCATTGTGCAACATCTCATCGCCTGTTACTTCAGAAACCATATGATAGACATGGCTGAATTCCTGGATATTTTTCACATAGGCGACCTCTACTTTGTCAAAGCTGCGGCTGAGATCATTTCTTGCCAGGTCGACCAGCATGACGTGCTCGGCATTTTCCTTACCATCGGCTTGCAGGAATTCCAGGGCAACCAGATCGGCCACCGTATCTCCGGACCGGCGTACCGTCCCTGCTATCGGGTGAATAACGGCTTTACCATCCGAGATTTTGAGCTGGGCCTCGGGGCTTGATCCGAAGATCCTGTAATCACCGTAATCGAAGAAGAACAGGTAAGGCGAGGGATTGACCATACGCAGGGCCCGGTAGACCTGGAATTCGTCTCCTTTGAACCTGGTGTGAAACAGTCTGGACAGGACGATCTGGAACACGTCACCGATCCTGCAATGATGGATGCCTTTTCTGACCATTTCGAGATAATCGTGATCGGTGCAGTCGCTTTGCTCTTCTCCTTCCGTCCTGAAATAAAAATGGTCGGAATAATGCGTACGCAGAGCCGCTTCAATCCTGCCGAAACTGTCATTAAAATTGCTGTCGGGGCTGTGTTCGGTGAGATAGACCGTATGATGGTAATGATCAAATACGATCACATATCGGTAGGCGAAGAGCCTGATATCTGCAATGTCTTCCTGTACGGGAAAACGGGCGGATGAAATAGTGTCAAAATATGTGACCGCATCATAATTAAAATGTCCGAAAAATCGTCCGCGTATGGTTTCATTTTCAGGCATCTCAAATATGTAAGAAGACAGGTAGCTGCGGACAATAGACGAGATTTCCTGTTTATTGGCAGGTATAGGTCCCTCATGATAGCAACCTTCCCTGAAAAACCGGACCTTTCCCGCACGTACCTCTATGCCGGTCAGTGGATCACAGCAGATAAAGGAATAGCTTTTTTCATTATTATAGTAGTCCGAGCTCTCCAGGAGGAGGCAACCGGCAAAGAAGTCGCGCATCTTTAGGAAGGTATTGACCGGTGTATGGGCGTCAGCAAGTATTTTTTTGTTCTTGATATAAATGGTTTGAGACATATTCAGAAGATTAAGAAATAAGGGCAAAAAAAAACCGACTGGCATGAACAGCAGTCGGTTTTATATTTTTGGATCCTTCAGATCTTACCATAACAAGTCGCTGTTCATGCTTTGCCAAGCTGAACGCCACCAGTTTTTATAAGTAAAGGATTGTCTCATTTCGATAAAACTTCGGCTCAAAGATAGGGCGACTTTCGGAATTGCAAAATATTTTCTTGAAAAATAAGGGAAGCTATAGTTGTAACATTCACTTATAATATAATGGGCGCTTTTCAATATCCTCAATTACAGTTTAACCCACATCTGGTAATGGTAGCTTTTATCCGTTTGTATTCTCAGGATGTAAGCGCCAGGAGCCAATCTTGATATATCCAACTGCCGGGAGTTGGTATCTTTGGATAGGATCAGTTTTTGTCCCTGGATATTCAGGATGGCGACTTCTGAAACAGGCATCGCGCTTTCCAGCTCCCATTTGAGCAGGTCGGTTGCCGGGTTGGGAAAGACGGTAATCTTTTCCTTATTTCTTTCCGTGACATCAGATAATACCTTGTATTCGCAGAAATCCTTATCGATCGTTGTTATTGAAAAAGTTTTCATGGTCGGCAGGTTCTCGAATTCCTCAATACTGCTTAAAAAAGCAGCGCTTCCTCCAAAGCTGATGGTAAATCCCGTTGTGTCGCTGATATTTTGCACCAACAGATAATATACTTCCGCAGTAGCGCATTCGAGGGGTCTGAGGTAGTTGTTACTGGATGAAAGGCAGCCCAGGTCTTCCCTTGTGTCGGTATCCTGGCTTCTGAGCCCTGTGCTCCCCATACAAGGAAAGTTTTCCTGAAGAGATAATGAATAGTTTATTCCGGAGGCCATACACCTTTCAATGTTCATATTAGAGCAATCGGGACTGTTTGATCTGTATACGGCAAAATCAATGTCATCTTCGGGGTTCAGGGGATCGATCCTGAACGTAAGGCTCCCTCCGTCGCTTATTATCCATTTAAACCATTTGCCGTAAGCCTGTGGTCTTTCAGGAATACACGAAGTGTCGTTCATGCCGGCATGGCTTTCTTCACAAAGGGCCAGGCCGGAGACGGTGATCGGGTTTTTATTGCATAAAAAGCTGGAATTGTCGCATGTATTTATCTGGGCAAAATGAAAAACAGGCAATAATACCAGTGATAAGATAGTCAAACTGTATTTCATAAAATCATTTTGGTAGATATACATTCAAATACCGTGCCGAAGTCTTCCGGAAATTTTTATTTAACTAAATAAATTTTTGATCTATTCTTTGTTTTGAAATAAATTCAATAAAAAGACAAATATTTATATTTTATTTTTTAAAAATTATCTATTGTTATATTTTTTTAATTATAAATTTATTACATATGACTATAAAACAAGAGGTGTAAAATTTTAGTGGTTAGTGCTCTATAAGTTAAACTTAATTTATATATTTGCTTTTCTTAATGTAAAACAGAATAGCTCAAGTGTTCCTTTTATGATAATTTCATTTGTACAGAACCATGAAAGCTTTATTGCTACCCTCACTCTATTGACCTCTTTTTGCTTTTTTAAAAGTTTATCAAATTATAATATTGTTAACCTGGACTTACACATTTTCAGGCCAGGATTTTTGAATATTTATATCTCAGCTCTATGACTCATTTCTTTCCACATTTGCTCAGATCGATACTGCCTGGTTTCTTCTGCCTGATTTTTTCCCAGCAGGTACTTACAGCTAATACTCATCCGGCGGATAGCCTTAAAAGATTTTCTGATTCTTTGTTGATCGATAGAACTCCTCTGTGTACGGATCCCACCGGTGTGGCGGCTTTTTGGATTGACAGTCAGAAAATATTGAGAGTGGTTTGGACGGATTTTTCCGCAGCATCCAATTACACACGGTACCGCCTGAGATACAAGCTGACATCCGTGAGCCCTTATGTTTATTCAATGGTGTATTCAGGTCGTGGCATAGACAGGGATCTTTCTGGTGTAACGACAACGAAGCCTGTCAATATAGCCTTGCAGAAGATATGTGATGGGACGATGGATTACTGGACACTCGAGTCGGGGTGGGTGGAAGTAACCGCAACCGATATTAATATGGACTCGACTGACTTTTGTGGATTGCTGCAGGAAGCGGTCGTGACCAATAATACGTCAAATATACAGATCAATATGGATGCCAAATCCACCAAGCCTTCCCTGCCAACGGGCCTTACATATGGGTATAGGGTCAGAATATGCAGGGATAACTCATGGATAGGGCCGTATACTTTTACAGGTGAGAGCTATAGTGTGCCCACGGGAACTATTAGTCCATCCGAGGCCTGTGCTGTCGAACTTAATATATATAATGGCTCGACGGCAATGTGTAATCCATTGGAGATCACACTGGATAATCCTACGACCTTTATACCCTGCAGTAGTCCTAATCCAGGCGCTTCCGGCGAATACCTGACAACCCTGCCTGTCAGCACGGTCGTATTTGTCAATGGTATCCCTGTAACGGTAGCTGAGGTCACCGGTTCATCCGGCGAATACTTTACGGGAAGCGGGATGGCGATCATTCCTGTCAAGAGTGCTACTTTGGCGGTCAATTTTAATTCGATCAGGGTTGATGCTAAAACCAAACTGGTTACAGCAGGTACATTTACCGGTATCAATTCTTTAACGAGAAGCATCCCGACTGTTGCGCCCGTGACTGCCACTATCTGTGTTCCTCCACCTCCCGCTGACAGTTTGGGTCTGGACGAAAACGGCTTTGGGCCTGACGGCGCTTACGGAGTGGATCCTCCTTATGAGGGCTATGTCCCGCCGATGGATTTTGACCCGGGCAGGGATCCGAGAGGATTTGATGTCAATGGCTATCATGTTGATACCGGCACCAAATATGATGAGTTCGGATGTGACCAGCAGGGCCGGGACTCTTTAGGACAACGTTGTGATAGCTCCATCTATAACAGACCTTATTATTGGATAAACCCGGATGAAACGGAAGGCGGGCAGGCATTTGTAATTGAGTATGGAGGTGATATCAAGCGGCTGATCATTGACTATCTTGATGATCTGTACGATCGATATGCTGATTCTGTAAGCGCACAGACAACTCTGTGTTCCGGTTTCCGAACGACCATCAATTCTAATCTGGCAACGCTCGACCTGGATGACCCTACCCTTGTCAAGGGTACCGCAGATATATATGTGGCGGACGGCATGAGCAAAAAGTTTGTCTCGGAACCTGTGCCGCTTGCCAATTCGAGCCCTGACCGGAATGCCGCGGCGGTGACGATGGAGCAGGCGCATGTCGATTTATATCACTGTGATAAAAAGTTGGAGCTGCTTAAACATATAAAGACCTGGGCTGATAATTTCCGTACAACAGACAGTACTGAAATCTATGAATATATCTTTGGTATTCTGAAAATCAAAAGCAAGGAAGAGCTGGACACTTTCATCGCTAATGTCAATAAGCTTAACTTATTTATAGAGCAGTCGGCCAATAACCTGATCAACTCTAAAGTGCTCAATGATGTCGGCTCCGTTCAGGAGAAAACATTGGATGTCGAATCGGCGAAGAAAGTTTTTGAAGATCTGTTCGATAAAAAGTACAAGACCAGGGTACATGGTGGGGTATGTAGTGTTGAGTCTTATAGAAAGGGTCTTATCCCTGCCGGAGCCCGGGCCATGCCTGCTGATCTTGCCGGGCATTTCTATTTTTCACCGCCTGATGCTGCATGCCAGCCGTTGGAGGTCATCGGAGAGTCGGGAGGTATAGTCAATACCCTATTGATAACCAATGTCAGGATGAGTCCTGGTTCGTGTCTTTTTGATGTGTATATGGTGATGCGTGTCCCATCATCGGGCAAGGATATATTGTTCAAAGCGCTCGATGTCGGCTTTAACGGTGCCGGTCCGACAGCGGGAAGCCTGGGTCTCGGTAGCGATGTAGAGATCAGGATGACCAATGCCATGAAGCTGATATTGAAAGAAGGAACGGCTGTCAATTTTGACTGTCACGGTTTTAAAGATGTAACTGTCGTAGCGGAAATTGCCGTCTGCCGTGAATATCTTACTCCGCTGGATGAAAATAATAAGCCGATACCCGGGGATTCAGTACTGGTTAAGGGTTATATTGACCAGATCACTATTAAAAACTGGAGTAACTTCTTTGCAGATATTAGCTTTGATAAGTTTTGTGTGACGGATTATCCGCAGTATAACTTTCAGGTGACCAATGCTGAATTTGATTTCAGTGATTTTCAGTCTCCTTCTAATGTTGCCGTTCCTGCTGGCTATGCATCTCCGTTTTATAGCAATGGTAATTTCGCGCCGGCATGGAGGGGGGTGTATATTAAGAACATTACGGTTGGGTATGCTTCAGATACCGCCTCTACTTCAATAACGGTAGCTGCTAATAATATGATCTTCGATGGGATGGGTTTCTCGGGAGATCTCATGGTGGCTGTCAACCAGGCATCGTTGGAAAATAACCTGATGGGTGGATGGCCGATGTCGATCGATACGATACAGATGGGCTTTGTTGCCAATCATTTGGTTTCAGGAGGGTTTAGCGGACAGATAGTAATGTCTATTGCTTGTAAAAATGCGAATGATAACGATTTGCAAAAGAATGCACTTAGATACAAAGCTGCTATTGCAAAAGGGGGCGATTTTCTTTTTTCTGTTACCACAACAAAACAATTGGAAGTAGGCGTATGGGCGGCACATATGACACTGAAGAGAATGCAAGTGACGGCAAAGAAAGTGGGAAGTGATTTCACCTTTGTGGCTAATATGGATGGAGACATGCGAGTAGGGGCCATTGATAGTAGTAAATTTGGTAAATCTTTTGGGGCAAGCTTTACCAATCTGATTGTCTCTAATAAGTCACCATACCTGACTGCCGGAACATGGAATTTTGACAAAGTTAATTTAGGATTTAGTTTCAAAGGGTTTGGCATTCAAATTAATGATCCGTTTTTCCGTCCGGGAGATGAAGGAGAAATAATTTTGGGCATTAATATAGGAATTGCTTTAACGTCATCAGTCTCGGATGATAATTCTTCCAAAGGCCTAGATATTGGTGCAAAAGGGAGATTGTTGTTTACAGGAGAGTTAAGTCATCCGCCAAACGGAAGACAAAGATGGCTGATAAAGAGTGTCGGACTGGATAGTATAGGGATCAACGCCGATATAAAAGAGTGTTTTAAGGTCAAAGGAACATTAGTTTTCAAGGACAATGATCCTATATATGGTGACGGTTTTTATGGTAATGTGATCATGACCTTGTCGAAAATGGATTTTAAGGTGGAATCTGCGGCGACTTTTGGAAAGGTAAATGGCTATAAATACTTTTTTGTAGACGCATTTGTAAACCTGCCAAAGAGTATGGCTATCCCGATCGGATTTATGGAGATTCGGGGATTGGGTGGAGGCCTCTTTTTCAACATGATAAGAGAAGATTCACTAACTGTGCTTCCCAGCACTGCTAATGCAGCAGGATTTGGGGTAAGTTTGTCAGGAGTTACATATAAACCGCAAAAGGGGAAAATGGAATTTAAGGCTGCAGCTTTACTTACTACTAAATCAAGCGAAGAAGCTCTGGCTGTCAATGCTGAACTGTCCTTTCAGTTTACGGTTGGATCTTCAAACATATCCCTCGATAAAATTGAGTTTTTAGGGAATGCCAGATTTTTTACCCCTTTTAAAGTTGATCTTCCAATTACTAAATATACGGGTATGCCTCCGCTAAACGGGGCCAAATTTGTTGCTGATTTTAAAGTAAGCATTGATATAAACCGAAAAACGTTACATGGCGATATGATTGCCTATTTGGACGCCGGGTTTATTTCGGGTGTTAATGCGGATAAAAGCCTTGGGCAGATAAGTTTTCATGTAGAGCCTAAAGGTCCTAATAACTATATTTATGTTGGAACACCGTTTAAACCTTTTGGGGCTAAAGCAACCATTCTTGGAGGAGAGGTTAAAGTTCAACTTTACTTTGACATAGGTAACCCACTTCCCCAAGGTGTGATAGATATACCTTCCTGGGCTAAGGATCTAATCAAGGAAAATTCTTCTGTGTTTGCTTCAAGCCCTAAAGGCGGAGGCGTGAAATTCGGGTTTCAACTGGACATTCATAATGAATTCGACTGGTTCGTAGTAGGCGGACATTTCGGACTTTTACTTGGTCTCGATATGGAATTGAAAAAAAATCTTGACAATAATGGCGATATAATAAGATGTTCCAACAACAATAATGAAAAGATTGGTTTTGATGGATGGTATATGCGTGGACGTGCTTACCTGGCCCTTTCAGGGAGCCTATGGGTAGGAATTGGCAAAAATTTCAAGTTTGATGTAGGAAGCTTCTCGATAGGAGGTATTTTGCAGGCAGCCGGACCTAATCCTTTTTATGGTTCATTACATTGTGTTGCCAAGTATAAGTTTCTGGGAAGAGGAAGGTCTAAAGAATTTGAGGCCACTGTAGGAAAACTGTGTATTACAAACCAGACTGTGGATATGACCCCTATGGATATTATTTCAAGTACAATACCTTCTGCCAACGAACCTGATGTTAAGATTACTTCTGATATACTCGTCAATTTTTCATTGCCTTGCAATGGGACTACAGTAGGTGGATTAACTGATCAAAATGGAGCTGAATTCAGTTTAAAAGGATCGATTAAAAGTTATAGCCTAAAAACTAAAGCAGGTATAAATATTCCGGTCGAAGAACCGAAATTCAATACAGAAGGAGATGTAGCTATTTTTACACCGCTTTACTTGCCGCCTTTGGACACTGTAGAATTTACCATTCAGACAGAATTAATCACATCCAATAGTCCTTCTCCTGAGGTATATACAAGGGTGGTAAGATTTTTTACCGATAGCTATGAAAATGTAACCATACAGGACGTAATAGAATCAAGCATACCGCAAAATGGCTGTAATGCGTACTATCGTATGGATAATAATCAAAAGGGTCGTATAAAACTCAAGAAAAATCTTGGTAATTATGTTTTCATGCCCGTAGACCAAGAGGGATATGAGTTCATTGTCTTGTTGTCCGATAAGGATGGAAATTACAAACAATTATCATATGAATATGATGCGTCAACGTCAGAGCTACTATTCGGCTTACCGGGAGGCCTGCTTCAAAACAATAAGATCTATAAGCTGGAATTTTTAAGGGTTAAATCCGATGGGGCCTTTACTGAAAGTAATCCTTCTGTAAAAGCCACTACGGTAAGTGCTGGTAATTTGCCACATTATGTAGCAAACCCGATTATGGCAAACAATCCTGTCGATAATTTACCTGAAATGCCAACCAAGTGGAATCATACTGTTTACTTCAGGGTCAGTGGCTATGATCGGATGATGGAAAAAATAAGTGATATTTTTAATTCTCTACCAAATGAAGCAGCCGGCGATGGTACGATATGGACTTCGGCTACCAATATAGGGGAACCGTTTTTTGTAGGAGAGAATATCCGGACAAAAGTCAGATTTGCGACAGAGAATCAGACGGTTGTAGATTTTAATAAGATTTTGAGTTATCAGAGTTATATAACCAGTTCTTGCCAAAACGATATTTGGACCATGGAGCATTCTTATGTACAATTTTCAGATCAAAGACTGACCATAGACGAAAAAAGTTTTTACGATCCGTCATTAGTAAATAATTCAATATATCATTCCTCTGAGGTAACTACTTATTATTTGTGGGATGCACTTAGAGTTGTAAACTTTTATAGAAACGGATATAAACTTCTTCCCCCGAGTAGCCAGTGTTACAACACTGTATATTATTCAATCGGGAGTATGCTAAATGGTAATCCACTGCTTGCGGATCCTTCGCCTATTTTGGAAATTCCCCTTGAGATTACTGTTAAATACAATAATGCCGAATACAAAAAAACATTCAATCTAAATAATTAATTAATGCGCAGTTTATATATTCTATTTGCTCTTTCTTTTTTTTCTTTAAATATTCTAAAGGCGCAAAATGGAGCTTTGGCTAAGTATAGCTCTTCGGGGCCTTATGTATATCTCCGTTGGTCTCCTTCCACATTTAATGATTTGAGGGAGTCTGTTGATTCCGGTTATACTATCGTTCGTTATATGACACATATAGGAGGAGAGGGCGTTGCTGATACTCAGTTAGTAAATTCTGCTGTTGTATTGACCAGCACTTTCAAGCCAAAGTCAGAAGTTGACATTATGAATTTGACGGGCATTGATCTGAAATGGAAAGAAATCACAGCGGGTCTATTATACTCTGATTCGCTGTCTTTTGATTACACTTATAATAGTGATGGTATCAATGCATACAAGCAGGCAAGAGATAGAGAGTTTAATCTGTCTATTGCGCTGATGGTAGCAAGTCTGGATTATAAAATTGCTGAAGCGCTTGCTTTAGGGTATAAGGATTATTCCTCTCTCACCATGGGGAATACATATATGTATGTAGTCTATTCCGGCAATAAATCAGCCAACTTCCATACATCTGAGCCGATTGCTTTTACCAGTGTTGAGATATCTAATTCCGGTTCATTACCTGCTATTCCGCCACTTAAATCGGAAGCATCTGTAAAGAAAGCACTGATTTCATGGGAAATCAAAGAAGAATTGGAGGCATATACTGCTTATGATATTTATAGGTCAACCGACGGCATTAATTATAGTAAGGTTAATTCGAACAGATATATTCCACTTACAGAAAATCATCAAACATCATATATTTATGAAGACTCGTTGCCATCACAAAATGTTACATATATATACAAAATACAGGGTATAGATATCTTTGGTGATAGTGGCCCTATGTCCGATACTGTCCATTGTAAGGCATTGAAGCCGATGCTGGATCAATACCCTATTATTGATAATATAGTCAATGTCGGCAATACAAAATTTGTTTTGAACTGGTATTTTCCATCTATTGCTATTGATTCTGTTTCTAACTTTCAGGTGTTCCGTTCGACAAACTACAATGGAAGCTATACAGCAGTATCTTCTACATTATCAACATCTGTGACAACTTATGAAGATCTTAATCCTCCGCCAATTTCTTATTACAAGATAATTGCTACAGATATAAATGGATATAAGTTGGAATCTATTTCAGTAATTGCACAGCTTGAGGATCATGACCCTCCGGCTATTCCAACCGGACTTTCGGCTACGGCAAAGAAAAATAATACGATAGCATTGAAATGGGATAAAAATCAGGAGAGCGATGTAGCAGGATATAAAATATTCCTGGGGTATAATACAACTGCAGAGTTTGTAGAAGTCACGACTGACAATGTAAAAGATACATTTTATACAATGGATTTTAATATGAAAACCTTGAAATCAACTGTTTATGTTAAAATTAAATCAGTGGATCATCATGGTAATTACAGTGATTTATCCGATCCGGTGACGATAACTTTACCTGATGTTGTACCTCCTTCGGCCCCAGTATTAAAAGAGATCATTCAGGGTCAGGGGTATATTACCGTCAAATATTATACGAGTACAAGCGAAGATGCGGGCTGGCATTTCATCCAGCGTAAGTCGAAGAACTCACCTAAATGGGAAGAGGTCGGAAAATACTATAAGGCATCGGTCAATGATTCAACGCTCCATACTTATAAAGATACAACTGTCCTGACCAACCAGGTATATAAATACCGTGTGCTTTCCAAAGACGCCGACGGTAACAATGGTATCAGCGCGGAACTGTCCGGGCAGCCATACGCCTCCCCGGTAAGGAGCAACAAACCTGAGTTTGGGTGTAGCATGAGCACGATCGACGGTAAGAAGTGTATTTTGTTCAAGCCTGATTTTAACGATTACCTGCGTAATGAGATGACGGACTTGTTGGTATATCGTGCCATCGGCAACGGTCCGATGGTCCTTATCAACCAAATCTCCAGGGCTGACATCTTGCAGTATATGACTTCTTATAATCATGCCTATATAGATAAAGACCTGTTGTTTGGTCAGATCAAAACATACCGGTATAAATTACAGATCCTATACTGGGATGGGAGCATGAGCAAAATGAGCGATGAAGTATCAGTTAACTATACACCATAATATTAATAAAATAAAAATACTTAGATGAGACATTTATTTACAGTTTTACTTACGATCACTGTGTTATTGGTATACGGTCAGGATATAAAACTGGTCAGGGATCTGACCCCGGGAAGCGAAAGCTCTGCTATCACTATCATAAGAGCGAGTGGAGAAAAGCTCCTTTTCAGACTTAACACGACAGCAGGCTGGGATCTTATGATCTCTGACGGTACAGGCGCGGGTACAGAGGTTTTGCATTCCTTCGATACAGACGATGATTTCATCAGGTCGTTTGAGCAGGGGGCGAAAGTAACTTTGTTTATCAGCAATGGCAGCCACGCATTGGGTTATGAAGTCGATCCGGTTCAGAATACGGTGACCCAGATATGTAATATACAGTTGGATGTATGGTTTGACGAGGTTGTGCTTATGAAGGGGGATTACTATATAAAAGCGGGATTCTATCTGATCAGGCTCAATATTCCGGCCAATACGTATACACTGGTGGCCAGCCTGGGCCAGTTGTATGGCCTTGCAGTATATAACGATGAATTATATACGTTGGAGGGAGATTTTTTTGACGGCTTGTCGCTATATAAGTCAGACGGGACCCAGGCGGGTACGGTCAGGGTGAAAACGCTGTCAGGCACTTTTGTATCGGGCAGTAAAAACCCTAATTTTACAGAAGTAAACGGGAAGCTGGTATTTACCGTCTACAATGATCAGGAGGCAGGTGAGGATGGACTGTGGGTAACGGATGGTACTTCATCGGGCACCATACATCTGGAGGACCTGTATAAGTATGAATCTTTTGATTTTGACAAGGGGTCGGTAGTATTGGGTAATAAGCTTTATTTTAACGCGAAACCGGAAGACCTTGGATATGGCTGGTTGTATGTAACGGACGGAACAAAGGCGGGCACGCGAAGGATAGACCAGTCGGAAGATGGCCTGTTGCCGGTGAGGATGACAGTGCATGAAGGGCAGGTTTATTTTTATAGCGTGATAGAGCGAAGAATATACACAACAGACGGTAATACGGTATCAGAGGTGTATAACTATCCTGCCATTACGGCCCAATACGGAGCCGGGGCCATCCTGGGCACCCAGCTGACCTCATTCAACGGTAAGCTGTATTCATTTGGCTGGACAGCCTTAAATGGAGGCGAGCTGTGGGAGTGTGGTACAGGGGCGAATGATTTCAAACAGTATGATTTTTTTCCCGGGCAGGACGGTATGGCGGCAGAGCAGGTCACAGCGGGAGATAAATACCTGTTTTTTATAGGAAATGCAACAGCTGCCGGGAGTGAACTGTATATATTTGACCCAAAAGCGGCGAATACAGCAAAGGCACTAAAGGAAGGAATAATAATCAGTCCCAATCCTGCAACTGATTATCTGCGGTTACCAAAAGAGATCCGGGAGGGAATAGTAGAGATTACGGACATGTCCGGCAGGACTGTCACAAAACACAAGATCAAAAACAGCACTATAGATGTTTCTGCTCTTCCGACGGGAACATATGGCATCCGAATATCAGGTAATCCAAGGTCATATATTTCAAAATTTATTAAGTTATAATGAGACATAGATATTCCCGGAGGGGAATATCTATGTATTTTTCATCCATCAACCCAAAATAATATGCTTCATAAGATTAAGTTTTTTACCACATTATTGATAACATTCTTTACTGTGGTGCAGGTTGGAATTGCTCAGTCGGATTCGTATATCCTGTTGAATGATCCGTCAGGAATAGCGCCGTCAACTATAGAAGTTTCCGAGCTGGAAAAAGCTGCGGATAGCCTGGTAGCCGCTTTTCCGTTGGCTTTTAGGGATTCATTTAAGGTAATAGAAGGAGCTATTTATCCTATAATGGCTTATATAAATGAAGGAGTTGAGGAATCTCTTGGCAAAATTAGAGCCGAAGCCGCAATTAGAAGTGATTTCTATTTACTTATAATTAGAAAATATGATAGTGCCGGTAATCAATCACTTATTGCTGAACTTAAATTACCCGTCAATGCATGTTTTACATCTTCTAAAATATCTATTCTTAAATACAATTTGTCAAGATTTATTTCGGAAAATATTGATGGAATCAATAAGATTATAAAACATACTGAAACCTTAATTGAGAATATTACTAATTGTTGTGGGTCAGAAGATGCTGAATGTTCTCCGGAAAAAGATATAATTGATTTTCTCAAATCAAAAGATTTTGTTGAATTAGGAGACAATTTATATTCAATATCGTCAACTCAATCGAATATCCCATATATAGGGCTTTCTCATATCATATATTATCAGAGAGGAGGCGTGACTGTCGATCTTACAGACGAAATGAGCTCTTTTGCAGAAGAGATGAGCCAATATGGAACTATAGAGTTGAAAGTGAAGGTATTAAAAACGGCCTTGGAAATGGAAGGTTTCCAAACTGATTATGTACCAATAGATACAACCGGAAAATATTATACGGATGAAATTATTCTTGTCCAAACCCCGGATGGATATAAATGTTATGGTAAATTCCATCATAGCTTTGAAAATAATACCCTTACTATAAGAGGAGAAAATATTCAGTCAAGGGCATTGCCTCTCATTGTTGTCTGGGTTTTAAAACGAGCTGCGATGGCCGGTATCGGTGTTTTTGCACATGTAGCTATCTCAGTAGCTATAGAGAAATATATAGGAGGCCTGGATACATGGGAGGAGGCTTGGAATAACACATCCTTTACGACAGCAGAGCTGACTACGGCAGCATTTAACGGAGCTACGGCAGACAGGATGTGGATATCCATTTTAGGGACGGCATTGATTGGGACAGTAAATGATATTATCAAGATTCCATCTGACCAGTTGACATGGAGCACGATATTCGGAGTCGGTTTTGACAATGCTTTGGTTGCCACCATTACGACAATCGGGACTAAGTTTGTAAGTAAAGCCGGCACAGCATTGGTTAAGTACATTGGTAAGGGCGGCGGCAAATATCTTAGGATTAACAGGCTGTTTCTGAAATCCTCCGAATTGAGGAATAGCATATATGGGGATAAGCTGCTCAAGGCGCTACAAAAAGTAGCACCAAATACCAACAACTATATTACTTCAGCTTCAATCACCTCTTATGCAAAGAAAGTGCCTATGTATTCAAAAGAGATGGCAGCTTTGATGAATCAATTAAAAAATGCCACTAATACACAAAGCAAAGGTGAAATTGCAGAAAAAATATGTGAACGATATTTTAAGGATTGCGGATACAATGTATTTATAAAAAAACTCAACAATTCCGGGCATGGCCTAGACATGATCGTCTATAAAGGAACACTAACTAATCCAAAAGATGTTATCATTATTGAGGCTAAAAAAATAGTGGAGGCAAATGGTATTAAACTAAACCCACCGAATAAAACTTCAGGACTTCCTTCTCAAATGTCGATTGAATGGATTAGACGAGGTATAAATGGTTTATTTGACATTACGACAGGAAGTGAGAAAAAATTTATTGAATACTGTGGAATTAATCATCAAAAGCTATCTAGAATGGTTGTAGGTGTCAGCGATGTGTCTGAGGAGCTCATTTTGGTTAATTTGCTAAATTATTTATGAAGATGGACATTTATAGTGAAGATATCATGAAATTCAATGATAAAATTGATTTTCAATTCGATGTTCTAAAAAGTGAGATAAATGGTATAAAAAATTTCAAATGGGAGTCTTACTTCTCAGGTATAAGTATAACGTTCGAAACTATTGCCTATTATACTTTTATAATCAAAGATGATTTGTGTATATATAAGCAAAACTTATTTACTTCATGCTTATGTGATTTAATTAGTATCGTGAGATTTCAAGGTCCTCATTATAAGAAGACATTAATGAATTCAATAAGCAGTCTCTGGAATGTTTTTTTAAGTGACGATAGAGAATTAATAGATAGATATTGCAATTATGATTTGTTTTATGGTGAAAATTCAGATCGAATTAGTACAGATTATTTCTATAATCTGGTTAGGATCTATCAATTATTATATCTGAGAGACTGGGACAAAGCTCAAGAACGTTTAATATCGCTTAGAGAATATGTTGAAAAGAAAGCCAGATCCCTGAAATGTGAAATAGATTGCTTGGAAGCTATCTTAAATGGTGACATTAAGAATTTAAAAAAAGGATTAGACGCTTTAATAAAACACCAGCTTAAACACCTCAAAAGCGAATCCTATACCCACTTCATTGTCCCTCGTGCCCTTGGAATGAATAAGCTGGCACTTTATGCGGGTCTTGAATATTATCACGATAGCCCGCTGATGCCAAAGGAATTATTGGAAATAAAGCCGCTTGCAGAGTATGAAATACATGAGGCGGCAAGAATTGTGATGAACGGCTATACTATGGACGAACTATACGAGCGATTTCTCAATAAAGTACCTTTTGATCAGGAATCGGAAACGAAGCGTGCCATAGAGCTCGGTTTGATAAAACCACCGGGTATGATGCAGACCTTAAAAAACCTGTTTTCCGGAAATAAGTAGCATCTCCGCCTTTACCTCATGGTCTGGACATGATCGCCTATAAATGAACACGTGCTTAATCCTAAGGATGTTATCTTTATTGAGGAAAAAGAGATAGCAACACAGAATGGAATCCAATTAGGGAAATACTCTGATTCGCCTAAACTAGGCGCACAATTGTCACATGATTGGATAATAAATAATTTGAACGAGCTTTATAAAATTACAACAGGAAGTGAAATTTTTTTTATAGAATATTGTGGTAAAAATTACTCAAATTTGCCAAGAATGGTTGCTGCAGTAAAAGATATTACATTTTATTCAAAACTGATTTTAACGATTATCTTTGTAATGAGATAACGGACCTGCTGGTATACCGTATCACCGGTAATGCCCGCTTGTTGATAAAGACCTGTTATTTGGTCAGATCAGAGCTATATATTAAGCTGCGGTCCTGTATTGGGGCAAAAGTATAAGCAGGATAACGATGAGGTGCTGATGAATTATATTGCTTAAAATAAATAATAGAGATATGAGATTTTTTACATTTTTGACTTTTTTTATTTTGTGTTTTTCAGTTGCAGGACAAAACATCTCACTTGTCAGGGATCTGGAGCCTGGATCACTGGGAGGTAGTATTGATCTGTTATACGCATACGAAAATAAAGCAGTTTTTACATTTTCTCCCTTTGCCTCTTCCGCCACTGATGTATATGGTTCTGACGGTAGTGACGAAAATACATTTAAGTTGAACATAGCTGTAGAAGATATCAATATCTACCCTTTGTCTGACTTTATTGACGGCGGTGGCGGATACATCTATTTCAGACAATATCATCTTGGTCAGCATGTATGTAATATATATCGTATGCGCAAAACGACCATGGCTGTATCGAAGATCGCTTCCGTTGAGACCTGGACTGATTTTGGAGGGTTTGAATTTTTTGACAGTAAATTGTATTATAGTATTGAGAAAGAATTGTTTGCGATAGATCTGCTCTCATTTGAAACCTCACTGATCAAAAAGTTCGATAAATTTGATGTGATTGGAATAAAGAAATATAATAATCAACTATATTTCCTTGCCGGTGAGGCTTCTGACAGATATGGGATCTATGTATCATCCGATGGCAGTGCCGGGAATATACATGAGATAAAAACCTTTTCAAATTCGTCGCCGATTCCCTCCCAGCAGGTCAGCTATATCGGTTTAGGGAACAAATTGCTGTTTACTATGAACCTGGGCCCGGGACAATGCGGTATGTTTGTCACGGATGGTACAGCCGACGGTACATTTAAGCTGATAGAAATGCACGGGGAGTCGTTTTTCAATCAGAGGTATGCTGTGCTGAATAACAAGGCATATTTTACCGGTCGGAAGGTTGATGGCGAATGGAATGAAAGATTTGTATTCTATACAGATGGCACTGTAGCGGGTAGCGGAATCCTCGACAATAGTAAGATCACATATAATTTTGTGGGTTTTGTTCCGTTCGATGGCAAGCTTTACTTTACATCAGACGCAGGTGCGATAGAGAGTGATGGGACTCAGGCCGGTACTCAATTATTTTCAGAAGCTAAAGCAGGAACATTTGCCACTTATAATGATTCGTTGTTTTATACCAATACATCCGGCTATTTGTTTGCCTGGAAAGGCGGCGCTGCCATACAGAAAAAGGCCGACGGAAAATTTATCAAAAGCTATTCAAAGATCCTGCCTGCTGAAGAGAATTGTTTTTTTGTAGGAGACAATGGAGATTATGGATATGAGCTATATGTTATGAAGGGCAGTGAGACGAACAAACTAAAAGAAGCTGTGATAGAAAATGTCCGGCTGTATCCCAATCCTGCTGTGGCATCTTTATCTGTTGCACCGGATATGGTGGGTGCGCATGTGACTATCACAGATATGACCGGAAAGCTTGTTCGGACGGAAAAACAGGCCGATTCAACAATCGATATAGGAAACCTTGCTTCAGGCACCTATTTTGTTCTCATAAGGAAATCAGGCAGATTATATCGCTCTGCTTTTGTAAAGCTGTAACACAGACATAATCTTATACGACACTTTTTAATTATTATTCAAAATAAACGCTCTATGAATCAATCATTACCTAGAATATTCATGGTGTTGCTTTTATTCTTTTCGGTCGGTTATATGACCGCGCAGAATAATTATGTATTGTTAAAAGATCCGGGAGGAATGGCCCCCGGTACGGAAGAGCTGAGCACACTTAACTCCTTGGCGGATTCGATCATTGAATCGATTCCGGCTCCTTATAAAACTCAATTTAAGGTATTTGAAGGCGGGATTTACCCGCTTTTAGAGCATAGTGAAACAGGCGTGTCTGACTCCTGGACTAAACTGAAGGCTCAGGCAGGGAATTCCAGCACGTATTATTTGCTATTGGTAAGACATTATGATAAGAATGGAAAGTTGCGGTGGTATTCCGATTATAAGCTTCCGGAAGTTGATTCGTTTGAATGTCTGAATGATGTGATGAAGATGAATATATCAGCATCACTTATGGGAATACTAAAGAATAATACAGGGGAATCACCGCGTACGGCCAGGATAGCCGTTCTTGAATATTTTAGGGCAGTAATAGATAAGATAATACATTGTGATTGTGAGGGGCTTAGGGATGAACTGCAATGTAACGCAACAATTGATTTGGGTGCGGAACTGGTAGGACTTGGGTTTCGTAAACAAGCGATAACCCTTGGCAGGGTATATACCCCTTCTTCATCGGACAACATTATAGATCTGGTTGGTCGGGAGATTGCGTTGGGTGGAGCTACAGCTTCTATACCTGAAAGAATAAGGATAAATAAGAGAATCATCGATCCGGGCAATACGGGTAAGGTATATATACTGAATGACTCTGAAATGTCCATGACAGCTTGGGATAATGCCCGAAATGAGATATTGAACGAAACCAACTTATATACAGAAGTGTGGTTTATCCTGGAAGATCCTTTCACGGCTGAAGTGAGTCTTTACTCACGGTACTTTATTACTTCCGAGATGTTGCCGGATCTAGTTCCATCTGCTATACAGGATGATATCCAAACGAGGAATGAGGAAGGAGAATTTAAATTCATCATACACGGTTTTAAAAATGGAGCTTTTGACCTTTTGTGCCAAATGTTGATCAATTATCACACATATGTTGATACCATATACCAAGGTGTATCGACTGGCTTGGTACCAAACCTTATGACTAATTCTTGCTTGATACCATGGAATACGGATGGGGCTACAGAGTCTATGAATATATTGGGTCTGTATAATGGCGATGGAGTTAGCGCTATTAAGGAGATTATAAATATACTATCTGAAGAAAATTTTACTAACCCAAGTACAAAAGAGAAATTTAGAACGGTTGAGAAAAAATTGGGATTTTATAATCTACAGCCATATCTTAAGGCGCTTTGTATTGGTAATAATGATATCGGCCACGATGTTTTTGTGTCGCCGGATGGTGACGCTATCAAGTTAGACCCAGGTGTTAAGCCGTATGCGTTTTATGGTAACATTCAACAGGATTTTGGAGGATATTATGGACAATTGTTGGCTTTTAAAATAGATGGCGTACAGTTTCAAGCCAGATTTGAAGTGATTGGAGGCCATTTCATAGGTTATTATAACATTAAGCTTGAAGAAAGTAAATCGTACAAGATCTTAAAAGATAGGAAGGATGCTACATTGATTGAAATAAAAACAGGTTGTGAAGTATGGCAATATCCTGCTGAGGTAGAAGGAACAAGGGTTAGTACAAAGCTCATATATATATTGACAGAATGTGATGAATGCTTTAATAGTATAAAAGATGGATCTGGTAAGACAAGTATTGCTCCCAACAAGGCTGCCTCGGTGTCGGCTTATTTTAACCAACACGGACAGAAGAATTACAGGTTTATAAAAAAGACCAATAAATCTGTAAAAATATATTACGCGGATGATTGTGCCAAGGTTATAAAGACTCAGAAAACAAGTGACTCCAATGGCTCAGGTACAGCTCATGAAGGGGCTCAGCAAACAGCATTAAACGACGAGTTTGAAAACAAAACTTTTACGGAAAAGATGGCCATCAAGATATGTATCGGTACTGACGGCAAGCCCACGTATAAAGTGAAGATAAAGCCGACACGGCATAGTAAGGTCAGCCAGGGTTTGCAGGATTCTATTACTGCAGAATTGGACAATGAGATCCAGGCCTTAAGTAACCTCGGACGTTACCTTGCAGAGATATGAAAGCCCTGACCTCGGAAATGGTAAAGGTAAGTTTAAAAAACCTCCCATGAGGGTGATAGAGATGATCACCGCATTTAGCGATATAGCGACTACCGTTATAGAGGATGCCAAGATGCCGGAGCAGATATGGGATAGCGGCAAGCGTACCAGCACCACATTAAATGATATAAAACAAAAATATGACTCGTCTTATCTTAATATGCCGGCCCTCGTGGCGGGAGGTGGAGACCAGTTTATAGACGAGGCTACTGAAAAGCTCCAGTTGGTTCAGCTTGGTTTTACGGTGTTGAAGGATCCAGCAGGGGTTTTTGGCAGTATCTGGAATTCTGTCACTACACTAGACAGTAGTAAAGTTGCTAAACTTTTCAAGGATATTTCGGGAGCTACGGAATATGAAGAAGGCGGCGACCGTGCATACCACCAGGGTGGTAAACATGCCATGATGGCCTCCATGATCTTTTTTTCAGGGGTGATGAAAGACCTAGGTACAGGGACGAAGCTGGTAAAGGAATCGGGCAAACAAATCACGGAAGTACAAAAATTATTACCGTCAGGCAATCCTATCGACCCGGTGACCCAGGTTTTCCAGAATGCGGCTGTCAGCAAAAAACTGGTCAAGTGGCCGGTCGAGGACAAGGCTATTACAAAAAACATCATCAGTGGTCAGGAAGAGTTAGTAGTGGTGGCTAAGGTGGGATCCGGGGCCGAGCACTATGTGACCAAGGCCATGAAGGACCTGGATGAGGTCGCGGATAAAAACCTTCTCGACAAGATCTATCGGCTTGATATCACTGCACTGAAAAAACTTGATGACGATCTGTTGGCCAATCCCGCTTTAAAAACATATCTGAAGGCCAACCCGGGAAGTGCTAAGGCGTGGGAGAAGTTTCTTGACGATGGACTTCCACCAGCATTTAGAAGAAATATTACCAACTTAAATCAGCGAACAATACTTGATGAATGGGCTGGAAATATAGCAACAGCAAGTAATAAGCGAAAAGGAAACTTTGGAGAAATTGGAGCGGACTTAGATCTCAACGCTAAGAATTATGAATCGCTTCAACAAAGGATAGATGGAATTGATTCTCCTGGACATGATGGATTGGATGGTGCTTACAAGAAGAATGGTGAATACTTTATAGTCGAAGGAAAATATAGTGGCTCTGCAAATTTGAATCCTGCAAACCCAGCCACCAATTTACCAAAACAAATGACGGATGATTGGATTTCTCAAAATGATTGGCAACGATTAAGAGAAGCAGTAGGTACTGATGCTGCCGATGATATAATTGCAACTAGGTTATAAAAGAATATTAGCTAAGACGGCACCAGACGGCACTGTGACGTATAAAGAGCTTGATGCTGCAGCGAATATCATTGGTGATTGGATCCCATAAAAATTAAGTATGTGTAGAGATAAAAATAGAGATAAAGACTATTTCAAGGAATATATTAAAACCTCAGAAAGCCGTGTAGAGAAATTTGAATCTTGGATTGCAATAGGTAAAACACCCGAGGAACGAATTCCAATAGTTTTAAGAAGTGTCGGAAGTATTAAACTGAGATTGCTTATTGCTAAATATAGTTTAGGAAATTCTATTTCAGAGATTGAGCAAGACTACATAGAGTTACTACAGAAATTTGACAAATACTGGCCAGTTGGACAAGTTTTAATGAAGCATGAAGGTAAAGAGTTGAAGCAATATTTAGACTATGATGATATGCTTTGGATGCTTGCTTTAGGGAATTTGTTTAATGTTTCAAATCAGTATTTCAATTTACTCGCTAATCTTATTGACAGAGATGAAGTTGTCGATCCTCTTTATGAATTTATGTTGACTCAAAAGTTAAATCGACAAGATAAAGTACAAGAGAGTTATGAATATGGGTGGGATCTCTATCAATCAATTAGGCAGTTGATAAAAGTAGATCAGTCAGATATTGACTTTGTGGAATTGGTTGTAATTCATTTAGAAAAGGAATGGAAGAAAGACCATAAAGAGATGTTGAAATCCTTAAAAAGTAAAAAACCAACCTATTATGGGGCGTGGAGTTTTGAATCTGCGGCAATTGTTACAGCACTGGGTTTGGACGATAGTAGTTATAGAGATAATGAATTTTATCCCAAAGATTTAGTTGATTACTATAGATCAAAAATGAAGAGTTTACCCAGCTAAATTTAACAATGTATCCTGAATTTTAAATGACAATGTATAATACTTTAACGAGTTGAGGGGTTGAAGATCAAAATAGGATGTCGTGCATTATTGTGAAAATGTGTATATTACACATATAAATTATTACCACATAATTCTTCACATATGCACGACATAGCCACAATATACAAAAAAGTAAAAAAATAGTTAAAACCTATTGTTCGAATATTTTTAATGAATGCAATACTAGATTTTATCCTAATAACCCATCAATGAATGATCTTGAAATAATATGTCTTGCTTTGGCTGGAGAATGTGTAAATATTGAGTCAGAATGTTTACTATGGTCAAAAATTAAAACAGATTATTCGAAGGTTTTTAAAAACCTTCCGCATAGGACCATGGGACAGAAACAAATATCAACAATCGCTCAAGTGCAAAAAAATAAAAAATGGTAAATTTGATGGGCTGGACGCTGATCAGGGTAGTCATTTGATAGGTTCGCAATTTGGTGGTCCGGGTGAACAAATTAATTTGGTGCCAATGAAAAAGAGTCTTAATCAGTCGGGTGGTGACTGGTATAATATGGAGGCTGCTTGGGCAACAAAGATTCAGAATGGAGTCAATATTACTGATGTGAACATCGTTATTGTGTATGGTACCACCGGGAGACCTGTCTCTTTTACAGTAAGTTGGAAGGAAAATGGAGTTGGTGGATTTGGTGAATTATTTGACAATTGATCTTATGGAATCACAAAAAATAATAAATCGAATATCATCCGAATTAATAATGGAAATGGATGAATTATACTCTAATTGGTCTGATTGCGAATATGCATTGATTGCAAATTCCGGAATTAATTTTGGATTTAAGGTCAGACAAAAAGTATCAGGTAGTAAGGGCGAAATACAAGATGGAGGAATAGCTTGGTTGAAGCCAGTTAGAGATGACATAGTGCATATATTTAAATTATTGAATGCCAATGAAAAGATTAATAAGATTACGTTTACTTTTCGAAACAGGCAATTATTCGAAGTAGTCAAATCTTGGGATCAATCTGTTCAGGATGAATTTGAGATGTACCTTCCGAAATCAAAGAAGGGTAAGATACGCGCGTGGTATCTTCCTCCTTTGGAAGAGTCAAGTCATACTATGGAAGAGATGCAGGAAGTCATAAAACTTCCTAAGACTACGGTGCAATTTGCTATTGACCGGAACCAGCCTGTCGAGACTTTAATTACTGAGCTGAATAGAGCGGTATTCTACCCTGAAGACCCGCTATGGGATGGCGCATTTTATTGGATAAAGAAGGTCGATGGTGTTTTTACCACTCACTGTGATCTGTTTTTGTTTCCATCGCTGGAAGATAAGGAAGCAGGCTTTCAGGCAGAGGAAACTACGGCACAACTGGAAGTTAGTGAGGATATGAAGGAGTTGTACGACTTGATTGTGGCTCGCTATGCAGCAGAAAACCCCGATGTGCCGTTTGACAGTATTTTCGTGACAGTCTAGAGAGACGGAAGGTATATCGTCAACTATGAATATGGAAATGAAGAAGTTCAACCCGATTTAACACCCGAACCAGAAGAAATAACAGCAACATATCTGGTTGAAAATCTAGTAGGTTGTCTTGAACATAATGCACCTGATGATTATATTTGGCTAGTTGAAATACTATCTAAATACCAAAATGAAGAAGGTAAGACAGTACATTCCGGAGAGTTTTTCTACTCTTTAAATGAAGATAAAAGTGATATGGAGATTACAACCGGGAGATACAATATATATGTTGAATGTGTCGGATAGGCTATTGGACGAATTTATGTTAGAAGAGACCAAGGGTTGGAAGAAAATAGTGTTGATGTTTAGGAAAGATATTCGATTGCAATATAAAATAATAAATCGATAGATTCTTGGATATGATTTTATGAGTATTAATCAGTCAGGTGGCCCTATGTGAAAATAGAGCAGGGGTAGGCGAATGCTTTAAATGCAAATGGAACTGTATCAAATATTGAGATAAATATAACTTACGGTAGTAATGGAAGACCCACGGGTTTCAATGTTCTGGCAGATGTAAATGGCATTACAAAACCCTATAATTATACAAATTAGAATAAAAGAAAAAATAGATCTTATAAAAAAGGAATTTGTAGAATTCTTGCAGATTTGGACAATTATCAATGGTTTTCTACTGAATTAATTTTTGATTTTCCTTCCTATGTAAGTAAAGGGTGGACAGGGAGTCAGAGTTTTTATGATGAAGAGGGAAATAAAGTAAGATTAGGGTTGTTCGGGGATGAAAAATTTAATTTTAACTTGTATAAGCTTATTACAGAGGTTAATCAAGTTGGATTGTACAATAGAATTATCTTTTCAGCTAAAAGAGATTTACAAGATGATGTGCTTATAAATATTATATATAACGAGTTGAGGGGTTGAAGATCAAAATAAGATGTCGTGCATTGTTGTGAAAATGTGTATATTACACATATAAATTATTACCACATAATTCTTCACA
>Ga0206118_100310_pt1 | contig 30642 bp, 26 predicted proteins | sample 3A20Ametagenome_FD_177999 | JGI IMG/M metagenome (GOLD analysis project Ga0206118, IMG submission 177999) | Enriched microbial communities from leaf-cutter ant dump, University of Wisconsin, Madison, United States - 3A20A | ecosystem: Environmental > Terrestrial > Nest > Insects nest > Nest dump... | reverse complement strand
CCGAGGCACTTTCTTGGCCTTCGATCGCATGGACCGAACCCGGCCCCGTACCTCGAGGGCACTTTTATGGCCCTGGCGCATGACAGCGTCTGTGCCCAAGGCACTTTCTTGGCCCTGAAGCTCCCCTCCCTCCCGCGAGCGTCTCGTCCGAGGCACTTTTTTGGCCCCAAGCTCTCGAGCCGAACCCGGCCCCGTGCCTCGAGGGCACTTTTATGGCCCTGGCGCATTCCGCCTCCGCCCTCCCCCCAATGTCGTCAGGTTAAGCCCCAGAGAGGGAGAGCGACGCATATAGCCGGGAACATCGCTTAGCGGTACCGCCATCCCTTTGCACGAGGTTGGGTGGGCGGGAACTTGGCGCGCGCTGGAACAACTGCCGTTGGGCGGCCGTCGTGATGGCGGTCGTGGTGATGGTGGTGGTGGTGGTGACGACGATGATGGCGGTAATGTCATAGCTTTACGGCGTAACGCTAAATGGCCGATGTGGGCCAGGCTAGCGGACAATAGAGCGATGGCATAACGTTATTTCCCCATTTGCCCCGAGATATCGCCTTGGACGAATGAAATAACGTTACGCCATAATGCTAACCCTTCTTCAACCGCCAACGTCCGAAACCCATAACGTTATCCCATCGTCCTATGCGATTCCATGTCGTTCGATTGCGGGCTTTTGCTCCTACATCCTCGCGGGTTGGGGTTAACCTGACAACATTGGCCCTCCGCCCTCCGCCCTCCGCACTCCCCCCTCTCTCCTCCCGCGTTCCGCCGCCCTTTATCGAGCTATTCTTCCAGCCACAGCACGCTGGTCACGCCTCGCGGATAATATTTGCTGCCGATGATTTCACCGGCGAGGATCTGGTCGCTCCAGCTCCAGTAAGAGAGCTCGGGATGCGTCAGCCAGCCGACGTGCGCCGCGTCGGCCGCCGGGCCGCCTTCGCCGAAGTCGACGCCCATGATGCGGCGAGCGACAAACTGGCACAAATATATTTTGCTGAGCCAGGAATTGTCGCTCGTCGACGACAGCTTCCAGCCGCCGTCCGGGAACAGGCAGGCGCCAGTCGAGAACACGTGATCCAGATGCGTCCGCAGCGCCTGCAAGTACGGCGCGAACCGTCCGTTCGGATCGAGCGCCTCCTCGTTCCCGGTCATGTAAGGGAAGATCAGCCCTTCGATCGCGGGAATGATTTTGGAGTCGTTGCCCTCGCCGATGACCGCCGGAATGTAGCCCTGCTCTCCCAGCTGCGAGGGGATCGTGGACGCGCACCGCTGCGCCTGCCGTCCGGCCTGCTCCGCCAGTTCCGTCCAGCCCCAGCGCGCGAACAGCTTCTCCATCGCGACGTAGGCCGCCCAGCACTTGCCGGCCATATACAGATTGTTCCGGGATTGCCCGAGCGACACGTCCAGGCTGTCGTACGTCGTAATTTCCGCGCCGCCCATCGTGCGGGAACTGTCCAGTCCCATCAGACCGTTGCGCTTGTCCGGATCGGGATGATCCCGGTTGAGCATGCTCTCGAAGCAGGACTTGAGCAGTCCGGACTTGTCCTGCAGCCACGCCTGGTCTCCGGAACGCTCGTCGTATACGGCGGCGCACAGAATCCAGTTGACGAGCTGCTCATGCGTCATATGCGAGAAGCAGCCGTCGATGCCGTACATTTCATAGGAGGAATGGGACGGTCGGGAGAAGACGTTGCCAACGCCCATGTCGTGCGTAAAGCTGATCCCGCCGGGATGGAGCTCCTTCTCCCCGGGAAAACGCGCCTGGTCTTCGTAGCTGTACCGATCGACGAACTGGTCGAGCACGTTGCGAACCGTCCACGGATTCTGCTTCATCTCATAAAACAACTGATCCACCGTCAGGTCGAACGTATTCATCATCCGGTATTCGCCTTCGTTCACGACCCACAGCGGCCTGCCGTCCTTATCCGCGAGCAGCTGCGTGTTGCCATAGTAGCTGTGGACGGAATGGCGCAGCATGAACTTCTGGTTTTCGTTCAAGCCGGACGTCTCGATCTCCTCGTCCGCAGACACGCAAGCTTCCGTCAGTCGATCGAAATGCGCCAGCGCATAGCCGGCCACCTCCTCGATATTACGGAACAGCCTCGTATAATAGTAGCTTGTCTCCAGCCCCGCCGTCGCGGCGCCGCCGCGGTAGAAGCAGATCGCGAAACGAACCGTACGGATTTCCCCGGCCGGCACGTCCGCCAAAATCGCTCCCGTCATCCCGAGGCCGAACGTCCAGTTTTCCTCCAGCTCGGCGCCGAGAATTTGCTCCAGCCCGAATCCCATCGCCGAGCGAGCCGACGGATCGTCGGTCGCGATCGCGGTGATCAGCCCCTGGCCGATTCCTTTAATCGCCCCCTCCGTCGTATCGTCCAGTCGGCGCATGTTCGAATACGGATCGCTGCCCCGATATCCGAAGAAAGCTCTGCGGCTCTTCGAGCCCTTGCGATTGTCGACGGTCAGCTCGGCGAACACCGCCGGCAGCAGCGCGTCCTTCAGCTCTTCCTCGGAAGCGCGCTCCGGATCGGGAACGGGGCGCACGGGAGAATAGACGCGGAAAACGAGATCCTCCGCCTGCCAAGTATCGGAGCCCAGACGAAGCTCTCTGCGAATGTCGTCGTCCGCATATGGCACAATCCGCAGGCCGGCGCTTTCGTCGTCCGCTTCCTTCTCCACGTCGTATCTCCTGCTCTCGTCGACGGCGCTTGCGAAGAACGGCAATGCGCGGTACAGCCGCTTGCCGCTGTCCGCCTCCACTCCCACGTACACATTGTGATCGGCCGGCTTGCCCAGCTCGAGACCCAGTCCTCCCGTCGCTCCTTTAAATCCTAATGTAAAGCTGGCGAATGCCCCTATTGGCGAATGATGCGCGTTATAAAAAAAGTTCATGAATACGCTCTCTCCTTTGCGGTCTTTGCAGCCTATTTCCAAAGTAACACCGCCCGGCGCGACGTTCCATGCTCTTTTCTCTCTTTTATTTACCCAAATCGAGCCGATATTCTGTTAGAATAATGAGGCTCGATCATTCGCCGAAGGGGGAAGCTGCGTGGATGCCAACTTGCGCACAGGTCAAAAGAACAGCGTCTCGGAGCAATTCGTTCCGGACTTGAGATCGGCCCACCATATTTCCTTCATGCACACCCGGGAAGTCAATGCGGACTGGATTTACCCTTCCCATGAGCATAAACAGTACGAAATCAACTACGTCCTGCGCGGCTGCCAGACGATGGTCATCGGCGGCGCGCCCTGCCGGCTCGAGCCGGGAGACTTCGTCCTCATTCGTCCCGGGGACATTCATTCCAGCAGCTCCGGCTCGATCCACGGATTTATCTATTTCTGCCTGCACTTCGAGATCGATGACCCGCCGCTTCTCCATCTGCTGAACGCCTTCCCACGTTCCGCGATCGCCGGAAGCTCTGCGGAAGGAGCCGCCGTCCTGCCCGCACTGGACAAGCTGGCCGCTTACGCCGTCTCGGACCGACCGTTCGATCTGGCGTTCAGAACCGGCATCCAGGCGGCATTCTACGAGCTGATGTCCAAGCTGTGCTCGGCGCTGTCCGGCGGCGCGGACGCCAGCGACGAAGGAAGGCCGCCTCACCCGGAGACGGCCCATCGCATCGAATCCCTTATTCACGCCGCGGCCAAGCAGCCGATCTACCACGGCTATTCGCACGGGGAACGCCCGCTCGTAAGCGAGATCGCCCGCAAGCTCGGCATCAGCGAATCCCACTGCAACCGGCTCTTCAAGAAAGTGTACGGCCTCTCTCCGCGTCAGTACCTGTCGACGATCATCCGCGACGAAGCGCAGCGTCTGCTGAGGGACACCTCGCTGTCCGTCGATCATATTTCCAGCCTGCTGGGCTACCGCGACATCGCGCATTTCAGCCGCCAGTTCAAGCGCTGGACAGGCGTCTCTCCGCGCGATTACCGGTCGGGCCTGCTCCCCATCCAGCCGAGCTCGTAAGCGTATCTGGCGAGCTGGACCCGGTTTTCCAGATGCAGCTTGTGTAAAATGTTCTTCAGATGATTTTTGACCGTATGCTCCGAAATCATCAGCTCCGACGAAATATCGCGGTTGGACAGTCCTCTGGCGACAAGGCCGAGAATTTCCGTCTCCCGCGCGGTGAGCGGGTTCTCGGGCGACTTCGGCCGCTCCGTCGGGGAAAACTCCTTCAAGATCCGAAAAGCCAGCTCGCGGGTCATCGGCACCTCGTCCACGGCGATCGCGCGCAAATATTCCAGCCAAGCCCTCGGGTTCAAGTTTTTCAACAAGTAGCCCTGAGCCCCTTTCTTCAGAGCGTCGAACAGATGAGCGATATCGTCGGACACGGTAACGATGACGATCTTCACATACGGATACTTTTCCTTCAGCCGCTTTGTCGCCTCGAGACCGTCCATGTCCGGCATATGAATGTCCATCAGAATCAGGTCAGGCATCCACTGCTCCGTCAGCGCAAGCGCCTCTTCGCCGTTCGTGCCTTCGGCCACGATCTGGAACTGCGGATCGCCCCCGAGAATCGTTCGAATCCCTTCCCTCGCCTGCCTGCTGTCGTCGACGACCAACACGCGGAATCCGGCTGCGTTCATCGCTTAGCCTCCTTATGTCTCCTTACCGTTATTTTACGAAAATCCCTTCCGTTTCAGATGACTCTTGCGAGCTATAGAGGCGCCGAATATGTGAACTTATTATGTCGAATGCGTTCGGCCCTCGGCCCGATGTGACCCTTTAGAGCTATAGCGAGCGGAAAAGACGATTGCTAAGATGGAGGTGAAAAAGAAACGAAGGAGGGACTTCGCATGAGTAAATGGATCATGTCGGGGCTGGTCGCGGTTGCTTGCTTGTTCGGCATCTACTTGCTGGCGACGGCGCTGCCCGAGAAGGAAGAAGCGGCCGACAAAGGCCCTGCGTTCGTCGTGCCGGAACGCGCCGTGGACGCGGCGGCGTCGGAGCAGATTTACCAGGCGCTGTGCATCTCCTGCCACGGCGACCAGCTTCAAGGAGGCGCCGGACCGGAACTCGCGCACATCGGCTCGGCCATGACGAAGGAGCAGCTCTACAAGACGATCAAGGAAGGCAAACGGGGTATGCCGGCCTTCGAGAAACGGTTGACGGAAGACGAGCTGCTGACGATCACGACTTGGCTCGCCTCGCACGAATGACGGGTTCGGGAGGTGGCGTCTATGCGGAGACGGACTAGCTCCGCCTCTTGGCTGTTCAACGCGTGGGCGGTAGCGGTCGTCGCGACGGCCGGCAGCTTGTACCTGAGCGAGTACTTGCATTTTGTCCCATGCAGCCTGTGCTGGTACCAACGCATCTTCATGTACCCGCTGACGATACTGCTCGGCATCGCGTCCTGGCGCGACCAGAAGCAAATCGTGCCCTATGCGCTGCCGCTTGTCGCGATCGGAGCCGGCTTCTCCGTCTATCACATCGCGGTGCAGGAGCTGCCTCACGGTCCGGACGGACCGTTCTGCGGCCCCGTGTCGTGCGCGACCGACGTGCTGAACGCGTTCGGCTTTCTCACCGTGCCGATGCTGGCGCTGACCGCTTTCGCGATGATTTTCGTCTGTCTGCTGCTCGCTCGCCGGGCGGCAAATTGAAGCAAGGAAGTGACCCCTTGAATCCCAAACTGAAAAGCTATCTGTTCCCCGGCTTGCTGGCCGTGCTCGTTCTGGGGATCGCCGGCTATCTTGTCGTCCAATCTCTCGGTTCCGGCTCCTCGCTTCCCGTCGTGCAGGCCGCGCCGGATTTCGACCTGACGAATGTGGACGGTCGGCAGATCAAGGCCGGCGACAACGCAGGCAAAGTCGTGCTGATGGAATTCATGTTCACCAGTTGTCCCGACATCTGTCCGGTAACGACCTACAAAATGGTACAACTGCAAGAGAAGCTCAAGCAGCAGGGCGCATTCGGCGACAAGGTGCAGTTTGTGGCCGTCACCTTCGATCCCGAGCGCGACACGCCGGAGACACTGCAAAAATACGCCGAGCGCATGGGTATGGACATGAGCGGCTGGCACGTGCTGCGCGGAGAAGAAGCGGCGACGAAAGTGCTGGCCGCCAAGTACGGCGTCAACGTCGTCAATATGGGAGAAGGCCAATTCGTGCACAACGTCACTTCTCTGCAATTGATCGACGCCAAGCAGCAAATTCGGCGGGTGTACGAGATGGGCGACGGCATGGACAACGAGGAAGTGCTGAAGGACATCTCCTCTCTTTTGGACGAATAAAGAAAAGACTCCGTTCCGCTGCTCAAGCGTTTCGGAGTCTTTGTCCTCATAGGCTCTCGCGCCGATTAAGCCAACTGCTCACCGAGCAAGCGAATCCGCTCGGCAATCAGCCGCTCATCGGCCGGCACATGCTCCGCAGCAAGCGCCAGCAGCTCTTCGTGATCGCCGACGCACACGGAGCGGAAAGCTTGTCTGAACATCGGCGCATCGTTCGCGTCGTTGCCGAAAGCCGCGAAGCGGCCCGATTTGACGTTGAGCGCCTGCAGCCCCGTCCACTTATCCGCGCCTCCCGGACTGACGTCGATGATTTCCTCCGCGCCGTGCCGGTACAAGACAACCGGCAGCTTTCCCAGTTCCTCTCTCAGCGCATCCGGGTCCGAACTGCTCAGAAAAACCGCCTTGACCATCTCCGTCATCTGTTCCAACGGAAGGTTGCGGGCCAGTCCGTCGGGGTCGAGATTGCCCCGGATCGGATGGTCTGCTCGGCTTGAGTAAGAGTAGTCCCACGTTCCGTCGACCAAATAATCCGCATCGTACCGCCGAATGAGCCTGACGATCGCTTCCGCCGTCCGCACATCGAAACGAACGGCGGCAACGATCCGACCTTCCGCCGCTGCGAACGCTCCGTTGCCGCCCACCATAGCATATCCGCGCATATGAGACGGCAGCACCGGCAGCAAATCCCGGATCGGTCTTGCCGAAGCAAACACGATACTGTGGCCCAGCCTCGTCAAACCGTCCAAAGCCTCAACAATCGGCTCGCTTAACGGCTTCCCCCGGAAACATATCGTCCCATCCAAATCGAAAACGAACTGCAACGCCTTCCTCCCCTTTCGCTTTTCCCATCATAGCAGTTTCCTGTATGATGAAAAGGACCGATGTCCGAAAGTCCGAAAAAGGAGTGCCCATGAACATCATTTCGCAGCCAGACCGCATACGTCATTACATGGCCGTTCACCGTCTTGACCGGCTTTTTTCCGCGCCGGACGAAGTCGGCTTCCAGCTTCGCGCTTACGAGAGCGGGGAATCCGTGCTCAGGGAAGGAAACGAACTGGACGGCTTATATTTTCAAGTAGAGGGGCGAACGAAAGTTTCCTCCAGCGTAGGCACGGGCAAAGCTTTGCTGCTGCGCTTCTGCCACCCTCTGTCCATCTTCGGCGATATCGAATTTTTGCGGAAGGCGACCGTTCAATCCGAGGTCGAAGCCGTTCAGCCCTCGTCGTTCCTGTTCGTCGACAACCGGACGGCCGACAGCGTGCTGATGAGAGATCCCCTCTTTATGAAAGAGCTCCTGCAGCATCTGGCTTACAAGCTTCAGACGTGCACGACCGCGTCGCGAATCAATCTGCTCGCTTCCGTGGAGGAACGATTGGCCGGCTATTTGCTGACGACGCGCAGCGGGAACGAATTCGGCAAGGAGTTGGATACGCAGAGCGCTCACGAGATGGCCTCGCTGATCGGCACGACACCCCGCCATTTGAACCGCGTCGTCACGAAGCTCTCCGGCTCAGGCGTGCTGCGCAAAGCCAGAAACCGGATCGCCGTCCTGGACTGGGAGCGGCTGGACACTCTCTCCAACGGGCTTCGCTACGAATAAAATTAGTAAATGAGACTATCCGCATACAGGACAACATGCAGTCTCGCCAGAATAGCCGCCGCTTGCTCGCGAACGAGCGTCCGCCCCGGATCAAACTTCCCGTCGCTGCCAGTCATAATCCGATGCTCGAACACGGCCTGTACCGCATGCCGGCTTGCGGCGGACAGGCCGTCGATGTCGGAGAACGCCATCCTCTCCACGCTCCCATAGGTAGAGAGACGTCCGGCCTTGACCGCCATCACAGCCGCTTCCTCGCGCGTAATCGCGCGATTCGGCTCGAATCGCCCGGAGGCTCGATCCGTAATGCCGAGCTCTGCCGCCTTGGCCAACGTCCCGCTGTACCATGCGCTTGCCGGCACGTCGGAGAACGTCTTCCCCGTCTTCGGCGCCGCCTCCTCTCCCAACAGCCGGAGCAGCAGCGCGGCATACTCTGCGCGGGTCAGCGCTTGCTTCGGAGCAAGCTGCTTGCCCTTGGCGTCAATGCCCTGCATATATCCTTGCGCCAAAATAAACCCCATTTCGTCCCGCGCCCACGAAGACACCTGCGCTTCATCCGCATAGGCAGACAGCTCGGGCGAGAACACGCGCAGCGTGAAATCGCCTCTGGCCACCGTCGGCACGGCGTTTTTCCGGTACCCGGTCACCTCGATGCGGTATACGCCCGGCTTGAGCGCTTCGAACGACACCTTTCCTTCCGCGTCGCTTACCGCCGTTTTTCCCGCTAACCGAACGGTTACGCCGGAGGCGACCAAATATCCGAGCTGCCGATTCGCTTTTTTGACGTACAGTTGAACCGGTTTGCCCGCGGGAATGGGAGAGCCTAGAACCGTCTGCCCTTCGAAATCCCATTCAATGCCGATCGTATCGAGCACCGCAGTGTTATCCGAGCCATAATAGACGAGCAGCCCGTCTCCTTCCGAAAGCCTCAGTCCGTCCTGGACGTTCTCGGGGAACAGCCAACCGCCGAGCTTGGTACGCACGGCCAGCTTCCAGCGGTCTTGTCCGCCGTAACGCCCGTCCGCAATACCGTTGACGGCGCCGAGCGATTGCCCGCCTTCCGGATCGCTCTTCAGCTTATAGGGAATGCCCGCCTTCTTCAGAAAAGCGATCGCGGACGCCAGCGCCTCGCCGCTCTGCCCGCGCCCTTCCGCCAAAGTGCCTTCCGGCCCTTCGACGGATACCGTTACGCTGTCCGCGACGACCGGCTGCTTCCAGATGACGTCCAGCGGCGGCTCTCCGCCGGCGAATCGCTTGTACACGGACAGCGCAAGGTAAGCTTGTACCGTCGCCGTCATGTCCGCGCTTCCGCCTTCGCTTTCGAAGAAGCCTCCTCCCTCAGCCTGCCGCTCCAACAGCGCCTTCAGCGGCTGGCCGCCGGTCGACGTCGACCACTCCGCGGCGTCGATGCCGAGCGCGGACAGCGCAATGACGGCCAGCGCCGTATCCGAGGCGCCGCCGAAGCCGCCGTCGGCTAACTGCCGCTTCTTCAGCCACGCCAGCGCCTTGCTTGCCGGTTCCGAATCCGGCGCCGGCGCCAGCGCCATCAACGCAATCGCCGTCGCGGCCACGCTGCCCTCAGCAGAGGCACCGCCCGGCAAAGCCCAGCTGCCGTCTTCGGACTGCAGCTCAAGGAGTTTGTAGTAGATCCGGTCCGAGTACCACTCCGTGCGCGCCAGAGTGCCCGACACCGAGCGGTTGCCGACCAGATGGGCCAGAGCGAGCCCCAGCGCTCCCTCCGCCTCCATCCCGCGGTGATTCATCAAGATCGGATATAAGTCCAGTCCGGCGATAAAATTAACGCTGCCCCCGGCCGCGGCGTAGCCGGCCATCGTGCGGGCCAGCTCGCTGACTTTGTCGTACTTGCCGCGGTTGTCGAGCAGTTCGTCGGCTTTGTGCCGCAAGTAGCTGTCGGGAACGTCCTCCCCGTTCAGCGCCAGCCCGACCGCCGCCCAATCCGACAGCGGCTCCTGCGCGTACAGCAGCCGTTCCCCACCTTCCAGCGCCTGCCGCATCTCCTCCGTGAACGCAGGCGGTCCGGGAGGTCGTTCGGCCGCCGTGCCGCTGGCATCTCCTTCTGCCGCCAGCACGGGTGCTGACGATTGCAACAGCACAGACAAGCCGATCAGCGACGCCAGTACCGCTCGCAAGAGACGATAGCGCACGCCAAAGGCCAACTTCCCTCCAGCCGGACTATGTATAGTGAACCGTTTCATTTGTTTCTCTCCCTTCTCCCTATGTTGGACGAAAAGAGCGGAAGGATAGTTTCGTTTTCCGCATTATTTTTCCAGACCTGCCACTCGCGCACCGCTGGAGAGTTAACCGCAAGAAATGCAAAAACCCCTGCAAGGATCGCGAACAATCCTTGCAGGGGCTGTGTTAAACCGTTAGATCCACTGGAAGTGGAAGCTGCCTTCGCGGTCAACGCGCTGGAACGTATGCGCGCCGAAGTAGTCGCGCTGCGCTTGCAGCAGGTTGGCCGGCAGACGCTCCGTGCGATAGCTGTCGTAGTACGCCAGCGCGGAAGCGAACGCCGGAACCGGGATGCCTCTCTCGACGGCAACGGCGACCACTTTGCGCCAAGCCGTCTGATAGTTTTTGACGACGCCGCCGAAGTAATCGTCCAGCAGCAGGTTCGTCAGCTCCGGATTGCGGTCGTACGCGTCCTTGATGTTCTGCAGGAATCTGGCGCGGATGATGCAGCCTCCGCGGAAGATCATCGCGATGCCGCCGTAGTTCAGATTCCAGTCGTACGCTTCCGAAGCGGCCTTCATCTGCGCGAAGCCCTGCGCGTAGGACGCGATCTTGCTCGCGTACAGCGCCTGGCGGACCGCCTCGATGAACTCGCGGCGATCGCCGTCATACGCGGAGACGGCCGGACCGTCCAGCTTCTTGCTGGCGGCGACGCGCTCCTCCTTCATCGCCGAGATGAAGCGCGCGAACACCGACTCCGTAATGATCGACAGCGGCACGCCGAGGTCGAGCGAGCTTTGGCTCGTCCACTTGCCCGTGCCCTTCTGTCCGGCGGAATCGAGAATGACGTCGACCATCGGCTTGCCCGTCTCCGGATCGTTCTTGGAGAAGATGTCGGCCGTAATCTCGATCAGATAGCTGTCCAGCTCGCCGTTGTTCCATTCCGTGAAAATTTCGTGCAGTTCTTTCGTACCGACACCAAGAACGTCCTTCAGCAGGTGGTACGCTTCGCCGATCAGCTGCATGTCGCCGTATTCGATGCCGTTGTGCACCATTTTAACGTAGTGGCCCGCGCCCTCTTCGCCAATATAAGTACAGCAAGGATCGCCGTCAACCTTGGCCGAGATGGCCGTCAGAATCGGCTCGACCAGCTCATACGCGCTCTTCTGGCCGCCCGGCATGATCGCCGGACCGTTAAGCGCACCCTCTTCGCCGCCGGATACGCCGGCCCCGATGAAGCGGAAGCCTTGCTCCTGCAGCGCCTTATTTCTTCTCTGCGTGTCCGGGAAATACGCGTTGCCGCCGTCGATCAGAATGTCCCCGGGGCTCAGGTGAGGCACGAGTTGGTTGATCGTATCGTCCGTCGCCTGTCCGGCTTTGACCATGATCAGTATTTTGCGCGGCGCCTCCAGGGCTGCCACGAACTCTTCGACGCTGTACGTGCCGACGAATTTTTTACCCTTCGCCTCTTCCAGCAGTTCCTTCGTCTTCTCCGGAGAACGGTTGAATAAGGCGACGGAAAACCCTTTGCTTTCGATGTTCAGAGCGAGATTCTTGCCCATGACGGCCAAGCCGACGACGCCGATCTGCTGCTTGCTCATTGACGGTTCCTCCCCAACTTATCTCTATTATTTAATCTCATTAATGAATGGTCCAACTCCGCGGAAAACCGTCCTTATTGGACGGCTTTTTTCCAGTCTGCCGCGAACTTCTCCATCCCTTGATCCGTCAGCGGGTGCTTGGAAATCTGCTCGATGACGGAGAACGGAATCGTTGCGATATGCGCGCCGGCCATCGCTACGCGGGTCACGTGATCCGGATGGCGAACGGAAGCGGCGATGATTTGCGTGTCCAGGTTATGCGTGCGGAACAGCTCGGCGACTTTGGAGACCAGCAGAACGCCGTCTTCCGAAATGTCGTCCAGACGGCCGAGGAACGGAGATACGTAAGTCGCGCCGGCACGGGCGGCGAGCAATGCCTGGTTGACCGTGAAGATGAGCGTGACGTTCGTTTTGACGCCTTTTTTGCTCAGGTAGCGGCAAGCTTCCAGGCCGGCCAGCGTCATCGGCAGCTTGATCGTGATGTTTTTGTCGTAATCGTTGATTTTGATCAATTCGTCCGCTTGGGCGATCATTTCTTCCGCGGTAAGCGCGTCCGGCGTCACTTCGGCGGATACCGACTCCACTTCCGGAACTTCGCGCAAAATTTCGGCGATCCGGTCTTCGAACTTGACGCCTTCTTTGGCGACGAGCGACGGGTTCGTCGTTACGCCGGACAGTACGCCGATTTTGTATGCCTTCTTAATGTCTTGCAGGTTGGCCGTATCGATGAAAAATTTCATGTGGATGACCTCCATTATTTAATATCGTTAATTTATTTCGACAAATCTTTTGCCAAACGAACGACATGCCCGACGGAGAATCCGAAATACTCCAGCACTTCGCCTCCCGGTCCCGATGCGCCGAACGTGTCGATCGACAGCACTTTGCCTTCCGGTCCGGTGTAGCGGTCCCACCCAAGCGAGATGCCGGCTTCGATGGCGATCCGTTTCGCGACCGAGCGAGGCAGCACGCTTTCCTTGTATTCGTCGGATTGACGCTCGAACAGCTCGCGGCCCGGCATCGCTACGACGCGTACGGATAAGTTATCCCGCTCGAGCTCCGCCTTGGCGTTCACTGCCAAGGAAACTTCGGAGCCGGTGGCGATCAGGATCAAATCCGGCTTGTCGTTCGTTTCCGTCAGGACGTAGCCTCCCTTGGAGAGCTTTTCCTTATTCGCCTTCGTCTCTTCGTAGATCGGCAGGTTTTGCCGGCTCAGTACGAGAGCGATCGGTCCTTCCTTCTGCTCCAGCGCGTACGCCCAAGCGCTCGCCGTCTCGTTCGCATCGCTCGGACGAAGAACGGTCAGTCCCGGAATCGTGCGCAGGGCGGCCAAGTGCTCGACCGGCTCGTGCGTCGGTCCGTCTTCCCCGACGGCGATCGAGTCGTGGGTGAACACGTAGACGACCGGCAGCTTCTGCAGCGCGGCGAGACGGATCGACGGGCGCAAGTAATCGCAGAAGACGAAGAACGTACTGACGAAAGGCTTCACGCCGCCGTGCAGCGCCATGCCGTTGCCGGCCGCGCCCATCGCGTGCTCGCGAACGCCGAAGTAGACGTTGCGTCCCGCGTAGGATTCGACGGCAAACTTCTGCTCGCCCTTAATGTCCGTCATCGTCGAGTGCGACAAGTCGGCGCTGCCTCCGAAGATGGCCGGAATGGTTTTCACGAAGTAGTTGATCGCTTCCCCGCTCGCTACGCGCGTCGACACCGACTTGGACGTATCGAAAGTCAGGATGTCGGAAGCGTCGATCGCCACCGTGCCGTCGATCGCCTGGGACAGCTCCTGGCCCAACGATGGATGCTGCGTCTTGTAGGCGGCCAGCAGCTTGTTCCATTCTTCTTCCTTCGCCGCTCCGTTTTGCTTCAACTGCTCGAAGTGAGCTTTAACCTCGGCCGGAACGGTGAACTCTTCCTCATACGGCCAGCCGTACACTTGCTTCGTCGCCTTGGCCTCGTCCTTGCCCAGCGGATTGCCGTGAACCTTGTGCGTTCCGGCCGCTTTGCTGCCGTAGCCGATAATCGTGCGCACCTCGATCAGCGTAGGCTGGGAGTCGTTCTCCTTCGCGGCCGCGATCGCCTGGCCAATCTTGGCGAGGTCGTTGCCGTCTTCGACGCGCAGGTACTGCCAGTTCGCGGATTCCGCTCTCTTTTGGATATTTTCCCCGAACGACAGGTTCAGATCCCCGTCCAGAGAGATGTCGTTCGAATCGTACAGCACGATCAGCTTGCCCAGCTTCATATGGCCGGCCATCGACATCGCTTCGTAGGAGATTCCCTCCATGAGGCAGCCGTCGCCGACGAGCGCATAAGTGTGATGATCGACGACCGGGAAGCCTTCCTGGTTGAATTTCGCGGCCAGGTGCGCTTCCGCCATCGCCATGCCGACCGCCATCGCTACGCCTTGACCGAGCGGTCCGGTCGTGGCGTCCACGCCGTCCGTATGGCCGTATTCCGGATGGCCCGGCGTCTTGCTGTTCAGCTTGCGGAACTGCTTCAAGTCGTCCAGCGACACGCGGTAGCCGGACAGATGCAGCAGGCTGTACAGCAGAGCCGATCCGTGACCCGCCGACAGCACGAAGCGATCGCGGTTAAACCATTTGGCGTTGCCCGGATTGTGGTTCAGATGACCTGCCCAGAGGGAGTAAGTCATCGGTGCGGCGCCCATCGGCAGCCCCGGGTGACCGGAGTTGGCGGCGTTGATGGCATCGATGGAAAGCGTGCGGATCGTGTCGATAGCGAGTTGCTCAATGGTTTGTGTTGTAGGCATATTCTTCTCCCTCAATTTTTATAGTTTCAGCCTCGCCGTCGAACCACCAGCGGAAGCCGTCCCGCGCGAGCAGCGCGTCGGATTCCGAAGGCCCGTAAGAGCCGGCGGCGTACGACTGCAGAGGCACGAGATTTTCGGCGAAGGCGTCTAGGACCGGCTGTACCCATTGCCAGCTCAGCTCGACTTCGTCCCAGTGGGCGAAGAACGTGCCGTCTCCGCGCAGCGCATCGTGAATCAGGTTCTCGTACGCTTCGGGTACGTCGTCCTGGCTGCCGTGCAGCTCGACGTGAAGCGGCTTGAATTCGCCGTCTTCCTTCGTGTTGAGCTGGAGCGTAATGCCTTCCTTCGGACCGATCTCGAAGACGAGCAGGTTAGGCGTGCCGCGGCCCTGCGAAGGCTGCTGCAGCGGCTCCTTGAATTCGACGACGATGCGCGTGCTCTTCTCCTTCATTCTCTTGCCTGTGCGAATGTAGAACGGCACTCCGCGCCAGTAGATGTCGTCGATCTCCAGCTTGGCGGCGATGAACGTATCGTTCGTCGACTCTTCGGCGATGCCCGGCTCGGTCAAGTAGCCGGCGACCGGCTTGCCGCCGATGGCGCCTTCCGCGTACTGGCCGCGAACGACGCTGGCCGCGACGTCCTGCTTCTGCAGCGGCACGACGGCCTGCATAATTCTCTTCTTCTTGAAGCGCACCTGCTCGGAGCTGCTCTCGTGTGGAAGATGAATCGCCGCCATCATAAGCAGCTGAAGCATATGGTTCTGGAACATATCCCGCACGGCGCCTACGTGATCGTAGTAGCCGGCCCGTTCCTCGACGCCGACCGTCTCGCTCGCCGTAATCTGCACGTTGGCGATATAGCGGTTCGTCCAGAGCGCCTGGATGACCGGGTTGGCTTGCTGCAGCGCCCCCATCTTCTGCACCATCGGCTTGCCGAGATAATGGTCGATGCGGAAAATTTCCTCCTCCGCGAACGTCTGGCTCAGCTTCCGGTTCAGTTCACGGGCCGACGGCAGGTCGTGGCCGAACGGCTTCTCGATGACGAGCCGTTTCCAGCCCTTCTCGGAGCCAAGTCCGCTCTCGAGAATGTTGGCCGCGATCGTCTCGAAAAACTCCGGGCCGACCGACAGGTAGAACAGCCGGTTAGGCGGGGCGCTCAGCGCCTCTTCCCGCTGCTCAATCCGCTCCAGCAGCCTCGCGTAATCCTCCTTGCGCCCGATGTCCAGCACGTTGTACCGGAACGCGCGCACGAACCGTTCCAGCGAGCCGTCGTTTTTCGCTTCGCGCCGGGAAAACTGCCGAACGGATTGCTCGACGTTAGCCTGGAAAGACTCGTCGGTCCATTCTCTTCTTCCGAGACCGAACAACGAGAACGATTCGGGCAGCTTGCCGTCGACGAACAAATTATACAAAGCAGGGTATATTTTTCTCTTCGCTAAATCTCCTGTCGCTCCGAACAGTACGAATGTCGTGGCCTCCATCTTCCTCCTGCTCCTTCCAAATGCGCTATGGCGCGCAAGACTGGTATCTCTTTCGTAGTTTCACTATAATACGAATAGGGGTCATACAAGTAATTAATATATTTAACAGGAGCTATAGACCGTGTCTATGACCAACAACTACGAGCTGTATAAGGTGTTTTATTGGGCCGCGAAGACGGGCAGTCTGACCCAGGCGGCCAAAGCGCTGTACCTCACCCAGCCGAGCGTCAGCCACGCCATCAAGCAGTTGGAGGACAGCTTCGGCATCACGTTGTTTTACCGGACGGCCAAAGGAGTCGAGCTGACGCAGGAAGGCGCCATTCTGTATTCCTACATCGAACAGTCGCACATTTTCATCTCCCTTGCCGAGGAAAAGATGGCCGCCCTCAAAAACCTGGAGAGCGGCGAGCTGAGAATCGGGGGAAGCGATTCGCTGTTCAAGCACTATTTGCTGCCTTACTTGGAGGAATTCCACCAGCGGTATCCGAGCATCCGGCTGCATCTGAATCACGGCACGACGCCGGAAGTCATCTCGTTCCTGAAGGAAGGCCGAATCGATCTGGGCGTCGTTCGCATGCCGATCGTCGATCCGCAGCTCGAAGTGCGGGAGAGCTTCCATCTGCAGGATTGCTTCGTCGCGGGAGCGCGGTATGAAGAGCTTAGGGGCAAGAAGCTGTCGCTGGACGCGCTGCTCGAGCATCCGATCATCTTGTTCTCGCGCAACAGCCGGGCCCGGATGACGATCACGGAAATCTTTCAAAGCTACGGCTACACGATCAAGCCGGAGATCGAGGTCGGCAGCGTCGACCTGCTCATCGAGTTCGCGCGCAGAGGGCTCGGCATCTCCTTCGTAACGCGCGAGTTCGTATCCAGGGAGCTGGAGGAAGGCTCCCTCTTCGAGGTCGAGCTGGACATTACGATTCCGCCCTCCCACGTCGGAATTATGACGAAGCGCAATATGCCGCTGTCAAGCGCCGCTACCCGATTCATGGAGATGGTTCGTTAACGCGAACTTATGGGATGGCAGGTTGTCAATTCGCGACCGTCTGAGGTACGATAGGAGAAATAAAAAAACAGGAGGGAATCCGGAGGCAAAATGGAACAATTCGTACTATGGCTGAAATACTTGTTTCTGGGTGTCGTTCAGGGCGCGACGGAGCCGATTCCGGTCTCGTCAAGCGGGCACCTGATCATTGCGCAGAAGCTGTTGGGCTTGAAGCAAAACGGTCTGAGCTTCGAAATTTTGACGAACACGGCGTCTTTGATCGCGATCTGCTTTATTTTTCGCCAAGAGATCGGCAAGCTGGTGTCGGGATTCTTCCGCTATCTGCTCACTCGCCAAGCGGAATACAAGGCGGACTTTCTGTTCTGCGTGTACATCGTGATCGGCACGGTGCCGGCCGCCGTCGTCGCGGCGCTGTTCAAGGATCGGATCGAGGAGATTTTCTCTTCCGTACATACCGTATCGGTCGGACTGCTCTTGACGGGTCTGGCGCTGTGGCTCATTCGCAATCTTCGCGGCCGCAAGCAGGACGGCGACCTGTCGGTCAAGGACGCGCTTCTCGTTGGCCTGGCCCAAGCGGTCGCGCTGATCCCGGGCATTAGCCGCTCGGGTGCAACCGTCATTACGTCCATCGCCGTCGGAATGAAGCAGGAGACGGCGCTGAAATTTTCCTTTATGCTCTACATCCCAATCAGCGTAGGCGGCATCGTGCTCGGCGCATCCGACATCGTCGGCGATCCGAACCGCTCGCAGCTCGCGATTCCTTATCTGATCGCCTTCCTGACTACGATGGTCGTCACGTACTTCTCCATGAGATGGTTCATGGGCATCATGGCCAGAGGCAACCTGAAGTATTTCTCCTACTACTGCTTCGCCGCAGGCATCTTATTTCTCTTATTCTTGTAATGCGCAACAAGGGGCAGCTTCCAAGGTCCGATTCGACCTGGGGAGCTGCCCCTCTTTCATGCGTTCCTTACTTCGCTTGAATATAACCTTCCGCCTTAAGCAGCTCGGCGATCAGCACCGCTCCGCCCGCGGCGCCGCGCAGCGTGTTGTGCGACAGGCCGACGAATTTGTAGTCGTACAGGGAATCCTCGCGCAGGCGTCCCGCGGATACGCCCATGCCGCCCTCGATGTCGCGGTCCAGGTTCGTCTGCGGCCTGTTCTCTTCCTCGAAGTACGTGATGAATTGCTTAGGCGCGCTCGGCAGACCAAGCTGCTGCGGACGCCCTTCGAACTCACGCCAGATCCGCAAAATCTCTTCCTTGGCCGGCTTGTTCTCGAACGAGACGAATACGGTCGCCAAGTGGCCGTCCGTAACCGGAACGCGAATGCACTGCGTCGTAATGAGCGGTGCGTCGGCTTTCACGATCTGTCCGTCCTGGACGCTGCCCCAGATGCGCAGCGGCTCCTGCTCGCTCTTCTCTTCCTCTCCGCCGATGTACGGAATGACGTTGTCGAGCATTTCCGGCCAATCCGTGAAGTTTTTACCTGCGCCGGAGATCGCCTGATACGTCGAAGCGACGACTTGCGTCGGCTTGAATTGCTGCAAGGCGTGCAGCATCGGCACGTAGCTCTGGATCGAGCAGTTCGGCTTCACGGCGATGAAGCCGGTCTCGGTGCCGAGCCGTTTGCGCTGAGCGGCGATGACGTCCAGATGTCCCGGATTGATCTCCGGAATGACCATCGGAACGTCCGGCGTCCAGCGATGCGCGGAGTTGTTGGAGACGACCGGAGTCCCCGTCTTGGCGTACGCTTCCTCCAGCGCCTGGATTTCGTTCTTCTTCATGTCGACGGCACAGAAAATGAAATCGACCTGCGAAGCGACCTCTTCCACCTTGGAAGCGTCGAGAACGACGATATTTTTCACCGCTTCCGGAATCGGAGTGGACAGCTTCCATCTATTTTGCACCGATTGCTCGTACGTCTTGCCCGCCGAGCTCGCGCTCGCCGCGATCGTCGTCACCTCGAACCACGGGTGCCCATCCAGCAGTTGAACGAACCTCTGTCCGACCATCCCCGTTCCACCGACAATACCGACCTTCAATTTATTTGACATCGCTTATTCCAGTCCTTTCCCTATCGCGTATTTTACGGAACCTTATACTTACTACCTATTCAAAACGAACGAAATGGTGTGCCGACGACGCGCCGGCTTCGCGCTTCAACAAAAAAATCCCACCCCCAAGACTTTAGCCTTAGGGACGAGATTGTGTGCTCGCGGTACCACCCCGGATTCGCTGATATGTCGCCATATCCGCCTCTTCAAGTACGGCATTGCGGAGCAATGCTTATACTCTAGCCCTGTAACAGGAGCGCCTGTCGCGCCACCCCCTCGCCATACGAGGTTCCGGCGCGCTGCTCGGAGTCTTTTTTCAATAAAGCATTCTTTACTCCTTCCCAGCCGCCGGAGCTCTCTGCGAAAGAATGGCTTTACCTACTCGTCTCTTCATCGCATTTGTTATTGCGATTATATTATCAAATATCGCATTCGAGGTAAAGTTATTTTTTCTTCCGCAAAGCCAGCACGACGAACGCGACGACAAGCACGCCAGCCGCGATCAGCAGCAAGTTGGAAGCGGTCGACCTCGTCTCCAGCGACGCGCTTCCCTCCTCCGAAGAATCAACCTCCGCTTCGGGAGAGGCGGGAAGGCTCGGGCTGCTGGACGCTTCCGGAAGACGCGAAGGCGTCTCCTCCGCCGTCTGTGACGGGTCGGGCTCGGCGCTGTCCACAGCGGACTCCGATGGGGACGGGCTTGGAGTTTCCTCGGGAGGAAGCGCGACGGTAAATCCGAAAGTCCCTTTGATCGGGTGCCCGTCCTCTCCGATAATGCGCCATTCGACCGTATACTCGCCGTTGGGAAGAGCCTGCTCCAGCTTGCCGGTCAGCTTGGAAGAAGCGACGGACTTATCCGCGAGCGGATACTCGGTTCCCTGCGCGTCCTTCACTGCGAAGCTGCTCGCCTTCTCGATGCCCGTATTAAACGTCATGACGATCTCTTGCACTTCCGTGTCCACCGTTTGCTTGTTTTCCGGGGTAGAAGATTTCAGCCCCGTATGCGCCCAGGCCGAAGCCGGCATCAACAGCATTGCGACAAGCGCGGCCAGCAATATCCAGTTGAATCGTTTCATTCATCCTCACTCTTTTCCAATTGACATCCTGTTCCCTGCATCATCAGGATATCATATGAACAAATGCTCAACAATCGAAAGAAGTGTGTCGGAGCAGACAAAAGCCCGCGATCGACGCGGGCATAAGATAATCTATTACGATTTGACGATAATTTTGCGAATGCTGTCCCCGGACAGATGAAATCTGGCTACGAGCTCGGATACCGTCATCCCGTCCGAGTGCAGCCGGCAAATTTCCTTATTGCGCTCCGCAAGCAGCTTCCTCGTTCCGCTGACCTCTCCCCAACGCGCGCGACGCTCGTTCGGCTTGGGGATGTAGATCAGCTCGCCGCCCGCATAGTTCTGCAGCTCCCGCAGCAGACTAGGGGGAAGCACATCTCTCCCGTTTTTGTAGATCAAGTTGGTCCTCCTTTAATTCTAACGCCCCGATAATGGATAAGATTTTCTTCGCATATGCCTTAGCCATGTTTTCAGTTCTCCTCCTTTTCGAAAATGATTGCCTAATTGCAAACAGAACGAACGCAACGTTCGTATTTCCAGTATATTGAAATCCGCGCGATCCCACAAGGTATGAAAAAAGGAGGCCTTGCGGCCTCCTTCCCTAATCGGCGTCCCCGTCTAAACGGAGACCACCTCAGGATGGTAGATCAACTCGATCAGCTCCTTTCGCGCAAAATTCGTCGGGCCCGACACCTTTATTGTACGACCGAACGCCTCCGGACAAAAGTGAATAAACGGCTATAATCAAACTTTACCGCCACTGCCTCCGTCGCCTTTCATTTTACGATAAGCGCGCTCATGGTATCGCGTAATGGCTTTGAACAGTTCCTTCCCGTCGTCTGTCAGCGGCGAAGACAGCTCGAAGCCGAGCGACATCGCCCGGTACGTCTCGGGAACCCAAACGTAGACGTGTACGTATTCGGTCAGCCTGAAACCGGCGCTCTCCCAGAATCGGATGCGTCCTGCGTTCTCCTCCGTCTCCTCCGCTTCCACTTCGATGACGATGCCGCGGCAGCCCGGCTTCGCGCCCACGGTCCAATCCCGCAGCTGCAAGACGCAGCTCCGGCCAATTCCTTGACCTTGCCGTGACTGCTTTACGGCTATGTAGTCGATAACCAGCAAGCCGGAGCGGTCATCGAACGCCGTCAGCGCCATCGCCGCGGCTTCGCCTTCCATGCGCCACACATGCAGCGTGCACAGGCCGCGCTCGAACATGCGTCTGACGATCGCTTCGCTCTTGCGTCCATGCTCGGGGAACGCCTCCCGATAGATGACGTCCGCCTCCGCCCACAACGCTCCATCCCATCTATCCGTCGTCAAGTGCTCCATATGCAAGTCTTCTCCGCTCATCCTGATGTCTTTCCCGGTCAACTTCTCGGCGCCCACAGCATGATCGATACGCCGACGATGCAGATTGCGGCTCCAAGCCAATCGTACAGATCGGGCGTCTTCTTGTCGACGAGCCAGCCCCACAGCACCGCCAATATGATAAATACGCCTCCATAAGCCGCATACACGCGCCCGAAGGACGGAAAGTTCTGCAGCGTCGGAATGATTCCGTACAGCACGAGAATAATGCCGCCCGCTATGCCGTACCAGTAAGGTTTCGATTCCCGCAGCCACAGCCACACCAGGTACCCTCCGCCGATCTCGGCCAGGCCGGCCAGCACGAAAATCGCAATAGACCAAACCACGATGATGCTCCTTCCTCGTCAAGGAGTTAGCGCGATACGCGCTGCACGACGGCAGTCGGCCGACGCCCGGCAGCGACGAACTCGCGAAGGCTGCTCCCCTTGGCGGGAAACAGCCCCTTGTTCATCTTATTTTACCACTTCGACGAGCCGATTGTCCTCTCCGTAACGATACGTGCGGGTAAAGCCGCTTCCGTTCGCTTCCCTTCCGTGCAGCTCGAACGTTCCGAGAAGCTCGTCGTACGCGACCGCATCCTCGGCGCCCGCTCCCAGCGCGTCCCTTACGCTGGCCCATTGCAGATCTCCCTGATCCTCCTTGAAAATATAGATTTGATTTTGCTTGTGCGTCGCAACTATCGCTTCCTCCCGGCCGTCCCCGTCAAGATCCCGTTCGTAGGTCGCTGCATCGAATTCCGCGAAGGTGCTGACGCCTCCCTTGTCCTTCTTTACGTAGAAAACGCACGCCTCCCCATCGATTCTGCACAGCTGCCTGTCAATCTTGAGCGCCTCTTGACCAAACAGCCGCGTCGCGCTAAAGTCGTCGCCGTCCAAATAACCGAAGCCGTAGTGGAAAAGCTGATCAGGCTCGGAGAGGCCTTCGATGACAAAACCGAAATAGACGATTATTCCGTTTTTGTCGCTCTTCGGCAGATCTTCGTTATTTACAAGCGTATACCGCAGCGTTGTACCGAATCCCGGGATTTCCTTCTTATCGATCAACTCGATATCGGTCAGCGGAATCTGCTCGACGTACCCCGTGTTTCTTAGCGGACTATACTTGTTGGACAATCCGGGCAAAATATCCGGATCGCTTCCGTGGATCGTTTGCCCTTTCGTCAATATCCGCGCTTCCAGCGGCTGAAACGTCAGCGTCTTCTCTGCTCCGGCCGCCGCTCCCTGCGGGCGAGCAGTATCTACGCTCCCGCTCGGCCAGTAGACGACAAGGAGAAGCGCCGCCAGACAAGCGGCAGCCGTTTCGGCCAGCTTCGGCCACAGCCCCGCCATTCGGCGCGGCCTGCGCTCAATCGCCCCAAGCACCGTCAGCTTCATATCGTCCGTAAACCTTTCCTCTTGGAACAAGCCTTCCTTAACTTGTTTTTCCCAAGCAGACGAACTATTGCTCATCGTTCCATCTCCTTCCGTTTGCGCTCCATCGCCTGGCGCGCTCGATGCAGTCTCGACTTGACCGTTCCCTCCGACACGTTCAGCAATTCGGCGATCTCGGGCATCGTCAGCCCGTGCTCCAGCGAGACCAGCAGCACCTCCCGCAGCTTCATCGACAAGCTCATCAACGCTTCCCTGATCTCCCGGACGGACTGCTCCTCCAGATACGCCGTCTCGGCCGATTCTCCCACTCCGCGCGGCTTCACCCATTCGAACAGCACGATGCGTCGCATATAGCTCGACTTCATCTCGTTGATCGCCGCGTTTCTTGCAATCGAGAACAGCCACGTTTTAAGAGAGGAGCGGCCCTTGAACGATCCGAAGCTGCGGTACGCCTTAAGGAACGTTTCCTGCGTGATGTCCTTCGCCTGCTCCCGATTTTTCGTTATCGCGTAAGCATATCGTCTGACGTCGTCGCCGTACGCGGTCATGAGATGGTGCAGCTCGGTCTTGTCCATCGCTTCCTTGCGCGCCAAATACTGCAGCTCGACCTGCGAGTCCATCCCCTCACCTCCAACCTATTAGACAACAGTCCGTCCCCGATCGTTCCCTTCCGTATATAAACAAATATCGGCCCTCTCCCTTGCGGAGATGAGCCGATAGCTTTGTCGCGTTCGCGGATCAGGACGGATTGCCCAGCAACAACCCGACGATCGTATCCAACTGCTGCTCGAGCGAAAAAGGATCTTCCATGACGAATTCGTCGTAATACGCATCCCCGTAAAGGTACACGTGATTGTTCTGTACGGCGGGCAGCCCTTTCCACAGCTTGCTGTTCATCATTTCGTCGGTCGCTTCCTTCGCGCCGTAATACACGAAGACATGATCGCCTATAAATTCCGGCAGCTTCTCGGCCGAGATCGATTCGAAGCCTTCCTTCATGTTTTTGGCGATGTCGGTAGGCGGCAGCTGCAGGATCTCGTAGATCGTGGAGGAACCGTAGTTGCCTCCCTCGGCGGCAAATACGTAGACGGCCTTGTCCGCAAATTGGACGACGGACACCGTCTCTCCGTCTTTCACGATGCCTTTGATTTTCTCGCGTGCCTCCGCCGCCTTCTTCTCGTACTCGGCAATCCACTGCTCGGCTTGTTCCCGTTTGCCGAAAATATCGCTCACGCTGCGAAATTTCTCCAGCGGGCCAGCGGTTGACAGTTCCGTCCAATACGGCAGAAATACGGTCGTGCCGATTTTCTCGTACTGCTCGATGCTGTCCTCCACCGAACCGATAATCAAATCCGGCTCCAGAGCGGTCAGCTTCTCCAGGTTCATCGGAAAGTTGCCGCCCAGATCCTCTACGTTCGCCAGCGTCTCTTGTCCGATGCCCGCCTTGGCCATCCATCCTTCGTCCATCATGAATGTACGGACGCCGATCGGAACGATGCCCAGCTTGAGCAGATGCCCCATATATTGATCGGTGGCAACCCGCTTCGGATCGGCCGGAACGACGACTTCTCCCTTCGGAGTCGATACCGTTCTCGTCGTCGGCTCCGTCTCCTGCTGCGGGCTTGCCGATGCGCTGGGCGCAGCCGCCGGTTCGCTCGCCTTGGCGCTTGCGGACGGTTGCGCCGACGATTCCGAAGCCGGATTGGCTGAATTCGAGCATGCCCCCATAAGCAGAGACAAACTCAGTACCGTAGTCATTGCCGCGATTTTACTTTTCTTTTGCATGTCAATCTCTCTCCCCGTTATCTGTTGATAATGATTCTCATTAACAGTATAAAAGGGCGAAGTCGTCCTAGAAACGGCAATTCCTTGCATCGCGCTGGGCAAATCCTGATTTTCGGCCAACTTGCCCTTGTTCTGTCTGAAATAGGTCGGTGAAACTCCGGTATGCTTCTTGAAGCTTCTGCTCAAGGAGTGGGCGTCGGGGAACCCGACGGCCTCGGCGATTTCCTGCAGCGTCGCCTCCGTCTCCACGAGCAGCCGCATTGTCCGCAGCACCCTCACCTGGGCCAGAAAATGAATCGGGCTCGTATCGAGCTGCGTCTTGAACAACCGCGACAGATGCCCCGAGCTGTAATCAAACGCCTTCGCGATCGCCTCCAGCGTCAACGGCTGATTATAATTTTCTTCAATATACCGAACCGCCAGCGTAACCATGTCGGGTCTCGCGGGTTCTATCTGCTGCTGGTGCAGCTGCCAAAGCAACTCGTAGATGAACTGGTAGAAGAGAGATTTCACCTGAACTTTGCTCAGCTCGGTAGCCTCCTCCCATCCTCTGCTCATTTGCTCGACTTTGTCGCCCAGCGACAGCGAGTAACGCGGAGCGAACACATACCTGAACTGAAACGGGTTTCCTTCCTCCATCAGCCGGACGAAATCTCGCCGAACAGGAACGGGCGGAGACGCCTTGTACAGAATCAAACAGTACGTCAGCTCCTCTTCCGCCGCGATCGTCAAGCTCGTTCCTTTGCCTCCGTGGATCAGATAATCCGGCCGGACTCTGTGGTCGGACCCGTCCAGCCGGACTCGGCCCATGCCCCGCCTTATATAGAGAAAAGAGCTGGCCGGAAGCCGGTAACCCCGAAGCTCCTCCGCCCTCTCCATCCGATTGCAGCGAATATCGATCAACTCGACGTACACTTGATTCCACAACCGGATATGGTTATCCAACTTCATAAACTCGCTCGCCCCCGAAACTCACCTTTCCGTTCGGAACAAACCTGCTGTTCCGTATTCCCATCATAGATGATAACCATTCTCATTGACAAGTCGGTTTGCTCGCAATAGCGCTATCCCCTTCCGTCAGTCCGTCTGCCTCCTCCACTCTGCTTCTCTCTCCTTTTGCCGCTATCCCCTCCGTTCAGTTCAGACTCCCGCCGCCTTCCTCAATCTCTCCTTTTGCCGGTATCCCTTCCGTTCAGTTCGCGCCATACCTGTTCTTCTGCTTTTCGCCCCTTTTGCCGCTATCCCCTCCGGTCAGTTCGGGCCATATCTTCTGCTTTTCGCCCCCATTTGCCGCTATCCCCTCCGTTCAGTTCAAACTTCTGCCGCCTTCCTCAATCTCTCCTTTTGCCAGTATTCCTTCTGGTCAGTTCAAACTTCCGCTGCCTTCCGCCATCTCTCCTTTTGTCGCTATCCCTTCCGTTCAGTTCAAACCCCCGCTGCCTTCCGCTATCTCTCCTTTTGTCGCTATCCCTTCCGTTCAGTTCGAGCCATACCTGTTCTACTGCTTTTTCAAAAAGCTAGTCAGTCTCATACTGAGTCATTGAGGTACCGAACAAGCTGCTGAACGCTGATTCACAGCCGTGAGGATGTTCAACTAAATTAAACGTAACCGGGATAGCTTATCGCTAACTGCTAATAACCCGATTTCTGAGCTGTCGGGATACCGACAAATGGAGGATAGAACGTGGCACACCTCGCAGGAGGCATACGACCAACCTGACTGAACGGGATATCGGCAAATGAAGGGAAAAGACACTGCACACCTATTCAAAATGGGGCTCGGACAAGCTGAGCGGACGGGATATCGGCAAATGAAGGGAAAAGACACTGCACACCTATTCAAAGTGGGGCTCAGACAAGCTGAGCGGACGGGATACCGGCAAAAGAAGGAGAAAGGCACCACACACCTATCCAAAATGAGGCTCAGAACAAGCTGAGCGGACGGGATATCGACAAAAGAGGCAGAGAACGACAACCCCCCGCCGCCGAATCTCTGCAATAGAAAACCCGCACCAACTGGCGCGGGTAGATAACGGAGATCCGATAAGTTTATTGGAAGCCGATTATGCGTGTTTGGCGCGGGCGATCCGCGTCGCTTCGACCATGTTGCGCAGCGAGGCTACGGTCTCTTCCTGACCGCGCGTCTTCAAGCCGCAGTCCGGGTTGATCCAGAACAGCTGCGGGTCGAGCACGCGCAGAGCGCGGTCGATCATGCCGCTCATCTCTTCCACTCCCGGCACGCGAGGGCTGTGGATGTCGTAGACGCCCAGGCCGATGCCGAGCTTGTAGGTGTTCTCCTCGAAGCTGTGAATGAGCTCGCCGTGGCTGCGCGACGTCTCGATCGAGATTACGTCAGCGTCCATCGATTCGATCGAGTCGATCATGTCGTGGAATTCGCAGTAGCACATATGCGTATGAATTTGCGTCTCGTCGTTCACCGTGCAGGTCGTCATGCGGAACGCTTTGACGGCCCAGGCCAAGTAATCCGCCTGATCCCGCTCCTTCAGCGGCAGCCCTTCGCGCACGGCCGGTTCGTCGACTTGAATCATGCCGATGCCCGCCTGCTCCAGCGCCTCCACTTCCTGTCTGAGCGCATAGGCAAGCTGATAAGCGATCTGCTCGCGCGGAATGTCGTCGCGGACGAACGACCAGTTCATGATCGTGATCGGCCCGGTCAGCATGCCTTTGACAGGACGGGACGTCTGCGATTGCGCGTATTTCGTCTCCTCGACGGTCATCGCCTGCTCGAACGCGACGTCTCCGTAGATAACCGGAGGCTTCACGCAGCGGGAGCCGTACGATTGCACCCATCCGTTCTGCGTAAAGACGAATCCGGCCAGCTTCTCGCCGAAAAATTCCACCATGTCCGTACGCTCAAACTCGCCGTGAACGAGCACGTCCAGTCCGATCTCTTCCTGCAGCTTGATCCACAGGTCGATCTGCTCGCGGATGAAGGCGGCGTAACGCTCTCCGTCCCATTCTCCCTTGCGCCACAGCTGGCGGGCTTTGCGCACTTCCGCCGACTGCGGGAAGCTTCCGATCGTCGTCGTCGGGAAAATCGGCAGCTGCCATTTGTTCTGTTGAGCGACCCGGCGATCGGAAAACGACCGGCTGCGTACGGGCTCCTGCGCGTTCAGCTTGGCGACCGCCTGCTGCACGTCGGCGCGATTGCGCTCCGCCGATTGTCTCAGAGCCTGGACTGCGCGATCGCTGCTCTCCAGCTCTGCCGCAATCGCCGCTCTGCCTTCGGTTGCCGCCTTGGTCAGCAGTGCGATCTCTTCCAACTTCTCGTCCGCGAACGCGAGCGCTCCCTTCAGCTCAGGCGCCAGCTTCGTCTCGCCAGCTACCGTAACCGGGACGTGAAGCAGGCTGCACGACGATTGCACGATCAGGCGATCGGAAGGGACGTATTGACCGAGCTGCTCCAGTACGTCGAGCTTCTCGCCCAGCGACGCTTTCCAGATGCCGCGTCCGTCGATGACGCCCGCGCCCAGCACCTTGTCCGCCGGGAAGCCGTGCTCGCGAACCGCGGCCAGGTTGCCCACCAGCCCGTGAACGAAGTCCAGACCGATTCCTTTGACAGGGAGCGCCACGATATCCGTATAACGCTCGGCAGCTTCGAAGTAAGTCTGGAACAAGATGTTCAATTGCGGTACGGCTGCGGCGAACGTCTCGTAGATCGCCTTCAGGCGGCGAACGTCGTCGTCCCCGATTTTCGTCACGACGATCGGCTCGTCGATCTGCACCCAGCGCACGCCTTCAAGCGCCAGCTCGCGCAACACTTGCACGTACAGCGGAATCAGACGATCCAACCAGGCGTCGGTCTCCGACTTGTCGTAGCCCTTGGACAGCTTCAGGAAAGTCAGCGGTCCGACCAGCACCGGCTTGCCTTCGATGCCGAGCTTCTCCTTCGCTTCCCGGTAAGCCTTCAGCGGCTTGTTCTCGGTGACCGACGGCTTGGCTCCGTCCAGCTCCGGAACGATATAATGGTAGTTCGTGTTGAACCATTTCGTCATTTCACTGGCCGCCGCTTCCTTCGTGCCCCGGGCGATGCCGTAGTAGACCGACAGCGGAACTGCTCCGCCTTCGTATGCGAACCGCTTCGGAACGATGCCGAACATCGTCGCGGTATCCAGCACGTGATCGTAATAGCTGAAGTCGTTGACCGGAATCAGGTCGATTCCTTTGTCCTTTTGTTTCTTGAGATGGGTCAAACGAATTTCCTGCAGCTTGGCTTGAAATTCCGCTTCCTCCAGCTTGCCGGCCCAGAACGCCTCCAGCGCTTTCTTCCATTCCCGATCCGCGCCGATTCGCGGGTATCCCAAAATACTGCTTTGCGCCATCTCGTAACACTCCTATACAAGTTGTTACGTAGAAGATACCATGGAATTCCGGGTATAGCGTAACTCACATATCCTATATCTGGTTATAGCCTCCGGCTATATCATTGGCCGCACTAGGCCGTTGTCCTCTCCCCAGCTGTGCGTTTCTATTCGAATGCTTCGCTCCCTGACTTGCGTTTGGCCCCGAATTCCTGCTGTCGGCCATACGTTTCCATTCGGATTCTCACTGTTCGTTACAACTCAGAGTCCCGGCTCAGCCTCCGATCGCTTTTTCCAGCGCCTCAATGTATGCCGTACCGAGCTTGGAGAGCGCCACATTGCGGTGAGCGATCCATCCGACGTTAATCGTCTCATTGCAGTCAAGCGGAACAGGGATAATCTCGTTGCCGTTCAGATCCTTGCTCAGCACCCCCGTCGAAATCGTATAGCCGTTCAGCCCGATCAGCAGATTGAACAGCGTCGCCCGGTCGCTGACGCGAATGCTCTTTTTACGGGACAACGTACTCAGTATCTCTTCGGCAAAATGAAAAGAATTGTACTCCCCCTGATCAAAAGACAGATACGGATAGTCCTGCAACTGGTCGATGGTGACGATATCGTGCTTGGCTAGAGGATTGTTGATGCTGATGAAAATGTGCGGCTTGGCCGTGAACAGGCTCGTAAACTGCAGGTTGGCGCTTCTAAGCAGCTTGTGGATGACCTTGCCGTTGAATTCGTTCACGTATAGAATGCCGATCTCGCTGCGCAGTGTGCTGACGTCCTCGATGATCTCGTGCGTTTTCGTCTCGCGCAAGGTCAGCTCGTATTCTTCCTGTCCGTACTCCTTGACGAGGCTGACGAAGGCGTTAACCGCGAACGCATAGTGCTGAGTCGAGACCGAGAAATGCTGAGGAGACGGCTTCGCATTGAGATACCGGCTCTCCAGCAGCTCGGCCTGCTCGACGACCTGGCGGGCGTAGCTCAGAAACTCGACACCCTCCTTGGAGAGCGAGATGCCTTTGTTCGATCGCTCGAAGATCGCGATCTGCAGCTCCTCCTCCAAATCCTTGATCGCGTTGGACAAGCTCGGCTGCGATATAAACAGGCGCTTGGCCGCCTCGTTAATGGAGCCGCGATTCGCCACTTCGATGACGTATTTCAATTGTTGCAGGGTCAAAGCCGATTCCCCCATTTTCGGTAAAAGATGAACTTGCGCGATTACCGAAATTTTATCACCGATCCGCAGGAAAGTCATGGTCCCGGCACGAACGCCGTGCACCGCCATTGGTTTACTCGGCCCCCCCAATTCCCTCGAGATCGGTTGCCCTTAACTGGATGGCGATTGCCGATATACGAAATTTTAGAACATCGCCTCAAATGAAAGCGCTATCTCGCGACCGTTGCTCGAAATTTTCGATTAACCCCCGATTTTAAAGCGTTTTCAAACCTCCATTGTTCGATTTTTTCGAGTATCGTCCCAAATGACCTCCACCTCCACCAAGTCCATGCCCAATTTCTCCGTACACCGCCCAACACGCTATCCCCTGGCACAAAAAGAAGGCCGCCGTCAGTCCGGACAGCCTTCTCCTTCTCCTCCGCCTGCCTAAATCTCAAACTCCTCCCCCTTCTGCACCAACACCCACACTCGCCGCCAACCTATATCTCAATCTCCTCTCCGATCTGCCGCCCGCCCGCAAGCCCACTGCCGCGAACCTACATCTCAAACTCCTCCCGAGTCTACACCCACCACATGCCCGTACGCCCACTCGCCGTCAGCCTAAATCCCCAGCTTCTGCCCCT
>Ga0206118_100309_pt1 | contig 30661 bp, 22 predicted proteins | sample 3A20Ametagenome_FD_177999 | JGI IMG/M metagenome (GOLD analysis project Ga0206118, IMG submission 177999) | Enriched microbial communities from leaf-cutter ant dump, University of Wisconsin, Madison, United States - 3A20A | ecosystem: Environmental > Terrestrial > Nest > Insects nest > Nest dump... | reverse complement strand
TTTGTATATTGTGGCTATGTCGTGCATATGTGAAGAATTATGTGGTAATAATTTATATGTGTAATATACACATTTTCACAACAATGCACGACATCTTATTTTGATCTTCAACCCCTCAACTCGTTAATATATACTTATCTTTACACTTCGTTATGATTTTATCACCGAAACCCAAATGCAAGGGTTTGTTTAAATTATTCCTCTTCTTCATTTACAAATGACTGATATGTATAGATTATTCCGTATTCATCGACAATAGTTTGACTGTCAATAATCTCAAATTGCTGATAAATTAGATTATTCTCTTTGTAGATATCTATTTTACAACTCTCAATATTATAAAATCTATAACTTCTTGATTCTTCAAATCCCTCAGCTTTGAAATTATAATTTTTACAACTCAATTTAGTTCTTGCACTAGCCTTTTTAACAAGATTAATCCTTGTAAATAATATTGCGTTGAATATTCTATATTTCATGTGGATACCGGCATGCCAGTCTTCATGTTCTTCACCTCTGGAAGTATAATATCCATCAAGCATTATAACCATTTAACAAATTTCTTACTATTTGTATTAAGAATATAATAATTCTTAGAAAGCAATTCAAACCTCAATCCAAATTAAATAAAATCTCTTTAGCAAACCAGCATAAAACTTCGAATTAAAACAAAATCCTAATCCTTTTATATTCTGCCGTTGGCTTTTTATTTCCTTCGTACTCTGTGATCTCATTCCATTCAGAATTTAAAATCAACTGCTCTATTTTTATTCTAAAATCCTTCCTCTCATTAAAATGGATTGTTTCACTAAAAACTGGATCTATTTCAGATAACTTGTTCAGTAATTCATTTGCCCTTTTAGCCATATCATAAATACTCGGATCGATTGATTTCTACAAATAGTAAACAATTGATAATAAACTTTTAGTCTTCATCTATTATGGAATATGAACAACGTTAATCGCATCAAAGTTAGTCCTGAAAATTGTGCAGTGGCTTAACCCGCAACCGGTTTAGAGAAGCTGGGCCTTTATATTTCCCTTCAACTACATAAAAGTCACCCTCTTTCCTGTTAACCCCATCTAAACCATCGTGCCCTGCTGTATCAATATTGTCTATTCTATTATGCCGTAATGATTCATAATCTTTACTATTTAAATCTGAATCAGCTCCAATTTTACCAAAATTTTCTTTACGGGCATTGGAGGTATCTGCAATTTCTCTGGCATATTCATTGATGATGCTTCGCTGATTTAGATTAGTAATATTTTTTCTCGCAGCTGGGGAATAGCCTAGTTCATATAAATCTCCCCGTGCCTTAACACCATTTGGATTCCCTTCAAAAAACAACTTCAACCCTGCCACAGGGAGGTTGAATCATATATTTAATCGCATTCAAAAACATTTGATTACACTTAATCAGAGAAAAAATGCATTGAATATTTTTTATTAATAATTCAATAACACCTCTGAACTCTTTGTTTTTAAAAAATTATCCAGTTCCTTAAGCCTTAATAAGAAATCCGTTCCTGCTAAATTCGTTTCTGAATAGTTGATGTATTCAGAAGCTAACTTGCTGTATTCTGGATCATCTAACATTTTACTCATTGTTAAAGCATTTAGAGCCCATTGGCTGAACCCTAAGCTATAGTAAAGACCGGGCGGAATTGATTTCATCTCATTTAATATTTTATTATAATCCTGATAATCTTTAAAAAATTGAAACCCTTTCGTCTCTAAATATTGCTTAACCAAATTGCACATTTCAATAATATCTTCATTTGTATTTATGTGAAATTCTTTTGGCTTCATATTAAAAACCATTGATTGAGTGTAAGCAACTAATGTCATCGATCCATCCTTTCTTATATCCCTACCAAAAGCAAGTGCTTGAATTTTGTGAACTATATGCGAGCAAACCCAAAATGAAAATGAAGTCGGATATTCACTATCTCCAACTACCCATGAATAAAGTATAATAGAGTAAAAATCTCCCTCTTGCTTTGTGAACCCATTCTTGCGTTTTCTAAATTCGTTTTCTTTCAAAAAGGGAAATAAATTATTAACAATTCCCTCTTGCACATCTTTCGCTTTCATTATAAATTCAATGTTTTCTTAAAAATATTGTAGCCAGCTGAAGCAGGAAAATCGTTTACGAAAAAATCTATATTTTTAGTAAAATTTATATTTGGAAGGTCGTCATTTGACCCTACATTGAAAAAAGCTTGTGCCCTAGCACCTCTTGGTTTAGCTTGAATTAAAGTACCATTTTCTATTGCATCATATAATCTCTTTTGATTCTGTGTACTCAATGTATTACGGATACTTGTATTTAACTCAGAACTTAAATTCGCATTAATACTACTTTTGGCATCTACAATGTTGAAAACTAATTTTTTCCCTCCACTTGCATCCACCATATTATCTAATCTTACCGAAAAGATACCATATTGATCTGTAATATCTACAGTAATTTGTCTTCCAACATTATCCGCACCATAGATATTATCAGAATGCCTCGCCTCAATCTCCCACGCTTTGGCAAAATTTAAAATCTATGTTGTCTTTGACTTTAGTGAAAGCCAACTTAATAACAAACTTATTCCATAGGCAGTATTTCCAACTGGATTTGTTCTAAAATCTACTATATACAATTTTCCATCTAAATATATTTGCTGATATCTTGATGCATGTTGCGATCTGCTTTTATGGCTTGGCTCTACATAACAGTTTTCAAGTAAATCTCTCAGAGCATTTTCAAGTACTCCAATTAATTCTTTACATAAATCATCATTAATTACCAGATCTTCAGTCGCTGTTAATATTTCGTTTTTAATGGCAAACCTGAACAGATAAGAATATAGATATTCAAAGAGGAATACAGGGTAATTGTACTCATCATCTTTATATTTTATTTTCCTAATCATATAATTTTCTTACTGGTGAACTTGGTAAAATTTCTTTGAACAGAGTTCCGCCACTATCATACATTGAAAGAGTAGCATTAGAAATATCCGCACCATTAGATTTAAACATCCTTAAAAAATTCATTCCTTCACCGGGTGTGGGAAGATAATGACCTGATGCATTCGTAATAGCCCTTATGGACCCATTATTAAATTTTACTGTTCCCGCAGCTAATACATCTGCACCACCTGATAAAAAACTATGTTTAGACCCTAATAAAATTTCACCATTTTGCATTATAACATAATCCATTGTTCCGGCCGCATTAGCATTGCCAATTGGAACAAATTGACCGTTGACTAATTTACCTAACAGATTACCATCAGTTTCTACTATGCCTTTGTTAGTGATTAAAGGCGGAGATAAAGTTCCATTAGAAATTTCAAAACTTTTAATTAAATCATCTTTGTAATTTGAGAGTGCCGTAAGCTCTGTCTTTACTAATGATGGGTCAATATTTCTTGCAACTGCAAAATCTGAAACAGCTTGCAGTTTTGTAATGTTTGTTCTTAATAATGGTAAATCTATTAAAGCTTCCCACGCCTTAACACCATTCGGGTTCCCTTCAAAAAACAACTTCAACCCTGCCGCAGGAAGGTCATCATTTAGGAACGAAAGCAGTGTCTCGTCAATTTCATCCAGCCTTGCTACCAGGTTTGCATATCCGGGATTGGCTTTATATGATATAAGCCAGTCGGTAAGGTTATCCAACCCTTTAAGTTCGCTATAGAAAGATATCTTCGCTGCATCTTTGAACACCTCATCCGCAAACCGGACGCTATTTGAAGATGTCGAACCGGAAGCGGTTACTAAATCATCAAACTTTACAAATTTGGATCCCAGGTTGATCAGCCCTACACCCGCATCTGCAATTTGCGTTGCTGTATAGAATTTATCCCAGCTTTCGAAATAATGCTTGTTTGCATCATACGCAATTGGATCTAAAGACTGTATTTCCGACTGGACAAACAGGTCAATCACTGATGTAGCGCCGGCCAATCTGGAGAATGTCTGAACCACAACAGGTTCACTACCGCCTGATAAAATTGCAAGTACGATTTGTAGCCAATTCCAAAACTCACGGGCATTCTGCTTAAACTCCTCCTTCCTTAAGGCCCTGTCAGCCCAGAGCACATAAAATGCAGGCATTGTGTATGATGTAAATTTGCTGAAGTTCAGATTGTGATAGTTTTCAACAAATTGAAATTTTACCGGCTCAAAAGGCGCAACCAATTCATCGATTTCAATTTCATTAGAGGCCACCTCTCTACCGGTTAACTCATAATCCAATATATATTCAGATTTCAGCGTCATCTTTCCGTTATCATTTATGACGGGCATTATGGTTGAACCAAACCTGATAAAGTGATTCAACGGAGCAGGCATCTGATATTGTTCATTCGGATTCATGCCCAGATAAAAAATATTCTTAAATCCTAAAGGTACTTTGACAAAGCTAACACCATCAATCCTGTTAAACTGGACTACATCAGCGGATTGCACAGGAATATTCAGATCATCGAATCTTGTCTGAACCAATTGAGTTAATACACTTACAAAATAACTAAATACCCCATAGGAAGGCCCCTCAAAATACTGATCATATTCATCAACTACCTTTTTTAGACGCTGATAGTTGTTCTCATCAAAAAGATGTACCAGCTCTAATTGCTCATTTGTCTGTGCAGTTGCAAGGATTTTACTACAGGCGCTCAACAGCCCGTCATGGAAATTTCCCGCACAAATAAATGCCTTGATAAGAACCACTTTTTGAGACGTTGTTATCTCAGACATATTGGCATCTGAAATGACTGCAATATTGGAAGCCAAATGGCGTAATACAAGCTCCTGGTCATTGGGACAGTCTGAAACAAAATTATTTAATTCCTGGATAAGGTTATAAAGGTTGAATTCGGCCCTGTCCAGTATTACTATGTTATTTCCCGGTTTACCGGTATGCTGTATCATAAAGCATTCCAAGTCACCCGCTAGCGAATGTTCAATAGAACCATTCACTATCACGTCAAATGTGCTGGATGAAGTTTTTATGAATTTGACCGGATTGGAGATATCTGCATTTGGTTCATTTTTGAATTTAACCTGGTAATAATTGGCGTAATTAGTATTTAAATCAGCAAGAGATGCAAAGCCAACATTTGAATAATCAACAGTCGAATGAAAAGAAAAATAATATTTACCGTCTTTTACAAAAGAAAAAAGATATCCTTCATCCGTAAACTTATGTGGTCTGCTATTTGCGCCCAGATTATATATCTTCCCGTCTAATCCTATGAATTGTTTATGATAGCCATACTGCTCAATCAGGTTTTTAGGGATACAAAAAGTATTATAAACTATCGGCGTATTTCTCGTATTGGTGAAAAAATTATCTACAGCTGCCCCTGTCGTCGCTTCATTAAGCGCATCTGCTATTAATAGTTTTATAGAAATATTCATCAATGTGTCTTCATCCCCCATAATCGGATTAAATCGATTATTGTCATTTGAAGACATCCATGGAAGCAATGAACTCACACCTTGCCAGGCTGGTTCAGACTGGGCAATATTTCCAAAATTCTCACCCAGGTCATCTTTCTTATCATAAGAATAAAAATCCCTGATACTTTTGACGGCAACGTCTATGGCACAGTTTCCCAACTGTTGTAACATATCCTTCATAGAACCGTTTCCATTCCGTACTTCCAAGCCACCTTTTGCCGCACTCCCTCCGACAGGCGGTCCCGGGGGAAATGTTGCTCCTTTGATAAAAAATCTTGAATACAAAAAAGATTGCCCTCCTGCATCAGTTAAAACAAACCATATCTCTATATAATCATATGTATTATTTTGATATTCAGTAATAAGGTTTTCAAAATCAACAAAATGCTCTAAATTGTATATACCTACATATCCGCTCAAATCCGGATCAAAGCTTAGTTTAGCGCCAATTATTTCTTCCGGGATATTAAAGTTATGGCCATCTATCTGGATTTCTTTTTGTAAAAAGTCTACAACACCATCGCCGGCATAATCATTATCCGTATTTCCTACTATACTCACCTCTTTTTTCCTGAAGCCTAAGGAAAGTAACCTGCTATCAGCGCTTGCAAAGTCATCTGGCAGAAAACAGTCTTCGTCCTCTTCCTGACAAAAACAATTGATCTGCATTAATTTTTTCTTAGCCATTATCAATCCCTGCTTTATCCTGAAAAACAGCGATTCTGAAACCCTATCATTACAGGCAGCTTGTATTTCCGCTATCGTTGTAAGTCTCCTGGCATCTGAAATACACGATTGCATATCGTCAGGCATCATAAACTCCACGGTGATTTTCGAATCAAAAGGGTTAAATACAAAAAGTAAATAAAACTCTGAGCCTGCCTGGGCTTGTGATTTATAATAATCGATTGATTCACTGACACCTGAAAAGGTGGATGTCAAAGGATGAAAAACCTCTCCATAATATGCATTAACATTACTGCTGTTGAAATCATCCCTGAGTGATCCGGTATATGCTGTGAGGGAATCTATATCCTCCTCAGTAAGGCCAACAGTGGATGGCTGACCTAAAGATTTAAAAGTTTGCGCCACCAGTCCACAACTTCCCAATATCATGGCAATAGTAAAAAAGATTATTTTCACAGGTAATAAATAATCAAAACATTTCATGCGTCAGTATTTTAAAAGTTGAGGTCTACATAAATGGGTTCAGAAAGCTGCGAAACAGTACCATCCGAAAATACGATCCTCACATAGTATTTTAATCTTAAATGATCATACATGACACTTGTAAATGCAGTATTAGGGTTCTGTGGAGGAATACCGGGAGTATTAGATGTGGTTGTTATTCTGGGTCTAATAATTATATCTCTGTATGTAGGAAGATTCGAATTATCAAAATAAAGAGACCCTAAAGTCAAAGCCTGTATATGTGTAATGTAGTCATGATCTTCAAGCGGTCCATTGTCAACAGATCTGTATATCTGGTATCCTCCTCCCTCAAATGACATATCCGAAGTATTGATAATACCAATTATAAGCAGTTTCTGTTCAACACCATTTATGGTGTCGTTTGTTTCAAAATATTTCAGCCTAAAATGAACATTACGAACAGGACTGGGTGTCGCTTTCAAAGTAAGAGGCAAACTGCTGGCGCCATTATTGACTTCATCATATGCCCACAATCGATAGGTATATTTCGCCTCCGAAGTTATTGTGGTATCTACAAAGTTGTACACAAAACTCCTGTCCTGCGTATCAATAGAATCCATCTGTCCGACCAACACCCAATTCATCTCTCCATTTTTACGCCTCATCAACTTGTGTATCACCACATCATCAGACGCACTTCTGTAAAATGAAATTGAAACGCCTGAATAGGATGGTATGGCGCTAACCAAAACCGGTGCCGCCGGGGCCACAATATCCGGCAATAATACCTCTACGGGGTCTGATAATGCACTATAATTGTCATGATAGTCTACTGCCCGGACTTTAAGAAATATTTTTTCACGTAGGGTATTCATATTATAAGCAAATTGATAAATACTATCTTTTGCCAGGTCGGTCGATATTTCGAGATAATTACCGTTTATCGAATTAGCAAGATAAACCTTGTACCCATCTACATCATCATCCTGTGGAGGGTGCCAGTTGAGTACCACATTATTTTCTTTCCTTCCCAATGCCTGTATGATTGTGGGTTTACCCGGGGGTATTGTGTCAGGCATCTGAACCAATCGCTCGATAGAAGGAAGTTCATTGAATGTGTAAGTCTGATAAGCGACTATTCTATAATATGCAGTCTTGGGCGGATTAATGTCATCATATTCATATCCCGCACCACTTGTGCTGACATTCGCTATTTCTTCCCAATTAGTATCCGTATTACGAGATCTGAAAATTTTAAAATATGCAACCTTCGCTACATAATCTTCCGGAAAATTCCACCTGATAGTATACTTTTGATAGGGTATTACCGTGATGGAGTCGAATAGGGGATAGACAGACAATGGAGAAGGGTAAGAGGTATAGTTGATTATCTCCATCTTCGGCCCTTCTATTCCAAAAACATCAAATCCACGTATCGAGTACCGGTATTCTGCACCAACGATCAGCCCCGTATCCAGGTATCCCATTTCATCGTCAGGATTATCCCTAAAATCCAGAATAGGGCTATCCCCAGAACCGATAAGCGACATAGGTGTGGATTGATCTCCCCTAAGCACTCTATATGTAACATATTTGGTAAACTCATGCGGCTGCCAGGTGAGATGGATATTACCGTCATACCCCGTAGCTCTCAGATTTTTAATAGAATCTATCTCAGTAACAACGTAATTGGATGCCTCAATATTTAGAGTTGCCAGATACTTATTTCTGTCTACATCCAAATCAACATCTCCATAATACAAAAAATACCTGTAGGTCTTACCTCTTGACAACGAATAATTATCACTGGCACCTAATGTCATCAATGTTGCCAACGGGAAGGATTTGTTTGTAAGAACAAGCGTCGAGAAGTAATTATTCGTTATGCTCTTTGATGCATTATACATATTTATTGCGTCATAACTGGAATTAAATTCTAGGGGTACCGGTGTATTTGATACCACAGCAATACACAGTCTTTTTAAGCTATCGGGAATATTCGCGTTATTAATATCATTAGTATCCAAAAGGCCGCTGTAAACTTTATCAAAGCCGACCAGATCTTCACCAACTATTTTTGACCGGTATATTTTATAACCTCGCAGATTGCCTTCTTTCCATGTCTCATAAGACGAAGGGGTCCACCTAAGTAATATTTCGTTACTGTGAAATCTGCCATCCAAAATATATGACAAGGAATCAGATTCCTGGCCTATCAGAAAATTAAACAAAGGACAAAGCGAAAGGACAAAGAGTATAATGCTTCTCATAATTTAATTGTATCTTTTAGGTAAATTAATTGTAAAATTATTTTTAGAAGGTAAATGGAAAATTAGTAATTTCCAACGTGACATATACATTATATATGGATTTTTCAAAACATGATTATTATCCATTTTATACTGATCATATAATGTATGTAAATCCGAACAGGTCGTCGTATTTGCTTTTTTTCTCAGATAAATTAAATATTCAACAGCTCTATAAATATAGTCGGTCCTGATTTTTTCTCTTACATTGGAGAAGGAAATAGCAAGATTAGGATCTAAAAAACAATTTTCAGTAATTGAAGTAACTGCCTTATCAAAATCAGATTGCTTAACCAATTTTATTCCCGATCCATCAGTCCACGGATTCTGTCTGTCACACTCAAAACAATTTTTGTTCGAAATTAAAAAATAATAACTAAAGTCACCCGTATACGACGGGCAATCAACAGTATTAACCATCGGAGGTAAAAAATTTAATTCTGCCCTCTCTTTCATTGTGAAGGGCTCCAGCATCTCATTTGCCGTACTCATTAGAACTCCGCTGGCATCAAAATATGCATTAGTGCCAATACTTTCAACAAAACTATTGATTTTTGCGCTTAATGTGTTGTAGTTACTCACTCTAAAAAATAAAGGCAGCTCCCATTTTTTATTTTCATTTGCTGTGGGTTCATAAGAAATTATAACATTTTCAAAAGGACTTATACTTGGTAAATCAGTATAACTAATAGAAGCGACTGGGGTCACTTCCATGCTAGGGCCAGTGTAAGGATCATTAACAACTTTAAATCTTTTAATAACCAGCTTATATATTTTGCCATTGATCAGATCGTGAGGAATTTTAAATTCCAGTTGATTTAATTCTTTTTTGAATTGAAAATGGTTTTCTCTTAATATAAGTCGTTTGTTTGAACCGGCTTCTAAAAATTCAATACCAATCCTATAACCATCATTATCAACTTTTTCAAAAATTCTAAAATTGTTAATGTTAGGTTTTAGTTTTAAAATACCAACATTATTGTCCCCTTTATAATAACACAGCTCACCATTTGTAGGAAAACTTGATTCAACCATATTAAGCTTTAACGTATCGTTGTACCGCCCAGTGTAAAATGTATCCGACCTTATTTGTGTCTGTGGATTAGTACCATCAATTGTTGCAGTTGCCTGCACTGTAAGAATTATAGTGCTATTAGGAGGTAGCCCATCCGATGGGACGAATGTTTGTCTTTTTCTATTCATATCATTCTTTATGACGCCATTCACTATTTCTCCTCCTTTAGTCCTAACCTCAAACCTCTCAGTTTTTAGGAACAACACATGAGGATTGCCTTCATAGTCAGGAAGATTCAAATTCTTATTGACCTCCATTGCATATTCCACAACTATATCACTCGTTATCGGGACATCATTTTCAAATTTATTGGGAGAAGTACTGACTATCAGTTCATCCGGGGTATTTTGTTTAATATTATTAGAGCCACCCTGATTAAATTGACACTCTTCGCCAAATTCCACGTCCACATCCAGTTTCAACTTAGGACATATTTTATGTTGAGAACCATGTAAAGGATTATGGTGGATATAATTAATTTTAAGTCTCGCATAACCATAAACAGGATTCGGTCCGCCGGCCTTTAAAAGAGCCTTTATACTAAAGCTACCCTGCTCAATACCAAGCACTTCCGCTGATCCGGAGGCCCATGCATAGATCTGCCCCGTAGCATAAAACCCATTAATGCCTATTTCCTCATTACCATTGTTACTGCACCGGACAATGTCACCATTACCATATTTGTAATGCTTAAAGGCGAAGTCGGCCCCTATTCCAAAGTTAAAGTAACCTTTTACAGGCCACCATTTAGAATTGATTTCACCTTTTATACAAAATCCAAACATTACACCTGCAGTCCGAATATCATTGGCGTTTCTCTGGGCAACTAAACTTTCCGCCTTGTCCAAATCACTTATTTCCTCAGGAAGCGGAGGAAAGGCGTTTGGTATAGGGTCACCTATGCATAGATACATGGTAGCGCTTAGTTTTACGGCATCTCCTACTTTGATTTTAATACCCATTGGGCTCATAGGTGTGCCAATATAAACGAAATTAGAGTCCCTTTTACTTACTACAATCCTACATTCTCCCATCGAACCATTAGCACCTACACCTGTTAAAACATTCCCAACATTAAGGAAAACATTAAGTGAACCATCCATCGAAGGATCACTTCCCAAAATAATATTGATTCTTAAATTTGCACTTAGAGCTGTGGGCAAATTAATTGTTCCATTGGTTCCATCGGCAACAAGTTTTTGAATGTTTGCAAGGAATTTAGGGGCCGTAAGGAGCCTGCCATTTCCTTCAAAATAAATCGCATCCAATGAGAAGTTACCTCCGGAATTTGAAAACTGCATCTCCAGGGCCGCATTAATTGACAATAGCTTTTTATTGCTTGCCAACGCAAGGGCGACCGCTGCTTTAAACGAATAAGTCCCTTCCTGTGGAGTATATACTATGCCGGATATGCTTCTACCGATACCAAATGGCCGCGGAGTTCCTTCCAGCGATACCAGGTCTCCGTCCCGCTTCATATTGTAAAAGACTCCCCCGCCAAAGCCATACATCTGCATTCCCATGAAGATAATAGGTGAGTTTTCCATCTGCACAAATGCATCAACTAAGAAATATCTATAATTTTCTGATCCATCCGGATTTTTTAATTTACCAAACTGAGCAACGGCATCAATTGAAAATTTCTTCATCACATCCAACTTTACACTTCCGTAAAATCCTGTGCCGTAACTGGGGTCATCCTCATAGAATATTAATGATCCTTTTACTGATAGTTTACCCTTTATGGATGCGTCAATATTAACGCCGCTAATTTTAAAATCATCGTGTTGCCACTGATGCCTACCGTTCACTGTAGTAAACGAGCCAATAATAGAAAGATTGGCGCCTGCCCCTATTTTCATTGCTCCGCCTATGATTTCCACCTTTGCACTAAAAGAAAAATCTACCTTATCACCAGGTAGCTCCTTGGCCCCAATGTCGAAGAACGCCAACTCAAAGCCCTTAAATCCTATCCCAATAGTATCTTTTATTAAAACCTGCCCAAAGGTGATATATGGTTTGTGATTTTTTATTACCAGGTTAGTAAAATCAACAGTAAGTTTTTTATCAGCAAAATTGGCATTTGGATTTATCTCAAGTTTTCCATTCAATTTTGCTACAATATTAAATCCATCCCCACTATCAAAAACATCAATGCTCGAATTCTTCAGTGTAACGTCAGCAAGCCATAAGCCCGCTTTAAATTTCTGCCCCGTATTAACAGAAAATACATATCTGCCATTGGATCCAATAAAGGCGCTATACTTGAATGCATTGGCTTCAAGGTCGGTTTCTGAAGGGCTACCAGCAATAGGGAGTAATAATTTTCCTCCAAAACCACCGCCTTTAAGATTGTTACATACAAACTGCACTACTATACTGTCAATCGAAAATGCCCAGTTGCCGATTCTACCTTTATCCAATGAAAGAATATCCTTTTTTAGAGACAGGAAGCCTGTAAAGCCCATGTTATCAAACAACATGTTTTCTCCTTGAATTTTCAGGGTGCTGTCACCCTGGCTAAATTTCTGCTTGGAAACCACCTCGACCTTTCCTATATAAACCCCCTTCCACCCCGGCATCAGCGTGTTATTGGAGGCATACTGGGAAATATAATCCTGCGGCAGTTGAACCCCGGTAGGAGATATTGTACTTGAGAGGTCTAAGGAGGCTTCTTGTACCACAAAAGCAAATTGAGGGAATTTAGTTACACTAAAGGCGTCAATTGAAATATTCCCTATATAAAGATCTTTCCAGCTTGTTATCGTAATTTGGTCAAAATGTCCTCTTACTTTTACATTTTCGTCATTAATTGTTTCATAAGTATTCGGGTTGACTGGTGTAAGATAAGTCCTGCAGAACTCCAAATCTGCTGATAAGGTAAGACTCTTGTATCCATTGCAATCAAACTGCGCAAATGTGTTGTTCGATTTTAGAATTAATTTTAAATTGTTTGAAACTTTTACTTCTACATTACTGATAAGAACTAATTTATCAATTAACGCTCCGGTCTGGCTAAACCGAATATTTTCTCCTTTAAATACGATATCCTGTCCAGTCGAGGGAACACGAAAATACAGATAAGCATCAAAGGTACAGCTCAATGAATCTATTCCTATATGTACATCATCTATCCATATGGAAAATATACTTCCACCTATCAAATTTGTTACTTCCAGAGGAAGCAAATTTGCAGCATTGGGATCGCCGGGAAAATAATTATTCAATTGAGAATTTAGCTGCCCATTAATTATTTTCAAAAAACTATCCTGATCAGGGAATAAATAGTTTTGATTTTTTGGAGAATTAATGTTACATAAACTTGTTATTCTTTCTTCAATAGGAAATAACTTTAATGTTTTTTCTTTTTTTACATCATTATAGCCAATATCGGAAACAAAATTATCCTTGATATATTTATTTGTAAACCCAATGATCCATCTGTATAACGAATCCGGATTTTCTAATTTACCTACTATTAAAGAGTCCAATGACCTTCCCTTCTCAAAAAGTTTATCCAATAATGGCTGAAACCTATCTTCGTTCAATTCATTGATAAAGGTTGAAAATTTCTTATAGCTATTGAGCTTAACATCGCACTCATAGGATTTCAGATACTTGTTTTCAAGTTCTTTCTGATCCTCGGTCCGGGAGAAAGAATATCCCTCGTGCCTTAATGGTGACTTTTTGTATTGTTCACTTAAGTTTTCAGACAAATATTTATTGGAGTTTCCGCCAACTATCTCCTGATCAATATTCATATTTCCGGCTTTATTAACCGTGCTGTCAAATAATAATGTACACTCATCAAGGACAATATCAACCGAATCAATATAAATGATATTCAATTCTTCTAAATATTGGCGCAGCAAAAGCTCAATGGAGTCGCTTTTCTCCTGAATGAATTTGATCCCTGCAATTGTTTCAGCCGGTTTAAGCATCCAGTAATAAGGTTCCCGGGGCTTTGAAATACATGGCAAGCCATTTTTATCCAACCCTTCCACATTACAACCATCTTCATTGAATTCAGTACCGGTATTAACATGTATTCCGTCGCTATTGAACCCATTGGGATCATATTGAGGATCAAAAGGCATAGGAGGTTCATAACCTTCGTAAGGCGGATCAATCACATATAAGCCGTTCTCATCGAAACCCAGCGAACTTGTGTCAGGAGTTTCTTCGGCTGGTGCAACACAGGTTACGATCTGGCCAATTTGTGGCGTTGGGAGTTTTTTTGAAAGTGAAGAAAGAGGTGTAATACTTCCGGCATATACTTCATAATTATTTTTTACCTTAATATTCTCAAAATCAGAAGCAATTTTAAGTCCTCCTATCGGGAACATGATATGGCCTTTTCCATTCCATATACCTTCTCCGGAAACTTGATCTATCTGAAAGGGTATTTTATTGATAAATACAATATCACCCGGATAAAGGACTTTAAGACCTCCAGTTGGAGGGGGAATATTAATCGGGCTTGCCCCACATCTTGAAATAAATGCCGGTTTGTTCCAGATAATGCCATCACAATATGGATACCTGATACCATTCAGCATAATAAAATAGTTCAACTCCAGTTGGCAGATCGATGATACAGAGAAGCCCAGATTGGGAATGGAACTTATATTAAAGTCAATCACGCCATTGTTAACCACAATATAGTTGTTCAAGTCGAAAAACTGAGGTGTTGTGGACGGTTCTCCATTGGCATCGCATTGCCTTATCACCGCTATTGGCAGGTGTCCGGTTACGTTGAAAGAAAAAGAACCTGAAATATTTAATTCGTTAGGAGGATTGGAAATCTGAAGAGCATTTAGCAGATCACAATTAGGCTCTCCTCCGTCACCGGAAAAAGGTGGAGGGTATATTGTTAGAGAAACCCATGCGCTTGCGAGGGTGAAATCGCTACCGCTTCCGTCGCATATCTTTCTGATTTCAAAAACATAAACTATATTTTTTTGAAGTGTTCCGATATTAATCTTGTTACCCGTATATGCAAAAATGCTTTCCCAGGGTATTGCAAGACCCTGAGGTTTATATCTAATCTCATATCTAGTCGAATTAAATGCTGCAGGAATATCATTCCAAAGGATTACATACTCATCAATATAATTCTTAAATCCGGCAGGTTGATTGGGAACACTACAAACAGGCGTCTCATCACTGTTTGTAGTGTTCGGGCTTATCCTGTTCTTTGAACTCAATGTAAGTGCAAAACATGTCACCGAAATACAAACAAGCGCATATCTTATCGTCTTCATAATTTAACTTTTAAATGTTGTAGTTATGTCTTATTCAACAAAATGTTATTAAAATGCAAATATATTAAATGTTTTAATAAAAAAATCATATATGATTTTTTTATTTTCATAATTATATATTAATGATTCACAAATAACATATAATCAAACAATTATAAAATTTATAAAAAAATTTATATATATGATTTATTAATTATATTAACAAGAACACCTAAAAAAGATACTGGGCTAATACTTGGCATACATTTTGTAAGCCATTACATAAAAATCTAATATGAGAATTTTACTTATTGTTTTGTTAGCATGTATCAAATCCGTCAGTCATGCACAAACAGGTTGCGACAACGCTTTTTTTATCTGCTCTAAAAATGCAATAAAGGTTGAGAAATTAAACAGCAGCATCGCTTCAGAAATTCAGGAGCGAAATCAAAGTTGCATTCCACTAAAAGAAGAAATTAATGGGGTCTGGTACAAATGGATTATAAATAATCCGGGGAAATTATGGTTTACCATAACACCGCTTAATCCAAATTCAGATATAGACTTTATATTGTATAATTCTATTACTCCAAATTGTGATTCAAAAGAAATAATCAGATGCATGGCTGCCGGTTATGACTATTCTCTTACCAAATCAAAGAACAAGAAATGCATGGGGCCAACAGGGCTATCTTCCAATGAGAATGATTATTATGAGAATCAAGGATGTAACGGATCGCAAAATAATTTTTTAAGTCCGGTTGATTGCAAAAAGGGAGAAATTTTCTTTCTTTTTGTCCAAAACATAACAGATAATGACGGATTTCATTTAAAAATCGAAGGAGATGCAGATTTTGCATCAAATTCTAATCAGCTCGATGAAACTATGCATATGTCAGGTTACGAAATAAATTTTGAAGATAATAATGAATGTTTATTTCAGTTAAAAAAACCAAAAGCTTTAATTACACCTCAAGTGGTAATTCGAACCTATCCCAATCCCACAAGCGATATACTGAGATGGGATATTCTGAGTCCAAACCAGCAGGTTTTAGAGATTACTATAAAGAATATAACAGGTTCAACAATTTTTCAAACAAAACAGATAAAAAATTCAATAAATGTACATGAATATTTATCAGGAGCATACACAATAACTTTTAGGTTTAAAGATCATATCGAGACCAAAACTTGGGTGAAAAATTAACAAACGGCGTTTCCATCAGATATTTCAGCTGTCTGGCTACATGAAACAGAAAACACTTACCACGAGACCTGCTTTAAATATTATAAAGAATTGAGAGGCCGAATTATAGGCGTAAAAGGTATGTTGGTATGATTTATACCAAACAGAAATAAGTTTGACAATATGTAATTAGTTGGAATTTAAAATATACTGTCCTCCTTTAGTTCAGCAAATCAATAAGGGCTTCTAACGTAATTCATTAACTTCGCACAAAGCCTCAAGAGATAGCGCAATTCCATTATACTTTATTATTTTTTGTATAATAATTGTCGGTATAATACAGTAATTGTATCTTTTAGGCTCCAGTATTTTAGAGAGTTACATTATTAAAAGCTAGCAGGATGAGATATTTATTATTGTTAATGATTGTTTTTTCTGAGACCGGATTATTCGCCCAGCAAAAGACCTATTGCAACCCCATGAATCTCGATTACGGCTACACACCCTTTGAGAGCTTCAGTGCCTGGGGACGTCACCGGGCCACTGCCGATCCTACCCTCGTCAATTACAAAAACGAATACTATCTCTTCAGCACCAATCAATGGGGCTACTGGTGGAGCAATGACCTCATCAGCTGGAATTTCATCCCCAGGAAGTTCCTGCGGCCCTGGAACCCAGAGAAAGATGAGCTGTGCGCGCCTGCAGTAGGTGTGCTGGGTGATACGATGATCGTCTTCGGATCGACCTATACCAATAAATTTTCGATCTGGATGAGCACCGATCCTAAAGCCAATGAATGGAAGGTGCTGGTGGATTCATTTGAGATCGGTGGATGGGATCCCGACTTCTTCGCCGATGATAACGGCCGCCTGTATATGTACAACGGAAGCAGCAACAAGTATCCGCTTTACGGCGTCGAGCTCGATCGCAGGACCTTCCTGCCCAAAGGGACGCGCAGGGAGATGTACCTCCTCGAAGAATGGCGTTACGGCTGGCACCGTTTCGGTGAATATATGGACAATACTTTCCTGGATCCTTTTATCGAAGGTGCTCATATGACGAAGCACAATGGTAAATACTACCTGCAATACGGCGCTCCCGGCACTGAATTCAGCGGGTACGCCGACGGTGTCGTTGTAGGTGCAGGACCCTTAGGTCCCTTCACTCCGCAATCCGATCCGGTGAGCTACAAGCCCGGCGGATTTGCCCGCGGCGCCGGTCACGGCAGCACGATGAAAGACAGGTGGGGCAACTACTGGCATACATCGACCATCGCTCTTTCCGTAAAGAACAACTTTGAGCGGCGTCTCGGATTATGGCCCGCCGGATTTGACAGGGACGGCCAGATGTATGCCAATACGGCATTTGGCGATTATCCCCATTATATGGCCGACGGGCCGAGAGCCGACAACTATTCACCCAATGGGGACGGCGGGTTTACCGGATGGATGCTGCTGAACTATAAAAAGCCGGTGGCGGTCTCTTCTACTTACGGCGCATACGCGGCCAACAATGCCGTCGATGAGAATATCAAAACATACTGGAGTGCGGGCTCAGCCGATAAAGGCGAATGGATCACATCTGACCTCGGTGCTGTAAGCGATGTATATGCCATCCAGGTCAATTACGCGGATCAGGATGTCGATGCCTCTTTTTTAGGTAAATCGTCCGGGGTTTTCCACCAGTACAAAATATATGCCTCGGAAGACGGCAAAAAATGGAAAACCATTGTGGATAAAAGCCAAAATAAAACCGATGTCCCTCATGATTATGCAGAGCTGACACAGCCTGTCAAAGCGAGGTTTGTCAGGCTGGAAAACATACACATGCCTACCGGGAAGTTTGCCATCAGCGGCCTGCGGATATTCGGAAAAGGCAATGGACCAAAGCCTGATGCTGTCAGGCAGCTCATAGTACTCCGGACCGAAAAGGACAAACGGAGCGCCTGGATCAAATGGGGTCCTGTCGACAATGCCTATGCTTACAACATCTACACAGGGCTTGCACCAGATAAGTTATACAACTGTATTATGGTCCACGACGCCAATGAGTACTATTACAAAGCGATGGATAGCCAGAAGACGTATTACTTTACTATAGAAGCGATCAATGAAAACGGCGTATCACAAAGATCGGAGGTGATCAAAGCCGAGTAAGGATCATTTTATTCTCAACAAGCCTGCCTTTGCCTTCTGATGAAGACCGGATCTGTATTCCGACGGCGACATAGACAGGCACAACTGGAAATACTGCCCGGCCTTGTCGTATTTCCTCTGGCTTTCATAGATCAGCCCGGTGTTAAGCGCCGCATTGCAGGCATAATAGGCAGGATTCTTTTTTCCTTTTTCGATGACCAACTGGTAATACTTCAATGCCTCTACCTCGTTTGACAGGGAATGCGCCACCCGCCCGCAGCGATAATTGTATTCAAGCTTGTCCCTGATATCGGTGAAATAAGCATCATCGACAGCATGGAGCAGCTTGTACGATCGCGTCAGGTAACCTCCGTCAAAAAGCAGGCGCGCCTGCAACAGGAGCGGATGGGGCGTATCGCCGCTCCTGGCTTCGCGTAATGCCATCTTGTCTTCATCCAGCTGATCCTGTCCGTATTTAAGGATATTGGCCATATGGAGCAGGTAGCCATTGGTATTACCGCGGACGAGCTCCGCCCAGGCCAGTTTCTGGTATGCTTCCTTGATATAATTCCTTCCCTTGAAATTTTTGGTATAGCTCTCCAGGTACTTTGACGCATCAGTGTCCAGCCGGTGCAGCTTGGCCACGCCCAGCATAAAGTCCAGATAATAAAAAGGATAATACTGGCCTCCTTTAGGCCGTTTACTGAGATATTGTATGGCCACCTCATTGCGACCCGTACGTATGGCTATATTACTCAGGGCAAAGCACGCCAACGGGCTCGATGCCGCATCGATACCCGATGCCGAGATGACCTTCCAGGCTTTTTCAGGATCATTATTGAGATGAAGCATGACAAATGCATACATGACAACCGATTCCTCGCGGAAGATGAACGCGTTTTTATTGCCATAGCTGATGACCTCTTCCAGCTCGCGAACCCCCTGGTCGATCGTGCCCTTCATGCCGCCTATCCATGACACGCCCCACTTATATTCATCAGGTATCGTCCCTATGGCTGCGTGCAGGACGCCCAGGCTTTTTTTATTGGCGGCAAAGGACGGGAATTTTCTCACATTATCCTGCAGGCTGTTGTACGCTGACCTGACCTCAAAAAAAGCTTTGGTATACTCCTCAAACTTCAGCCTGACCAGAGCCCACTGAAGATTGATCTCGGCCTGGCAATAAAGAAAATAAGGGGATCGGGGATCGGTCTTGCCGATCATCTCGAGTCTCCGGTCCTTATTGCTCCGGAGCTTCCTGAAGTCAGCGCTGCTCTCACCTATAAAAAGCGTAAAGAAGTCGATATAGTTGTCGAGAAAATAGACGACATAATTATTGGGCTCGGTTTGCCTGATCTTATCGAGCGACTGCCGGGCCTCATTGAGGCGCAGCTGCATGATGAGCCTGTAAGCCTTATGAGCTTCCGGGGTAAACTGGATGGCCTTGTCCTGCGCATTGGCAGTCGATAGTGTAACCGGTGATACCCAGCAGGCAAGTAATACAATGTAGGCGAATAATTTCAAGACAGGGATTGTATTTGATCAATGCGGGCACAGCTTAAAAAAAAGCCTCAAATACGCGGCATAGCTTTTGTATTTGAGGCTTCAGTGTGTGAAGAAGCAAAATTAAGCTTCCGACATTTCTTCCGACAGGATGGTCGCTTTATCGACCAGGATCCTTCCGCAATGCTCACATACGAGGATCTTTTTGGAAAGGCCGATCTCCATCTGAAGCTGAGGCGGAATGGCATTGAAGCAACCGCCACATGCATTACGCTCTACGGATACGACAGCGAGTCCGTTGCGATAGGTATTGCGAATCTTATGATAAGCTTTCAGCAGACGGTCTTCGATCTTTTTCTGTTGCTTTTCAGAGACGGCAATCAGCTTTTCCTCATCTTTTTCAGTGCGATTGATAATCTCTTTAAGCTCAACCAGCTTCTGCTGCAGGTCTTTCTCCTTGTTTTCCTTACGTTCCCTGGCAGCGACCAAAGCGTCATTCTTGCCTTCTCTCGAAGCTTTCAGCTCCCGGATCTTCTTTTCGGAAAGCTGGATATCGAGTTTTTGCAGCTCGATCTCCTTGTTCAGGGCATCGAACTCACGGTTGTTCTTGACCTTATCAAGCTGTTTTTCGTATTTGGCGATCATCGCCTCACATTCCTTGATGTTGTTCTGGTGATTTTTTACTTCATCTTCCATCGCGTTGATAGATGCTTCGATCTTATTTACCCGTGTTTCGAGACCGGCAACTTCGTCTTCCAGGTCGCTTACTTCCATAGGAAGCTCACCTTTCAAAATTTTAATTTCATCAATTTGAGAGTCAATTTGTTGAAGATCATATAACAATCTTAGTTTTTCATTAACTCCTAATTCCTTTTTTGCCATAATATTTATAAATAGTTAATCGGGTTGGTTATAACTTTTGTCGAACGAACCGCAAAATTACTAAATTTTTTGATTATCAACTCTTTAATTAATTCTACAGTAAATTGTTCACTTTCATAATGTCCGATATCAGCGATCATAATACGGTCATTTGCATCAAAAAACTCATGATATTTAAAATCAGCCGTGATAAACACATCCGCACCCGACCGGATCGCCTGTTGAAGCAGAAATGAGCCTGAACCACCGCATACGGCAACCTTTTGGACACGTTCCACGACTGGATGTGTATAGCGGATAACACCGATCTGCATCTTTTGTTTGAGGTCTCCAAGAAAAACGGACCATTCAACGGGATTTTCCAGCAAGCCTGTCAGGCCGGCACCCCGGGGACGTTCGTTGATCAGCTGCCCTTCATAAGGAAGCAAGGCGGTACAATCCCGCAAGCCTATCTTTTCCGCTATTTTATTGTTGACGCCTTCTATGATGACATTATCCAGGTTGGTATGGATGGCATAGATAGCGATATCGTGACGGATCGCTTTGATGATGGTACGCTGTACATAATTCTGACCTGTAAACCTCTTTAATCCGATGAAGACGATCGGATGGTGAGCTATGATAAGGTTATAGCCGAGGGATATGGCCTCATCGACCACGGCTTCGGTAGCATCCAGGCTGACGATGGCGCCTGTAATGTCCATACAAGGATCGCCCGTGATCAGCCCGCTGTTGTCATAGCTTTCCTGGTATTCAAGCGGAGCATGGGATTCGAGATACCGGGTTATTTCGCTCAGGATCATAGCTAATGTCTTTGTGATTAAAATCTGATAAGGTCAAATAGATCATAGGCTACCGGCGTTGTCTTACTGACAAAGCCCTCACCCATCACTACACCTCCGGCCCGGCCCATTTCCCTGGCCCTTGCTTCCAGGAATGCCCAGAAATCCTCTCCGCTGATCGGCGTAGGCAGCTTATCCCGGTTCATAAAAAACTGGGAGCCATAGGCAGCGATGACCTCCATCTTACGCTGATGGCAGGCGGTTATATCTACTACTATATCCGGCTTGATGTAGCGATCCTGAATAAAATTAAGCACGATCTTAGGCCGCCATTTTTCCAGCAGATTGCCGGCTTCATCCTCCAGGATTATTTTTGGCAATCCGCTCAGGAAGCAGGCATGATCGACCAGCCGGGCTGCGCGACCATGATCGGGATGGCGGTCGGAAGGTGCATTGGCAAGGATAATGTCTGGCCGGGCGGTCCTGATGACACGTACCACACTCAAAAGCGCCGCCTCGTCGATCTCAAAGAAGCCATCCCTGAGCTGCAGGTTGTGCCGCCATTCCGCCCCTATCAGCTGTCTTGCCTTCTCCGCTTCTTCGAGCCGGAGAGGTCCGGAACCATTGGTCCCCAGCTCTCCCATGGTAAGATCTAGCAGCCCGGCGCTGTGTCCCAGATCGATCATCTTAAGCAACGTGCCGCCGGCACACAATTCTACATCATCGGGATGAGCACCGATGGCAAGCAGGTCAACTTTCCACATGATCTTATTAATCTTTCAGAATTTTGCCGGGAGGTAAAAGTTTGGTATAATCCTTGACATTATCATTCGGAACAGCCACACTCAGGTTGTAATAGGAGATCTTCCAGTTACCTTTCTCCTTTGTAAGGATACCTGTGGCCTTACAGGGCCCCATCCATGTACGGAGACATTCGTCAAAAAGGATCGAATTCTTATCTTCAAGCTCAGTATATATCCTATTGTACGGAATAAATTTCCAGGCGCGTTTGCCGTTGAAGTATTTACCCAGGTCTTTTCCCATCGACGTTTTATCCCAACGCTCGCTTTCGTCAGTACCCAGATAAACCGCATTTTCAGTCATCATGCTAAAAAAAGCAGTCGAATCGCCCACAGCGGCAGCCTCATGCCAGGCATTGATGGCCTCATCCTCCCTGACATGGTCCGATTCGGCGCCGGCATAGGAAGAGGAGATCATCTGAATAACAAAGAACAGGACGCCCAGCAATATAAAATTAGAGAACGTAAGCTTCATTGCTTAAAAAAAATTCCGGTTAAGTAATCTTAGTACAAAAATGTGTCTGTAAAAATAATAAAGTAAGTTGAATTTATGGGGAATTCTCTTATCTTAGCACTACAAATCGACTGAATCACCAATTACACCGAATAAATGTTAGTTAAAGTTTTTGCCAGCGCGACACAAGGTGTCGATGCACGCACGATTGATGTGGAAGTAAATTCCGGGGGAGAAGTCCAGGCCGGTAAGCTCGGGTATTTTCTCGTCGGCCTGCCCGACAATGCCGTCAAGGAGGGCTATATGCGGATCGAAGCCGCAGCCAAGAACATAGGGCTCAGGCTTCCCCGTATCAAAATGACGGTCAATCTTGCGCCTGCAGATATCCGAAAAGAAGGCGCTGCCTATGACCTGCCCATCGCTATCGGAATGCTGGCGGCAAGTGGTTATGTCCGTACTGAAATATTGGATCGTTATATCATCCTGGGAGAACTATCTCTCGACGGGACCCTGAGGCCCGTTAAGGGCGCCCTGCCCATCGCCATCCAGGCAAGGAAAGAAGGGTTTAAAGGCTTTATCCTGCCCGCAGAAAATGCACGTGAAGCAGCTATCGTCAATGATCTGGAAGTGTATGCGGCCAGTGATCTGCGACAGGTCGTCGATTTCTTCAATGGTCAGGGTGAGCTGAAAAAAGTGGAAGTCGATACGCGCGAAGAGTTTTTCATTAATCAATCCAATTATACGATCGACTTTTCTGACGTCAAAGGCCAGGACAATATCAAACGGGCCCTGGAGATCGCAGCTGCCGGCGGCCACAATGTCATCCTTATCGGGCCTCCCGGCGCCGGTAAGACCATGCTTGCCAAAAGGCTGCCGACCATCTTACCCCAGCTCTCGCTCAAGGAAGCCCTCGAAACGACCAAGATCCACTCCGTAGCAGGGACATTGCCCCGCGATGCCTCCTTAATTACCCAGAGACCTTTCAGGTCACCACATCATACGATCAGCGACGTCGCTCTCGTGGGCGGCGGCTCCAATCCCCGCCCCGGCGAGATCTCTCTTGCCCACAACGGCGTCCTGTTCCTGGATGAATTACCGGAATTCAAACGCGAAGTCCTGGAAGTCATGCGCCAACCCATGGAGGAACGTATGGTAACCATCAGCAGAGCAAGACAGACCATTGACTACCCCGCCAGCCTGATGCTGGTAGCTTCTATGAACCCATGCCCCTGCGGCTACTACAACCACCCTGAAAAAGAATGTGTATGTGCACCGGGAGTCGTCAAGAAATATCTGAATAAGATCTCCGGGCCGCTGCTCGACAGGATCGACCTCCATGTGGAAGTAACACCGGTGTCTTATGATAAGCTCGCTGATTATGAGCCTGTAGCCGAGAAAAGCGGAGATATCCGTCTCAGGGTCGAAGCAGCCCGCAGGATACAGGAGGGAAGGTTTGATACACAAAGAAATATTTATTGCAACGCCCAGATGCCCGGTAATATGGTGCGTGAGGTATGCAAGCTTTCGACAGCAGGGGTCACACTGCTGAAGACGGCCATGAATAAATTACAGCTGTCGGCACGGGCCTATGACAGGATACTCAAGGTCAGCCGTACCATTGCCGATCTGGAAAACAGCCCGGAAATAAAAATCGAGCATCTTGCTGAAGCCATCCATTTCCGAAGCCTTGACAAGGAAGCCTGGGCGCCGGCATAACAGGCTAGAATCAGTAAATACCGTGGTTGTATACTGCCGGTAAATTTATACCGCTATGGGGTCTATCTGCGTTTCAACAGCTCATGTCCTATACTGCATTGAAGACATCTTTTGGCATCACAATAATTATTTTTCAGCTGTATAAGCGCCTGGCTGTCCTGTGCCGAAGTGCTTTTAATGCCAAGCTCTGACCACATACGTATGATATGGTTTTGTTCGCCGGGCAGCTCCTCTAACAACCGGAGCGCTCTTTCCTGCAGGTGCGGCTGATGCTGATGATGTCCGTACATAAAGAGCAGGGGGATAATACCGTTGATAATGATCAGATCGCGGGTCGATCTTCCAAGGGCTTTCTTTCTCACGCGGGATTCTGTACCCATCCTGTAATGCTCATCCCAAAATTCCGGTAAATGATCAGGTTCCAGAACCTTCCTTAACTCTGTGATACTATTGCATTCGAGGATAACCGCAAAGAAGTGCTCATGCTTACGCAATAATTCGACTGTCTGGGCAATCCTGATATCAGGAAAATTGGAAGGATGCATGCGTGAGTACTTCCAGATGACCGCGTTGAGGGGCTGCAGATCGAACTTGGCTTTCAGGAATTGAAATTCCGATCTGATACGCTGATAATACAGATTCTCATGGAAGCCTTCCAGCAGACCCGCCATACCAAATACATAAGCATGGCTGGCATATTCATCCTGCCTGATCCTCATAAACGTTTTATGATCAAGCCGGTCAGCAAGGAGACGGAAAGCATCCTTATTGACATTGGTGCCCATGCAAATGAATGTTTGCCTGAATAAAAGATCATCCCAGTCCTGCATGGATGTTTCTATGCAACTCTGTACCCGGCCGGCCCGTGACTGCAGCCGTTCTATATTGAGCCGCTCTTTCCAGATATTCCATATCGCTTCCGGCAATCGGCCCGGGTAAAGCCGCTTACACGGGATCCCGTCAAACTCGATACTCATCATATCGTATCGCTTCAAAATGGAATCATCCATATACTCGCTGATCTCAAGGGTAGGCAATATGACCCCTTTCTGCGTCCGGATCTCCCTGTCATGCCTGCTCACCACATGCAGGATCACATTGTTATATGCCGGATCATGATGATGATCATGGGCGTTCCAGTCCGATGACTTAATATGGAGCTCGATATGACCGGCCAGGATAGTATCATCAATACGGATCTTTCCGTGAAGAAAGTCAGGGCCGCTATTGGTATTGTACCGTCCGAAATCAAGGATTTCCAGGCGCCTTCCATCATGGAGCCTGAGGGATGTGCAATGGAATTGCTTGGTTCGCCAGATATAATGCAGGAGATGCTCAGAGGTGACAGGTTGAAGTTGGGTTACAGACATGGTTCAAAATTTAGGCGTTTGAAAAAATGATTTGAAATACGAATATAGCTTTTTATCTCTGTATTTCAATGAACATGCCTTGTTTTTAGGATAAAAATGATCATTCCACAGCCTTTTAACCTCCCGGAATAAACCAGGTCATTATTCAATGACAGTGGGATATTACATGATAAAAAATTGATAAACAGTAAATTGCAAAGGCCTTTCTTTATTTTGGAATATTATTCCGCTATAACCACAGAGATTCTCAGAGTATGGCGCAGAGTTACACAGATAGCATTTTTACTCCGGGTAACTCTCTGTGATTAACTCTGTGCACACTGTGGTTTATAATGCGCTCTTGAGGCCCTTACCCTATAGCATTAAACAGCAGGAACATAAGATAGGCGAGAATGATACACACCGGAAGTGTCAGAACCCAGGCCAGCGCAATATTGATCATGGTCTTTTTCTGCAGGTTTTTGATACCGCCTGATGCTACCATACTACCGGCAATTCCAGATGACAACACATGGGTAGTGCTCACCGGCAGGTGAAAGAAGGTCGAAAGCCCTATGGTCGATGCCGCTATCAGCTCTGCAGTTGCTCCTTCCGCATAAGTCAGGTGTGTTTTCCCTATTTTCTCTCCGATGGTGACCACAATGCGCTTCCAGCCGATCATGGTACCCAATCCCAAACAGGTAGCGATCATAATGATCACCCAAACGGGCGCGAAGTCGGTGTATCCGGAGAGCACAACCATCTCCTTCTTCAGGATGGCTTTCTCTTTTGAGCTTTTAAATACCTCTGGGTCCTCAACATATCGCTTGATGCTTTTTGAGAGAGACTCGATCCTTTTTCTTATTTCGAACTTGTGCCTTTTTTCAGTTGAGCTGACCTTGCTGACGATATCCGTTTTAAGCTCGCTGATGATCTGTATGCTTTTGTTCATCTCTTTCTCCAGGATATTATTGGGCGCTGCCTTGACGATGACAGCCTCCATTTTATTCAGGGACATGATGGCTTTGTTGGGATCAAAATTCTCGTTCAAGGCATAATGCGCCGGCAAAAAGGCCATCAGGACGACCATCATCAGGCCGACACCCTTCTGCCCGTCATTACTTCCATGGAAAAAGCTAACCAGTGTACAGGTAGTGATCAGCAAGGCGCGGACGCCCTTCGGAGGCCGGTCATCACCCTGCGGACTCTGAAAGAGGGACTTCATCTTCAAAACCTTCTTAAGGACAAACATCAGCATAATGGCACAGGTAAATCCGAATGCCGGAGACAGCAACAACGACGCACCGATATCTTCGGCCTTGGCCCAGTTGACACCTTCGCTTGGGTGCAGGGTTGCAAAGCCGAGTCCCGCACCGAGGATCGAGCCTATCAGCGTATGGGAGCTGCTGCAGGGTATTCCCATATACCAGGTTCCCAGGTTCCATACGATAGCAGAAACACATATTGCCAGGACGATAGCAATATTGACATTAAGCGGCTGCATAAGCAGGTCATTGAGGGGGAGCAGCTTTACAATGCCCATCGCCACACCGACACCGCCGAGGATCACGCCCAGGAAGTTCATCAATCCTGACCATGCTACTGCCTGCATAGGTTTGAGCGCATTGGTATAGATGACCGTCGCCACGGCATTGGCAGTGTCGTGAAAGCCGTTGATAAACTCAAAAATACAGATGCAGACAATACACCCGATGATAAGGGTGGCCGGGAGGAAAGGCAATTCCTGGATGTAGTTAAAAATCATTCGGCAAAGGTATCATTCCAACATTAAGGAATTGTTAATTTTTTATTGTTCGGTATTGAATTTTTTTTCACGCTCCCACGCCAGAACTATCGGCAGATAAAGATCATAGCTGGCCATGCCCTCTTCGATTCCCTGACTCTTCAGGAAAAAATCGTAAAAGGTATCTCTCAGCTTCGGGAAAATATCCGGATAGCGGTCCATCCTGCGTCTTATCTCTATAAGATCATTTCTGACAGATGGGCCTGCAAATGAAGTTATCGTCCTCGCAGCCGTACTGTCAACATGATAACAGGCCGAGCGCAAGGTGCGCCACAGGGCAAGCTCGACAGAGTACCGGGTCATCAGGTCCTTACTCTGGCAGCCTGCCATATAGGCAATGAAATTGGCGCTGGCTTCACTTGCCACTCCATAGGCATGAGCCAACTCGTGGAGTGACGTGTTAGGCACCTGCAGATTGTGGAGTGCGGGGTCGATCGTCGGTCGGGCAAGCAGAAAATTATAAAACCCTGCCGTGCCTGTTCTCAGTAAAAATCCTTCGGGCCGCATCGCCGTCAGCTTTGCCCTGCCCTTTATACTGTAGCCCGCATCCCGCAGGACTACCTGCACCGATGAATCCCAGTGTCGGCTATATTGATCGAGGATCGACCAGGTGGATGTGTCATGTCGCTCTGTAAGCGAGTCGCGTAAGCTGTTCAGCCTGATGGTGTGCTCCTGGAAGGCTTCGATGATCTGCTCCTTTGCCGGGGGACTCCATTCTTTAAGAATAAATGATTCTGCCCGCGGAGCCATATAATTGAAGCCCCAGAACCAATAAAACAGGATGGCACACCAGATCACCGGTTCAAAGAGAAACTTGATCCAGCGAAAAAGTGATAATGGCGCTCCCTGGGACTTACGGTAACGGAAATAAGAAAAAATCAATAAGAGCCAAAGCAGGCAGACCAGCGTAAATGAGAGTTGGTTGAGCGCTTTCCTGATCCAGCCGAATATTCCGGTCGTATAGAGCTTAAAGGCAAGCTGGGAGTCGATCGAGAAAAGAATATAGCTAAGAACGGTAACCAGGAGCATTATATATAATCCCGGCGAAAAGTACTTTTTCATATCCCAGCTAAACCTTTTATTTGTTTCTACGTTTTTACAAAAATATTCAAAACATTAATAAAAACAATTTAATTAAAATGGCATTCGAATTCACAGATAGCAACTTCCAGGAAAAAGCGCTTGGTAATGACGGACTGAAAGTGGTCGATTTTTGGGCAGAATGGTGTGGGCCGTGTAAGGCAATCGCTCCCATCATCGAAGACCTTTCCACAGAATACGAAGGAAAGGCGACGGTTGGTAAGCTTAACGTCGACGAAAATCCAGAGGTTTCTTTCAAATACGGTATTCGCAGCATCCCTACCATCCTTTTTATCAAAAATGGTGAGGTAGTCGAGAAACACGTAGGAGCCGCTTCCCGCCAGGTCATCGCTTCCAAGATCGAAGCCAACCTGTAATTCCGTTTTAAATAAAAGAATATTCCCTTATACAACGGCGTTTGTGTAAGGGATTTTTTATTTTGGCCGGCTATTTAATTGAGGTAAAATATCTGCAACATGTCTTTCTTTGACTCCATCGATCTGAAACAACACACCAATCTCGAGCTGATCGCCCGGAAAGTGGTGGAAGGATTTATTATAGGCCTACATAAAAGCCCGTTCCATGGTTTTTCAGTCGAGTTTGCCGAGCATAGATTGTATCAGCCCGGAGAAAGCATCCGCAATATTGACTGGAAGGTATATGCCCGGTCCGATAAATATTTTACCAAAAAATACGAAGAGGAAACAAACCTGAGAGCCCGGATCGTCATCGATGTGTCCTCATCCATGTATTTCCCGGGCAGGGAGGTATACAATGAGGTGCGCATGAACAAGCTCCAATGGTCGGGCCTCGCAGCGGCAGCCCTGACCTACCTGCTCAAAAAACAGCGCGACGCTTTCGGCCTGACGCTCTTCGACGAGGCGCTTGTCTATCATTCGGAGGTCAAGTCCAACAGCGCTCACCAGCAGCTCATCTTTTCCCAGCTCGATCAATATATATATGACCAGCCGGTCAATAAAAAGACCGCTGCCACCGAGTCACTGCACCTTATCGCCGATGCCGTGCACAAGCGCTCGCTCGTCATCATATTCAGCGATATGCTCGAAGATCCCGGGCGGATGGATGCTATGTTTGACGCGCTCCAGCACCTGAAACACAACAAGCACGAAGTGATCCTCTTTCACGTCATGGACGCGGCCAAAGAGCTCCATTTCGAATTCGATAACCGCCCTTATGAATTTATCGACATGGAAAGCGGCGAAAAGCTACGGCTCCAGTCCAATGAGCTCAAAAAGGAATATGCCGCCCAGATGGCCAAATATGAAGAAGAGCTGCGTCTGAAGGCCATGCAATATAAGATCGACTTCGTCCCGGCTGACATCAATCATGGCTTCGACCAGGTGCTGCAGGCATATCTGATCAAGCGGGAGCGGATGAGGGTATAATTATTTTTTCCTGATAAGATCAAAAATTTCAGATCAATTCTAACTACAAACTGTTGAGGCATTATGCCAGCTTTAGTACATTTATGGACATAAAGCGGTAACAGATGTTGCGCACGCATATCGATCATTAAAATCAGGACATAATGGCAAAGATCAAACCTCATAAACCAGCCAAAATATGTTATTCCCATATTGGGGGAAAGCTTGGCAGCTTGTTGCTGGAAGCTTTTGCAACCAGGGGCTGGATCGCAAAGTCGGATTCCGGCGATAAGCACTTCTATATCACCGAGACCGGTGAAAAGGAGTTTTTAAAGCTCG
>Ga0206118_100308_pt1 | contig 30703 bp, 34 predicted proteins | sample 3A20Ametagenome_FD_177999 | JGI IMG/M metagenome (GOLD analysis project Ga0206118, IMG submission 177999) | Enriched microbial communities from leaf-cutter ant dump, University of Wisconsin, Madison, United States - 3A20A | ecosystem: Environmental > Terrestrial > Nest > Insects nest > Nest dump... | reverse complement strand
ACGGTCGATCACAGAAACAGTTTCAGCGATTTTATTATTGGTGGTAAGCGCGATTCTGGCACCGTCCAGAGTGTAGCCTTTTTCCTTCACGAGATGATAGATCATCTGCAGATTCTTGATATCTTCCGGTGTGAAATAGCGGTTTCCTTTTTTGTTTTTTTTCGGACGGATAATGGGAAATTCCTGTTCCCAATACCGAAGCAGGGAAGTATTGACATCAAAAGCTCTGGCTACTTCGCCAATAGAATAATAAAGTTTATCCGGAAGATTAATTTTCATTTTGTAAAAAAATCAAGGGTTCAAATATAAATATTTTTGTAGAGTTTTTCCGTAATTTTTTTAAGTTCTAAATTCACAACAGGTATTAATTAATGAGTATATTTGCTCTATTAAAAGTATTCTGAATGAAAGCACAATTAACATTGACTTTGAAAAAAGAAACTGTTGAAAAAGCAAAAATCATTGCTGAAAAAATTTAAATAAAAAATGAATTTATCCATTATAATCCCACTCCTCAACGAAGAAGAATCCCTTGAAGAACTTTTTTCGAGAATCGACAACATTTGCAAAGCTGAAAATCTTTCTTACGAAGTCTGGTTTATTGATGACGGTAGCACCGATTTGTCGTGGTCGATTATCGAAAATCTGAAAGTTCAGCATCCACAGATTCACGGAATTAAATTTTCAAAAAATTACGGAAAATCGCAGGCACTTCACGCTGCATTCGAGAAAGTAAACGGCGATGTCATTATTACAATGGACGCTGATTTACAGGACTTTCCCGAAGAGATTCCCGAGCTCTATGCAATGGTGAAAAACGAAAATTACGACATCGTTTCCGGCTGGAAGAAAAAACGTTTTGATAATGTGATGACGAAAAATATTCCGTCAAAATTGTTCAATGCGGCGGCGAGAAAGGTTTCCGGAGTTTCGCTCCACGATTTCAACTGCGGACTGAAAGCCTACCGAAAACAGGTTGTAAAATCCATTGATGTTTACGGCGATATGCACCGTTATATCCCCGTTCTTGCGGCAAATGCAGGTTTTCGCAGAATTACGGAAAAGCCGGTTCAGCATCAGGCAAGACCTTACGGAACTTCAAAATTCGGGACGGAAAGATTTGTCCGCGGATTTCTGGATTTGGTAACGCTTTGGTTCGTTTCGAGATTCGGTGGAAGACCGATGCACTTTTTCGGAGCAGCGGGAACGCTGATGTTTATTTTCGGGTTTTTGTCGGCACTTTGGCTGGGAATTTCAAAACTGATTGATGTGTATATTCACAAAATCTACGGAAATCTCATAGCGGACAATCCTTGGTTTTTCATCGCTCTAACGATGATGATTCTGGGAACTCTGCTTTTCGTTGCAGGATTTTTGGGTGAATTGATTATCAGAACGAATAGGGAGCATAAGAATTATCATATTGAGGAGGTGATTTGAAAAGTGAACTTTAAAATGTATATTTGTTACAATTAATTCTCAAAAAATGGAAACAAAAAATAAAACCACCAAAAAAACGGCTAAAAGAACTCCGAAAAAGGAAGTGAAAGAACAGCCGAAGAAAATCTCCAAAACTTGGGAAGCTGTATTAAGAAACAGAGGAACGGGAGAAATTCTCGATATGAGAGCTGTCCTTAAATAGTGTTGTAATGAGGTATTTATTGGATACAAATATTCTGATTTTTATGATTTCGGGAGAAACTGAAAATATTTCTCGTGATGTTCAGAATATTTTGTCAGATTATTCCAATATACTTTATACAAGTTCTTTAAGTGTGATAGAGATTATATATTTGCAGGAAAATCATAAGATTAAAACCCGATACAAAGATTCTGAAAGCCTTTTGAAAGCGATTACAGATGAGCATTATATTCAAATCCTCCACACCAAAGACGAACATCTCCAAACCTATTCCCGACTGAAACCCGCAGAAAACCATAAAGACCAGATCGACCATTTCATTATTTCTCAGGCGGTTTGCGAAAAAATTCCGTTGGTAAGTTCCGACCGGAAATTCCATTCTTATATATCTCAAAACCTTGATTTTGTTTACAATAAAAGGTAACTTTTATGAAAAGATTTTTTTACTTATTCCTCGTTTCCGCTCTCATTTCCTGCGGAAAAATCACTCCGAAAGGCGATGTGGAATCCAAAGATGTTCCGTTGCAGGATTTTAAAAATATTTCACTGAAAGGAAAATTCCGGGTATTCTTTGTGAACAGCGAAAAAAATTTCGTGAATGTGGAAACCTATCCCAATTTTTTCAAAAATCTTGATATTTCGGTAAAAGATAATGTTTTGAATATCAGCGAAAAACGGGAAACCAAAGGTTTGGGTTTTTATAATCTGACAATTTATTCCAGATTCAATCCTGAAAAAATTTCTATCAGAGATTCCGTAGAATTCAATGTTTCGGGGGAAATAAAAACGGATAATTTCAAACTGAATTTAAAAAATAATGCTAAATTTATAGGCTCGCTGAATTCCCGGAAAGCGGAAGTGGAAATGCAGGATTTGAGCCTCGCGAATTTCAGAGGATTTACGGAAAATGCGGAAATCAAAATAAAAGACACTGCTAATCTTCTCGCTCCTTACTGGATGATTGACAACCTGAATATCGATTCCAAAAACGGAACATATTCGGAAGTAAATGTGAAGGATTCTCTGAAAGGAACTATTGGTGATACATCGAAGTTTTTATACTACAACAATCCTGTTCGTGCTTTTAAAATCGGGGAGAAAGCGAATGTGCAGAATAAGGAACTGGAATGATGAAGCCAAAACCGCAGAGACACAGAAGAAACACTGTGAAAAAATATAAAAAATATAAAAATGGCTCTTACACGATGTCCTGAATGTAATAATAAGATTAGTAATGAAGCAGTTACCTGTCCTAATTGTGGAAAACCTTTAAAAATTCAAAACGATTTAAGAATAAATTATGACCAAAATATTCAATCGAAAAAACAAGATAAATTACCATTAGGTTGTAATATTATTTTAGTAGGAATCCCAATTGTTTTATTTATATCCATAATTTTTTTATATAAAAAGTTGGACAAAGAGCCTATTGATAATTCATATAAAGAGGAGTCCATTGTTTATTCACCAGAAGACATAGTGAATGGTAAAGAATTAGAATCATTATTTAATTCTTTGGGTGGTGAAGAAAAATTAGATGTTAAAGAGGATGAACGAAGATGTAACTATTTTAAATCTAATTTTATTTTAAATAAGGACATAAAAGATACTCTATTATTGAAAGGATTAGCAAATTTTATAGCTGTTAAAGTTAGAAAAGATTATATAACAGAGCAAATAGATTGCCCTTTACCAGTCTGTTCCAATGTACACATTTATATGAATGAAACAGATTTTCAAAATAGTAATAAAAGTGAATATGGACAAAATGATATTGTTTATTCAGAATGTATTCCTTTATATCCAAAAGGAGATGCTTGGATAAATAAATTGGTTTATGAAAAATATAAATAAAGCAGCAAAATGGAAAACTTCCATCTTCCCGCTTCCAACTTCTAACAAAAAAATTAAAAAATATGACAACATTAGAAAAAGCAAAACTCTGGCTTACTGATACTTTCGATGAAGAAACACGAAAAGCCGTTCAGTTATTAATTGATTCCGATTCTCCGGATTTGGAGGATTCTTTTTATCGTGAATTAGAATTCGGAACGGGCGGAATGCGCGGAATTATGGGTGTCGGAACCAATCGCCTGAATAAATATACACTCGGACAAGCAACTCAGGGATTGGCGAATTATCTACATCAGTCTTTTCCAGATCAGGAAATCAAGGTGGCGATTGCTTACGACGTGCGTAACAATTCCAAAGAATTCGGGAAATTGGTGGCAGATGTTTTGACGGCAAACGGAATTAAAGTTTTGCTTTTCAAACAGCACAGACCGACACCGGAACTGTCTTTCACAGTTCGCGACAAAAAATGCAACGCCGGAATTGTTTTGACGGCTTCTCACAATCCGCCTGAATACAACGGTTACAAAGTCTATTGGAATGACGGAGCACAGGTAGTTCCGCCAAATGACGAAAATATTATCAAAGAAGTGTATGCAACGCAGTTCGATAAAATCAAATTCAACGGAAACGATGATTTAATCGAATGGATTGGCGAAGAACAGGACGATGTTTACATTGATGTCTGTATGGAAAACTCGCTGTATCAAAAGGATAAAATCGGGTATGACAATCTGAATATCGTGTTCACTTCCATTCACGGAACGACTTATACTACAATCCCGAAAGCATTGGAAAAAGCGGGATTCAAAAAAGTGGATTTAGTGAAAGAACAAATGATTCCGAGCGGAAATTTCCCAACCGTAGAATCCCCGAATCCGGAAGAACCGAAAGCATTGGAAATGGCAATGGATTTGGCGAATATTACCAACGGCGATATCGTTATCGGTTGCGACCCGGACGGCGACAGATTGGGAATTGCTGTGAGAAATCTGGAAGGAAAAATCCAGTTGCTGAACGGAAACCAGACAAACACGATTCTTACCTATTACATTCTCGACCAATGGAAAAAAGCGGGAAAAATTACCGGAAAAGAATTCATCGGTTCTACGGTTGTAACGTCCGATATTTTCTATGATATTGCCGAAAAATTCGGTATAGAATGCAAAGTCGGATTAACCGGTTTCAAATGGATCGGAAAAATGATCCGCGATGTGGAAGGAGAGGAAAAATTCATTTGCGGTGGTGAGGAAAGTTTCGGATTTATGACCGGAGATTTTGTGAGAGATAAGGATTCCTGCGGTTCGATTCTTTTGGCTTGTGAAATCGCGGCGTGGTGCAAAGCGAACGGCAGAACGATGTATCAGTATATGATTGAGATTTACAAGGATTTGGGAATGTATTACGAAGGTCTTGTGAATGTCGTGAGAAAAGGAAGAACCGGAGCGGAAGAAATCGCACAAATGATGACCGATTTCCGAAACAATCCGCCGAAATCAATTGCTGGTTCGCCTGTCGCTGAACTGAAAGATTTCAAAGAACAGACGAAACTCAACGTAAAAACAGGAGAAAAATCCGTAATGGACGATATTCCGCAGTCCAATGTTTTGATTTTCTATACCGAAGACGGCACAAAAGTCTGCGTCCGTCCGTCCGGAACAGAACCTAAAATTAAATTCTACGTTTCCGTGAAAGATAAGATTTCTTCCGAAGCGGATTTTGTGGAAAAATTAGGAACATTGGAAAATAAAATTCAGCAGGTAAAGGCGGATTTGAATTTATAATATCGAAGTATTGGAATTTAAAAAACCTAACGAGTTTCTGAAACCCGTCAGGTTTTTTTATTCCCAAAATCGCAGAAACTTTTCAATCGCATTTTTACGGTGGCTGATTTTGTTTTTTTCTTCAGGAAGCATTTCTGCAAAGGTTTTTTCAAAACTATCAGGAACGAAGATCGGATCATAGCCGAAACCTTTATGCCCTTTATTTTCCGTTAAAAGATTTCCGTATACTCTTCCTTCAAAAAACTGCGCTCCCGATTCATCATAATAGCATAGAACAGTAATAAAATACGCTTTTCTGTTTTTTTTACTTCGCATTTCGGAAAGAACTTTCTCAATATTTTTGGCAAAATCGTGATCTCCGGCATATCGTGCGGAAAAAATTCCGGGTCTTCCGTTCAGCGCTTCCACCACCAATCCGGAATCATCACCGATACTTGGAATTCCGGTTTTTTCAAAACAGTATTTCGCCTTGATTTCCGCATTTTCTTCAAAGGTTTTTCCATCTTCCACAATTTCATCGTGAATATTGTAGTCGGTTAACGATTTCACTAAAAAATCATCTCCGAGAATTTGCTGTATTTCTTCTTTTTTATGCTGATTATGTGTAGCGATAAGGATTTCTTTTGACATATATTAATGATTGAAAAATAATAATTGATTTTAAAACTAAACTTATTCCGAATAAAGAACTTTATATTTCTTCATAAACAGGAAATAAAAAATCCCGAAAATCAGAATTCCGGCAGCAAAAATCACCCATTCCGGAACGTGAAATGCCATCGAAAAACTTTCAGAATCGGTATATTTTATTAAAAGGGTAGAAATCAGGTTATTAAAACTGTGAAGAAGCATCGGCAGCAAAAGGGATTTTGTTTTGTAATACACAATTCCCAGAACATAGCCCAAAAGAACCGCACCTACAAACTGCCAAGGATTTCCATGTACCAAACCGAAAACAATTGCTGAAATCCAGATTGCTTTCGTCGGTTTCATTCCGCCGTTTATTAAACCTTTCTGGATAATTCCACGGAAGATAATTTCTTCGAAAACGGGAGCCATTATTACGGTCATCATTATCATCGTCATAAAATCTTTTGAAATCATTCCCATCATTTCGGAAAACCATTCGTACATTTTTCCCCAGAAAGGTCCGGAAACAGGAAGCAGATTTGTGAAAAACTCTGCAATCAGCATCATTCCGAACATCATCGGGAAAATCAGTAAATAGGTATAAAAATTGGTGGTTGAAAAATTAAAATTCAGTTTTTTTTCGGTTGTAGGTCTGCAAATAAAATAATCAAACGCAAAAATAATAGCGGAAAAAACCAAAGCATTTCCAATGAGAAGAGAAACGTCGGAATATTGGATATTTTTATGAAATACAAGTATTGAAACTGCACTAATTCCGGCAAAAATAAAGCTCGAAAAAAAATATCCTCCAATCAGCGCAACAGCTCCCTTCCAATTGAAAATGTATTTGGGCAAAAGATAATTCTTGTTCATCAATGATATAATTTATCACAAATATAAATTAAAATTGAGAAAAACCTTCTGCAAAAGAAATTTTAAAAATTTTTAGAAATTCTATTTTTTTCTGATGATTTCTAAAATATAAACTTTAAAATCGGTTTCCATATATGTGATAAACGGAAAACCACCACCATCAGTATAACGGATTGCGTGTGAACCGTCGGAATTCTCTAAAATAGGACCGTCTAAAGCATAATCCGTTCCGTTAATATTTTTGATCCATCTTATATAGCCGGAACCTGAGGTCGGACTCATTGTGCCGTCAAGTGTTACAAAATTTTCAGATGTTCCGTCTGCTCCGTTTGTAAATAGATCCGAACTCCCTTTCATAGCGGAATCTACCATTGCTTTGCTTATAAAAACAGAGGTTTCTTTGGTTAAATTTACTTTTCCACCGGAAAAATAATTGTACATTGCCATCGAACTTTTTAACGCTTCGGAATTCATAGAAACTTCTCCGTTTGTATTGACGGGCTCTGAAATTCTATACTCAAAAGTTATTCCTGAAGCACTTAATTTTGTGGGCGTAACAGTGAATTTATACTCATTATTTCCGGCTTCAACCTGATAAACCAGTTGATCGCCAACCTGGATCTTGTACGGAAGCTGAGAAAATAATAACACATTTGCGAAAATAAAAAGCAGTAAGAAAGTGATTTTTTTCATAGTTATAGTTTTTAGATTAATAATTTAGTTTTTAAATATTAAATTTTTTACTTATAATTATCAAATTTAAAAATAATAATGTTTAATTCATCGTTTTTTTAGAAAAAAATAAGAGATCATTAAAAAACTGATTTTTCCAAAAACTAAAACCTGAAAATAAAATATCCGTTTTCTTTTTCCATAAAAAATCACGATTTTTGCAGCCATAAAATTCGATATGTCTGATTTAATCAAGGAAATACAAAAACGGAAAACATTCGGAATCATTTCCCATCCTGATGCCGGAAAAACAACTTTAACGGAAAAACTGCTGCTTTTCGGAGGAGCGATTCAGGAAGCAGGAGCAGTGAAATCCAACAAAATTAAAAAAGGGGCAACTTCCGACTTTATGGAAATCGAGCGACAGAGAGGAATTTCCGTGGCAACTTCGGTTTTGGCTTTCAATTATAAAGATCATAAAATCAATATTCTCGATACACCGGGACACAAAGATTTTGCCGAAGATACGTACAGAACTTTAACTGCCGTAGATTCCGTAATCGTAGTGATTGACGTTGCAAAAGGTGTTGAGGAACAAACCGAAAAGCTGGTTCAGGTTTGCAGAATGAGGAATATCCCGATGCTGGTTTTTATTAATAAATTAGACAGGGAAGGAAAGGATGCTTTTGATCTGCTGGACGAAGTGGAGCAGAAACTCGGACTTTCCGTAGTTCCGCTTTCTCTGCCGATTGGAATGGGAAGCGATTTTCAGGGAATTTATAATATCTGGGAAAATAATATTCAGCTGTTTCTGGAAGAGAAAAAACAGAAAGTCGGTGAATCCGTAAAATTTGATGATATCAATGATTCTGAAATTGATGAAATTATCGGTGAAAAAGCTGCTGGAAATTTACGGGAAGAACTGGAATTAATCCAATCCGTTTATCCTGAATTTGACCGTGAAGAATATAAAAAAGGAAATCTGCAGCCTGTATTTTTCGGCTCGGCGCTGAATAATTTCGGAGTTCGCGAATTGCTGGATGCCTTTATTGAGATCGCTCCTGAACCGCAGCCGAAAGAAAGCGATATTCGTCTGGTAAAGCCGGAAGAAAATAAATTTACGGGATTTGTCTTTAAAATCCACGCCAATATGGATCCGAAACATCGCGACAGATTGGCTTTCGTAAAAATTGTTTCAGGAACATTCAAAAGAAATGAAAATTATCTTCTCGTCCGTGAAGGAAAAAATCTCAAATTCTCTTCTCCGAATGCTTTTTTCGCTGATAAAAAAGAAGTCGTGGACGAAAGTTTTCCCGGTGATATTGTCGGACTTCACGATACGGGAAATTTCAGGATCGGCGATACTTTAACGGCAGGAGAAAAGCTGAATTTTAAAGGAATTCCGAGTTTTTCACCGGAACATTTCAGATATATTAATAACAATGATCCGTTGAAAGCCAAACAATTAGCAAAAGGAATCGACCAGTTAATGGATGAAGGAGTAGCGCAGTTGTTTACTTTGGAAATGAACAACCGGAAAATTATCGGAACAGTCGGTGCTTTACAATATGAAGTGATCCAATATAGATTGGAACACGAATACGGCGCAAAATGCACTTACGAACCGATTTCCATTCATAAAGCGTGTTGGGTGGAAGCCGATGAGAAATCGGAAGAATTCAAAGAATTTGCGCGATTGAAGCAGCGATTTTTAGCCAGAGATAAATATGATCAGTTGGTTTTTCTCGCCGATTCTTCGTTTACCATTACAATGACTCAGGAAAAATTCCCGAATGTGAAACTGCATTTTATCAGTGAGTTTAATGAATAATTATTATCATATACAACGAAAAATTCCCTGAAATTTCAGGGAATTTTTTATTGGTATATAACCAGATATTTCAGATCCGAAGCTTTTACATTTTTGATATATTCTTTCAGAAAATCAAGATTTCGTTTGAAAATATTTTCTTCAGATTTGTTGATGGTTCCTTTTTTCGGGAACTCGGAATGAAGGATCTCATTAGCTTTTCCCCAGCTTTCATCATTATTGAAAAGATACCGCCATTTCCTTTCAGAATAATAATTTACCTGAATTCCGTTCATTGCCAGAACAACGGCTGCATTCGGATCGGTTTCGATAAATTCAATATGATCTTCCAGTGCTTTTTCCAGTTTCTTTTCTTCAAATTGCAGGTATCCAAGCACTTTCCGGCGGATTTCTTCATTACTTTCCGGTGATTCGGATCTTATTCTCCAAAGATTATTTTCTTTCCTGAAAAGCTCATCATATTCAGTGGTTTTCCCGATCTTATTGAACGTGAAATACATATTTTCACCGTTTCTCAGCCGAAGCGGAAATCCTTGTCTTTTGTCGATCTCATTTTCGCCACCGATAAAAGGAAAGCTGATCGTTCTCCCGTTTTGGGTATATTTTCCGTAAATGATTGTGTCTTGTCCGATAATTGTAAACTGTTTATCAGGATAAACATAGACCGAGTACATATCGGTATCGTTCCGCCATTTTCCGCGAAGTTTGGTATTGATGGGTGTCAGAATATCAACGATCACAGAGAAAAAACCGAACAGCATCAGACTTGCCAATATTATTAAAGAACCGATTAATGCAATAGTCGGGAATTTGTATCGGAAAGGAATTTTGGTTTCCTTATTATAAAGGAGAATTTTTGCAGGAAAGTTTTTATCGTTTTCGGAGATCAGGGTTTCGCGACTGCATTTTTTGCAGATGATCACACTTTCTTTATCCGAAGCCCACCATTTGAAAGGGTAGAAAAGTCCGAAAACGAATGCTTTGCAGTAGATAATAAGTACGTGTTCGGTTTTTTCTTCACAATATTTGCAATGAAGTTCCTGAATATATTTTCGCAGAAGTTCAATCCGACGTGTTCCGGCATTGAAAAAGGACATATCTTATTTTTCACAAAAATATGAAAATCCGGAATATCAGAAAATAAAATTGAAATTTACGGTTCGAAACTTTCAAATTTTCCGTTTTCAAAAAAAATAACAATTCGTTTTATTTTATCTTTCTGATTATCAATATTTTGATTAGTATTTAAATTTTCCTGAATCTCTAATTGCTGAGAATCGCTTCTGTTTTTATTTTCGGATGTCGGTTCAGTTTTAAAGGATTCTCGCGGAATTTCTTTTTGCACTTTATCTTCGCTTTCTGTAATTCCGAAATTTTCATCATCAATCAAAGCAAAAAGATCGGGGAGTGAAGTTTTGTTTTTTTCGGTTTTTTCCGTGCTTTCCTCAGGTTTTATCAGCATTTCTCCGTTTCCTCTTAACAGCCATTCCCATTCCAGTTCGGGAAATTTTTCTTTTACTTTAATCAGGAAATCGAGGGAAGGCTTGTTTCTTCCGGAAGTAATATGCGAAACAGAAGAACGCTGAACATCAATTTCGTCCGCAAACTCGGAAGAAGTGAGATTGGAATATTCTATAATTTTGAAAATTCTTTCGTTGAGATTCATTACAATTGTAATTTTATTTGAATTACAAATGTAATACTAAAATTTACATTTATGAAATACAAATGTAATCAATGAGAGAAAAAAGAGTTTACAAAAATAAAATACAAATGATAACTAATTGATTTTAAAATATTTATAAAATTTATTTTTGTAAAATATAATTATAAATTTAAAGAACTTTTTATTGATTGGGAATATTGAAAAACTTTGTCAAAGTACATTCTTTGCACATAAAACTAACTTTGACAAAGTGTAAGTTATATTTTTATAGATCAATGTCTTAAATGCTCATCCTTTTCCGGATCGTAATGCAGCTTTCTTTCTTTTATTTTTACAGGATTTAGTAAAGAAGCGATAACGCTTATTGCGAGAATAGCAACAATAATCAATAACGAATGCGTAGTTTCGAATCCGATTTCATCTAAATAATGGTGCAACAGCATTTTAATACCGATAAACAAAAGTAAAACTGCAAGTCCGATTTTTAGATACCTTAACTTATCCACAACTCCGGCAAGTAAAAAGAACATTGAACGCAGCCCTAGAATTGCGAAAATATTGGAAAAGAAAACAATGTAAGGATCTTTGGTTACGGAAAATATTGCGGGAATACTGTCTACAGCGAAAATAAGATCGGTAAATTCCACGATGATTAGGACGAGGAAGAGCGGTGTCATTTTCCATATTCCGTCTGTTTTTATCCAGAATTTATCACCTGCAAACTGATTGTGAACCTTAAAATGCTTATTGGCGAATTTCACCACGGGATGTTCGTGGGTATCAATTTTTTCGTGATTATTTCTGTCCAGATACATTTTAATTCCGGAATACACGAGAAAAGCGCCGAAGATATAAAGAATCCAGTCGAACTTATTGATAAGCGCAGCACCGACAAAAATAAAGATAAAACGCATTACCACCGCTCCGAGAATTCCCCAGAACAAAACGCGGTGATAGTTGCTTTTTGCTACGTTAAAAGACGTAAAAATAAGGAGAATCACAAATATATTATCAACGGAAAGCGCGTATTCCACAACATATCCGGTAAAAAATTCCAGAGCAAGATTCTGGTTGTACAATACAATGCTGTGTTCCAGATTTCCGGGAATCACTTTTACAGGATGATGATGTTTGCGGATCACATATTCCAGCTTTTCCATATTGGTGATATCGTGAATGTAATCGCCGAAATAGAGTAGGAGGAAGTAAAAAACCACTGCAAGAGAAACAAACAGAAAACTCATTATTCCAGCCTGTTTCAGGGAAACTCCCGATTTTTTCTTACTGAAAATTCCCAGATCCAAAGCAAGGATAAAGCCGATAAAAAGCAGAAAACCGCCTAAAAAAATCAGTTCGTGTGACATATAAAAATAATTGTTCAAAGATAATGAAAATATCACTTTTTGAAAATTTTACAAATGTAGAATGTTTAAAACAAAACGATTTTAACAACACCTTTCCTGTTTAATTTTTTTCTTATCAAATGAAAAAATCGTACTTTTCGCCTATTAAAGTAAATTTAAAAAATTACTTTATTTAAAATTCATAAAATATTGATTTATTGTAAATTATAAATTAAAATTAAGAATAATTCAATCCACAATTTTATTAACAGACAAACTGACATTTTGACTTGTTTAATGATATTACAAATGTGAAAATTGCAAAACCCGAAAAAATAAAATAAATTTGAAAAATGTAAATTTCATTTCAATGTCTTCTGAACTTCAATATTTTAAAAATCCGGATTTCCCAAACCGCTATATTTCCCCTGAAAAATTATTTTTATACTTACAGGCGAATCTCAGCGATTATATTTCTGAGATCGGAAAATCGTTTTTAGGAAAACCGATCTATAAAATGACTTTGGGAAACGGGAAAACGAAAGTTCTGGCCTGGTCGCAAATGCACGGAAACGAAAGCAATGCGACACACGCAATGCTGGATTTGCTGGAAAGTTTTAAGCATCAGGAAAATCTTAAAAATGCTTTGTTTTCGGAAATTTCCCTTGATTTTATTTTTATGCTGAATCCTGACGGTTCTGAAAAATGGACACGCAGAAATGCTCTGGACATAGATATGAACAGGGATTTTCTGAAAGAATCCAGCAAAGAATTTCCGCTGCTGAAAAATCTCGCAAAAACCGATCATTACGATTACGCGCTGAATCTTCACGAGCAGAGAACGCTTTTCAGTACAGACGGAAAACATCCTGCAACACTTTCTTTTCTTGCACCTGCTGAAAATCCGGAGCGTGAAGTTACCGAAACCCGGAAGAAAAGTATGTCGGTAATTTCCAAAATTGCGGAGAATATTAAAGGCTTGATTCCCAATCAGATCGCGAGATATAATGATGAATTTTACCCGACTTCCACAGGTGATAATTTTACGAAAATGGGAATTCCGACGATTCTCTACGAAGGTGGACATTTTCCGGAAGATTATAAAAGGGAAGGAACACGGAAATTTTATACGATCGCTTTGTATGAAGGTTTAAAAGCTATTTCGGAATTGAAAGGTTCTGTGAAAAACTGGGAAAAATATTTTGAAATTCCCGAAAATAAAGAAGATCATTACGATATTATTTACCGGAATGTAAAGCTGAATACCGATTTTCCCTGCGTTTTGGATGTTGCAATTCAATATCGCGAAGAAATCAAAGACGGCGAAGATGAAATTTCTTTCGTTCCTGTTGTAGTGGAAGTGGGAGATTGCGGGAAAAAGAAAGGCTGGAAAGAAATCGACTGTACCGGAAAATTCTTTAAATGCAAAAACAAATTTCCGAAACTGGATGCAGTGCAGGATTTTGAGATTTTAGATACGAATGGCACGAATTAACTCGAATTTTATACGAAGGGAGAAATAAAAAAAGCAGAACGTCATTGTGAGGAATGAAGTGAAACGAAATGACGAAGCAATCTGTTGAATAACAATTAAGGATTAGTTCAACAGATTGCTTCGCTTTGCTCACAATGACGTATTACTCCACTACTTTAATTCCTGTCGCTACAAAACGGATTTCGCCTTTCGGTTTTGTAATGGCTGCAATTTCTTCCGCGGATTTTTTAGCATCTTCTGCGTAATGTTTTTGTTCGTCCACAGAGATGATTTTGTTTTCAGCAGTTCCTTCCAGAACTATATTTTTACCTTTCAGAGCAGTCGGAACGAAGAAAGCGTAATCTTTCATTTTTACGAAAAACTGATCGTTGTCTTCTGTTTGGATAGTCAGCCAGCAGCCTTTTTTATCACAGACATCGGTTACTTTTCCTTTTACGGCAACATTTTCGAGTTTTTTGGCTTTTTTAAGTTTCTTCTCTAATTTTTTCGGAGTAACGGCAGATTTCTCAACGGAAGCGGAAACTCCGGCTCCGTAAGCATCACCAACCAAAGCGTCTCCGGGAGGCGGAGAAAATTTCGGCTTTTCATTTTCCTGTGCGAACATCATTACCGACATTCCCAACGCTATGCTAAAAAGAATTTTTTTCATTGTATAAATTTTTTCAAAAATACTTATTTTTTTTAAATAATTAAAATACTATAAATCAGGTATTTGTGTTTATATTGCTTACGATTTTATCATTTATTTATATCAATTCAAAATTAGGTGTTTCAAAAATATTTATATTTGATTAAGATAAAAAACTATGAATAAAAAACTTAAACTTTGGGATGCCGTTATGCTGGTAATGGGATCGATGATCGGAAGCGGAATTTTTATTGTAAGTTCCGATATGATGCGGAATTTAGGTTCCGGATTCTGGCTGGTCGCAGTATGGATTATTACGGGAATTATGACGGTTGCAGCAGCAATTTCTTACGGAGAGCTTTCCTCAATGTTTCCGAAAGCAGGCGGACAATACACGTATATGAAAGAAATTTTCGGGAAGCTGACGGGATTTCTTTATGGTTGGGGTTTGTTTACCGTGATCCAGACCGGAACAATCGCAGCTGTTGCAATGGCTTTCGGAAAATTTACCGCTTATCTGATTCCGGCACTTAATGATGCTGCACCGATTTTTCAGAGCGGGGAATTTCAGATAACGTGGATTCAGATTCTTTCCATTGCGGTGATTTTGGTTCTCACTTACATCAATACAAAAGGAATTCAGAGTGGAAAAATCGTTCAGGATATTTTCACGATTTCGAAAACGGCGGCACTTTTGGGTATTATTATTTTGGGATTTATTTTGGTAAAAAACTCGTTTTGGTCGGGAAATATGAGTTTCGGCTGGGATGCTTTTAATAATTTAGATAAAGACAGTGCCGGAAATTTCCTGAAAAACGGCTGGAATTCGATTTCCGGAATGACATTGATGGGCGGAATTGCCGCAGCAATGGTAGGTTCCGTGTTTTCCAGCGTGGCTTGGGAAAATGTAACTTTTGTTTCCGGAGAAATTGAAAATCCGCAGAAAAATGTAGTAAAATCAATGATCATCGGGACTTCTCTGGTGATGATTCTTTATCTTCTGGTGAATTTCGTTTACTTAAATGCTTTGGACAGAGATTCCATTGCTTTTGCCGCAAATGACAGAGTTGCTGTTGCTGCTTCGCAAAGTATTTTCGGAAGTTTAGGAACGGTGATTATCGCGGTTTTGGTTATGATTTCCACTTTCGGCTGTAACAACGGATTAATTCTGGCAGGAGCAAGAGTTTTCCAGACGATGGCAAAAGACGGAATGTTCTTCAAAGCCGCCATTGAAAACAACAAAAACGGAGTTCCGGAAAAATCGCTCTGGATGCAGGGAATATGGGCTTCAATTCTTTGTTTAAGCGGACAATACGGAAATCTTCTGGATATGATTTCGTTCGTCATCGTATTGTTCTATATGGTTACGGTTTTCGGAGTGATTTATTTGAGAATTAAAAAACCTGAGCTGGAAAGACCTTACAAAACGTGGCTTTATCCAATCACACCGATTATTTACCTGATTATCGGAACCGGTTTCTGTGTTTTGCTGCTGATCTACAAACAACAATACACCTGGCCGGGATTTTTATTGGTTTTATTAGGATTGCCGGTTTACTGGATTATAAACAGGAAAAAAGAGTAGTGCTTTTTGTTTTTTCGGCGGCGGCTTCGCCGCCGCCGAAAAATAATCAGTCCATTTCAATTCCGAGATCTTTCAGTTCTTTTTCCAGATCGGTATTTTCAGAAATTTTTATGGTGATGAAACCAAGATTTTCAGCAACTTCAATATTTTTAGGATTGTCATCGATAAATACGGATTCTTCTGCTTTAATGTTATAACGGTTGAGCAGCACTTTCCAGATTTCGGGATTGGGTTTTATCATTTTTTCTTCACCTGAAACCACAATTTTCCCTTCAAAAATCTCGAAAAAATCATAATGTTTCAAAGCATACGGAAAAGTTTCCGCTGACCAGTTCGTTAATCCGAAAAGCATATATTTCGTATGTTCCAGTTTTCGTAAAACCGCCACATTTTCAGGAATATCGGAGCGGAGCATTGTTGCCCAGTTGTCGTAATAAGCACGGATTTCTCTTTCCCAATTCGGGAATTTTTCTACCAGAATTTCGGTTCCTTCTTTCAGACTTCTTCCGCGATCCTGTTCCACATTCCATTCATCGGTAGCAATGTTTCGGAGGAAATATTCCATTTTTTCATCGTCGTTGAAATAATCTTTGTAGAAATATCTGGGATTCCAGTCCATTACGACTCCGCCGAAATCGAAGATGATGTTTTTGATATTAGAAGCTTTATCTGTATTCATAAAAAAATTTCGGCAAAAATACCAAAACTTTAAGATAACCGCAAAGTCAGAAAAGTCAATATTTCTCAGGTATAACTATGAAGTTTAAGGCTGAAAACTTAAAAACAATTTTAATAATCCGCCAGATCCAGCAGCGTTTTCGATTCCAGAATTTGGAGAGAAGCATCCCGAACTTCGATCAGAACATCGTGAAGTCCGCAATGATCTTCATTGCAGTTGTCGCATTTCTGGTAAAAATTTAAGCTTACGCAAGGCAGCAATGCGATCGGACCGTTTACAAGACGGATAATTTTTGCGAGGGTAACATTTTCAGGGTTTTGTTTCAGAAAATAGCCGCCGCCTTTTCCTTTTTTGCTTTCCAAAATATCCGCTTTTTTCAGATGAAGAAGAATATTTTCCAAAAATTTCAGCGGGATTTTTTTCATATCCGAAATATCCGAGATCAGCAACGGACCGCGGTCTCTGTTTTCCACGAGATAAGCCAGCGCTTTAAACGCATATTGGGATTTTTTTGAAAGCATACCGCAAAAATACTAAAGTTTTCAAAAAAGATAAAGTTACCATTTTATTAAATCAAATTTTATCCGAAATATCGGGGATAATTTTTCTACTTTTGTTTTAAATTAAAAACCACAGCGAACTCTGTGAAATCCCTGTTTCTCTGTGGTAAAAAAATAATAAAATCAAAAAAAATGAAAATAAAATTCCTCGGACAAAACTGTTTTTTGTTCACGTACAACGGAAAAAATATCCTTTCCGATCCTTTTTACAACTATCAGAAAGACCGATCCGGCTTCGACATCAAAGCGCAGAAGATTGATTATGTTCTGATTACCCACGCTCACGGCGATCATATCGCGGATGTGAAAGAAGTTCTGGAAATTTATCCTGATGCAATTATTATCGGTCAGCCGGAGATCTGTGATTATTTCAGTCATTCGAATTTCATTGATATTAATTTCGGCGGTTCTGCGAAATTTGATGATATGAAGATCTCGATGGTTCCGGCTTCGCACACGAGTTCTTTTCCGGATGGAACTTACGGCGGTCTGGCTTCCGGCTATATTTTCAGATTTCCGGGAAAAAACGTGTATCTTGCAGGCGATACCGGAGTAATGGCGGATATGGCAATGTTTCCGCAGCTTTTCGGAAAACTGGATCTATCGATTCTTCCGGTTGGTTCGCATTATACAATGTGTGCGAGAAAAGCGAGTTTCGCTGCATCAGAATTATTGAAAACTCCGAAAGTGATCGGCTGTCATTTCGATACGTTTCCACCGATAAAAATTGATCACGAAAATGCGAAAAAACTTTTTGCCGAGAGAAATATTGATTTTACGTTACCGGAATTGGGAGAAGAATTTGAAATTTGAGAAAATTAAAAGATTCAGAGATTAAGTAATTTCTAAATTCCTCAATTTCTGAATCTTTTAATTAAAAAAATAAAAAATGGCAAGCTACCTAAATCACACCGCTACAACCGATTACCTTTGCTGCGTTCCCACCCTGGAGGATTTTCAGGAGCTGGTTGTTTAGGACTTGCCGTTGCAAAGATAGGGCATAAATTCAAAATTCAAAATTCAAAATTCAAAAAAAATTAAAATTATTAAGCAGACAATATGGCAAAAAACGTTTATGCAATTGGTTTCCTGACATTTATAGCGATAATAATCGCATTTTTCATTACCAATATTTTTTTCAGAGATATAAATTATTACCGCACTACCATTATGCTGAGCTCATTTCTCGCACCGCTGATCTACGCGGTCGGAGCTTTTGTTTCAGTAACTTCATTCAGCCGTTCCAAAAAGATCTTAAATTTTAAGGAAGCGTTCGGAAGAGCTTTCCTGCCGATGTTTTTCGCGGGATTTCTTTCCATTGTCTCCATTTTTGTTTATATCAATTATGTGGATAAAGACACAAAAGATCTTTTGAATTATCAATATATCGAAAGCTACAAAACCTCTCTGGAAGATGAGTATGCCAAAACCAAAAACGTACTGAAACCAGATTCCGCGGAAATGCAGGAAGTAGAAAAAAAATACAGCGAAGCCAAGATCCGTATTGCCGAAAAGGTGAAACGGAATGAAGATATGTTTTCAGCGAAATATTTTATGTACATTTTTGCAGGATATTGCGCATATTTCCTGATTCTTTCCTTGTTTTTCGGAAGCTTTTTCAGAACGAAAAACAGCGAGCTGTATCCTTCGTAAGTTTGTTTTGAGGAAATCAGGATTTATTCTCCAGCTTATTTTTCGGTGAAAATTTCAACAGCAAAAACCCCGTAATTCCCGATAGAACCGAAGCTGCGAGAATGGCAAGCTTGGCTTCATCCTGAATAGTATGAATTCCTTTAAAGGATAATATGGCGATGAAGATCGACATTGTAAAACCGATTCCCGCCAGAAATCCGACACCAGTTATTTGTGTCCAGTTACTTTGTTCGGGAAGTCTGCTGATTTTTAGTTTCACGGCTAAAAATGAAAACAAATTAATTCCCAGCACTTTACCGAAAAATAACCCGAAAATAATCCCCAATCCCAAAGTGGAAGACAAGGCTGCGGAAATTCCGGAAGTGATGAGAATATTGGTATTGGCAAGTGCGAAAACGGGCATTATGAAAAAGTTTACCGGAAGATGAAGTTTCTGTTCCAGTTTTTCCAAAGGTGAAATTTCCGTTTCCGATTCGTTGGTCGGAATGGTAAATGCCAATAAAACGCCTGCAATCGTAGCGTGAATGCCGGAATGGTGCATAAAAAACCAGAGAAAAAATCCCGGGATCAGATAAAAAGCAATTTTTTTGATTTTCAAAAAATTGAGAACAATAAGCAAAACCACGATCAGCGCGGAATAGCCGAGATAATTCCAATGAATTTCTCCGGTATAAAAAATAGCGATCACAAGAATTGCTCCCAAATCATCAGCGATCGCAAGTGCTGCAAGAAAAATTTTCAGAGAAGCCGGAACACTTTTTCCCAACAAAGAAATAATCGCCAGAGAAAACGCAATATCGGTTGCCATTGGAATTGCCCAGCCTTTTGAAAATTCGTTATTAAAATTTAAAGCTGCAAAAATAATTGCAGGTACAACCATTCCGCCGATCGCAGCAATAATCGGTAATGAAGCACTTTTAAAGCTCGAAAGCTCGCCTTCCAGAAGTTCGCGTTTAATTTCCAAACCGACAAGAAGAAAGAAAACCGCCATCAATCCGTCATTAATCCAAACGGAAACAGGATATTTCAGATGAAGATTTTCCGAGCCGATCGCGGTCTCCAGAATATTCTGAAAAGCATTCCCAAAAGCAGAATTCGCGATCAAAAGAGAAACGATTACACAAAAAATAAGAATAATTCCCGATGACTGGCTGCTGTGAAAGAATTTTTTGAAATATTGGGATAGAAGCATTTTTATAATTTTTTTTTTTTGAGTTGGAAGATGGAAGTCCGAAAGATAATGAATTCAAACCATTTTAAATTCTAAAAAACACCCCGTTAAAATTTTCTTTCAGAAAATTTCGCCACCCCTCTGAAAGAGGGGAATTCTCAAAGTCTCACTTTCACCAGGTCATCTTCCGACTTCCTATTTCTGAAGCCTCATCACTTTGGAAACTCCGTTAATCTCTTTCAGTTGCGTAATTGTTTTTTCGAGCTGGATCTTGTTGCGGACCTCGAGGTTGATTGTTCCCGTAAAAATTCCGTCGTTGGAAGCGATGGTCATACTTTTCATATCCATATTCATCGAGTTGGAGATCACCTGCGTAATATCATTGATCATTCCCATTCTGTCCAAACCTTCGATCTGGATCTTCACCCTGTTTTTGAAGCTTTCTTCATTCACCCATTTCGCGGGAATCACCCTGTAATCGTATTGTGCACGAAGATTGATCGCGTTTGGACAATTATCGTTGTGCACTTTGATCCCGTCAGAAATCGTGATGAACCCGAAAATTTTATCACCGGGAATTACAGTACAGCATTTCGCATAAGTGTAGTTGAGCTTTTCTTCATCTTTTCCGAAAACAATCATATCAAGATGCGTTTCCGGAGATTCCTCAAATTCCGGATTTTTCGACGGAGATTTCCGGAATCTCGAAATCAGGTTGTTGAAAACATTCTTGCTTTCCAGATATTTACGGATATCGCCTGCATCATACGTTCCGTTCTGAAACCTGAGGAAAAGTTCCTGGGAAGTTTTTAGCCCGAAAAATTTCTGCATTTTGTTCACTTCTTCATCGTTGAAATTCAGCTTTGCGTGGCGCAGCTTTCTTTGCAGAATTTCCTTTCCTTCGGCTACGATATTGTTTTTCTCGGAATTCAGGTAGTTCTTAATTTTCGATTTCGCTTTGGAAGTAACCACGAAATCCAGCCAGTCGGTTTTCGGCTTCTGGTTTTGAGAGGAAAGAATATCGATCTGGTCACCATTCTGCAAAATGTATGAGATCGGAACTAATCTTCCGTTTATTTTTGCTCCTAAACATTTCATTCCCAAATCGGTATGAACGGAAAAAGCGAAATCCAGAGCAGTAGAGCCGACAGGAAGAATTTTAATTTCACCTTTCGGCGTAAACACGAAAACTTCCTTAGAATACAGGTTCAGCTTGATGTTGTCCATCAGTTCGGTTGCGGGAACATTCTGCTGCTGTTCTAAAACTTCACGGATTTCTTTTACCCAGACTTCAAAATTCCGGTCTTCGGAACTTTGGCGGTAACCTTCTTTGTACTTGTAATGCGCGGCAACACCTTTTTCGGCGATATCGTCCATTCTTTCGGAACGGATCTGCACTTCGATCCATTTTTTATCGGGACCGAGAACCGTTAAATGCAGACTTTCATAACCAGTAGAACGCGGTTGTGTGATCCAGTCGCGCATTCTGGACGGATTGCTGTGATACAGATCGGTAACAATCGAATAAATTTTCCAAGCCAGAAATTTTTCGTTTTTGGCATCGGATTTATAAATGATTCTGATGGCGTAATTATCAAACACTTCCTCAAAGGAAACGTCCTGTTTCTGCATTTTCCGGTAAATGGAAGAAATGGCTTTCGCTCTTCCTTTAATTGTGAAATTCAGTCCTTCTTCTTTTAACTGCTCCGAAACTTCTTTGGTGAATTCCTCTACATATCTTTCGCGCTGTTCTCTTGCCAGCTCGAGTTTTGTGGAAATTTCATTATATACTTCCGGATTGTTGAACTTCATCGAAAGGTCTTCCAGCTCGGATTTGATGTTGTAAAGTCCCAGTCTGTGAGCAAGCGGAGCATAAATGTAAACCGTTTCGGAAGCGATTTTTTTCTGCTTTTCGGGAGTCATACTATCCAGCGTCCGCATATTGTGAAGCCTGTCCGCGATTTTAATGAGAATCACCCTGAAATCTTCGGAAAGCGTAAGTAAAAGTTTTCTGTAATTTTCCGACTGAATCGAGATGTTCTGATGATTCATGATCGAAATTTTGGTAAGACCGTTTACAATATTCGCGATTTTTTCACCGAACATTTTTTTGATGTCTTCGTAGGTATAATCGGAATCTTCAATCACGTCGTGAAGCAATGCACAGGCAATGGAAGTTGCGCCCAAACCGATTTCTTCCGCCACGATTTTCGCAACCGCAATCGGATGATAGATGTAAGGTTCTCCCGTTTTTCTCCGCTGGTCTTTATGTGCATCCAAAGCAATATCGAACGCTTTCCGGATAAGTTTGTTATTTTCTTCATCAAGCGTTCTGTATGTATTGGAAATCAGATCTTTGTATCGGGCAAGGATTTCCTTGTTCTCCTGTTCTATGTCGTAAACCATTTTCTCTGTTTGGGCTTTATCACACGAAAATAGTAAATTTTGGAGGAAAAAAAAAGTTTAATTAAAAAGTTAATTCCGGTAAAAACGCTTTCAGAGTTTTCAAACTCGAAAGAGTTTTAAAATGATCAGTTCTTATTCTCTTTAAAAACCTTGCCTAAAAATTCGTTTTTTCGTACTTTCACGCTCTGAAAAATCCGAAGAAAATAGGTTTCGGATCCGGATTTCAAATTTAAATTCAAAAATATGATCGACTGGATAAAAGCGGCACGGCTGCGTACATTACCACTTTCCGTCAGCGGAATTATTATGGGATCTTTCCTTGCAAGATGGAGGCTGGTTTCCGAGGGAAAAAGCTGGGATCTTTCCCTGTTTCTTCTGGCGCTGCTGGTAACATTGCTGTATCAGGTTTTGTCCAATTTCGCAAACGATTACGGTGACGGAATTAAAGGAACGGACAAACAAAGAATTGCCGAAGCGGAAACAAGAGCCGTAGCTTCGGGGAAAATTTCCGCAAAACAGATGCGAAATGCGGTGTTATTATTCTCGGCTTTGTCGCTTATTGCTACGATTGTACTCTTATATAAAGCATTTTTCCCGGAATATCAGTCGGAATTCTGGATTTTTATTGCGCTCGGAGCAGCTTGTATTCTCGCGGCGATCGGTTATACAGTCGGGAAAAACCCCTACGGATATTTAGGTTTGGGCGATATTATGGTTTTTATATTTTTCGGGCTGGTTTCCGTTTGCGGAAGTTATTTTCTATTTACCAAAAGTTTCGATTGGGATATTCTTCTTCCCGCTTCGGCAATAGGTTTGATGAGCACAGCCGTTCTGAATCTCAACAATATGCGTGATATCGAAAGCGACAGGATTTCCGGAAAACATACGTTCGCTTTACGTCTTGGTTACAAATACGCGATGGTTTACGAAGTAGCTTTACTGATGCTGCCGCTTATTCTGATCCTGATTTTTCTCGGACTCAATAAATTTTTTGAAAACGGAAATTATTATGCCTTTATCGTAATGATCCTGATGATTCCGCTCACTTCAATGCGCAGAAGAATTCTGAAAACGAACGAACTCAAAGATCTCGATCCTTTCCTGAAGCAAGTCGGAATTATGACTCTGATGATGGCGGTTTTGCTGGCTTTCGGATTGAATTATTTTTAAAGATCAAATAGAAAATAAATCTTATTTTCACTTACATTTTTGCCTACGCTTCATATTGGCGGATATATTGCTGGAAAAACTCTGACATTTTCTCTATTTTTGTTCTTTCAATTATGGAAGAATTAAAAAGAGTAAATAAATTTCTGAGCGAATCCGGTTTCTGTTCCCGAAGAGAAGCCGATAAGCTGATTGACGCAGGTCGTGTAAAGATCAACGGGAAAATTCCGGAAATGGGAACCAAAGTTTCGCCAGACGATAGAGTGGAAGTGGACGGAAAATTGATTACCGAACCGAAAGAAGATTTCGTGTATCTTCTTCTGAATAAACCTGTCGGAATCGAATGCACCACCAATCCGAAAACAAAAAAAAATATCGTTGATTATATGGATTATCCGAAACGGATTTTTCCTGTCGGGAGATTGGATAAAGCCAGTGAAGGTTTAATCATAATGACCAATGACGGCGATATTGTCAATAAGATTCTCCGTGCCAGAAACAACCACGAAAAGGAATATCTCGTTTATGTGAACAAACCGATCACTGATAAATTTATCCATAAAATGTCCGGCGGAATTCCGATTTTGGATACAGTTACCCGGAAATGTTTTGTAGAAAAAATTGATAAATTCACGTTCCGCATTATTCTGACACAAGGTCTGAACCGCCAGATCCGCAGAATGTGCGAGTTCCTTGGTTACGAAGTTTTAAAGCTGAAACGGATCCGGATTATGAATCTTCATCTGGATGTTCCGTATGGAAAATACCGTGAAATCACAGAAGCAGAAATGGATGAGCTGAACCGATTGATCGGGGATTCCAGCAAAACGGCAGAGGCGAGTTATTAAAAGTTTTCGGCTATCAGCTTTCTGTTGCCGGCTTTTTTAATAATGCTGAAAATTATATCAAAGTTAATATTCTTTTACAGAAAATTTAAGATAATTTAAGAGTCCAACATCTCTTATTTTCGTAAATTTGAGAAACTAAAAAAATTAAATAAAAATGGCAGATATTACATTCAAAGGAAATCCTGTTCATACGATCGGAGATCTTCCGGAAAAAGGAACAGAAGCACAGGAGTTTACAATGGTTTCTTCCGATCTATCGGAAAAGCATCTTGCGGATTACACCGGAAAAAAAGTATTGCTCAATATTTTCCCGAGCATTGATACAGGCGTTTGCGCAGCTTCGGCAAGACAGTTTAACAAAGAAGCATCTTCATTGGAAAATACAGTAGTGATCAATGTTTCCAGAGATTTACCTTTTGCTTTGAGTCGTTTTTGCGCTGCGGAAGGTCTGGATAATGTGGAAGTTTTATCCGATTTCAGGGGAAATTTCGGTGAAGATTACGGCGTAACGATGGAAGATTCTCCATTGAAAGGACTTTTGAGCAGAGCGGTTGTCGGAATTGACGAATCCGGAAAGGTGATCTATACCGAACAAGTTCCTGAGATCGGTCAGGAACCGGATTACGAATCAGCTCTAAATGCTTTGAAATAAAAAAGGAAATTTTCCTGTAAAAACCTGCTGGATAATTTCAGGCAGGTTTTTTATTTAAAATAAATTCAATTTAAGATTAAAAAAAATGAAACGTTCAGGAACTGCAGATCTGCCTCTGCATTACGGATATGTTCCGCAATGGCTTTACGAAAGAATGTCGAAGCTCGGGCTTACGGTGGTTGAAGTTTTGCTGGGCGATTACGGAAAAGATGAAGTTATCCGCCGAATGTCCGAGCCGTTCTGGTTCCAGTGTTTCGGAGCGGTAATGGGAATGGACTGGCATTCTTCCGGCGTTACGACTTCTGTGATGGGCGCTTTGAAAGGAGTTGTAAATCCAAATGCAAAATCCCTTGGAATTTATATCTGCGGAGGAAAAGGAAAATTTTCCAAAGAAACACCGAATGAGCTTTTAAAAATTTCCGAAACCACCGGACTGAATGGAAATGAACTGATCCGTGCAAGTAAACTTTCCGCGAAAGTGGATAATACGGCGGTTCAGGATGGTTATCAGCTTTACACGCATAATTTTATTCTGAGTGATGAAGGAAAATGGGCGGTGATTCAGCAGGGAATGAATGTTCAGAATAAAACGGCAAGACGCTATCACTGGCATTCCGAAAACCTGAGATCTTTCGTGGAAGAACCTCATACCGGAATTCAGGGAATCAATCAGGGAAAAATTCTGAATCTGACCGCTCAGAACGCGTCGGAAAACAGGAAAGGAATTCTCGATATTTCTCATACCAGTTCCGAAAAGATAATGCAGGATTTCACAAGACTGATTCTTCCGGCGCATCACGATGTTCAGGCTTCCGATGTCGATTTGAAACGATTGGGAACTTTGCTTTATGTGACGAGGGAAACTCAACCTGCAAATTTCGAGGAACTATTATTGCTAAAAGGAGTCGGTCCGAGAACGCTGCAAAGTCTGGCTCTGGTAAGCGAAGTGATTCACGGTGCGCCTTCCCGTTTCAAAGATCCTGCGAGATTTTCCTTTGCTCACGGCGGAAAAGACGGACATCCGTTTCCTGTACCTTTGAAAATTTATGATGAAACGATTTCCATTCTTCAGAAAGGAATTGAAAGATCCAGGCTCGGAAATTCAGACAAGCTGAAATCCGTTCAGAAGCTTCATACGATAATTTCGGATGCTGAAAAGAATTTTACTCCCGATTTTGATATTGATAAAGTGATGGAAGAAGAACGAGAAAATTCGTGGAGATACGGCGGAAAAACGGTTTTCGGCGATGCGAAACCTCCGAAAAACAGTAAACCTATTCAATTGTCTCTGTTTTAAAAAATAAAGATTATCTTTCGTACTGAATTTGAATTTTTATGGATAAGATTTTCAGTGAAATTTATCAGCATTTTCTTTTAACAGAAGAAGATCTGGAAACAATTGCTTCCAAGCACGAAAGACTCAATTTTGAAAAAGGCAGGATATTTCTTTCCGAAGGCGAGGTGATGAATGAATATTACCTGCTGGAATCCGGTTTGGTTCGCGCTTTTGTATATGATTTTGACAATAATGAAATCACAACGGAATTCTTTGTGGAAAATGATATCGTGATCGTTCCCACTTCACTTTTTCAGCGTACCGGTTCTCAGGAAAATCTTCAGGCAATTACGGACTGTGTTGTCCGGAAGATCAGCTTTGAGGATTTTCAGACACTTTTTCATTCCATTCCCGGATTCAGCGAATGGGGAAGATTATGGTTTACATTTCAATTATTTTCCCTGAAACAGCGATCTTTGGATATGATCACCGAAACCGCCACCAACCGTTATCTTAAGTTTCTGAAAGAAAAACCGCAGATTATACAGAACGCTCCGCTCAAACAAATCGCTTCCTATCTTGGAATTACCGATAGTTCTTTAAGCAGAATCAGGAAGGATCTGGTAAAATAATTTTTCTTGTCTTATGGCAATTCGTTTTTATGTATTTATAATTAATTTTGTTTTTAATAAAAAATCAGCAAATGAAAATTGTAAAAGCTATTGTATTTATCCTTTTCTCATTAATGTTCATCAATGCCGGATTGGATAAATTTTTGCATTATATGCCAATGCCCGAACTATCTCCCGAACTGCAGAAAATAAATGAAACAATGATGTCTCTGAAATGGATTATTCCTTTAACCGGTTTCATAGAACTGGCTTCCGGAATTCTTACACTTTTTCCGAAAACACGGGCTTTGGGCGCAATGATGATTTTTCCGGTAATGATCGGAATTTTGGTTCACAATGCTACGTTTATGCCGGAAGGTCTTATCATCGCAGGAATTTTGTTCCTTATTAATATTTGGATGATTACGGATAACAGTAATAAATTCAAATTATTTATCAATTAAAGCGCTTTTATTAATAATTTAAAATCATAAAAAATGGCAACAATCAATCCTTATTTATTATTCGACGGAAATTGCGAAACGGCATTCCGTTTTTATGAAGCTGTTTTTGGAAAAAAAGTGCCGCATTGGGGAAGATTCGGCGATATTCCGGCAGATGAAAATATGCCGCCGCTTTCCGATGAAATGAAAAACAAATGTATGCACGTTACGTTGGAAATTTCTCCAGGATACGTTCTGATGGGAAGCGACACCAATCCGGCATTGGGAAAATTTGTAGTCGGGAATAATATTGATCTGGCAATCGGTGTAGATTCCCGTGAAGAAGCGGAAAGAATTTTCAAAAATCTTTCAGAAAACGGGAAAATTACAATGGAACTGGAAGAAACTTTCTGGGGCGCTTATTTCGGAATGGTGGAAGATCAGTTCGGGATCGAATGGATGATCAATTATGATGATCCGGCGAAAGTGCATCCGCATTAAAATTAAATATCTTATTTGATAAATAATTCCGGAAAAGATATAAAACCAGCAGGTTATGAATTTTGTACATTTAAAAAAACAAAATTATGAAACCTATCAAATTTGATATTACCATACTACAACCGATAGAAAAAGTGTGGGAATATATGAACGACCCGAAACATATTGTGAAATGGAATTTTGCACACGAAACCTGGCATTGCCCGAAAGCGGAAAACGACCTAAAAGTGGGCGGAACTTTGAAAACCAGGATGGAAGCCAAAGACAAGAGCTTCGGTTTTGATCTAGTGGCGGTTTATGATGAGATACTTCCGTTTGAAAAAATAAAATATCATCTGGAAGACGGAAGGAATGTGGAAATTCTGTTTGAAAAAACAGATGGTTCTACTACGAAAGTGATCGAAATATTTGATCCGGAGAAAGAAAATTCCCGTGAAATGCAGCGTGACGGTTGGTATGCGATCCTCAATAATTTTCATAAATACGTAGAAAATCATTGATGAACGAATTCTGAAATTAAAACATTAAAACTTAAAACAATGAATCCTGATATTTTTCCCTGCCTTTGGTTCGATGGAAACGGAAAGCAAGCCGCAGATTTTTACATTAAGATCTTTAGCGGAAAAAATACCGCCGATACGCCGATGGTGCAGAACATTGAAATTTTCGGACAGAAATTGATGCTTCTGGACGGAGGTTCGGCTTTTCAGAAAAATCCTTCTGTTTCCTTAATGATCATTTGCTTTTCCGAAGAAGAGATTCTGAAATACTGGGAATTGCTATCAGATGGTGGAACTGCATTAATGCCTCTGGATGAATATTCTTTTGCAAAAAAATACGGTTGGATTCAGGATCAGTTCGGGATGACGTGGCAATTGTATTTCGGGAATCTGCCTGAAGATTATTCCCAGCGTTTGATTCCAAACCTGATGTTTATTAATGAAAATAACGGAAAAGCGAAAGAAGCGATGGAGTTTTACACCGGCATCTTTCCGAATTCGGAAATTGAAGGTGTAACAAAATACGGTGAAAATAATAATGCCGCAGAAAATCCCGAAAATATCGCACACGCGGAATTTTCGATAAATCATTACAGACTCGGATGTCTGGATTCTTCTCTGGATCATAAGTTTAATTTTTCCGAAGGAATTTCCCTTGTAAAATTAACTGAAAATCAAACGGAAACCGATTATCTCTGGAATTCACTGATTGCAGACGGCGGAAGCGAAAGTATGTGCGGCTGGCTGAAAGACAAATATGGCGTAAGCTGGCAGATTGTTCCGAAAAGACTGCTGGAACTTGGCATTTTCGCGGATGATCAGGTAAAAGGTCAGAAAGTATTTCAGGCGATGATGAAAATGCAAAAGATCGTTATTACAGATTTGGAAGCTGCTTATAATTCTTAAATTTATCAACTATCAACCCTCAATTTATGGAAACTTTATCTTACGAAATAGAAATCAATGCTCCGAAAACTAAAATCTGGGATATTCTCTGGTCACCGGAAACATACAGTGAATGGACAAAATTTTTCAGCCCTGATTCGCAAGTGAAATCCGACTGGAAAATCGGCGGGAAAACTTACTTTGTCGATTCTTCCGGAAACGGAATGGTGGCAACAATCGGTACGCTTGATGAGCCGAATGAGGTTACGTTCAATCATCTCGGAATGATACAGGACGGAATTGAAGACACCGAAAGCAAAGAAGTGAAAGAATGGAGCGGTGCTCCTGAAAGATATTTCCTCATCGAATTGGATAACGGAATGACGAAGCTTCAGGCAGAAGTGCAGGTTTCAGCAGAATGGAAAAGTATGATGGATAAAGGCTTTTCCGAAGGATTGAAAATCGTGAAGGAACTTGCTGAAAAGTAAGCTATTTAATAATTTCTTTAAGAAACAACGAATTTTCAATGGCTGAATTTCCCCAGGTATTGTTGAAATAGAGGTATGATTCTTTCCCCAAGCTGAGGATTTTTTCCGAAAAATCTTTCAGGAACTCTTCTGAATAAGGAGATTTGTACAGTATCGGTTTTCCGTGAAAACGGTAATAAAGAACATCCGGATTGGTAACAATAATATCTTCCGGAAGATTTCCCGGAAAGCTCACACCGCAGAAAATCCACTGATGTTTTTTGAACAAAGCGAAAATTTCATTATTCCACCAGGAAATATGACGGAATTCGACAGCGATTAGAAATTGACCGGATAAAGTTTCAGTCAGCCATTTTATATTATTTTCTGTACAATGAAACGAAGCGGGAAGCTGAAGCAGAAAACCGGCTAATTTCTCTCCGATATTTTCATTGATATAATTGCAGAATTCTGAAAACTCATCTTTTTTGTTTTCCGAATAACCGGAATGAGAGATCGTTTTCGGAATTTTAATGAAAAATTTAAAATCATCCGGTGTTTCCTCTTTCCATTTCAGAAGTGTCTTTGCAGTTGGTTTCCGGTAAAAAGTACTGTTGATCTCAACCGTATCAAAAGTTTGGGAATACAATTTCAGGAAATCCTTATTCTGAGCGTTTTCAGGATAGAGCGAACCTTTCCAATCCGTATTGTAAAAACCTGAGCAGCCGATATGGATTTTTGTAGATTTCATTTATTTGTCGATTTCCAGTTTTGTATTATTTAATCTCAGAGAATTCAGAATTACGGAAACCGAAGAAAAGCTCATCGCCGCAGCAGCAATCATCGGACTCAGCAGAATTCCGAAAAAAGGGTAGAGCAAACCT